>Ga0302320_10023081_pt1 | contig 12233 bp, 9 predicted proteins | sample Bog_T0_3_FD_202130 | JGI IMG/M metagenome (GOLD analysis project Ga0302320, IMG submission 202130) | Peat permafrost microbial communities from Stordalen Mire near Abisko, Sweden - Bog_T0_3 | ecosystem: Environmental > Terrestrial > Soil > Wetlands > Peat | place: Sweden: Abisko, Stordalen Mire...
CCGCCTCCTGCACGGGCACGTGATCGACTTCATCGACCTCCACTTCGGCTCCTACGTCTACCCCACCTTCAACATCGCCGACTCCGGCATCTGCGTCGGCGTGGCTCTCTACCTTTTCCACACGATCCGCTCGGGCAGGGATTGAGCGCCTGGAAGATTTTCCGGGCCGGAGGGTGAAACGAGGCAGGGACGGGCGGCCCGCCCGCCCGGGCTTCGCCGCCTCCGCCTACTCGACGTTGGCGATCTGCTCGCGGATGCGCTCGAGCTCGTTTTTCAAGTCGATGACGTGGCGGGACACCGTGAGGTCGTTGGCCTTGCTGCCGATCGTATGCGCCTCGCGGCTGAGCTCCTGGAGGATGAACTCGGCCTTGCGCCCGATCTCCCCCTCGGAGCGAAGCAGGGCCGCAAACTGGTCCAGATGGCTTCGCATGCGCGTGATCTCCTCCGAGACATCGCAGCGGTCCGCGAACAGCGCGATCTCCTTGAGCACGCGATCGTCGCCCGCGTCGAGGTCCAGTCCCGACTCGCGGAGGCGCTTCAGGAGAAGCTCGCGGTAGGCCGGCGCCACCAGCGGAGCGCGGGCCGCCACGGCCTCGACCTGCCGCCGTACGAGCGCCACCCGGGAGAGAAAATCCACGAGAAGGGCCTCGCCCTCCTTGGCCCGCATCACCGTGAAGGCATGCAGCGCCTCGTCCAGCGCGGCAAGGATCGGCGCCCGTGCGACCGCCGCCGTCGGAAGCCCGGAAGCCTGGCGCTGGGAATTGGCGACCTGCCAGAGCAGTTCCGGGGTCGGGCGGAAGGCGATCCCCTGGGAGGCCGCAAGGCCGGCGAGCTTGTCCAGGGTGGCGGCCACCGCGGCCTCGTTCCAGGAGACTTCTCCCCCGGTTTCCGACGAGTCGTATTCCACCCGGACGTGCACCTTCCCCCGGACCACGCACTGCCGGACCGGAGCCGCGACCTCCTGCTCCAGGTCCGCCCAATCCCCGGGCAGGGACACCGTGAGATCAAGCCCCTTCCGGTTCACGGAATCGACCTGCACCCCGAGCAGCCCGCCGCTCAGCGCGCCGGAGGCCCGGCCGTATCCGGTCATGCTTTTCATGGTGGGTTCATCGGGGAGCCCGGCCCCCCAGCAGGGCGGCGACCTCCTGCACATCCTTGTCGCCGCGGCCCGAAAGGTTCATGATCAGGATCCGGTCCTTGGGGAGGGCCCGAGCACGTGCCAGGGTATGGACGAGGGCGTGCGTGCTCTCGAGCGCGGGGAGAATCCCCTCGAGCTTCGCGCAGAGCTGGAAGGCCTCGAGCACCTGGTCGTCCTCCGCGTGGGTGAATTCGATCCGTCCGCGGTCGCGGTAAAAGGCGAGCTCCGGCCCCACCGCCGCATAGTCGAGGCCGGCCGAGACGGAATGGGTGAGTTCAATCTGGCCGTCGCCGTCCTGGAGGAGGTAGGTTTGGCAGCCCTGGAGGACGCCCAGCCTTCCACCCGCGAACCGCGCGGCATGGTCGCCGCGCCGGATTCCCCTCCCGCCGGCCTCCACCCCGATCAGGCGCACGCCGGGCTCCTCGAGGAACTCGAAAAACAGCCCCATCGCGTTGCTGCCCCCGCCCACGCAGGCGATGAGCTCGTCGGGCAGCCGGCCTTCCCGGGCCAGGATCTGCTGTTTGGCCTCGATCCCGATCACCCGGTGAAAATCGCGAACCATCCTCGGGTACGGGTGCGCCCCGTACACGGTGCCAAGCACATAATGGGTCGTGCGGACGTTCGTCACCCAGTCGCGCATCGCCTCGTTGATCGCCTCCTTGAGGGTCCTCTGTCCCGCCTCGACCCCGCGCACTTCCGCGCCCATCAGCCGCATGCGAAACACGTTGAGGGCCTGCCGCTCCATGTCCACGGCTCCCATGTAGATCACGCACGCGAGCCCGAACTTGGCGCAGGCTGCCGCCGTGGCGACCCCGTGCTGGCCCGCCCCGGTTTCCGCGATGATTCGCTTCTTCCCCATCCGGAGGGCCAGCAGCACCTGCCCCAGGGCGTTGTTGATCTTGTGGGCGCCCGTGTGAAGGAGGTCCTCACGCTTGAAGTAGATCCTCGCCCCCCCGCAATGCTCGGTCAGGCGCTCGGCATGGGTGAGCTCCGTGGGGCGGCCTGCGAATTCCCTGAGGTGACGGGCCAGGTCGGCCTGGAACGAGGGGTCCTTCCTGGCGGCGGCGTAGGCCTTGTCGAGCTCCTCGAGCGCCGTCATGAGCGTCTCCGGCACAAACACCCCGCCATACCTTCCGAAATGCCCCGCGGCGTCCGGGAGGCTGAAGCGGTCGAGCGCGGGGGCTGCGGGGGGCATGGTGGCTAAACTCTCTTCACCGTGACCAGGGTCAAGTCATCGCGCTGCGGGCTTTCGCCCGTGAACCGCCGCACCGCCTCGAGAAGCCCGTCGTTGACTTCCCGGGAGCTGCGCAGGTGCAGGGCCCGGACCGTGTCCGCAAGGCGGGCGCCCGAAAACTCGCGGTCCTCCTCGTTGGGGGCCTCGGTCACGCCGTCCGTGTACAGCATCAGGACGTCTCCCCGCCCAAAGGGCTCGACATGGTCCGCCAGCGCCGCGGTGAAGAGCTCGTCGGGCACCATCCCGACGGACATGCCCTCGGATCCGACAAATTGCGCGGACCAGGCCCCGCTGGCGGGGTCGTGCCGCGAAAGGAGCGGCAGTTCGTGGCCGGCCCGGGCGAAGACCACCGTGTTGGCCGCGGTGTCCACGACGGCGTACAACATGGTGATGTAAAGGCCGCCCTGGATCTCGGAGGAGATGGTCCTGTTCAGCTCGGCCAGGGCGCCCGCGGGAGAGGCGTGGCGGGGGGCGATCTGGCGCAGATTCGTCCGGCAGATCGCCATGAGGAGCGATGCTGGTATTCCTTTTCCGGATACATCAGCAACCACGAGCCCCACGCGCGTGTCCGAAAGGGGGATGATGTCGTACAGGTCGCCGCCCACCTTTTGCGCGGGCAGGTAGCGCGCGTCGAGGTCCAGCCCCGCGATGGTCGCCACGGTGCGCGGCAGCAGCATCTGCTGGATGCTGCTGGCAAGCGCCAGGTCGAGGTCGAGCTGCTTCTTCTCGATCTGGAGGTGCAGGAACTCCGCATTGTGCAGGGCCAGGGCCGCCTGCTCCGCGAGGGACTGCATCAGGGAGAGCTCGGTGGCGGTGAACTCCCGCCCGTCCGCCGGGTTTGCCACGGCGAGCACGCCGAAAAAGCGGTCGCGGAAGATCAGGGGCACGGCGATGACCGACCGCACCACCAGGGCCGGGTCGTCGTGCTTGACAATCCGCGGGTCGGCGCCGGCGTTTGCGATGAACTCTCCGCGCCGGGTCTGCGCCACACCCCCGACGACCCCCTCCCCGACGGGAAACTCCTCCGACTTCAGGACCTGCTGGATGAACTTTGCCCGGGTGGTGAGCTTGTCCTTGACCGCCTCCGGCAGCTGGCGGTGGGGGGGAAAAAGACCCTCGATGGCCACGCCGCGCATGGTGTTTTCCGGCGTCTGCTCGAAGATGCACGCGCTGAGGGCTCCCGTGCAGAGGATCGAGGCATGCACGATCCGCTGGTGCAGTTCCTGGCGCCCGAGCCCCTCGCCAAGCGCCTCGGACATGAGGTGCATGAAATCGATCACCCGCTGCCGGTCCTGGATCGCCCTCTCCTTCTGGTCCTCCTGGCGCACGGTCTCGCGGCGGGCCCAAAGGTACAGGAGGAACACCCACCCGCCGCCAACGACCATGCCTAGAATGAAGATCATGACGACGGGGGCAGGCTTCTTCCTGCTAGCTCCCCTCAACCCGGCTCTTCAGGAACACGAGGACGTCCTGGAACTTGACCGCGTTGCCGCCCTCCGCGGCCACGAGGTTCTCGTGCGCCTCGAGCACAAGACGGGCGTTCTCGAGCTCGGTGCGGTCCTGGCTCGGCAGGACGGCCCCGCCCTTGTCGAAGTTCATCGCGAATTCTCCGGAATCCACGGTGAGCAGCCTGTGGAGGCCGAGGTTGCGGACCAACTCCAAATTTCGAGGCCCGACCCGGACGAGCACAAGGCTGTGCCGTTCAGGCTTCTTGCGCAACTCAAGCGCAGCGCCGGCCAGGACCCCGAGGAAGGTGCTGTCCATTCCCGTGCACCGGAGAAAATCGATCACGAACGACCTCTTCCCCTGGCGGATCATCTCCGCGATGAAGTCCTTGAGCCCCGAGCTGTTCTGGAACGAGGCGCGGCCCTCGATCCGAACCAGGATTGGTTCGGAGTAGGCATTGACGTAGTAAACCGGCTTGCAGGCGCTCTCGGGCATGGTCGCGGATCGGATTCGGTCAAACCTAGCGGTTTTTGCGCGACCAGCAAGCCTGCAGGGACGGGGGTGTGCGTCAGTAGGACCGAAAACAAGGCAGGTCGGAAGTACTGGAAACCGGGTAGGGACGCGCGGCCCGCGCGTCCGGGTCCACCCTGCTAGTTTTTCGCAACGATCTGCCGGAGAACAAAGGGCAGGATGCCGCCGTGGCGGTAGTAGTCGATCTCGATCGGGGTATCTATGCGGCAGCGCACCGGAACGTCCACGGTCTCGCCGCTCGCGCGGTTCACGCGGAGGACCAGGTCCTGCTGGGGCGCAAGCTTCGAGGTGACGCCGAGCACGTCGAAGGTCTCGGAGCCGTCCAGCCTGAGCGTCTGCGCGGTCGTCCCCTCCTGGAACTGGAGCGGGAGAACCCCCATGCCGACGAGGTTCGAGCGGTGGATGCGCTCATAGCTCTGGGCGACGACCGCCCCGACTCCGAGCAGCTTGGTTCCCTTGGCGGCCCAGTCGCGCGAGGATCCCGTGCCGTATTCCTGGCCCGCGATCACCACAAGCGGCGTGCCCCGCTTCTGGTACTCGACTGCGGCATCGGCGATGGGAAGCTTTGTTCCCTCGGGCTGCAGGAGGGTGTTTCCCCCCTCCTCCCCGCCCAGCATGAGATTCTTGATCCGCACGTTCGCGAACGTCCCCCGGGTCATCACCCGGTCGTTCCCGCGGCGCGAGCCGTAGCTGTTGAAGTCGGCGAAGCCGACCCCGTTCGCGAGCAGGAACTGGCCGGCGGGCGACGTCTTCTTGATGGCGCCGGCCGGCGAGATGTGGTCGGTCGTGACCGAGTCCCCGAAGATCCCCAGCGCACGCGCGCCGCGGATCTCGACCAGCGGGCCGGCCTCCATCGAGAACCCGGAGAAGAACGGCGGTTCCTGGATGTAGGTGGAGGCGGGGTCAAAGGCGTAGGTCTGCCCGGAGGACGAGGGAATCTCGTTCCACTTGGGGTTTTGCCCGGCGAAATCCGCGTAGAGCCTGCGAAACACCTCGGGCTTGAGGGCGGACCTCATCTGCTCGCGAACCTCCGCGAGCGTCGGCCACAGGTCCCTCAGGTAAACATCGGCCCCGTCGCTTCCCCTGCCGATCGGCTCGGTCGCAAGGTCGATGTCCACGCGCCCGGCGAGCGCAAAGGCGACCACAAGCGGGGGCGACATCAGGAAGTTCGCCTTGATGTTCTGGTGGACCCGGGCCTCGAAGTTCCGGTTTCCGGAGAGGACGGAGGCGGCCACGAGGTCGCCCTTCACCACAGCCTCCTCGACGGACTGCGCCAGCGGCCCGGAATTTCCGATGCAGGTCGTGCAACCATATCCCACCGTCTGGAATCCGAGCTGGTCAAGGTACGCCTGGAGTCCCGTCTTGGTGAGATAATCGGTGACGACGCGCGACCCGGGGGCGAGCGACGACTTCACGACCGCCCTCAGCTTGAGCCCCTTTTCCACGGCCCTTTTCGCGACGAGCCCGGCGGCAAGCATCACGGAGGGGTTCGAAGTGTTCGTGCAGCTCGTGATCGCGGCGATCAAGACGCTCCCGTGGCCGATCTCGGCGCTGCCGTTGCCGGGGAGGGCGACGGTGGCCCTCCCGGCGGAAAAGTCCGAAGGCTTCCTGCCGAAACCGTTCTCGGTGAGCGGCCGCGAAAAGGAGCTGATGAACTCCTGCTTGAGCGAGTTCAGCTCGATCCTGTCCTGGGGGCGCTTCGGCCCGGCGACGCTCGGCACAACCCCGGCGAGGTCGAACTCGATTTCCTGGGAGTAGTCGATCTGCCCCTTCGCGGGCACCCCCCAAAGTCCCTGGGCGCGGTAGTACGCCTCGTAAAGGGCGATGTGCGCGGGACTGCGCCCCGTGGCGGCAAGGTAGGCGGAACACTCGCCGTCGATGGGAAAGAACCCCAGGGTCGCGCCGTACTCGGGCGCCATGTTGGCGATCGTGGCGCGATCGACCACGGGAAGAGCCGCAGCGCCCGGGCCGTAAAACTCGACGAACTTTCCAACGACCTTGGCCTTCCGCAGGAGCTGGGTGAGCGTGAGCGCAAGGTCGGTGGCCGTGACGCCCTCGCGGAGCGAGCCCGTCAGGTGGACGCCCACGACGTCGGGCGTCAGGAAATAGACGGGCTGCCCAAGCATCCCGGCCTCGGCCTCGATTCCTCCGACTCCCCAGCCCACGACCCCCAGGCCGTTGATCATCGTCGTGTGCGAGTCGGTGCCGACGAGCGTGTCGGGATAGACCGCCGGCAGGCCTTCGCCGGGTCCCGCCGGAACATCGGAGAGGACTCCCTTTGCCAGGAATTCCAGGTTCACCTGGTGGACGATGCCGATCCCGGGGGGCACGACCTTGAAGGTGTCGAAGGCCTGCATCCCCCACTTGAGAAACTGGTAACGCTCGCGGTTGCGGGAGAACTCCAGCTCGAGGTTCTCGCGCAGCGCATCTGCGCTTCCCGCAAAATCCACCTGCACCGAGTGGTCCACGACGAGGTCCACGGGCACCAGCGGTTCGATGACCTTCGGGTTCTTGCCGAGCCGGACCGCCGCCGAGCGCATGGCCGCGAGATCGACGAGCAGGGGCACGCCGGTGAAGTCCTGGAGGACGATGCGCGCGACGACAAAGGGGACTTCCTCGGTGCGGGGCGCCCTGGCGACCCAGGATGCGAGCGCGCGGACGGCAGCCTCCGACACCCGGAGTCCATCGCAGTTTCGAAGCAGCGACTCCAGCACGATGCGGATCGAGACGGGAAGCCGCTCCACCTTGAAACCCGCCCTCCCGAGTGCGGGGAGGGAATAAAACGCATGGTCCCGGCCGCCCGCTTGGAAGGATTGGAGGGTGTTGAACGGGTTCGGACGGGCCATGGCGGGAGGGTCAACCGGCCAGCGCGGCCTTGACCGCGGAAAAGTTCGGGAGGTCCTTCGGGGTCGGCGTCTGCTCGGAATATTTGACCAGGCCGTCCTTGCCGACGACGAAGGCGGCGCGGGCCGCCGTGTCGCCGATCCCGGCAAGCATGGGGAACACGACGCCGTAGGCCTGGATGACGGTCTTGTTCAGGTCGGAGAGAAGGGTGACTCCGATCTTGTTCTGCTTAGCCCATGCCTCCTGGGTGAACGGACTGTCCACGCTGATCGCGTACACCTCGGCGTCGAGGCCCGTGTAGCCACCCAACCCGGAGGTCACGTCGCACAGTTCCTGGGTGCACACGCCCGTGTAGGCGAGCGGGAAGAAGAGAAGCACGGTTTGTTTCTTTCCGAAGTTGTCGCTGAGCCGGACGTCCTTGAGTCCGTCCGCGGTCTTGCTCTTGAGGGTGAAGTCGGGGGCCTTGGATCCGATGGGGATGGGCATGGTGGAGGGGGGTTCGGTGTTTCTCTGCGATGGGACGGCGAAACCGTAGACATCCCCCCCTTCACTTCAAGGATAGGATGGATTCATTCCGGCTTAGAAGCCGTTTTTCTATTCCTGTCCCGGCCGCGATTAAGCATGCTAACAAGGGTGTTGGAAAACTCCGCGCTTGCGCGGCGCGCCAACCCGCAGGTTTACTCCCTTCCCCCGGCCATGACCATCCTCGAAGACCTCCAGGCGCGCGGACTCTACGCGGACTGCACCGACCTCGAGGCGCTTTCCAGGCGTCTGGCCGAGAAGCCGCTTGCGCTGTACGCCGGGTTCGATCCCACCGCCGACAGCCTCCACTTCGGCAACCTCGTCCCGCTGCTTGCGCTACGCCGGTTCCAGTTGGACGGCCACCACCCGATCGCACTTGCCGGGGGGGCCACTGGGATGATCGGGGACCCCTCGGGCAAGTCCGATGAGCGCAACCTCCAGGATCCCGGACAGGTCGAGCACAACATCTCCTGTATCAAGGTCCAGCTCGCGCGCTTCCTCGACTTCGACTGCAAGGCCAATCCCGCGCGGCTCGTAAACAACGCGGACTGGACGACCGGTGTCTCGTATCTCGGGTTCCTGCGCGACATCGGCAAGCATTTCACGGTGAACAGCATGGTCGCAAAGGAGTCCGTTCGCGCCCGGATGGAGGATCGCGTGGCAGGGATCAGCTACACGGAGTTCAGCTACATGCTCCTCCAGGCATTTGACTTCTACCACCTGCGCGAGGCCTTCGAGTGCGAGCTTCAGGTGGGCGCGACCGACCAATGGGGCAACATCACCGCGGGGACGGAGTTGATCCGCAAGAAGCTCGGGGTTCCGGCTTACGGACTCGTCTTCCCCCTGATCACCAAGGCCGACGGCACCAAGTACGGAAAGACGGCCGCCGGAACCATCTGGCTGGATCCGAAGCGGACGTCCCCGTACCGGTTCTATCAGTTTTTCGTTCAGGTCGAGGATGCGGAGGCGCCGAAGCTTTTGAAGACCCTGACTTTTGTCCCGTCGGAACGGATCAAGGAGCTCGAGACCGCCACGGGAAGGGATCCGGGGGCACGCGTCGCACAGAAGACCCTGGCCCGGGAACTCACGGAACTCGTCCACGGAGGGACCGCGTGCGCCGATGCAGTGCGGGCGAGCGAGATCATGTTCGGCGGCGGCCTGGACGGCATCAGCGAGGCCCTCTTCCAGGACGTGATCGGCGAAGTGCCGACCCGGGAGATCTCAAGGGACAGGTTCAGCGGCCCTGGAACACCCCTGACCGACCTCCTTGTCCACGCCGGCCTTTGCCCCTCCAAGGGACAGGCTCGCAAGGACATTGAGGGCGGCGGCATCTACCTCAACAATGTGCGCGTTTCGGAATTCGCCCGGACTGCTTCCGCCAGCGACCTCTTGTTCGGACGGTTCCTGCTCCTGCGCAAGGGCAAGCGCACCTACGCCGTCGTGAGCGCTGTCGGGTAAGCCGACGCCAACGTTACTGCCAGAAGTGCCGGTTCTTGGCCAGCACGGCGTCCGCGCTCGGCGGACCCCAGGATCCCGCCGGATAGCTGTCCATCCCGATCCGGCCCTGGTCCGCCCAGAAGTCGAGCAGGGGGGTGTAGAGCCGCCACGAGGTCTCGGTTTCGTCACCACGGATAAACAACGTCCCGTCGCCGATCAACGCGTCGAGCACGAGACGTTCATAGGCCTCCGGCGTGTTCGAGCCGAAGGTGGTTGCGTAGCGGAAGCTCATGTTCACGGGCTGGGTGCGGGTCTCAAGGCCCGGAATCTTTCCGTTGAGGACAAGCGTCAGCCCCTCGTCAGGCTGGATCTGGAACGAAAGGGTGTTGGCGGCCAGGTCGAAGCGGCCGTCCTGCGCGAAGATCGTTCCCGGAGGGCGCTTGAACTGGACGGCGATCTCGGTGAACCGACGCGCAAGGCGTTTTCCTGAACGCAGATAGAACGGAACGCCCTGCCAGCGCCAGTTGTTGATGGAAAGGCTTACGGCCGCGTAGGTTTCGGTTGCCGACTTGGGGTTGATCCCCTGCTCCTGCAGGTAGCCCACCACTGGTTTCCCGTCGATCGTACCCGCGGCGTACTGCGCCCGGGCAACGTCGCCCCCAGGACCGAACTTGAGCGGCTGGATCGCCTTGAGAACCTTCACCTTCTCGTCGCGGACTGATTCCGGGTCCAGGGACCCCGGCGGCTCCATGGCCATCAGCGCCACCAACTGCATGGTGTGGTTCTGGATCATGTCCCGGAGGCATCCGCTTTGCTCGTAGTATCCGCCACGCGTTCCCACGCCGAACTCCTCGGCGACCGTGATCTGCACCTTTTCGATGAAGTTCCGGTTCCAGAGCGGCTCGAAGATGGCGTTCGCAAAGCGCTGGACCAGCAGGTCCTGCACAGTCTCCTTTCCGAGATAGTGGTCGATCCGGTACACTTGGCGCTCCGCGAACTCGGAACGGAGCGCCGCGTTGAGCTGCTGGGCCGTATAGAGGTCGTGGCCGAACGGCTTCTCGATGACGACTTTGGACGCGTGGGGCCGCCCGCCGTACTTGGTGGCGAGCCTGCTGGCCCCGAGGTTTGCTATGATGGGCGTGAAGACCGATGGGGGGGTGGAGATGTAGAACAGGGCCTGCATCTCCTTGCCTGCCGCCTTCTCGATACCGGCGATGTGTTCGGACAGTCGTTGGAATGCGGCGGGCTCGTCGTACCCTCCGGCCACGTAGGTCGTAACGGCTGCAATCCGGTCCCAGACCTGGGGGTCAAGGCCCCTCCGGGAATACTCCTTGATCGCCGCTTCCGCCAAGTCGCGGAACTCCTGATCCGGAATGGGTTTGCGCCCGAACCCCACCAGGTGAAACTCGCCCGGAAGCAGGTTGTCGTAGCTGAGGTTGTAGATGGCCGGGATCAGTTTTCGCGCCGTCAGGTCCCCCGACGCTCCAAAAATCACCAAGATGGTTGGAAGGGCGCACCGGGACTTGCTCGGTGTCACGGGAGGTGGGATCAGGACCGTTTCTTCCATGGGATTTCGGGCAGTCAAGTCACCCTCCCGCATTAATCAACTAGGATTCAGGAAAATGAACACCCCCCCAAGGGACAGGTTCGACAACGAAGATCAAAGACCTCTCCCTATAAGGGACAGGTTCACCACCGAATAAGGGACAGGCCCAAGATGCGAAAACTGGGGGCCCGCGTCGCGATATCTTTGGCAAGCGCAAGCGTCTTCGGGTCAAAACCCCGGAACTGCGTCCTCAACAAGCCCCGGGAGGGGCCCAGGCTTTCAAGTACTCAGCCTCATGGCGGCAATCGGCGCATTTTGTGCGCGACTCTCCACCCCAGGAAGCCCTGTTTTCGCCTTCACCCAATCGCCCGACCGCGTACATCCCTAAGCACAACCAACTGACCCGTCTCCGAGATCGGTGGCAACTTTTGAGCCGGCGAACATCGCCGACGTCCGGTTCGAATCCGGTAGGCAGCAAGATGGGCCTCCACAAACGCTGCGCCACCCAGGACCGCTCCTTCTGTAAAATACTTCACGCGGCAGCGCAGGACATCAGCCAGTGGCAGCCGTCCTCCGGCAGCCACCACTTTTTTAAAATCCTCCACGGCCATGCTCTTGCCCTTGTTTGTAGGGGCACTTCCTGTTCCAAAGAGGAACTGTCGGTAGATGGCCTGGGTCTCCTCCCAGTTCCGGCCGCCGCAGACAGACGCCAATCCCTCCCGGGCCATAATGTTTCCCGCCACCGCCTCGGCATAACCGCAAAAGCGATAGTCCTTCGGGTCGGCTGCCAGGTTTGCCCGAACACTGTTTAGGTCGATGTACAGCGCCATCGTCCTCAATACTTCGCCTGAGCCCTCGCATAGGACGCTCTTGAACCGGTCGCACCAAAGGGGGCCGCAGCGTCCGTGGCTCCGGTTGAACGCGATCGAATAGCGCTGCTTGAAGAGCTGCATGAAAGCCGAAAGGTCTCCCATGAGCCGGAGCATCCTCTGGCGCCAGGCTACTCCCTCCGGGGCGTTGGTTGCCAACCACCCCTCGATCACTGCCAACCGGTGAGCTTGGTACTTGGTGGGATGGGGATGAAGTACACGGTAGCGCCGGAGAAGCTCCGAGTCGGGGACCGGCGCCTTTTTCGGAACCCGCACAAAGATATGGAAGTGATTGGAAAGCAGGTTGTAAGTGATGATCTTTACTCCGCAGAAGTCGGCTACCTGCCAGAGCTGTTTTCGGAACACCTCCTTGGCCGGGTCGTCGAAAAGCCACTCCAGGTTTACCGTCCTGGAAATGCAGTGGTAGGTGGCTTCTGCCAACTCGGTTGAGACTTTGATCCGCGGTGTTCGCACCTTTGCAATACTAGCAAGGGCACTCATCGTGCGTATCCGTTGAACCCGTCCCTTGGCTTGGCCCCCTTCCTTATTGGGATTCGTAGTCGGACAAATTTTGAACCGACAAGTTTTTGAACCTGTCCCTTATTGGGGATTGGGATGAACCTGTCCCTTGGCTGGGGGCCTGAAGTTTCAGGGCCGGTAGTATTT
>Ga0302320_10023083_pt1 | contig 12232 bp, 10 predicted proteins | sample Bog_T0_3_FD_202130 | JGI IMG/M metagenome (GOLD analysis project Ga0302320, IMG submission 202130) | Peat permafrost microbial communities from Stordalen Mire near Abisko, Sweden - Bog_T0_3 | ecosystem: Environmental > Terrestrial > Soil > Wetlands > Peat | place: Sweden: Abisko, Stordalen Mire...
CGGTCCTCCTGGTGGCCCCGGCCCCGGTCCTCCTGATGGCCCCAGCTCCGGTCCTCCTGGTGGCCCCGGTCCTCCTGGTGGCCCCAGCTCCGCTCCTCCTGGTGGCCCCGCTCCTCCTGGTGGCCCCGGTCCTCCTGGTGCTCACGGTGGTCGGAGTCGCCACCGTGATCACGGTGGTCGTCGCCATTGTTGCCGTTCGCCTGGTAGGACGGGCCGCTCGGCGGCGAGGTCTGCTGAGTATCGGTGACGGTCGGGAACAGTGGATTGGTGGACAACTTTGCTCTTTTCTCTGAAGGGAGCTGCCCGGCTGAGGGTCCAGCCGGGCCGATCAACACGTAAAGCGGCGCACCGCTTCGTCATGCCTGCGGGAAGTTCTCAGGTGGCCGCGGCCCCGGGTGTGCTTGCGCAGCCGAACCGGGCCGCCGCGGTCACCGAATCAGTGCAGGTCTAGATGCAAGGACGGCTCGTCGTGGACGTCGTAGACGCCGTGCTCGCCGCTCTGGCTGTAGTAGCTGTCACCCAGGCTGCTGTGGGCGTCGTGCGTGTGGCCGCAGTCGTCCGGACCGGCCGTGCGGGCGGCGTTTCCGGGCTCCGTGGGGGTACCGGAGCCGGTGTTGCCGTCCGAGCCGCCGGTGTCACCGGAGTAAGCGGCGGGGCTTTCAGTACCGCTGGCCAGGGTCGTGGTGGCCCCGGCGCCGAAGCTGTGCAGGCGGCCGTCGCCCACCCAGGTGCCGGTACCCACCGCGCCGCCCGGACCGGGCATCACGGGGCCGGGGATGTGCCCGCCCGCCACCGGGCCCAGGCCGTCCCGCACCACGTGGCTGTCGTCGATGGTCTGCGCCACGTCGCCGACGGCCCAGATGTTCCCATGCACCGACTCGTCGATGTGGACGCTGTGGTCTTCGTACGTGTATGTGTTCGTGATGTAACGCAGGTACTCGATGGCAGCGTGGGTGTCGCCGTCCCCCGGAGCCGGCACGACCGATGGCTGGGCGGAGTGGCTGGTGCTGGTCAGTTCGACGGAGCGGTGGTCCGTCACGAGCGGCAACGTCTCGTGGATGTCCGCGGCACACACACCCGTGAGGCCGTGCGCGGCCAGGACTTGCTCGGGACTCCCGCGGAACTCCGCCTGAGCCTGTGGGTTTTTCAGCAGGTTCAGGATGAAGCCGAGCAGCGAGGTCGCAGCGTTCATCGTAGCTATTTTCCTCGGATTGCCAGATGAGCGAACGGACCTGAATGTCCGGGCGCTTCGATAAATCTAGGGATCAATCGCGCCCCGGCAATCGGGGAATTACCCGCTATCTCCCGCACGCCGATAGGTGATCCGAGCATTTCCCCTATGAGCGATTGGGGGATTTTCCCCCGATCAGCCTGAATCCCCTAACCAGGAAGGGGGTTAGCAGGGGGTTGCCAGCGCCAACGGGACAGCCCCGATCGGCGTCTTCCTCCGGGACGTTTCCGGAAAGTTTCCTGATGCGTCCGCGGGTGCCCGTGGGGGCGCCCGCGGGGAGGGTGATGACGATGACGTACTGGCTGGGGATCGACCTCGGCACGACGTACACGGCCGCGGCACTGTGCCGGCCCACCGTGGATGAGCTGGAAACCGATGTCGTTCCGCTGGGCAGCCGCTCGGCCGCCGTGCCGTCGGTGCTGTTCCTGGCCGAAGATGGCTCGCTGGTGGTCGGCGAGGGCGCACAGCGCCGCGCGCTGACCGATCCCGACCGCGTGGTGCGGGAGTTCAAGCGCCGGATCGGTGACGAGATCCCGCTGCTGGTGGGCGGCGTGCCTCGTCACGCTCATGAGCTGGCCGCGGTGCTCGTCCACTGGGTGTGGCAGCGGGTCACCGAGCGGGAAGGCGAACTGCCCGAAGGCGTCGCGCTGACCTGCCCGGCCAGCTGGGGACCGTACAAGACAAGCCTGTTCGAGCAGGCCGTGCAGGCCACCCGCATCGGCGAGATGACGCGGCTGGGCAGCGCGAAACTGCTGAGCGAACCGCAGGCCGCCGCGATCAGCTACGCCAGTCGAGAACGGGTCGAGGTCGGCGCCCATCTAGCCGTGTACGACCTCGGCGGGGGGACCTTCGACGCCGCTGTGGTCCGCAAGGACTCACCCACCGCGTTCACGGTCCTCGGCAGGCCCGAAGGGATCGACGGGCTCGGCGGGGTCACCTTCGACGAGATGCTGTTCGACCACGTGTGCGCCGCCGCCGGGGTGCTGCTGACCCAGATCGACCCGAACGATCCGGACATCGTTCCCGAAGTCGCCCGGCTGCGCCGCGAGTGCACCGAGGCGAAGGAAGCCCTGTCGGTGGACACCGACACCACCATCGCGGTATCGCTCGGCCTCGTCCGGCAGCGGGTCCGGGTGACCCGGGCCGAGTTCGAGGAGATGATCCGGCCCGAGCTGGAACGGACCATCGAGGCCCTTCACGGCGCGCTCGGCTCGGCCGACGTCAGCGACGACCAGGTCGACGCGATCCTGCTGGTCGGTGGCTCGTCCCGGATCCCGCTGGTCTCCCAGCTGATTTCGGCCGAGTTCGGCCAGGCACCGGCCATCGACACCGACCCCAAGACGGCCGTGGCCGAAGGAGCCGGACGGTTCCTGGTCCCGGCCGCCCCGTCGGCCGTGGCCGCTGAGGAGCCGGTATTCCAGCTCCCGGCCGTGCCACCGGAACGGCCACAGGTCCCGTCCATGCTCTACGAGGGCGAAGTGGTCGGGGATAACGTTGCCGAGCCGCCAGTAGGGCACGGCTCGCGCAAAGTCCTGCTGAGCGTCGTGACCCTGGCCGTGCTGCTCGTGGCCGGCGCGGTCACCACGTTCGGCACACCCACTCTCACCGACCGGTTCACCCACGCCGCTGGAACCCAGGCGGCAACGTCAAAGGGGACCAGCACCCCGGGTCCCAGCCGGTCGGCCGGCCTGACCGGCGCGAAGCCGGGCCGCACCGCCGCCCTACGGGCGGCCTCCGTCAACGGCACTCAGGTACCGTCGGCGAGCTCCAGCGCCAAGAGTGGCGGGGGCAAGACGGCCAGCAAGAACAGCACCATCAGCAAGCCGTCGCCCACCCCGGACAGCACACCGACCTACCCACGGGCGAGGGCGTCGTCCAGGCCGCCGGTATTCACCAGTTCCTCATCGGATCCCCCGACGTCCACCAGCCCGTCACCGTCGCCCACGACGACCAGCCCGGCCGCTCCTGCGCCGCCAGTAACGGCAAATAGCTAGAAGCAAAGGCCGGAAGGCAGCGAGCTGGCGCCCATCGGTGGCCCGGCCCGTTCCGGGGAGTGCGGCATCCGTGGCCGGTCAGGACCCGACGGTGCTGTCGATCAGCGCTTCGCTCCTGGCGGCTCAGCGTGCCGCGCGATGGTGTCTCCGACCAGCATGGTCGCTGTCACCACCGGGGGCCGGGTCGGCTGGGGTACTTGAGCGAGCACCTCGCAGGGCCGGCTGCCGGTGCAGTACGCGGTAAGCAAGGCGCACAAGCAGAGCCGCGCCGCCGGCCAGACATAGCGGATGCGCCGTACCGTTCCGGCAACGTGCTCATTTCATCACACGTCACCCGTCATCCCTGGGAGAGATCACGGGCGAGCGCCGGCCGCGACCGCCGGTGCAGGGCCGTACGAGGGTGCCGGGAACCCGGTCAAGCCACCGGAACCATCCGCGGCGCCGGCCACTGACGCGCAGGCCGTGCCTGACGCGCGAGGTGCTGCCGCTCGGCGCGGGCGAGCATCTCTTGCTGCCACGACCGGACGATTTCTCGCGTCATCCATCGGTACGCCGATCGAGCCGCGCAACGTCAACCGGCGCTGGGACGACCTCCGGGTGAAGGCTGGCTTGGACTGGCTCAGGCTGCATGCCTGCGGCACGGATGTGCGACGTTCCTGCTGGCTCAGGGCGTACCAGCGCGGGCGATCAGGGAGGTGCTTGACCACGGCGAGATTACGGTCCAGATGACCCTGCGGTACGCCCGGATGGCCATCACCGAGCTGTACCCGCACGCACTGGGGAGGTCCCGCGCTCGGCCGCGGACACAATGGATGATCTCCTCGCTGTCCTCCGGGCGCCAGCCCGAAATCGGAGGTGTCATCGTGATGCGGTCACCGTTGCTGTCAGATTCCGACCGCAACGGGTCAGAAGATCCGCCTGAAAGGCATTTCGCCTGGTCAGTCGTGGCGCGCTCGGAGGGACTCGAACCCCCAACCTTCTGATCCGTAGTCAGATGCTCTATCCGTTGAGCTACGAGCGCTGGTGCCCCGACAGTCTACGACACGCGGCACCGCGCTTGTGCAGGCCTGGCCATGGGCACCAAGCACAGCGGTTCAAGCGCTTCTGATTCGCTGCTCGCCGAGGGGCTTGCCTGACCACTAACACTAACGGTGCGCCATCGGCGGGCAGAGGCCGCATCGGAGCCGTCGATCTGGGGACGAGGCGCGCCGGTTCCTGGTCCGAAGTTAGGACTTTTGTCGCTGCAGACAGGACATCTGGCTCCTCCGCGGCCCGATAGGCACCCGCGCAGGATCAAGATGCAGGCGCAGGAGGTGATCTCGATGGCGTCCACGCACGCGTACCCGGTGCGGGTGGACGCGTCGCTGGACGCGCCGCTGTCACGCGGGCTGTGGCTGTTCAAATGGATCCTGGTGTTCCCGCACTACCTCGTGCTGGGCTTACTCTGGGTGGCCTTCGTCGTGCTCAGCGCGGTGGCGATGGTGGCCATCGTGGTCACCGGCCGCTACCCGCGGGCGATCTTCGAGTTCAACGTGGGCGTGCTGCGGTGGAGCTGGCGGGTGCAGTACTACGCGATCGGCGCGTTCGGCACCGACCGGTATCCGCCCTTCACGCTGGCCGACGACCCCGCTTATCCCGCTCACCTGGAGGTGGAGTACCCGCAGCGGCTGTCCCGCGGGCTGGCGCTGGTGAAATGGTGGCTGCTGGCCATCCCGCAGTACATCATCATCGGCCTGTTCACGAGCGGCGTGCCATGGGGCGTGCCATGGTTCTGGGTTGGCCGCCCGATCCCCCATGCTGAGCTCAACTTCTCCTTCAACGACTGGGGCTTGTACTACGTCGACTGGGGCCGTCTGGGGGGCCATCTGGGGATGTTCGGCTGGGGCGGTCTGGGGCTGATCGGCATCGTGGCCCTGATCGCCGCGGTGGTCCTGCTGGTCACCGGGCGGTACCCGGAGCGGATCTTCGACTTCGTGCTCGGCCTGAACCGGTGGGTGCTGCGGGTCGCCGGTTATGCCGGGCTGATGACCGACCAGTACCCGCCGTTCCGGCTGGACATGGGCGGCCCAGATCCGGGCACCCTGACCCTGTCGGCGGCGGGGCCGGGCCCTGGCTAAGGCGGCGGGCGGCCCTCCGGCCGCCAGGACCGTTCGACTGCGTGCGGCAGGAAGCCGACCAGGGAGCCGGGCCGTCACCGTCGGCCTCGATGTCCGGACCGGTGCCGTCGGCCCGGGCAGAGGGCACGATGACCGAATAGGCCGGGATCGCGCCTGGTGCGTCCCGCCAGCACCTCCGATGCGGCGCGCAGATCGGCGACTCGCGCCAGGGGCCTTCGACACCCAGCAACTAATTGCTGATCGGCATATCCGCCGGGACGATTGCGGCCCAGGCCGTCCATGACGCCCGGGCTGGCACCTTCGAGCTCACACCATCGTGCCTGCCAGCCAGTCGAACCGGGCACGCACACACACGACACGCAAGCCTTTACCGCGGCACGTAGACACGAACATCAAACTCGCCGGGGCGGTGCGTCATCCCGTGAGCGTTTCCTGAGCAGGGTAGGAGGAACGCCGCACCTCTGCCGTCTCAGCCGCGGTTCACTTCCGCAACCTGCGGGTGTCAGTTTGACCTGATAGCGATCGGAACGGAACGGGCTGCCAGGGACGGAATCTCCTTCGCAGAGGTCCGAAACCGGGCTCTCGAAGGCGCACGAAATCTAAGCGTCTGATTAGCTGCACAGCGATCGTTCGCGTGTTCGGCATTCCCTGGTTAGCACAGCGGGAAGCCCGAAATGATCCGTAGTCAGATGCTCTATCCGTTGAGCTACGAGCGCGGGTGCGCGGATGGTCTGGCCGGTCAGCGGTGGATGGCGGTGGTTTCGCAGGTGTGGTGCTCATGTCAGTTACCCGCGAGGGGTGAGCCAACGGACGAGCCTGCTGCAGGCACCGCCCGGCCGCGGCTAGGTCAGCCGGGGCCATCGCTGAGACCGCGCTAACGGCGTATTGCCCGTCGTTCAGCAGGGCGCCGATGTGCGACCAGGCCGCGTACCCGGCGCTCGGCTGGACAGCGGCCCGCAGGGCTCCAGCGCGTCCCGTTCTAGGGGATCGCCGCCCATCCCCGCTCGTCGGCGGGCGCAGGCGACTGATTCTCGCATCCGGGCGGACCGGGCGGCGGTGGACGAGGCCATCCGACATCCGGCAACCACCCTGATCGATGTGCGCTCAGCGGCTGAGTACCGGGGCGAGCGCTTCTGGCCATCGGGCGGCATGGAACCAGGCGGCCGTGCCGGGCACGTGCCTTCGGCCGTCCACCAGCCCATCGATGGCCTCCATCACGAAGACGAGTCGTTCCGCTCCGCGGCGGAACTGCGCCGCACGTTCGCGTCGACCGTCCTCGATGGCAGCGGGGAGCTGATCACCTACTGCACCATCGGCGGGCGGGCGGCCACGGCCTGGTTCGTGCTCACCTACCTGATCGGCCGCGACCGGGTCCGGGTCTACGACGGCTCCTGGGCCGAGTGGGGACGCGTCCCGGACACCTCCGTCGAGGGTCCGCAACTCATAACCTGACAAGCCGCGCCGGCTAGCCGGCGAGCATCTTCTGGATGGCCTGGCGGCTGACTCCGAGTTCCCGCGCGATATCGGCCTGGGAGAAGCCGTCCCCGATCAGGCTGCGCAGCAGGTCTCGGCGCTCGGCATGGAACTGCCGGGCTAGGAGTGTGTGCCTGATGGCTTCGGCCCGGACTTCCTTCAGATGCCGGAAAGTCTCTTGATGCGCTGAGATGTCTGGTTTTCCTGCCATGGATTCAGTATGACAACCCCGGGTTGTCATGTCAACGCCTGGTTGTCAACTGCCGTACCTCCTGGCCACCAGGTGTCAGTTCGTCGCGGCGCAGGTACGGAAGACAGCTCACGGTTCGGCAATAGTGCGGGCAGTGGGGCGCCGCGGTGCGCGCCCCGCCTAACCTGCGGCGCTCTGGCGATTGCCGAGCATCCTGTTCAGCAGTACGCCGAGACGCTGCTGGTCGGCCAGGCTGAGGCCGCGGGTCATCGGTGTGATGAGGTCACTAATTTCCTCCGCGCCCAGGCCGGCGAGGCGCTGCCCGTCTGGGGTGAGGCTGACCCGGACGGCCCGTCCGTCTTCTTTGCTGGCGTTGCGCCGCACGAGTCCGCGCCGGACCGCGCGGTCGATCAATCCGCTTACCGAAGACCGCTCCAGCCCGAGGTAAGTGGCCAGTTCGGCCATCGTCGGCTCACGGTCACGCAGGATCGCCAGGACCCGCAGCTGCGTCAGCGACAGATCATGCTCGGCGGCTACCCGGCTCAGCAGCGCGATTACCGTGAACGAGGCCCGCACCAGGCTGTCCATCATCTCGGCGGAGTGCGGGTCGCGGCCGGGCTGTGCGGTCATGCCGCCAGGCTATCTTGCATTAGTTCGTATTGCCATCTAATTTAATTCGTGATGCCACTTATTTACCCGCGTTCCCGTCCCGAGCCACCCTGGAGAATCAGCATGCTAGCAGCGGTCGTCACCTCCTTCGGCACGGCACCAGCCTGCCAGGACTTCCCCACACCGACCCCACAGGCACCGCAAGAGGTCCTCGTCGACGTCATCGCGGCGGGCCTACATCCTCGGGTGCGGTCCCAGGCCGATGGCTCGCACTACACCAGCTCCGGCGAGCTGCCCCTCGTCCCCGGCATCGACGGCGTAGGCCGCGCCCCCGACGGCACCCTGCGCTACTTCATCCTGCCTGAGACCACGATGGGTGCGATGGCCGAACAGACGGTCGTCGATCTCCGCCGTAGCGTCGTACTGCCCAGCGACAGCGACCCGGTACTCATCGCGGCAGCCATGAACCCCGCCATGTCCTCGTGGATCGCGCTGCGCCGCCGCGTTACCTTCCGGCCCGGCGAGCGGGTCCTGATCCTGGGGGCGACCGGCAACGCCGGGCGAATGGCGGTCCAGGCCGCCAAGCGGTTCATGCTGCAGGGGCGCGGGGCTGGGCTTTCTCGTGGGCGTCGATGCGGTGCAGCAGATGACCTGACCCCGACGAACTTACGGGCGTGACCACTAAGACATCATTGGATGCCGCGTCTGGGACACGCATGCCATCGGGATGCCAAGATCGTTTGGAAAATGCCACTGAGGCACGACGCTACAACGGTTGCTCAGCTAGGCGCCATGTCGACGAAGCGGCTGTAGTGACCCTGGAAAGCCACGGTGACGGTCGTGGTCGGGCCGTTGCGGTGCTTGGCCACGATCAGGTCCGCCTCGCCCGCTCGCGGCGACTCACGCTCGTACGCGTCCTCCCGGTGCAGCAGGATCACTACGTCGCTATCCTGCTCGATGCTGTTGTGAAGGCTGATTCCGTTGGCGACGAAGTTGTGCGAGCCAACTACGGTGGCGTCGTAAACCGGCTGCTCGCCGATGCTTTCCACGGACGCGATCTCGTCCCAGAACACGTCATTGGTGGCCATCATCTCGAGCTCGGCATCGTCAAGGATCGTCGCGACCCTCCCGAGCCGGGCCGGGCTCGGCGCGTGCTTCCACATGGTGCTTCCGCAGAACTGGGTTCCGAGCGCAACAGCGAACTCGCGGTGGGGCATTTTCCGGTCCACGAGGACACTTCGTACCCGTTCCCATACTTCCCGGGGCACCGTGTCAAGGTTGGTGTTGCCCTGGACGGCGCTAAGGATGGCCCGTACCTTGTTCGCCATCGTCTCGGGGGCACCGTGCACGCCGATGTTCTCCAGGAAACGCAGCTGATTCTCGGCTCCGTAAAGGTGCAGGTGGTAACAGGGCCGGTAGGTCCCCTTGCTGACCTGCTTGACGCGCGTTATTACGTTGAAGCGCAGCAGCAGGCGCGAGAGATCATCGACCATCCGGCGACTAGTGGACGCGTAGTAGATCCTGGCGGACCCGGCCGTGGTGTCCCACCAGACGCACCCGTCCGTCGCCCACAAGTGGCGCACGAACAACGCCAGTTGCTCTTTCGGCAACGAGAACACGGGCGCAGGGATGAACTTCTCATAGCTCCGGAGGCCATACAGCCCAAGTGAGTCGAGCCAGACCGCGACCGGGTTGCGGCGCCCCCGGGCCACCCGGTACGGCGCTGGGAGGCGCAGCGACGTGCACCGGGCTGCTGCGTAGTCGTCCCGGGCCCGCGTGATGCCAAAATGCCGTGCGGCCGTCGCCACCGCAGCCAGGTTCGCTTCGTCGGTGCTGGCATACCGGATCTGCTGGCCTCGGACGAAAGATCCATCGCCGAGAAGATGGGCCAGCATGATGATCTCAGGCTCGGGCATGGGCCGCTCGGCCAGCGGTCCCGGGGTGTGCCGGGGGACGGCGACCCGGCAGCCGACGGCAATTTCTCCCAGCGGACGCCAGCCGTCATAGGTGAGGAATGGATGGCTGGCCGTCGCCTGAACCTGGCGGCCAGACGTCAACCGCACACGGAAGACCTCCCTGACGCCACTCGAGAACGCATGCGTCATGGTCCGCGGGATAAGACGCAGCCGCTCGTCCAGCGACCAAACCGGGACATTGCGTTCTCCAGAGGCCAGCAATTCGCTGAGGGCAACCTCCGCGCCCGTGTCGGCGCGGAGAATCCGCGTGTCACCTGTCAGGCAACCGGATTCGCGCAGGTCGGACAGCAGCGGCTTCTTGTCGGTGCGCTGCTCCGGACCGCGGTTGAGCTGTGAGAGCGCGACCACCGGGACATCGATCTCCTTCGCGAGCAGCTTCAGCGACCGGGACATCTCGGAAACTTCCTGCTGCCGGTTCTCCACCCGCTTTGGCGATGACATGAGCTGCAGGTAGTCGATGATCACCATGCGCAGGTCGTGGCGCTGCTTGAGCCGCCGGCACTTGGCCCGGATCTCCATCATTGACATGTTCGGGGAGTCATCTATATAGAGCGGGGCGTCGGCGACCTCGCTCATCCGCCGGGCCAGCCTGGTCCAGTCGTCATCGCTCATCTGCCCGGTGCGCATCGTGTGCAGCGGCACCCGGGCCTCGGCCGCCAGCAGCCGCATGGTGATCTCGTTTCGCCCCATCTCCAGGCTGAAGAACGCCGTGCTCAGCCCGTTTTTTATGGCGGCGGCGCGAGCAAAATCGAGAGCCAGCGTGCTCTTCCCCACGGCAGGCCTGGCCGCGATGACGACCATCTGGCCGGGGTGCAGGCCGTTGGTCAGCGAATCCAGGTCGGCGAAGCCGGTCGGCACGCCGGTCATCGCGCCACCGCGGCTGCCGATCGCCTCAATCTCGTCCAGCGCGCCCGGCATGATGTCGGCCAGCGATTGATAGTCCTCGGTCACCCGGTGGTCGGTGATCGCGTAGACCTCGGCCTGGGCCCGGTCCACCAGGTCGTCGGCTTCGGCGTCACCCGCGTAGCCGAACTGGACGATCCGGGTGCCGGCCTCCACCAGCCGCCGCAGGATCGCCCGCTCCCGGACGATGCGGGCGTAGTAGCCGGCGTTCGCGGCCGTGGGCACGGACGCGATGAGGGTGTGCAGGTAGGGCGCCCCGCCGACCCGGCCGATCTCGCCCCGCCGGGTGAGCTCGTTGGCCACGGTGATCGCGTCCGCTGGCTCACCACGGCCGTACAGGTCCAGGACGACCTCATGGATGATCTGATGGGCCGGGCGATAATGGTCGTACGGCCGGATGACCTCGATCACGTCGGAAATCGCGTCTTTGGACAGCAGCATCCCGCCGAGGACGCACTGTTCCGCGGCGACGTCGTGCGGAGGTGTCCGCTCGAACTCCTCACCGCGGCGAGCGATCTCGGCGACACTCACCAGGCAGCACCTTCCCAGTAGGCGGCGTCGCGCGGGAGCACGAGAGGCCGGTCAGAACCGTTCTAGCGGACGGCTACGACAGTCTGGCGGTCCAGTTCCCAGGACGCCAACCCATGGTGTGCACACGCCTGTGGATAGCTTGTGAAGACACGCCGCCGGGACTGTGCACAGCCTGGGGAAGGCGGTGTGAAGAGAGCGGCCTCGCCTCGCCACGCAGGCCTGCTAGCTGGGATAACGCTCTCCACGCCCTGTGCGGAAGAAAAAGATTCGGCGGCTGCTGCTATCCACAGGCACAGGGGAGTTATCCACAGGGAGGGGTGAGCGGCACGGCAGGCGCGGACCGCGGGGCGAGGTGGCCTCGGCTGCCTCCCGCCGAAGCTGGAGGCCAGCCCGGACGAGACGCTCCTGGAGTTGACCGAACGGCCCCGGGCTGTCAGCCGACCCCGCTAGTATCCGATGGTGTGTTCGAACGAGGATGAGGCGATCGCCGAGGTCATCAGCGCCATTGACCAGCTGGCCGCCGATTGCGGGGCCGGGCTCGCGGCGGCGGACATGCGCTCACGGGTAACCCGTATCTGGTCCATGCTCGCGGCTCTCGACCCGGAGCTGGCCCGGCTCACGGCGGCGTACGAGCGGCCCCCGCGGGGCCAGCAACTCGCTGCGGATACGACAGAGCCGACCGCGACGGGATGATCGTCCCGTCGCGGCCGGCTCAACGTGGTTCAGGCCGGAACGACCTCGATATCGATGGTCGCGTTGACCTCAGGATGGAGCCGGACCCGTACCTGATGCGCGCCGGCCGTCTTGATCGGGTCGGGCACCTCGATCCGGCGCCGGTCGAGCTCGGGACCGCCGGCGGCCCGGACGGCGTCGGCGATGTCGGCCGGACCCACCGAACCGAACAGCCGACCGTTGGTGCCTGCGCGCCGCGGCAGCTGGACCGTCAGATTCTGGAGCTCGGCCGCAGCGCCCTTCGCGTCATCCAGGCTGCGGATCTCCCGGACGGACCGGGCCCGCTGGATCAGGCCAACCTGCTTCTCGGCACCTCGGGTCCACCGCATGGCGAAGCCACGGGGAATGAGGTAGTTACGCCCGTAACCGCTCGCGACGTCCACGACGTCGCCCGGCGCCCCGAGGCCGCTGACCTCCTGGGTGAGGATGAGCTTCATTGGTGTGCGGCTCATGTCGATGCCTCCCCGCGGACTCAG
>Ga0302320_10023084_pt1 | contig 12232 bp, 14 predicted proteins | sample Bog_T0_3_FD_202130 | JGI IMG/M metagenome (GOLD analysis project Ga0302320, IMG submission 202130) | Peat permafrost microbial communities from Stordalen Mire near Abisko, Sweden - Bog_T0_3 | ecosystem: Environmental > Terrestrial > Soil > Wetlands > Peat | place: Sweden: Abisko, Stordalen Mire...
AACATCTTATAATAATCATTCATCATATCTCTGAAAGTTTTCAAAATCAATTCCCAACAAGTGCGAAAATCTAAGAAATAACCATCTAATGCGAATCTCAAGAGATCAACCACTTTATTAATCAAAAGAGAAAATAAAGTTGTAAAAGCAGTCCAATAATCTAAAAGCAAAAGCCTGAAATATTCCAACGTGTTTTTCCATAATTCATTGAAATTCTTGAAATATCCATCCAGACAAAACCTCAACAAATCCAATACTTTATCAATCAGAAGCGTGAAGAGATGATCGAAGACATTCCAATATAATTGTAAAAGGCTAATAAAGGCGTTTAAAGTTGCGATCCATAATTTCTGGAAGTTCTCAAAATAGCCTTTCAAAGAAAATTGCACCACATCAACAACTTTCGTAATAAGCAATGAAAAAAGTGCTTGAAACATGTTATAATAATCCTGAAGCATGCTTCTAAAAGTATCTAATACTGCTTTAAACACTGATTCAAACACTGAAAAATATCCTCTTAAAGACATGGCTATAACATCGACGACTTTATTTATAAGTAGACTGAATAAAGTAGTGAAGGCCTGCCAATAATCCAATAATAACTGTCTAAAAGTCTCTAAAGTCGCTTTCCAAATATTCTGGAAATCCTGGAAATACCCTTGCAAAGATAAGGTTAAGACACCAATGACTTTCTCTATCAATAGACTGAATAATTCCCCAAAAGTCTTCCAATAATCGGCCAATAACCCTCTGAAAGTCTCTAATGTTGCTTTCCAAAGCTCATTGAAATTCTGGAAGTATTTACCTAGACAAAATTGCAACAAATCCAAGGTTTTTTGAATAAGAAGACTAAATAAACTCTGGAAAGTGTCCCAATATTTCACGAGAAGGTCCTTAAAAGTCTGCAAAGTGAATTCCCATAGTTTTTGAAACGAGTCGAAATAACCTTTCAAAGAAAATTGAATCACATCCATCACCTTGTTAATCAATAAAGAAAAGAGGTTATTGAAGACATTCCAATAATCTCGCAAAAGTCCGCGGAAAGTCGTTAGGACATTATTGAAAACTTCTTTGAAATCTGTGAAATATCCAGTGAGACTCAGATTGAGAATTCCGAAAAATTTTTCAATAAGCAATGAAAAAAGGCCTTGAAATGAGGTCCAATACATTTGCATGAGATCTTTGAAACTTTGCAATGTGAAAACCCAGAGTTTATTGAAATTTTCAAAATAGCCTGATAAAGAAAACTGCAAAATTCCAATGATTTTATCGATTAACAAGGAAAACAATGATTGGAAAGTGGTCCAATATTGATTCATAAGGCTTTTGAGGGTTTCAAAGCAAGAGGTATAGAAATTGTTCAGAAATTGAAAGAAACTTTGGAATGAAGTATTCAGAAAATCAAAGAATCTATTGATGAAAAGATTCAGAGTGTTATTGAGGAAAGCCCAATAGGATTTGATGGATTCTATGAGAGAATCTAAGGTTTTCAGATAGATTTCCTTGATGGAATCAAAGGAAAAGCTCAATAGACTTGAGAGGAATTCAGCGCATTTCTGAATCAAGGCCAGACAAATATTTGTGAGAAAAGAAGAAATCTTATTGATTTGGATGAGCGAAATCTGAACTATTGAACTTAGAATGTAAGAGATGTTGGAGAAATAGTTAGATAGGACATATTGGGTGAGGGAGAAGAATTTGGATATTGTGAAGCTGATGATCAGAAGAATTAGTTCAAGGATTTTGTTCAGGGAGAGATATTCCTGTTCTTGGAAAAATTCCTTGATTTTCGGTAAAAGCTCAGGGTCTTTTGAAGGTGGAATTTTTGTTGAGGGAAGAATTTGACTGGCTTCAGGTCTTTTTTTTCCTCTGAAAATATTTAAAAATTTCATTTAAAAAAATGATTTGAATTAAACCGAAAAATAAAGAAAATTACTTAGGAAGTTTTTTTTTTTAAATGAGTTTTTTAAAAAAATTATTTTATAAATTAATTTATGACAAAACAAACATTTTCAAATTTCTTTTATAAAATAATTACAAAACAAATATTTGTAAATTAAAAATACTAATATTTGTATACAAAGAAAAAATTCACTTCAAATACAAAAACAACTTAATTTTTATCTGCAAAACTTGATTGTTCTTTCTCCTGTTCCTTTTTTTTCGTCAGAATTTCCAATTCCTCAATCTCATGGACAAAATTTATCTCATTATCATCTTCGAACCATTCCACCCTTTTCCCATCAGCCCATCTCCCGATTTTGAAAGTGCCATCAGGCAAAATGTATTTTCCTTTCCCATGTTGTTTCCCGTCCATCCACATACCTTCATAAACTCGACCATCTGCCCATTTATAAATTCCAAACCCATGTTTTTTATCGCTATAATAATTTCCCTCATATCTTCTCCCATCGTTCCAAGTGTAAACCCCTTTGCCCTGCATATTATTTTCTAACCATTCACCATCATATCTCCTGCCATCTGTCCAGAGATATTCTCCCTAAAGAAAAAAAGTAATTTATTTAGATTAGAACATTAGATGAGAATACAGTTCCAGTGATTTTGTTATCGTACCATTGACCTTCATAAATGCATCCATCAGACCAAATATACTTTCCTTTGAATTTTTTTTTTTTTTTTTTATGAAATGTCTTACCTTTGCCCGATTTCTTCCCATCTACATAATCTCCTTCATATTTTGAGTTATCTATCCAGACTTCTGTTCCATATCCATGTTGTAAATCATTTCTCCATAATCCCTCATATTTAGAGCCATTTACATGAAAATATATCCCAAAACCATTAGCCTTATCCTCCTTCCAAGATCCTAAACAAATAATAGAATCATATGAATTCTATAATAAGAGAAAATCACCATCATAAATATCTCCATCAACATGCCAAAATTTCCCATTGCCATCAGCCTTATTATTTTTCCATTCACCTTCATATTTTGCTCCATCTGGCCAAATTTGTACTCCGAATCCCTCTCTGGTTTTTCCTCTCCATTCCCCCTCATATATCGCCCCGCTTTTAAAAGTAAATGCCGGACGTTTTTCGATCGTGTTGCTGTTTCTTTCGAAATCTTTAATGAAATTTTACATTTTTAATTTTTTTCATGAAGGGAAGTCATTTTTTTTTTACCTTCAGGAAGATTATCTTTTGCATCATTTGAAAAATATTTGTTATCGTCTTGAAAGTTTTCGTTATTGTTTTGATTGTCTTCAGGCGCGGCTTCGTTTAAGTTACGACGAATCGATTGGATATTTGGAGTGAGGTTTCTCAATTCACTTGGTGGAAGCGACTGCTCCTTAAATATTTCGGTTAAAAAGATAAGAGTTAAATTTTAGAAGAGTTATCAACGTCAATATGAATTTCGATTTGACCTTCAGCGTTCTTTTGACAATATGAACAGGCTGAACAATTGGAACCCATAAATAATAAGTTTTTTAACTGTTCAAGACAAGTTTTATTTTCTTTTTGATGAATTTTAGTAATTTTTATTTTTTTTTTTACTCTCAAAATTTTCAAAAAAATGTTTTTTTTTATTGAAATTTCATTATAAACTCTTAAAATATATTTTTTCCCCTAAATGTTAATTTAAAACAGCTCGGATCCTTGTTCCTTCTCCTTCTTGAAAGTTTCGAAGTATCCATAAATAATTGTCACTGCGAGTAAAATACCAGTGCCTATATAAAAAATATAATTAATTTTAAAACTCTTTCAAAAATTCAACCTGATCCAATTGCTCCGAGGAAATCAGCCATAATGGTCAAGCTTCCAATGCACATCCCTCCGAAAGTAGCAGCAACAGGGATATATTTCTTTAATTGTTGTAACAAGCTGGATTCTCTATGTCCAGGAAGCATCATATCTTGATCCTTCAATTGTTTCAACACATCCTTTGGTGAGCTTCCACTGACTTCAATCCAAGTTTTAGAGAACAAGGCACAAGTGGCCAACACAAAGCCAATGTAGAACAAAGTATGGAAAGGATCGGAATAGATTTCGGTGAATTCTCTGGGAGGTGAAATGTAATAGGCTAATCCGCCGACTGGGACACTGCTGCCACCCATTTCCAAATCTTGCCATTGGCCCAAAAGCTTAATCAAAAAGTTGCCTTTGAATCTCTTGTAGAGCAATTGGGAGAAGAAATAAAGGTTGGATACAAGGGCAGTTTGGAGGATGATGGGTATGTTCGAGGTATAGAACAATTTGATTGGGTAGGTGGCATAATGTCCGCTGACTTTGGTGTTTTTAACTGGTAAATCAACTCTGAAGCCCTAGAAATTTGTCTAGCTTTTAAAAAATTGTTAATTTTGAGATAGAGTTACTTGGAAATAGATGACAATAAAGAAAACAAGCACAGTGGCCATTAAACTGTTCAAATTTGGTAATTGGGATCTATAGAAAGCTTGTTGTAAGGCAGAGATCTTATCAGATCTGGTGATCAAAAGATGGAACAATGACACAATAGCACCTTCATATTCAGTGCCAGATTCAGTTCTGGTGGTGATTGGGCTGAAGGCTTTCCAGACGATGGTTTCACAGATGTTGGTGGCGATGAAGAGGGAAATACCTGAGCCGATACCATATCCCTTTTCGAGCATTTCATCGAGCATCATGATAATGACACCAGCGAAGGTCAATTGCAAAATGATCAAAATGGCATTGCCTGCACCGATTTTATCAACATCACCATACATGCCTGACCAGACATAAGCAAAAGCCTCACACATTCCAATAATGACGCCCAAAACTAAAAAATGAACATTTTCAAAAACATTTTATATGAGTAATAATACGTTTTTGGGCTCCTGCAAAAAGCGCTTTGTCTTCTTTGACGTTTTGATTGACTTCAATTATTTTGGCTCCAGCCAACAATTGCATGACCATGCCAGCAGTCACAATGGGTGAAATACCCAACTCCATTAAAGTTCCTCTGTTCGAAGCAAGAATGACTCTCAACCAATAGAAGGGATCCGCATTACTCGTTTTGACAACACCATATAAAGGGATCTGACAACAGATCAAATATAGGAAAAGAGTGATGGCTGTCCAAATGCATCTATCTCTGAATTGAACCTGGGGAAAAATCATTAAAATTTTAAGAAAAATGAATAAGGGATACTTTTTTGTCTGGTTGCGACACCTCAGGAAGAATAGCCATTGCGGGACGAAATAGACCTAAAATACGAAGCTTATCGTTTGCCATGGTTTTGTGATATGGGGTTTGAGTTTTGGAAGGGTTTTCTTTTAATTTTATATCTTTTTTTAAATGAGAAATTAAAACGCAGATGAAATTTATATATTTTTGAAATTTAAAAAGAGAACATCCAAAACACGTGTTTTTTTTAATTATTTGAAATTTTTCATCATTTTAAAGAAATTTAATAGAGTTGTTTTTTTATTTTGTTTTTTTTACTATTCGCAAAAATACTTTAGAAAAACAAAAAAAACGACCTCCAAAAATTATTTCCAATTTATATAAAAAAAAAATTTCCTTCCCATCCAATCAGGAAAAAAGTTAAGTATTGTAGATCAGATTTAAAGAGATAAGGATCCCTTTCAATATATTCCCAGCCCCACTTATTTTTTCATTGATTTTTCTTTTCTTTAATAAATTTTTTTTATTTAAACGATAAAATAGGCAAAAAAATTGACATTTTTTGAATGAAAAAGTTTCTTCCTCCTATCAAAAAAACCCAAATTATGGCAGAACCTGAGTCTGCCAAAGGCAAAGTTAACTTCATTCTAGAAACTGGTGATAATTTGATAACAACAGAAACCAAACGTCCTTTATTGGCTCAAATAGATATTGACAAAATTCGGCCATTTGAAGAAGAAATAAAGGGTTCATCTCCGAAGAAGAAAATTTTAATGAATTGGAAAGATCCAAAGACTCCTTTAATAGAGGGAGAAATAGTGAACGAGTTGGATTTTGACGAAGGCTTGTTTTTGCTTCAAAAGACGTTCAACTTGAAGACAATGGACATTTTACAAAATTTGAAGGTTGTCATGAGAAATTTTAATTTTGTTTATTGATTTTCGTAGAATAAAGATTATCAAAGTTATCAGACTCTTTTACAGAGCAATTATGAAGAAACCAAGAAAAAGAACAATAAAAGAAGACTGAAGAAAGTTTTAAACGCGGTGTTTTTTTACGTTTCAATCGTGAATTTCAAAAACCTTAAAGATTCAGTCAGAAAGAAGAAAAAAAGATCTACGATACATTCCTCCAAAACCCTCATAAACATTTTATTAAATAAAGAAAACCAGGGGATAAGAACAAAAACAAATGACAACTGCCTGGTGAAATTGGAGATTTTTTATGTTTATTTTATTGAATTTTTTTAGATTATGCTTCCCAATAATAAAATCAAAATTATATGGAATTGTTTGTTGGTTTTGATCTTAGTAATGACTGGGTTGTTGACTCCTTTTAGAGTATGTTTTGTGGAAGATGTTGATGATTACCAATGGTCTGAAATGGACATTTTCTTCGATTGCGCATTCGGATTGGACATGCTTTTTAATTTCCTGAGTGCGTTCTATGATCAACATAATCGTTTGCGAAAAACTTTGAAAGAAATTGCTATTAATTATCTTACTGGATGGTTTTGGATTGACATCGTGGCATTGTAATGCTTTATATTTTTAATTATTCTTCTTTTTATTTATTTCAAAAAACTCAGATTACCCTTTGATAATATCGTCCAAGCCGCAGAACCTGACAAGTTATCTCTTATTTCAAATATCTTCTAACTTTTTCTTAGCGGCAATACCAACAACTCCTATAACAACTTGCTTCGTCTAATGAGACTGCCAAGACTTTATCGTTTGTTGAAAATCCTGCGTCTCACCAAAATCGGTAGTGCCATTCGTAGCAACGTGATCATCAATCATTTTCTCACCAAAATCAAGATAACCGCCGCTGTGGCAAAAATGCTCAACATCTTAGTGATGGTCCTATTTATTAATCATGTCATGTGTTGTTTTTGGTATTTCAGCGCTAGATTGTCAGATTTCGAACCTGATACGTGGGTCGTTAGAACTGGCCTGATTGATCAAGATTATTATACGAAATATATTACCTCTTATTATTGGGGCTTTCAAACCTTCACCACAATTGGTTATGGTGATATATATCCAGTAACTGATGTTGAAAGAACCTTTGCTATATTTTATATGATTTTTGGGGTGGTGTTTTATTCATCCGCAATTGGGAATTTATCAAGATTGTTATTGAATATGGACAAAAGAGCGATCGAACATAAAAATTTAATGAACAATTTCAATGATTTTGCTAATAAAGTAAAGATTCCAGAATTTCTGAAGTTGAAGATTCAGAGATATTTGGAAGTAAACTTCAGGGAAAATATGTACACTTGGATTCAACCTAAAGAACTTTTAAGCGTTTTGCCTACCTATATTAAGAAGGAACTCATTGTTTTTTCGAGCAAGAACTTGCTTGAAAAAATTTATTTGTTTAAAGTCGATATGAACTTCACTATTTCAGTGATCCCTCATTTAAGGATGCTGAGTGTTTTGAAAAAAGAAATTATTTACAGAGAAGATGACCCTTCCGAGGAAAGTAATGACTAAAAAAAAAATTAAGATAGTTTTATTTGAGAAAAACAATAGTTTTTTTCATTTTGGAGGGAAGTGTCAATTATATTACATGTGATGGAGTGCCTTTTTTAACTGTGTTGAAAGGAAATTATTTCGGAGAGATTGAAATTTTGGAATCGGTAGTCATTTTTTAACATTTTACTCTAATTTTTAATTTTTTTTTTGTCAATGAAATCTGTGAAAATTTTGATTTTAAAATTTATTCCTTTATTTTTTCAATCAAAAAGTCCCATCGACATTCATTCACTCGAGCCAGAGAAGAACTTTCTTTAGCTTATATGAAAAAAGATATTTTTCTTCAATATATGAAACAATTTCCTTCAGTTGAAGAAGAAGTAAGAATTCCAAATATAAATTGGAATAATGGTTAATTAGGTGATGGAATTGCATAAAAGAAGAAAAGAGAAATTTTTTCAATTAATGAAAGGGAAAAAAGATTTACCACTTGCAAATGGTCTTCTGTATCAATTGATATTATAATTATTTTTAACTAAATATTCGCCAAATATTCAAAAGAAAAGCAAACAAATTGCTCAAAAGCACTGAATATTACACAAATATGATAGTAAAAAAAAAAATGTACATATATTTTAACATTTCAAAGTTATCTATCCAAAAAACAAATACCAACAAAAATCAACTCACTAAACTTGCAAAATCAATTTTCCAAAAAGCAGCCACCTTGAACAAAGATGGTGGTACATCATTTTACAAATATAAAAATGTTTTTTTATTATTCAATTAGATTTCCTCACAGATGTCACAAAAATTGCCAAACTCAAGGAAAAAGCAAAAATCATAAAACAACACATCAAAATCAAACATTCTAACTTGAATTCGAAAACTGAATTGGAAAACAGCGAACCACAAACTCAAGCCAATTTAAATTCAAACATAGCTCAAGACACCCAAAGGGAAAGAGGTTTTTCAGAACCCAAAAAAAACGATAAAAAAATACTTTAAAATTAGTAAATAAACAAAATATATCAATTTATTGTTTTTAAAGGATAATAAAATATGATTTTGCCTTCTTTTATTTTTTTTTGTGCAAAAAAACACATATACGACTCTAATTCATTATCCATTGACATACATAATACAAAAATTTTGTCTTGAATTACAACTCAAATTAAAAATATATCGACAATTCAAATTAATTCAAAATTTTTTTCAAAAATATTTAACAAATAATTGCCAAAATGAACGAAAAGACTCCTGATCGTAACACCAGAAACCGTGCTAAGTCAGAAATTCTTCCTGATTATTCCCACACTCATCAATATAATGAAATGGAAGATGACATAAAACAATCAATCGACCAAGATGAAGAAAAAGAAAAATCTAAATCAGAAGATGAATCAAAAATTCCTGAAAACCAAGAAAATGTTCCCAAAGACAATTTGCCAGATCTGGTTGATATTAAGCAGGACCTTTTAGATGAAACAGAAATGGCTCAAATCAATACACTTAATGAACCCGTGACCGTCACAATTGTAAATAAACAATAAATTTTTTTAAAAATATTATGTTACAAAGTTGGCTTTTTTATCAGAATAGGGACCTGAAACTCATAGGCAACAAATTACGATATGTTTTGATACCCAAATTTTCTTTTTTCGGAACTAAAGAGGATGAAAAGACAAGGAGATTAAGACAATGTTATTAATAATAACTTCTAAAAAAAACAACAAAAGCTTATGAATTTTAGGGGATTTATGGGGGCCAATTTTTCTATGCATGACCTTATCACTTACTATGAGCATAGCTACAAAATCTGATGGTGCCACCTTATTTTTAGCTGTTTTTCTAACAATTGTCTTGGGGGCAGCAGTTGTGACTTTTAATGCTAAGCTTTTAGGAGGAAAAATGTAAAACTCATTAAATTTCCTAATTTTTAAGAATATTAAAAAGATCTTTATTGCAAACAATTGGAGTTTTGGGGTATTGTTTGTTTCCTATTTGCATATCGACTTTGCTGATTGCGATCATTGGGGCTATGATGCTGTTTTGGGGGAAGATTTTAATATGTACTGTGGCTTTTATATGGTCAAGTTTATGTAAAATGATTAAATTTTATTGAAAAAAGTCTAATATTACCCTATTTAGCGTCACTTTCTTTCATGAGGAATCTCGTCCCTCCAGATAGACAATTCTTGGGGATATATCCTGTGTTATTATTTTATATATTTTTAAGCTGGTTCGCATTAACAATATGAAGAAAATTTTGCCAATTAAGATTTTCTTTTTGATATTCCAAATTTTTTGTATTAGGTAATTGTGATTGAAAAAAAATATCAAATTACAACAAAAACATTTTACAAAATTAATTTTTTATAAATTAAAAAAAACCATTTTTTTTTTTTTTTTTTTGGGTTTCAGGAATCTGGATTAAGTTTCAAAAATAGTTTAAATTTCAACAAACTTTAAATTAAATTTTTGGTTTATTTTTAGTTAAAATTGTCTGATTTTTATTTGGAATTAATTTGATTTTTGGGGAAATAATGCAAATGGGCGGCCAACAGAATTTCATTAGACGCCCAGCTATAATTCTTTAGTTTATCAAATAAAATAAAAAAAGTCAAAAAAATCTTCTTCAAATTCGTGATTTTATAAATAAATTTCTGAAATTCGATAATTAAAAGCAAATTTCCGGTAAGATAAAAGGATCCCCATCAAGAGAAATCAACCACAAATCTCTTTCATTAAGTGTTAAATCTTTAAACCCAAAGGAATCCTTTATGCTTTTAACAATATTCCATCCCTTCCCGATTTTCTTTTCAGCAGTAATCGAATGTCTCATAAGTAGATTTCCTAAATCATCCAAAGCCCATAAGCATCCTTTTAAATTAATAGCCATATTTTCGATGATGAAATCAGAATATTCTGCAAAGCCATTTTCCTATTAAAAACAATGTTTTGTTTATGAAGCTGTATATAATGATACTATGCCTATCCCACAAGTCTTTTGGGTTCTATCAAAAATGTTCTCATGATATATAAATCGATTATTGGCTTTATAAATTATCAGGATTTTATCACCTATAGTGAAACTTTGAACTGAACTTTCAACTTTTTCCATTTTACCATCATTATCAATGAAATAAAGCTTTAAAAATGCATTATTCCTTCTTTAAAAACTTATAAATTACATCATTTCGAGTGTCCAAAGCCCATAAACACCCAAAATTATTACTTTTAATCAATGAAATGTCTATCCCTTTATCAATTTCCCTAGATTCCCATTGCTTACCCATTGAACAATACCCCTTTTCAAATATTCCTTCTCTGACAAGCAAGCCATTATTATGCGAATCTAGAGCGAAGATCCTGTCACTGGACATAGCAAAGCTTCGATAATATCCTTCGACATTTTTCCAGCTTAAAAGAAATGTTAATTCTACTAAAAAAATAAAAAAATCAACTATTTTCCAAATCTTTTGGTTTCATCAACCCCCTTGCGATAGAACAAACCCCCAGATTCATCTAATCCCCAGACACAATCGTTAATATTCGTCTTTATTTCAATGAAAGGAGCGATTTTATCCCTAGTTATTTCGCTTTCATCGAGGAAATTATCAATTTCTATGATTTTTTCCTGTCCTTCAGTGCATAGAACTTCCATGTTTTTGCATTCAATTGTCTTGACAAAAGCCACAATTTGCAAAAAACCGTTATAAATTTCGAATTTCTCAGCTTCCCCTAGTCTTTTCTTCCAAAATGTGAATTTTTTTTCAGCATCGAGATCATAATTCGGCTTATAATCCTTACAAATTGGTTTCTGATTCCAATCATCCCAAAAGCATTGTCTAATTAATTCCTCTTGATCATTTTTCTCGGGAAAATTGCTAATAACTAATATATTTTCTTCATTATAAGGCTCTTGAATCATTTTCCAACCCTCATTGCTCAATCTTTCTATATAATCTAAATCTCCAAGGCTCATCTTTTCCTTATTACTCTCAATACCTAACAACACCTCCATTGGCTCATATGTCCTTATTTCAAAAGACTTAATAGGATAACCAGAAGTCTTCACATGATAGAAATCAAGAAGAAAACTTGGGATTTCCCTGAAATAATAATCCAAATCTTTAAAAACCTGTGAGTTTTTCTGGAAATACTCAGGTTTAAAGTCAAAAAGCCTAGGTGCTAAACAAGCATGGATTTTCTGATAAATTAAACTACCTCCATTGGAATTTATGAAATCCACATTAAGAGCTAAATTCTCCATATATAAAATAGAATCTGAGGTTTTTATTAATGAGGAATTAAGCTCTTGATCTGAGAAATCTGGACTTTGAATTGTTATAATAGGCGATTTGCGATGTTTGTTCGCTGGATAATATAAAAAAGCCTGGTTTTTGGTTTTTTCATGAGATTTCAATGGATAGAGCTTCATGATTCTGGTATCGAAGGAAAAATAATAAGGGTCGATCATTAAGAAAAAAGCCTTGTTCCTTGTGGCAAAAACCAAGGGTTTTTCTGACAAATTATTAACAAAATCAAGATTTTTATTAGTATTTTCAGAGCTGAATTCATTGGTTCTCGTTTCCCAGCTATTCATATAAATGCCTAATAAAATGAGATCACGGGAAAGAAG
>Ga0302320_10023085_pt1 | contig 12232 bp, 6 predicted proteins | sample Bog_T0_3_FD_202130 | JGI IMG/M metagenome (GOLD analysis project Ga0302320, IMG submission 202130) | Peat permafrost microbial communities from Stordalen Mire near Abisko, Sweden - Bog_T0_3 | ecosystem: Environmental > Terrestrial > Soil > Wetlands > Peat | place: Sweden: Abisko, Stordalen Mire...
CTGTCTCACTCTTTCGCGGGTAAGTTCAAGCTTTATCCCTATTTCATCCAAAGAATGAGGTAACAGACCTTTTAAACCAAAGTACAAACTTAAGATGGCTGATTCGCGCTGAGTAAGTGTGGATAAGACTCTGTCTATTTCCTTACATAATGAATCTCTGAGCAGGTCTTTATCCGGACTTAATGATTCCGGGTTCTGTAAAACATCATACATTGAATTTTCATCATCCTGAGTAATTGGAGCATCCATGGATACATGACGCATCGTAGTGCTTATTGCATCCTTTACATCTTCTGGTGCAAGTTCAAGCGCCTGAGAAATCTCAAGTACAGTCGGATCACGTTCATACTTCTGTTCTAAAACTGAAAAAGTCTTATTTACTTTATTTATTGAACCGATACGGTTCAGGGGCAGCCGAACAATCCTTGCTTGTTCGGCCAATGCCTGTAAAATAGCTTGCCTGATCCACCATACTGAATAGGATATGAATTTAAAACCGCGGGTTTCATCAAATCGCTGAGCGGCCTTGATAAGGCCAAGATTACCTTCATTAATAATATCAGGAAGACTCAATCCATGATTCTGATATTGTTTCGCGACCGACACTACAAATCTGAGATTTGATTTAACTAATTTTTCCAAAGCCAATAAATCACCATGCCTGATCTTTCTGGATAATTCTACTTCTTCCTCCGCAGTTATCAGGTTCACTTTACCAATTTCATGCAGATACTTATCCAGCGTATGATTATCACGATTTGTAACCTGTCTGATAATTTTAAGCTGTCTCATAGAACTTTATCTTTAAGGTACGATTGGAACGATCCCAACACTATAAAACTGTCTTCATTTATTTAAAATAATTACTGGTTATACGTGAAAAGTAAAAAAAATATTACAAAAAAATGTAATATTTTTGTTTTTAATATGCCAATTACTTATACTTGCACAAGATTATCCTCTTAAAAAACGAGTTATCACTATTTAATCTTAATCCGGAATTAATTATTTCATTGCAAACACAAAAATTATCAGAGTCTATCAATTATTATTTCATCCGATTATATAATTAATCCTAAAATATCAAATTTCTTATTTTTATGTACGATATTAATGAATTGAACAAAAAATTATTACCTGAACTCAGGAGCATCGCGAAAGATTCAGGGTTGAAGCAGGTTGAACCTTTAAGAAAACAAGAACTTATTTATAAAATCCTTGATCAACAAGCAGTTGATTTTAAAGAAAAGAAAGAATCCGATTCTGATGATAAAGAGATTTTTTCTCCGGCAGAACCAGTCGCAAACAATACATCAAAGTCTGAACCCAGCCAGGATATCCAATTAATTAAACAAAAAAGGAAACGGATCACCTTTGATTCTAATTCTGCTAAACCCACTTTTCACGATCATACTGAAGAAAAAATAACGGAAGAGATATTTTCTGAACAACATATAGATGAAGGTGGTTTAACACACCCTGAACAAGAATCGCAGACTGAACAGGAGACACATCCTGAGCAAACGGCCTTGCCTTTTGAGCCTGTCAGGGATAACTTACAGGAACTTCAACAGGAAAATCCACAGGAACAGGAACAGGAATCAGAAACAGAACCACAGGAACAAGTTCAGGCTAATATCGCGCAGGATACTGATATTAATAAAATACAAAAATTCAGGGAATTTGTACCCAAAAGACAAGTTGAACAACGTCCGGTGGAAAAACTATATGATTTTGATGGAATTATTTCAAGTTCTGGCGTATTGGAAATCATGCCTGACGGTTATGGATTTTTGCGTTCATCCGACTACAACTACCTGAATTCACCTGATGATATATATGTGTCACAATCGCAGATTAAATTATTCGGATTAAAAACCGGAGATACTGTAAGAGGTACCATTCGTCCGCCTAAAGAGGGAGAAAAATATTTTCCATTAATAAAAGTTGAAGAGATTAATGGTCGTGATCCGGATTTTATTCGCGATCGGGTGCCTTTTGATTATTTAACTCCTCTTTTTCCAAATGAAAAATTCAACCTGGTTGATCAAAATAAACCCAACCTGTCATGCAGGATTGTGGATATGTTCTCTCCCATTGGAAAAGGTCAACGAGGGCTTATCGTGGCTCAGCCAAAAACTGGTAAAACAGTATTGTTGAAAGATATAGCCAATGCTATCGCGGCCAATCACCCTGAAGTATATCTTATTATTTTACTGATTGATGAACGCCCTGAAGAAGTAACGGATATGGCCCGCAGTGTAAACGGAGAAGTGGTATCATCAACATTTGATGAACCGGCTGAACGCCATGTACGGGTTGCCAATATTGTTCTTGAGAAATCAAAACGTCTTGTAGAATGCGGACACGACGTTGTTATTCTTCTTGATTCAATAACCCGTCTTGCACGTGCCTATAACACCATCGCTCCTGCATCCGGGAAAGTACTGTCAGGAGGGGTGGATGCCAATGCACTTCATAAACCCAAACGTTTCTTCGGTGCAGCCCGTAACATTGAAAACGGTGGATCACTGACAATCATTTCAACGGCACTTACTGAAACAGGTTCTAAAATGGACGATGTTATTTTTGAAGAATTCAAAGGTACCGGAAACATGGAACTGCAACTCGACCGCAAATTATCCAACAAACGAATTTATCCTTCTGTAGATCTCACTGCTTCAAGTACCCGCAGAGAAGACCTTCTGCTTGAAAAAGACATGTTACATAAAATATGGATTTTACGTAATTACCTGTCCGATATGAATCCCATTGAAGCCATGGAATTTCTTCGGGACAGAATTGCAAAAACTGGATCAAACGAAGAATTTCTGATTTCCATGAACGGGGAATAAAATATTAATGTTATACAACATCATTGTACCTTTTCAAAGATATCAGAAAAACTGCTTTTTCACCCGGGAATATTTTTTTAAAATAGCTACATGAAACCCGCATATATTTGATTTTTTAAAAATTGTATAGGACAGGCTCATTCGAATACGCGTGTTTTTTTTTTGTTACTCTCTTTACAAAACAAACCAAAAAGTCCTTTATTTTTAATCCCTTTGATTATTAAAATTAAAGTAAATTTTTTACTTTTGTCACTCTTAATTCCATCAATATTTAAACAACTGTAAATTAATCACTTAATAAAAATAAAATAATGGCAATTAATAAGAAATTTGAAACCTGTGATGGGAATTATGCAGCAGCACATGTAGCATATGTGTTTAGTGAAGTTGCTGCAATCTATCCGATAACACCTTCCTCTACCATGGCTGAATATGTTGATGAATGGGCTGCTCATGGAAGAAAGAACATGTTCGGTGAAGTAATAAAAGTTGCAGAAATGCAATCTGAAGCCGGAGCAGCAGGTGCTTTGCATGGTTCTTTGCAATCGGGAGCTCTTACAACAACCTTTACTGCATCACAAGGTTTGTTACTGATGATCCCTAACATGTATAAAATATCAGGTGAATTGTTACCCGCGGTATTCCATGTATCAGCACGAAGTTTGGCAGCTCATGCGTTATCTATATTTGGTGATCATAGTGATGTGATGAGCACCCGTCAGACCGGTTTTGCCATGTTGGCAACAGGAAGTGTTCAGGAAGTTATGGATCTTGCTGCTGTCGCTCATCTGGCAGCTATTAAAGGAAGAATTCCATTTCTTCATTTCTTCGATGGATTCAGAACCTCCCATGAAGTTCAGAAAATTGAAATTATAGATCCGGAAATTTTGGCCAAATTAGTTGATCAGAAAGCATTACAACAATTCCGTGATCATGCGTTAAATCCCGAGCATCCGGTTACAAGAGGTACAGCTCAGAACCCTGATATTTATTTCCAGGCCCGTGAAGCTGCCAATAAATTCTACGATGCAATACCTGATATTGTTGAGTCATATATGCAGGAAATAACAAAAATTACCGGGAGGGAATATCATCCGTTTACATATTATGGCGCTAAAGATGCTGAAAACATTATAATAGCGATGGGATCTGTTACGGAAACAACAAAAGAAGTAATTGATTACCTGAATGCCAAAGGTGACAAATTAGGTTTGATTTCTGTTCATTTGTACCGTCCGTTCTCTGTTAAATACCTGTTAAAAGTACTTCCTGCGTCTGTTAAACGCATTTGTGCACTAGACCGTACAAAAGAGCCAGGCGCTAATGGAGATCCTCTTTATCTGGATTTAAAAGAGTTATTTTACGGAAAAACAAATGCCCCGTTAATCGTTGGAGGCAGATATGGGTTAAGTTCTAAGGATACGACTCCGGCAATGATCATCTCCGTATTCAACAATCTGAAAATGGCTGAACCCAAAAATCAATTCACTGTTGGTATTGTTGATGATGTAACTTTTAAATCACTCCCTGTCGTTCCTGAATTGAATGTTGTAACAGATGGTACATTTCAGGCAAAATTTTATGGAATAGGATCTGATGGTACCGTAGGTGCAAACAAAAATTCAATTAAGATCATCGGTGAAACAACAGAAAAATATTGTCAGGCATATTTTGCTTATGATTCAAAAAAATCGGGAGGCGTAACTACTTCTCACCTTCGCTTTGGAGATAAGCCTATCCGTTCAACATACTTAGTCAATACGCCTGATTTCGTTGCATGTCACGTTCCTTCCTATCTTGAAAAATATGATATGCTCAAAGGGTTAAGAAAAGGTGGAACATTTCTTCTTAATAGTACCTGGGATGTCGAAACAACAAAAAATAAACTTCCAAATCATTTAAAAAAATATATGGCTGAAAATAATATAAATTTTTATATTATTAATGCAACCCATATCGCTGAAGAATTAGGATTGGGAAACAGAACCAATACAATAATGCAATCAGCTTTCTTTAAAGTGGCCAACATCATTCCTTACGACAAAGCGGTGACGGAAATGAAACATTTTATTGAAAAAAGTTTCGGACGCAAGGGTGAAGATGTTGTAAAGATGAACTATGCTGCCATTGACAGGGGTGGTGAACTGGAAAAAGTTGAAGTTCCTTCAGACTGGAAAAATCTAAAAGCAGAAGTTGTTGAGACCTATGATAATTATCCTGCTTTCATCAGAGATTTTGTAATTCCAATAAATTTGATGAAAGGAGATGATCTTCCTGTAAGCGCATTTGTGAACAGAGAAGACGGGTCATTACCTTCCGGTACAACAGCGTATGAAAAGCGCGGCATTGCCATTAATATTCCTGAATGGCAACCTGAAAATTGTATTCAATGTAATCAATGCTCCTTTGTTTGTCCTCATGCTGCCATTCGTCCATTTCTTCTTGATGCAAATGAAGCAAAATCAATACCGGCCAATACAAAACTGTTAAAGGCTACCGGCAAAGCATTGGAAGGATTGCAATATAAAATGCAGGTCAGTCCGTTTGACTGCACAGGCTGTGGTAACTGCTCCGATGTTTGTCCCGCCAAACAGAAAGCGCTTGTGATGAAACCTCTCGAATCACAGCATGATGAAATAGAAAGATGGAATTATTTTTCAAAAAATGTATCATACAAAGATTATCTGCTGCCTAAAGACGCTGCCATCAAGAATACTCAGTTCGCGCAACCCTTGTTTGAGTTTTCCGGAGCATGCGCAGGTTGCGGTGAGACGCCTTATATCAAACTAATCACTCAATTATTTGGCGATAGAATGATTGTAGCAAATGCGACGGGATGTTCATCAATTTATGGCGGTTCTGCTCCATCTACACCTTATACAAAGAACAAAGAAGGAAAAGGGCCTGCATGGTCAAACTCATTATTTGAAGATAATGCAGAATATGGTTTTGGTATTGCTACAGGCACAAACCAGCTTAGAAAAAAGGTAGCGGACCTGATAAATACTTCTATGGATCGTGTAAAGCCGGAAACTAAACTGGCATTTGAAGAATGGTTAGCAACCAAAGAAGACGGACATAAATCTCAGGCTGCTTCCGATAAAGTTGTTTCTGTTTTGAAAAATGAAAGCAACCCTGTAGCCAAAGAAATTCTGGCATTAAAGCAATATCTTGTTAAGAAATCTATCTGGATTTTCGGCGGTGATGGTTGGGCTTATGATATTGGATATGGTGGTCTTGACCATGTGCTGGCAAGCGGTGAAGATGTCAATATATTAGTACTTGACACAGAAGTATATTCCAACACCGGCGGTCAGGCGTCCAAGTCAACACCAATAGGAGCCGTAGCAAAATTTGCTGCATCAGGTAAGAGAATTCGTAAGAAAGACCTCGGTATGATGGCTATGAGTTATGGATATGTTTATGTTGCTCAGGTATCAATGGGTGCAAGTCAGGCTCAGTACCTAAAAACATTAAGGGAAGCTGAAGCATATCATGGTCCGTCTATCGTGATTGCATACGCACCTTGTATCAATCACGGATTCCGCAATATGGGTAAATCACAGGATCAGGCAAGTCTCGCTGTTGATTGCGGATACTGGCACTTGTATCGCTACAATCCACAACTTGAAACACAGGGGTTAAATCCATTCATTCTTGATTCCAAAGAACCCAACTGGTCAGAATTCCAAAATTTCCTGAACAGTGAAGTACGTTATTCCTCTTTAAAACAAGCTTTTCCTAAAGATGCAATGGAATTATTCAAAGCTGCTGAAGAAAATGCAAAATGGAGGTTCAACGGTTACAAGCGTTTATCTGCCCTTAACTATGCAAAACCTCAGGTTGACAATATAAAATAAATATTCAAAAAAGAGCAGCTAAACGCTGCTCTTTTTGCTTTATCTACGCTTCCTTATATTTTATATATCAATAATATTTTTATCTTTACAGTATTAATATTGTAAAATCAATATCTTGGGAAGAATAATGGCATTGGATTACGGACAGAAGCGTGTTGGAATCGCTGTTACAGATACTTTACAAATAATTGCCAACAACCTGAAGACAATTCCTACATCAGAAATATGGAATTTTCTGGATCATTACTTTCAACTTGAAACCGTGGACTGTGTTGTCATAGGTTATCCACTTCAGATGAACAATAAACCTTCAGATGCCGTTAAATATATTGAACCTTTTATTCGCTCTTTTAAAAAAAAATATCCCAATAGAAAAATTGATCTGGCTGATGAGCGTTTTACATCACAGATGGCTTTCCAAACGATGATTGATGCAGGGTTAGGAAAAAAAGCGAGACAGGAGAAAGCATTGGTGGATAGTATCAGTGCAACAATTATTTTGCAGTCATACATGAAACAAAAAAATTAAAATCACTTGTCATCATGATATTACCCATATATGTATATGGCAATCCAGTTTTAAGAAAAGTGGCAATCAATATTGAAAAAGATTATCCAGGTCTTCGTGAACTGATCGCTAATATGTTTGAAACCATGCAGTTCTCTGATGGTGTTGGATTGGCGGCTCCACAAATCGGAAAGTCAATACGATTATTTACTATTGACGCAACCAATTATGAAAAGGAAGATCCGAGTGCAGCTGGTTTTCACAAAGCTTTTATTAATGCAAAAATCACTGAACGCACCGGTGCTGAAACATTATTTAATGAAGGCTGCCTGAGTCTGCCCGGTATACATGAAGACATCTCCCGTAAATCTATCGTGAAAATTGAATATTATGATGAGAACTTTGAGTTCCATGTCGAAACATATGAAGGTATTAAAGCAAGGGTGATTCAACATGAATATGATCATATTGATGGGAAACTACTCATTGATCATTTATCGCCGGTAAAAAGAGCGCTTATCAAAGCCCGAATTGATGCCATATCAAAAGGGAAAGTTGAAACTGCATATAAGATTAAAATTGCAAAAAAATAACTATATTTTGTTTATATATCAGTTCATAACTTAATAAACATATTTTTATTTAAATGTTTAATTTACTTAATTTTACCTGATGATAAGTACTAAAAATCTGATGGAATATATGGCCGGAAAATCAATTACTCATAAATTTCTGCTTATATCTGTTATCATTTTTATTGTAGCAAATTGTACTCATATTTCAAATCGCAGAATTACAACCGGAACCACCAAAAATATATCTTCCCATTCAGTTAAGATAACGGGTGAGATTAATGATAACGAAGATATGATTGCTTTTGGTTTATGCTGGGCTTCTCATCCGGTTCCTACCCTGAAAGATTATAAAAATCAGGTTATATATAAAATTGGAAACGGTCCTTTCTCAATCGTTATCAGTGGATTAAATGAAAATAGCAGATATTATGTTCGCACCTATGAAATTACCAGTTCAGACACATCTTATGGAGAGCAAATCAGTTTCAGCACGCTAAACACAGTAAAACCAATTGTTGAAAAAACAGATAGCATCAGTAAAAAAAACAGAATAGTTAAAAATAAAGAAATCCTTCAGGACAATTTGCATGTTCCGTATAACAAACAAACAGAGAAGACAGATACAACAGCAAAGCGGGAAAACATAAAATCAGATACCCTAATGATAAAAAAAGAATCAAAAGCAATAGATTACTGTTTACCATTGGTTTCAACTACGAATGTAATTGCCATTTCCACCACCTCTGCCGAAGTATCAGGGAGTATTGAAGAAGATTGTAGAAATGAAATTGATGAAAAGGGAATGATTATCGGCACATCACCTGATCCTTCATTTTCCACCAATAATAAATTTCTTTCGTCGGGTGATAAGGTATTCTTATGTATAATCACAGGCCTGAAACCAAACACATTGTATTATGTGAAGGCTTTCGCGAAGAGCAAGAAAGGCTGTGTCTTTGGGAAAGATTTAAACTTTACCACATCCTGTAATCTTCCTTCATTACAAGTAAAAACAACAGATAATACGACTGCATTTGAAGCTTCTGTTCTTGTCAGAATCATTGACGACGGAGGCGCACCCGTAACTGAAAGCGGAATTGTATACAGCATATCTTCCAATCCAACATTATCGGATAAAAAAATTATTACTTCAGGCCCCTTGTTCAACACAAAAATATCAAACCTGACTCCCGTTACAAAATATTATATCAAAGCCTACGCTACAAATCTGAAAGGAACCGCATTCAGTGATGAAATAATTATTGTTACTTCATATACCTTACCAAAGGTTTCAACAGATGAATTATCCATGATAACAGGCACATCAGTTAATAGCGGAGGTTCAATTATTTTTGATGGAGGAAACACAATCATAGCAAAAGGGTTATGTTGCAGTAAAAAACAAGAACCCAATCTGAAATCGGAATATATTGTTGCTGATTCTTCAGAAAATTCTTTTTTTAAAAACACAATTAAAAGATTAAAACCATACACAACATATTATATCAGGGCATATGCAACAAATGCAGCCGGTACGTCATATGGAAACGAACAGAAATGTACAACTGAAAAGGCTGAAAATTGGGTTTCCATGAGTAACTTTCATGGAAGCGAAAGAAATCTTTCCGCCTGTTTTTCAATAAATTTAAAAGGGTACATCGGAACCGGTTGCAACGAAGCCAATGAGCCATATAAAGATTTCTGGGAATTTGATCCTGTTGAAAACACATGGACTCAAAAGGCAGATTTTGCCGGTAAAGAAAGAGACGGAGCCATAGGTTTTTCAATTGGAAATAAAGGTTATATAGGATTGGGATTCAATTACCTTGAGAACTCCACTTTCACAGATTTGTGGGAATATAATCCTGAAGTAAATGCATGGACAAAAAAAGCAGATTTCCCCGGTAAAGAGCGTGAGTCTGTCATCAGTTTCAGTATTGGTAATAAAGGATATGTCGGATTGGGCAGTTATTTCGATATGCTTGATAAGATATGGAGATTTTATAATGACTTTTGGGAATATGATCCTTTAACAGATAGTTGGGTGCCAAAGGCTGAATTCCCGGGTAGTGCACGCGCCAAAGCTGTTTGTTTCTCCATTGGGAATAAGGGTTATACCGGAACAGGGTATAGTGGAAAAAATAAAGATATGGACGATTTCTGGGAATACGATCAGACATTGAACAAATGGAAACGCAAAGCAGATTTTGCCGGGGAAGCGAGAGATGGCGCTGTTGGTTTTTCTATCGGAAACAGAGGTTATATCGGAACGGGTAAGAATTTAAAGGACTTCTGGGCATATGACCCTGTATTAAACAAATGGATTAAGAAAGCGGATTTTGAAGGCACGGGCAGAGAAAATGCGGTCGGCTTCTCAATTGGAGAAAAAGGTTATATTGGCACCGGTTATGACTGGATGTGCAGAAATGATTTCTGGGAATATACGCCTATTGAATATTTTGACAATAACTAATTTCAATGCCGGGTGACATATTTAAAGCTGATTATATTATTTTCCTTTTTACTCCTTTTCTCCTGTAAACATTCATCTTGCAAGTCTGATCAGAATAGAGACAATGTCATTCCTGCAAAAGAACCCGGAAACGATATAAATATTGAATGTAAAACATTTTATGCAGAAACCACCGGATGGGGATATGATGTATTTGTAAATGGAAAACAGATGATCCATCAACCAAATATACCATGCATATCAGGTAATAAAGGGTTCACATCGGAAGATAAAGCAAAAAAAACAGCTGATTTCGTCTCAGGAAAGATAAAAAGAAATATCATCCCTCCCGTAGTTTCACTGAATGAATTGGACAGTCTCGGCGTTTTAAAATGAATAGGTCTGCCCTTGGAAGTATAGACTGTCTATAAAAAGAGCCCTTGCAGTAACAAGAGCTCTTTCAAAACAAACAAAAAGTAAAACTATTCTTTAATTAATTCTGCTGTTGAACTATATGTTCCATTATTAACTTTCAGAATATAAGCGCCTTTAGCAATGGACTGCAGATTAACTAAAACGTCCTGCTGTCCTGCAGCTACTGTTTGTTCCAATACAAGTCTTCCTTGTAAATCTACAACACTAATAATACCTCCTTTATCTGAGGCAAGAGATACGGTAACATTATCTGTTGCAGGATTCGGATACAGTGAGAACTGAGCTTTATTTGTTTCAGTAAGCTTTTGACAGTCAACAACTTGTACTTCAAAGGTCATAATTGTTGTATTCACTCCACCATTTGCTGTGCCACCATTATCTACTACTGTCACAGAAATTATTGCAACACCATTTGCTCCGGTAACCGGTGTATATGTTAATGTAGCTGTACCACTTGTAACAGAGGAGACTGATAAATTAACATCAGATATGATTGACTGATTTGATGAAGCAGCTGTGATGGAACTGATCAACTGATTAGACTCTACCGGACTTATTCCGGTTAATGTAACAGAATTTTGCGTTCCGTTACTACATATGTTCAACTGATTAGCAGCCTGATTAATAGCTGGAGCGATATTCGCATTATTTCCAATAAAGGTTGTAACACTATTTGCAGGTAACACGGTTGTATAATTATTCGTACTGAACACCACACCTTCTTCTTCTGCATATTGATTGGCTGAAGTTTGAACCAACCGGAATTTACTTGGAGCTATTCCCGTTATTTTTACCTGTTGTGCTGTTGCTTCTCTGTTTATGGCTACGATTACAAATGAACTATCTCCTCCCGTTACCGACTGAAATGCTACTGCCAATATATTTGTACTTGTTGGTACAGCTTCTATTCTCACTGCGCCTGGTTTAACATAGAAGAAATTTTTATGAACACCAAAGACTTCTCTATAAGTTCTGTCCATATCAAGAGGTGCCCATAAATTAACATTTCCACAAGTTAAAGCTTCATATATACCACCGGCATCATTTATCGCGTTACTGATATTAAATATAGTATAATCACCTTCTGTCATCCAGTTTTGTTTTACCGGAGATTCTTCTGCCAGGTCTAATATACTCGCCCACGTTGTACAAGCCGACCCTGGAATACTGGCAATAGCATCAATGGTAGGATTGTGAATGGCAAAAGCTTCAACGAGAGTGGTTGTAGCCGTATCACTAAGAACATCCTGATCAAATGAAAGAACGGCTCCCTGGGCAGGAAGATTTTCTGCAAAGAAAAGCCGGGTAGGAATACCCATAGAACGTAATTTCTGACCGGTTACTCTTGCCAGATTATTTAGTTCCGGGCCTGTATAATTCCCCGAACCATAAATTTCATCAAACTGAGGTTCATTCTGCACACTTACAGCATACACATCAACGCCGGTTGCTTCTTTAAAACTTAAACAGGTACCTGCAACCCATTCAGCAAATTCTGCATACATCGTTGTATCAACAAAATTATCATTATCACTATAAAATGGAAC
>Ga0302320_10023088_pt1 | contig 12230 bp, 12 predicted proteins | sample Bog_T0_3_FD_202130 | JGI IMG/M metagenome (GOLD analysis project Ga0302320, IMG submission 202130) | Peat permafrost microbial communities from Stordalen Mire near Abisko, Sweden - Bog_T0_3 | ecosystem: Environmental > Terrestrial > Soil > Wetlands > Peat | place: Sweden: Abisko, Stordalen Mire...
CCTTTTCCAGCGCCTTGGCGATGATCTCCTCCAGCTTGGGCGGAAGGTCCGGATTCAAACGCAGCGGAGAGACGGGATTTCGATTTAAAATGGCTTCTTGAATCACGCCGGAAGTATTCCCATTGAAGGCTGGAACCCCCGTGGCCATTTCATACAGCACCAGGCCGCAGGAAAAGATGTCGGTCCGGGCGTCAAGCTCCTCGCCCCGCACCTGCTCAGGAGACATGTAGGCCACTGTGCCCATGGCCACGCCCGGTGTGGTGGCGAATTCCTCCCTCGCCGGAGCCGTGTGCATGGAGGATAATCCCGTACCCGCAGTGGCAGTGACCTTGGCCAGCCCAAAATCCAGCAGCTTGGCCTGTCCGCGCTGGGTGATAAAAATATTGGCGGGCTTGATGTCGCGATGCACGATGCCCTTGGCGTGCGCGGCGTCAAGGGCATCGGCAATTTGAATCGCGAGATCGAGCAGCGTATCAAGTTTCAGAGGGCGGGACTCAATGCGATGCTTCAGCGTCTGCCCTTCCAGAAGCTGCATCACGATGAAGGACTCGCCTTCATGCGAACCGATTTCAAAGATTGTGCAGATGTTGGGATGGTCAAGCGCCGAGGCGGCGCGGGCCTCACGCTGAAAACGCTCAAGCGCCTGCGGGTCCCGGGCCATGTTTTCAGGCAGGAACTTGAGCGCGACAAACCGGCCCAGCGTGGTGTCTTCCGCTTTGTACACCACACCCATGCCGCCGCCGCCCAGTTTCTCGACAATCTTATAGTGCGAAACGGTTTTCCCTATCATGCTTTCCGTTCATGTTACGTAGGGGGCAAGGGAGTGTCAACAGAAGATAAGGGAGTTGGGAGTTCGTAGTTCGGAGTTGGGGGGTGGGAAACTGGCGGTTGATGGCAGGGCGAGCACCGAGTATGAAACCCCAAAATTTGCCGCCCGAATTGCTTCAAGAAGAGCATGAGCATCAAGCGCCAATGCCGGCTGCAACAGGAAAAATCAGATGGATCATTCGTTCTCCCATCCCCCACTGCCTGCGGCCAATTCCCCACTCCCATTTCCCTACATCCAACTCCCCTTTTCCCGCGCTTTCTGCTTTCTGCTTCGTGCTTACCGCTTTCGCTTTACTGCCCTTTGCTTTCATTCTCGTTCCCCGCAATGCCTGCTGCAGGTGAGATTTTGACGGGTGCCCGGGCTTTGTACTGCTCGGCATTCACCAGGGCGCCCAGCAGGACGTCCAGCGAGTCCAGAAGGCGCTTGTCCGCAGTCTGAATCAGGTAATTGGTCATCCGCAACAGTTGCAATTGATGGGGGTTATAGCTCTCCTCAACGGGTTGGGAGCGCTTGCCGTGGCTGGATTGGAGCATGTTCATCACGCAATTCCCGGAGGAGGTTATCACGCATTGCAACGTGCCGAGGTGGGTGGGCCGCTCCTGAAAAATCTCGCTGACGGTCACGCCCAGGGCCAGGGCGATTTTGCTGAGGGTATGGGGGCGGGGCTCAAGGCGGCGGTTTTCAATGCGGGAAAGGTAGGAAGCCGCCAGGCCGGTGAGGTCGCTCAGCTGCTGCTGGGTCATGCCCTTCTGGTTTCGAAGCTGAATAATGCGCGTGCCGATGCTCATGGGGGATCCTCCGGATGACCAATTCGCCAAAATATTAACACATATGTAAAAAAAAGTGGTGCGGAAGCCGATGAGCTTGACACTACTGTAAAGTAGCGTATCGTGGATAAGGAAGAAGCGAGGCGGTCCACAGCCAATAGATTGTAGCAGTTCCGGAATCCTGCCGGTTACGCCGCCGGAGTGAAGTGGCATGCGGCGCGAGGGAGCAAGAAGGGTCACAGGCATGTGACCGACTCGGCGCTCCAGGGTGAATGTAAGACGGGCTCGAGGCCGATAAGGTGCCCCGTGCTAGGCCAGTGAGGAGAGCGCCCGGCCCGTGAAAGCCCGGTTCCTGGCGACAGGATTCCGAAGATCCCAAGTTTTGGTAGGAGGAACAGCAAGAAGAACGGTCACCGTTCGCACTACCACCGAGCCCACCGACCCGTCCGGGATTTGTTAAGCAACCCCACAATCCTGCCTGATAAGCCCTGAGCCGGACGGGTCTTTCCTCCCTCAACCGGGCATGAAGCAAATTCAAACTTCCACCTTATTCCCTTCCGTTATCAACCCTTTACGCGCTATATTCACATATTGAGCGAGCAGTCGGCCTTGAGCCCCGCCGAGCCCAAAAAGGGCAACTGTCAAGAGAATTTGGCCGTTTACACGAGCAGCACCAAGGGAGAAAAAATGCGAGTATTGGTAACAGGAGGCGCGGGTTACATTGGCAGTCACACGGCCAAAGCGTTGGCGAAGGCGGGGCACGAGCCGCTCGTCCTGGATAACCTGAGTGCTGGGCACCGCTGGGCGGTAAAGTGGGGGCCACTCTTTGAAGTGGACCTGGCCGATGCGGAAAGACTGTCCCAAATCCTGAAGCAGGAGCGAGTGGAGGCAGTCCTGCATTTTGCCGCCAGCCTGCTGGTGGGTGAATCGGTTGAGCAACCGCGCAAATACTATTGGAACAACGTGGTCAACACCCTGCACCTTCTGGACGCCATGCAGGAAGTGGGAGTGAAGAATATCGTATTCTCCTCCTCCGCCGCCACGTATGGCAATCCGCAACAGGTGCCCATTCCGGAGGACCACCCCAAAGACCCCGTGAATCCCTATGGCGAAACCAAGCTGGCAATGGAGCGCGCCATTCGATGGTATGGAAACGCCTATGGTCTGAAATGGATGGCCTTGAGGTATTTCAACGCGGCAGGCGCGGACATCGACGGCGAATTGGGGGAGAACCACGATCCCGAAGCCCACATCATTCCCCTCACCATCAAGGCGGCGCTGGGGCAGCGTTCGCACGTGGAGATCTATGGAACGGATTACCCCACGCCTGACGGCACGGCCGTGCGCGACTACGTTCACGTCACGGACCTCGGCGATGCCCACGTGCGGGCGGTCGAATTCCTTGCTGGCGGCGGACAGAGCCAGGCCCTCAACCTGGGAACGGGACGGGGATATTCCGTGCGCGAGGTCATCAATGCCGTGGGGAAGATATCTCCCAACCCAGTGCCCTTCCGCGAAGGACCGCGTCGCGCCGGCGACCCGCCGGTTCTGGTGGCGGACGCCCGCCAGGCCGGCAATGTTTTGGGCTGGAAACCACAGTACTCAAGTTTGGAAAACATCATTCAGGATGCCTGGAAATGGCACGCAAAGGGAAGTGCAGAATAGCTGGCACCGCGGCGGGGACCGCGCAGAACAAGACCACAAAGGTTCGGCGGGAATTACCAACACTCGATAACCGTGCTGACTATATTCTCTTCAGGCATATAAAATTTACCGGCTTGAGGATGGACATCGGCCCCGATTCGAAGGCCTGAAATCTCAACTAAGCTGCGTTATATCATGGCATTGCAGGGGCGCTCGGATACTTGGCCCCGCAATTGCATTTGCAATCCGCAGGCCCAAAGGTGTTACGAGCTAATCGCCGATGACCCGCTTCGAGGCCAGGAAAAAGAGCACTCTGCCGGGTTATTGTTTCAGGAACCATGCGTCGAAAATAGGCATCAAAACGGATAGTACGGAAAGTCCAACAGAACATAAATTGAGGGAACCCGATGAAACTAAATCTTGAGTTCATTCGTTCGAATTCTTCAACTGAAACAGTTGAAATGACCAGGGCATTTTCTGGTGGTCGTCCTAACCCAAGCCGGCAACAATCAAAGCGAATCCTGATGTCAGGTTTATTAATCATGCTGCTGTTCGCCCTTGGGGTTTTCACTGCCCCAACCCCGGCAAGCGCCGGGGAAATCGCCATCGGCATTTCGCTTCGAGTGGGGCCGCCACCGATTCCTGTTTATACTCAACCGGCATGCCCGGGCCCCGGCTTCATGTGGACTCCGGGGTATTGGGCTTTTGACCCAGCGAATGGCTACTACTGGGTCCCCGGCACATGGGTTGAGGTTCCCAGCCCCGGAATGTATTGGACACCGGGATATTGGGGCTGGGGTGGAAGCGTATTTGTGTGGCATGCCGGTTATTGGGGCCCGCATGTGGGCTTCTACGGCGGCGTCAATTACGGCTTTGGCTACACCGGCGTGGGGTTTGTTGGCGGTGAATGGCGGGGCGAACGCTTCTTCTATAACCGGTCAGTGGCCAATATTGGAGGGTCGCATATTGACAACGTTTACTACCGCAGCGTGCCCAACAATTTTGCGGTGAATCGCGTCAGTTACAACGGAGGTTCAGGTGGGCTCAATGTGCGCCCGGGCCGCGAGGAGCTTGTGGCCGAACATGACCGGCATTTTGAAGCGACTTCGCTCCAGCAACAGCATGAATCGGCTGCGCACAACGACCATTCACAATTCGCCTCCTACAACCATGGCAGGCCGGGTGTGGCCGCCACGGGAAGGCCGGGTGAATTTCATGGGTCGGGTGCAGTGGCGCCGGTTCGGGCAGGGGGATCAGTATCCGGGGGAGAATACCGCGGCTCAAATTCTGAACACGCCACAGGGTTTTCGGGCTACCACAACACCAATCCGAGCGGCGGGGTGACGCACCAGACGACAACCAGCAATACCTATTCTCCGGGGTCGTCTTCTGGTTCCATGCGCGGGTCAACGCCTGGAGAGTTCCACTCATCCGCCCCACCTGCGCGTTCTGGAGCACCAGGTGCGCCGCCGCCAAGCGGGAATTCATCTCATGCGGGACAATCCCAGCCGCATGGTTCCCAGCCTGGCGGTGGTGGCCACGGGCACGAATCGGAACCACGGCACTAAGCATTCTGGAACGGCAAGCCGCAACACGGTCCCAGAGCGGCTGGAAGGGCGGGAGTTCAACCCCGCCCTTGCCTTACCTCAGGACTTCCTAGAGATAACCCAACTCTTTTCCCAAAGCGCGGAGGTGGACTCCATCAAGGTAGAGTTCTGCCTGGGTGGCGTCGTACCCTTGTTCAAGCGTGCGTCGAAGATGAAGGGTGGCAATATCAGCCAATTGCTGGTCACTCAAGTACTTTTTCTCTTTTTCGCGCAAAAGGGTCAGCGCCGGGCAGGCAATCGAGACGGTGACGTGCTTGCCATCGACGCGGAAATCGCAATCAATGGTGTCGCTGTGCCGGGTGGCGATGGCGGAAAACAGATGAACAAACCGGACCTTCACAGGCGCGGCGAGTGCTTGCGAACTAACCTCAAAGGGCGTAACAATATAGCTCATAGTGTGATATATCCAACCGACCGGATTTGAACCCCTGCATTCGGATAAGGTCTACATTATAAACCGGCTTCCCCACTGAGACAAAGGGGGCAGAAGGTCCATTTCCGGAAAGTTAACGAAATATTGCAACCTTTTGGGCTAGTGGAGCGTCTATATAAGTAACTCTATTCTATTGACTACCTGGGGAAGTGGGTAGTCCGATTTATTCGGCATTATCCACTTCCTCCTTCCTTTTCCCCCAAATTGCCTCCTGCCGGTAGGATTAAAGCTGTAGCCATGCATTTGGTTAAAAACGGTTTACACTGGGTGAGTAGAAGCTATATACTGCACTTCCTCACGCTTGCGTAAATCCCACAGGGGTTGGGTCAAAGCTTGCCATTTCGCGAGGCTAGCTGGATTGAAGGATTTGGAGCGGAGAGATCACACATGAACCTGCTTAGAGAAATTGATGACCTGAGTTGTGATTTCCGAACGGCTTTGGAAGCCCAGGGAGTGCTGGAAGCGCTCGTCGCCCGACTGGTTGACCGTTACGCATTGGCGGCCGCCGGCGTCTGGCGGCTTGACGCAGGCCAGTCGCACTTCACCCTGGCGGCATCCGCGGGTGGCCCGGCTTTTCCCGCCTCAATGCGTGAAGTTTCCGCCAGCCATTCCTTGTTGGGACGGGCGGCACAGGCAAAGTCCCCGCAAGATTATTGCGGCCTGACTGCGGACGGAGACGAACTGGCGCTGTGGGCGCAAACCAATCAATACGGCTTCCTGAGTGCCTTCCCGCTGGCGAGCGAGTCCAAGACCTACGGAGTTCTGGTTCTGGCCGCTACTGAAGCCCCCGATGATGTGCTTTTGGCATTCCTGCGTGTGCATGCACGGCTGGCTTCCACCGCCTTGCGTGACGCGGAAATTGTGGTGGGCATGCAGCATAGCCTGGACCGCCTTCAATCCATGGTTGAAGCGGGCAAGGTATTCAACTCCACCCTCGACCTGGTTGAACTGTTGGGCAAAATTCTGGATGTCGCCAAGAACCTCACCACGGCGGAGCGCGGCACCCTGTTCCTGATCGATGAAAAAACCGATGAAATCTGGTCAATGATTGCCCAGGGAATGGAAAACAAGGAGATCCGCCTCCCCCGCGGGCGTGGAATCGCAGGCCATGTGGCGCTCACGGGAGAGATCGTGAATATCCCCGATGCCTATGCGGACAGCCGCTTCGATCCCGAAATCGACAAGCGCACGGGCTTTCGCACGCGCAACATTCTCACCATTCCCATTCGCAACAAGGCCGCAAAGATCATCGCCACACTGCAACTACTGAACAAGTCGAACGGCAGCTTTACAGATGATGATACAGACGTCCTGCTGACCCTGTCCGGGCAGATGGCGATGAGTCTTGAAAACGCCCAACTCCACCATGACCTGCTGGAAAAGGAACGCCTGGAACGTGAAATGGCCATGGCCCGCGGCATTCAGCGCAGCCTGCTGCCGGAAACGAGTCCAGTGCTTCCGGGCTTTGATATTGCCGTGCTGAACGAGCCCTGCTTTGAAGTGGGCGGCGACTACTACGATTTCCTTACTCTTGGGCCCAGTACGCTGCTCGTGGTCATTGCCGACGTCGAGGGCAAGGGCATCAGCTCCGCCATGGTGATGTCAAATCTGCAGGCCACCTTGCGCGCCCTCGTACTGCACCTGCACTCCCTGAATGACATCGCGGAATCCGTCAACAAGATGATCCTTCACGATACCCGCGGCGAAAAATACATGACCATGTTCATGGGGCTCATTGACCTGCGGCGGAAGGCGATTCACTACATCAACTGCGGCCACGTTCCCCCGGTGATTGTGCGCCCGGGAAGCGAACCCATTCAGCTCACCGAAGGCGGCATGGTGATTGGCCTCTTTGAAAATGTTCAGTATGATCGCGGCCACGTGAAGTTCCAAACCGGTGACATCCTGCTGCTCTGCACGGATGGAATCACCGAAGCCATGGATGTTGAGAGCGAGGAGTTCGGCACGGAGCGGCTTATCGCCAGCGTCAACCAGGTAACGGATAAGAAAGCCAAAGAGATCGTCCTGAAGGTGTGCGACGACGTGACCATCTATTCCAAAGGCGGCACGCACATGGATGACAAGGTCATGCTGGCAATCAAGATCATTGACGAAAAAACGCCGGCGTAAGGATGGGGAAGTTGGATTTAGGAGTCAGGATTTAGGATTCAGACGTCAGGATTCTGGGTTGGGGGATCAGAATTCGAAAGTCGGGATTCGTAACTCAGCATTCGAGATTCTGGGTCGTCGGCAAGAAATTCAAAATTGTTCTAAACCTTCTTTTCCTCCCCAACTTCCCTTTCCGCCTTCAGCTTTCGGCCTGCTTCTTCCCACTCTCCGTCAGCGTTAACTGAACAGGCTTTCCCTCGCCGAATTTCCTCGTGAACCAGTCTTCCATATCCACGCGAAGACCGTTGGTGTCCACCTGAAAGCTCACCTCGAGAACACCATCCGCCACGGGCAGAGTCTCATCAAAGGCTTCGCGGCCGGTAAAACTGCGCATGCAAAAGCTGTCCAACCATGCCATGGGGCACGGGCGCACACTGCTCGGGCTCGAAACCTCAACCTGTATCTTCCTGGCAAACACAGCGGCTCCTTACGTCCCTACTTCAGCGGATAACCCATGGTGGTCATCAGCGCCAACTCCGCCTGCGATGTGTCAAGCCGCGTGTGCTGGACCACTACATTCACGTTGCTCTCCACCATGAAGGCCATGGGCTTGGCGATGGGAATCGTCTCGCCCTTGCGATTCTTCAAGCCCTTCAAGGGAACGTGAACCGTCCGTTCCGCGGGGCACACCGCTTCCAGCCCCTTCAGCGGCTTGCGATCCTCAAAATAGACCGTGAACTTCAGTTTCGCCGGGCGGCGGCTGACATTCAGAACGCAGGCTGATTCGTGACTTTTCAGCTCGCCATTGTGGCGGTCGGGCAGATAACTGTCTGCGATAAGCCACACCTTTGCACCGATCGATTTCTTTGCCATTTGATTCTCCTCTGGACAAATCAAGCTGGTAGGGCCAGCCAGGATTCATCCGTCGCGAATTGCCAGTTCAGCCCGTTATCCTACGACATTGGCTGCAAATTCCCAAGTGCCAAAAAGATCGACCCACCAGCGTGCTCTCCGCGTGTTCAGATGGAATTAAGTCCACAATTGCTTACTTCTCTCCTGCATATCACCTGAGTCTCATTTCGAGTATCATCCCGTCGAAGCGGTAATTGATCTCGGTGGAAGGAAATTCTTGTTCATTCGGGATTGCATGCGCCATCTCTGACCTGCGTAATGGGGCGGCATTTTCAATTCATTCAGCTTCATCTGCTTGTGAAGGAGGCAACATGACAAACCTTATGCCGCGCCGGGACTTCTTGCAGAGCGCGGGAATTGCCGCGGCAGGTTCCCTCATCGCCAGCCCTTCCGCCGCGGCCCAACCGGCAGAGGAGACAGCAAGCGTGCGCCCACGGCTCCTGGCGGGCTGCTGCGCCTATTCCTATCGAGCGTATTTGACCTCCGGCCAGATGACCATGGAGGACTTCCTTCTCAAGGCCGTGGATCTTGGCGTCCACGGGGTTGACATCACCACCTACTGGCTGAAATCCACTGAGCCGGCCTACCTGCACAGCCTGCGCCACCTTGCATTCAGGCACGGGCTGCCTTTTTCGGGCGCTGCCATCAAGACGGAGATGTGCCAGTCCGATCCGGCCCGGCGCGAGGTGGAAGTGGCCAACATCAGGAAGTGGGTGGACGCCACGGAACTGTTGGGCGCGTCGCACCTGCGGGTGTTCGGCGGCAAGGTTCCCGATGGAGCCACCGACGCTCAGGCAATCGATTGGACGGCCGAAACCATGAAGCCGGCATGCGACTACGCCGCGCAGAAAGGCATCACGCTGGGCCTTGAGAGCCATCACGGAATCACCGGGAAGGCTTCCAACATTCTCGCCATCCTCATCCGCGTCGACTCGCCGTTCGCCGGATGCAACCTGGATATCAGCAATTTTGCCGAGGACCCCTATTCACAGGTGGAATCGCTGATTCCCTTCGCCACGCATACGCACATCCGTGACTGGTACGGCGATCCCCACAAGCCGCTTGACCTCGATCGCATGTGGCAGATGTTTGCCAAAGGCGGATATCAGGGCTACATGTCCGTCGAGTACGAAGGAGATGAAGACGCCATGACGGGAGTGCCGAAGCTCGTCGATCGGGTCAAAGCACTTTGCCGCAAGTACTCGACAGTGTGAGGTGGGTACTGGGTGCTGGGGGCTGGGTACTGCGCATTGAATCGGGAGTGGGTATGAGAGGAAATGGTAAATGGTAAGGTATAAATGGTAAGACTCTAAAATTCACGCTCATCAGCCGAGTCCTTTTACCATTTACAATTTATCATTTACCCTTAGCTTCTCAGCCCACTTCCCAACGCCCAGAACCTAGCCCCGGGGACCCAGTCCCCAGTATCTCTCAGTAAACCACTTCCTCTCCCTCGTGCAGTCCGTCCGCCACTTCGATATTCAGTCCGTCCTGCGCGCCCAACTGAACCTTGCGGGACTGCACGCCTCCTGATGTTCTGACATGCACCGTGGCCACGCCATCCTGAAGCTCCACGGCGCGCATGGGGATGACCAGGGCTTTATCCTTGCGAACAAGCTCAACGTAGACGTCCACCCGCAGCCCCACGCGCAAGGGTGAGCCGGGGTCGAGCTCCACAAAGCTCTCAAGAACGTCCATATCGATCTTTTCCGTGGGGTTGTCGGTCTGTATCTTTTTCGGCCCTAGGCCGCCCGAGATGCGCACCACATGCCCGTAGAACGTCTGCCCGCGAAAGGCGTCGCAGCGAATGGAGGCGCGCTGGCCAAGCTGGATCTTGCCGATATCGTTTTCATCAATCTCGGCGCGAACCATCAGGTGCGTCGTGTCGGAAACGGAAACGATGGGTTGATAGAGCGATTCGTAGGAGATGGATTCGCCCGGATTCATGTAGCGCTTTACCACCACGCCATCCACGGGCGAGCGCACAAAGGTGTTGTCGTAATTATCCTGCGCCTGGGCAAGCTGGGCGCGGGCGAGATTCAATTCCGCCTGGGCTGAGGCCACATCCTCCGCGCGCGGCGGCGCCATCACCAGCTTGTAATTCTGCCCGGCCGAATCCAGCCGCGCCTCTGCCATCTTCCAGTCGCGCTCCGCCTGGTCCAGAACCGATTGCGAAATGATTCCGCCTTCGTGGAAGAGCTTCTGCGAGCGCTGGTAATTTTGCAGCGCATTGTCTGCCGCGGCCTGGGCTTCGTTCATGGCGGCGTGCGATGCCGCACGCTCCTCCGACCTCGCGCCGTTCTGAAGGCGTTCCAGCGCTGCCTGCGCATGGCCCACATTGGCGCGGGCCTGCTCCACCTGTGCTTCCAAATCGTTATTTTCCAGGACGGCCATCACCTGCCCTTTGTGGATGGGGTCGCCGTCGTTCACGGAGACTTCCTTCAACCGCCCCACAACGCGCGACGCCAGCTTGATCTCCTGCGAGGTGGCGCCTTCCACCCGCCCGCGCGCCGCAATGTGCGAATCAATCTTGCCGTAAGCAACGCGCACCTGGTTGGTAAACCCAGAGGGATCGCGCCAAAGCGAGTGCACAAACATCCCCAAAGGCACGGCCAATACGATGCCGAGCAGCGCGAACATGTAAATATTGCGGTTAGGTTTGGACATGAAATTCCAAGGAAGCAGAAGCCGGGAGACAGGAGTCAGTAATTAAACCGCTCATTCGACCAATGGCGAATTTTAACCTGTATCGTCCCGTTCCTGGATTCTGAATCCTGTCTCCTGACTCCTGCCTACTGCTCCCCCAGCTCCCCATCCTCCACGTGATAAATCCTGTCCGCAAGTCCCGTGATCCGGTTATCGTGGCTCACCATGAAGACGAGGCGGCCTTCCTGGTGGGCGAGGTCGCGCAGAATTTCAGCAATCACCCTCCCGGTCTTTGAATCGAGCATGCCCGTCGGCTCATCGGCAAGGATAATGGGTGGATTGCCTGCCAGCGCCCGCGCCACCGCCACGCGCTGTTTCTCTCCGCCGCTCAAATCCTCCGGCAGGTGGTGCATTCTCTTCTCCAAGCCAACGCGCGCCAGCAGTTGGCGGGCCTCGTTGCGCCCCACATCGCCGCGAATTCCCTTCAGGTTCAGTGTGGCCTCCACATTTTCCACCGCGGTGAGAGCGGGAAAAAGATTGAACCCCTGAAAGATATAACCAATCCGGTTGCGCCGCACCAGCGGCAGGCGCGACTCAGCGAGCGAACTGACCTCTTCATCAAAGATGTGCACCGACCCCGTGGTGGGCCGCAGCAGGCAGCCCATCATCATTAAGAGCGTGGTCTTGCCGCTGCCCGACGGCCCCATCAGGAAGATGAACTTCCCCGCCTCCAGGTCCATCGAAACGTCATGCACCGCTTCAACAGACGACTCCCCGTCGCCATAAGTCTTGCTGACGTGGTCAAGGCGGAGAAGCGTTTGAGTGGTAATTGAATTCATTGTTCTTTGGTCGTCAGTCATCAGTCATCAGTTTTCAGTCTCCAGCAACATGCCGTATAAATGCGCGCTTCTGACTGACGACTGACAACTGACAACTCAGCTCTTAAACACCATCGCCGGGTCAATCCTCGTTACTTTCGAGATCGACAGCACGGACGACCAGAGGCACATCATCACGGTGAGAACAAAGATCCCCACCAGCACCGGCAGCGGCAGCAGGATGGGCAGATGCCCTTTCTTCATGGCCTGCGTCACCATGTAGGTCACGGCCATGCCCACGGCAAAGCCGATTACGGAATTGATGAGCGCTTGCTCAATGATGATGGCGTAGAGGTCCCAGTTGGAGGCGCCAATGGCCTTGAGCGTGCCAAACTCCTTCAGATGCTCGGTGGTGGAGGTGTAGATGGTGTTGGCCACAATCACCGTTCCAATCACCACTCCCAT
>Ga0302320_10023089_pt1 | contig 12230 bp, 8 predicted proteins | sample Bog_T0_3_FD_202130 | JGI IMG/M metagenome (GOLD analysis project Ga0302320, IMG submission 202130) | Peat permafrost microbial communities from Stordalen Mire near Abisko, Sweden - Bog_T0_3 | ecosystem: Environmental > Terrestrial > Soil > Wetlands > Peat | place: Sweden: Abisko, Stordalen Mire...
CCGGCTGAATCGCGTCCTGCAATACGAACCGCGCGATCTGACCATTAGTGTGGAAGCCGGCCTTTCATTCTGTGAGCTGCGTTACACTCTGGCGCAATACCGGCAGATGATTCCGCTGGATCCGCCATGTGCCGCTGAATCCACCGTTGGTGGCGTGCTGGCCGCCAATCTCAGCGGACCCCGGCGGCGGCTTTACGGAACGGCGCGCGACATGGTGATCGGCATGACTTTCGCTACCCTAAGCGGCAAACTGGTACAGACCGGCGGCATGGTCGTGAAAAACGTGGCGGGTTTGGACATGGCCAAGATGATGATCGGATCTTTTGGCACGCTGGCCGCGATCGCCACGGTGAATTTCAAAGTCTATCCGATGCAGGTTCACACGCGAACTTTTGTATATCGTTTCGATGCCATCGAAGACGCCATGGCCGCTCGCGATAAGGTACTCGCCAGTGTTCTCCAACCTGCCGCGCTAGACTTGGCTAAAGATTCGGAAGGCTACCGCTTGCTGATTCAGGCCGGTGGCAGCGAGCGCGTGTTAGCCCGCTATGCGGACGAACTCCCCGGCGCCGAAGTCGTGGAAGGAAGCGATGAGGGAAATCTTTGGCAAGGCATTCAGGAGTTGCCGCGCGATTTTCTCCGCAGCCATCCCCACGGCGCGGTAGCCAGGATTCGCTGCCGCCTTTCCGAAGTAGGGACTTGGCTGGAGCGGTTGCCCGCGCCTGCGATCGCCCGTGCCGGCAGCGGCATCGTGTATGGATTCTTCACCACTGCGGAGGAAGCCCTGGGCCATGGCTTGATCGAGTTTGCGCCCGCCGCATTCCGCGCGTCTCATGTACTCTGGCCGGAAGCGGGCGACGACTTTGCGATCATGGGGAAGATCAAGCGCATGCTGGACCCGGAATTGCTTCTGAATCGCGGTAGGCTCCATGGCCGCATCTGATTTCACGGTCTTCGACAAACCTCAGACCATCGACCTCGATAAATGCGTCCACTGTGGATTGTGCCTGAATGCCTGTCCCACCTATCGCGAACTTCACGTCGAGATGGATTCTCCGCGCGGACGCATCTATCAAATGGCCCAAGTTGCCAGCGGTGCGGCGCCAATCAACGAATCATACATCGAACATATCGACTTGTGCCTGGCCTGCCGCGCCTGCGAGACGGCGTGTCCATCCGGGGTGCAGTATGGGCGGCTGGTGGAGGCCGCGCGCGCGGAGATCGAAAACAGTATTGAGCGGCCGTGGATCGAGCGCTTCACGCGGTGGCTGGTGTTCCGCCATCTCTTGCCCTCGCGCACGAACCTGCGGATAGTAGGCCGGCTGCTGTGGCTCTATCAAGCCTCCGGTCTGCGGCGTGCTGTACGCGCCTCCGGAATGCTGAAACGGCTGGGGCGATGGGGCGAACTGGAAGCTTTATCGCCGGCGGCCGAGACGCCCTTCTTCTATCGCTACTACGGCAAGGTTTTTCCGGCTGAGGGCGAGCAAAGATACCGCGTGGCCTTGCTGGGCGGTTGTATCGCGAATATCAGCTTCGCGCGGCTGCACGAAGCCACCGTCCGCGTATTGCAAAAGAACGGCTGCGAGGTTTCTATTCCCGCAGAGCAGACCTGCTGCGGGGCTTTGCACGTACACGCCGGCATCCGCGGCGAGGCCCGTCGCTTGGCGCGCATCAATATTGACGCCCTGCTCGCAGGAATCGACGCTGTGCTCGCAGGAAACTTCGACGCCGTCCTCTCCAATACCTCCGGCTGCGGTTCCAACTTGAAAGAATATGGCGATCTGCTGGAGCACGATCCCGAATACGCCGGCAAGGCGCGCCGGTTTTCCAGCCTGGTGCAGGACATCAACGAATTCCTGGCTTCCATCCCGCTGAACCAAAACCTGGGACCGGTACCCGCCGTGGTCACTTACCAGGATTCCTGCCATCTCGCCCACGGCCAGAAAATCCGGTCCGCCCCACGCCGCTTGCTGCATGCGATCCCGGGATTAGAGTTCAGGGAGATGCCTCTTTCAGACGTCTGTTGCGGCAGCGCGGGGATCTACAACGTTCAACATACGGAAATGTCAATGGCTATTTTAGAATCCAAAATGATGGCGGTGGACAGCACCCATGCGGAGGTCGTGGTGACGGCCAATCCAGGGTGCATTCTGCAATTAAGAGCCGGAGAGGCGCTCTTCGGGAGCGGGCGGCGAGTTGCTCATGTAGTCGAAATACTGGACGAATCGTACGCGAATTTCCGCGCCTGATTTTTTCCGATCACAGAAAACTTAAGCTCTTTATCCTGTTGATAAAAATGGATTTGCATAGTACCGCTTGGGTGAAGTCCGGGGACACACTGCTGAAATCAAAACGGTTGCGGGATCGTCCCGCGTGATCCCATCAGCAAGGAGTCCACTGCATGCGTACAGCGCGTTGGCTGCAGGCCGTAATGTTCACCACGGCACTGACATTCGGCCAAACTATGATTGACCTTCGGACGCAAAGTAAGAGCGTCGATTTTTCGGGAGCAAACACCACCAAGCCGTTCGCGTCGGGAACGGTATTGCCATCCACTTGCGCCGTGGACCAAGTGTTCTTCCTCGCCAGCGCCGCTCCCGGCGCTAATGTATACGGGTGTGCGTCGCAGAACACCTGGAGCCTGGAAGGCGGCAATGGCACTGGCGGCGGAGGCAGCACGTTACCTCCCGTAAGCGGCCAGGCCGGTAAAGCGCTGACCACAGATGGGACCAATTATCTCTGGACCAGCCTCGGCGGCGGTCTAAGTGGATCGCTGGGCGCCGCTACTGTCACGCAAATTCAAGGGCTTCCAATCGCGGCTGGAACTCCGGTAAGCGGTCAGATTCTGACCTGGACCGGTTCTTCCTGGTCGCCGCAAAATGCGCCTGCGGGCGGTGGCGGCGGTTCCGGCGCTACCATGGCGAGCCAACTGGGCGACCTTCAAGTAACGAGAACCAGCAACACCGAGCTGTCCATCGGGCCGAATTGCTCGGCTGCGACGCCTTGTAACCTCCGCTTTGGAACTCTGTTGTACTCGTTTACAAGTGGAGCCACGGTGAACCTCACCAGTGGAACTGGATCCGCGTTTATCTATTTGACTAGCGCCGGGGCGCTCACGGTTGGCGGCAGTCTTGGGCTCACTTGCTCCGGTTGTATCGTTCAGAGCGGCATCACCGCTACGCCGCCGGATTCCATTTCCATCGCGTTTTGGTCGGCGACGGCCGGAGCGTGGGCTGCCACGGGGGTGGATCAGCGAGCATTTCTCAGCTTTAAGGAAGTGACGAACGGACCGGGGATCGTGGTGGCGCCCGACTCTCAAGGACACACCGTGATTTCCACCGACCCGAACGTGGTTCCTCTCAGAACCAGCGCTCCGGCGACATCCTCGTCGGCCTGTACGCCAGGTTCGTGGGCCAACGATACCTCTTACTTCTATGTTTGTGTCAACCAGAACCAATGGCTGCGCGCCGCGCTAGCCAGCTTCTAAGGCTATAGGAATTGAGCTGTCACATGCGAATCTCCTTTTTCTCTTACCTTCTACTGGCAACGGGGCTGGTATCGGCGCAAACGACCACCATCGAAGTTAGTTCGTCCACGCCCGCGACGCCCACGCAAGCCATCTTGCACGTCCAATCGGTAAACGCCAACGGTTCGCCCTACACCGGCAACTGCACCTACCGGGTCAGCGAAGGCCAGTCGTTCACCGCTTTGGTAAACGACGTGAATTCGGTCCTGTTTCCGGGCTCGAACTCGGACGCGCGGCCGGGAACGATCATCGATGGCAAGGATCGATACTTCGTCGCCGGTACTCGCGCGGCGTTGAGAGCCTCCGACGGCAACTACTATTCACGGGCTTTACAGGCCGTTACTCAACATTGGGCCGGGGTCACTTGCGGATCGGGGCCAGAGATCTCCACGACGTTTTGGACCCAGAATCCACCTCTCGGAACAATCTATCCGGAGTTCCCGAATTTCGACATCACCGCGTTTGGAAATCGGGCGACGCCCACCATTAACTTCACCGACCAGTCGGTCGAGTACATAGATCCGCTGACAGGAATCCTGCTGAAGCGCGTCACCGGTCCCGCGGACGTTCCGGATGCGAACAATACTCACGGGCTGTTCAACTACGCCTTGGATGTAACGGGTAACGGCTGGACCAACGCGCAGAATGCGCTCACCAACCAGCAAGCCGGCACGCTGGCCACCACCAGCACACCGAACGCTCCCCTGTTCCTGGCTTGGAACGGCTTGGCTGTCGCCGCTACTTTCGACTTGAACGATACCGTCAACGACCTCAATCTTCGGGCGTACTGTTCCGGAACGCATGGCGGTGCATTACAGGCCTGCATCTCCATAAACAGCGGCGTCAACTGTGCCAGCAACACCGTCTCGATCGCTTGCCCCGCTGCGGTGGGTGAAGTGGATGCGCCGGCTAATTACCCGACACCCATGTTTGAGGGGTGGGGAACTCAATTTCAGGCTCTTTCGAAAGACGTTATGGCGAACCAGCCCAACGTCTCGGTGTGGGTGGCCGGAAACGCGGTCACCTGGGTTTCCGGAGCCGTCCCGTTTGTTACCGACCGGGTAGCTGGATCGAGAGTGATGATTACGGGCACCGCTCCGGGGTGCCCGGGAAATATATGTACGACGCAGAGCGTCAACACTCCTTACGAGATGACGATCCAGCAGACGGTTGGCACGGATCTTGGCGGTAGCACGATGACAGCCGCGGCTTCGGCGGGCGCAACCACACTGGCCCTGCACGGCGACGGCAATCTCTTTCCGGGAAACCACATTCAAATCGAACCCGGCACCTCCAACGTGGAAACCGTGCAAGTCTCGCCGAGCTACGTTATCGGCTCCACTACGGTTCCGCTTCAGGCGCCCACGGTCAACACCCACGTATCGGGAGTCCTCGCCTATTGGGCCGGTCTGGACGATGGTGGAATTAACGGACCGAATCCCCCCGGACATCTGGCGCCTACGGGAACACTGGCCGGCGCCACCACCATCACGCTTACCGATACATCCGTGGGGTTAGCCCCCGGAGAAACCATCGTGATCGACCTTAACAATCCGACCCAGGAAAATGCCGTAGTCGCCACCAACTATCAGATTGGAAGTCTGACCGTGCCTCTGCAAGCGCCTCTGAAGAACAACCATTCGAATGAAGGCTATCCGCCTTATGTCGGCTGGAGCAATGCGGTGACACTGCAGGATTACGGCGCCGGTGTTATGGTGTGGATGCAAAACACCGGTGGATCTCCTACCGTCTCGGCAAGCTTCACCTTCGATCATCAGATTTCCAAACAGTTCATCGGCGGCCAGAACGCGGCTTACGACACGTGCTCCACCAACATGATCACGGATATAAACACTGACCGCAATGGCAATCCGATCTCGCCACCGTTAACCGGGTATCTATGCAACCTATCTTATGACTTGATCCTCTGGATTCCGTCCACTGGCGAGGCCAGGCTGATGTCGTCCTACTATCAGCAAAACGTCGGCTATATGTCCGTTCCCAACAGTCCGTTTTCGGCGACCGACCCGAAATCGCTGTTCGCTACCAACAGCGCTAACAATCACCTATACAAAGCAACTCTAAATAATCCGGCGGGAATCTACCTGCCGTACAATCCGGGTATCACGGTACCGTTAAACCCCGATAATCTGGTTTGGAGCGATCTTACCGTTGCTACGTCGCCCATAGCTACTCAGTTAGCTGCCTACGGGGGGCCGGCGGCGATTGCCTACGCTACTGGGGTATTTCCCACACTGGCTTATGTGGGCACCATCGGCGGTTATGCAATCTACGACACCGCATCCGCTTACGACGGGCCGTGTATCAAGCTCCGAGCTATTTCCGATACGAACCAATTAATCCAGGCCTTCGATAGCTGGAGTACTTTTCCCTTGCGGTGGGGTGGCTGCCACTCTTCGCCAGTTGGATTTGGGCCCTATCTCGGCTTGAGCATGAATGTGATTTCGGACTTCAACAACACGACTCCGCTCGGTGGGCCGTTCACTCTGCATGTGACGCAGATGCTGAGAGGCGGCGTGTGGCAAAGCTTCACCCAGCCGATAACTTCGGCTACTAACTCCAATCCAGTTACGCTGACTTCCGTTGGCAACGGATTGGACCCTTACTTTGCCATCAACTTCGGAACTGGGACCAGCAAGGGTCCGCAAGTCACCATCTCGGGCGCCACAGGGAGTTGGGCTGCGGTCAACGGCACCTGGTACGCGACCGTCAATTTCAATACTCCCAATACCTTTACCATCCCGATCGATACGACATCCTTCGGGTCCCTGACGGGAAGTCTCACTTTCTCGGCGACTCCACCCTTGATTCACTCCACCGTGACCGCGATCTCGAGTAATACGCCAGCCGTCGTAACGACCACGAACTCGATTGGCAATGAACCGGTAAATCACCGTTTTCAAGATGGCGACGCCATCGGCTTTAGCACCGCTTCAGTCCAACAACAGTTCTTTGCCAAGGTCACAGGGTATTCCACCAGCACGTTCGCGGTTTACTTCGACCAGGCGCTGACACAACCGGTCAGCCCGGCGTCCCTGCAAGGCGCGATCAACGGCTATGTCTATCTTGCGCAGACTTGTCCCACCGGCTTGCCCGCATTCCTTTCCACCGCCATGCAGTTCGATTCGCAGGGCGCGACCGGCGTCCGCTGCGTCACGTTGCTTCTGGGTGGAGAACCTTGCAGCGCCTTTGCCACAGCAGCCGAATCGGCGGCGTTCCCCTGTAAGTCCGACCCTACGAATCCGACAAAATCATCCTTGATTAACCTTCAACCGGGGGATGCCATTCGCGATATATCCCGCGGTACGTTTGATGAAACCATGGTCCTGGTTCAAGAGGTGAAGACCAGCGAAACTAGCATTCAAGCCACTTTCATGCGCTGGTTCGGTAATTTGATCGGCGGCGACAATCATCTAACCAACCCCAGTTCCAACTCGCACGATGTCGGCTGGACGCCGGTGATGGTTCCGTCCGACAGTCATGGAACAGAAACGGGGCAGGTAAACGCTCTCGACACGACCAGTACTTTTCTGGTCATGGATCCGAATTTTGCCGGCGGACATGCCGACCTCGGGTGGGGCAATGCCCTGGGACTGGCCACTTTCGCCGCGGGCGAGCCGGACCACATCGTCAATAAAACCGTTCAACAGATCGGTGAAACAGTCTTGACCTACACCAAAAATGAAAATCCTTTTTGGGCAAACACACCCCAGACCCAGATGGGCTACAACCAGGTGGAATCCTATCCCGGTCACCGTCAATACGGCGCGCCGATCTCAGAATTCGTCTGGAAGGGCGATTGGAACGCCCTCAATCCTGCTTTTGGCAGTGGCCAATCGGGCGGGGCGGGGCTGATCGGCGGCATGACTGCTACCAGCATTGCCGGCACCACCTACGATCCTGGCTCCACCACCACGCATGTGTACAAGGTGAGCAACGTGGCCGGCGCTTACGATCGTAAACGGACACCCACCTATTCCTGGGCTGGGAAATTTATGCTCGCGGATATGAGTGGCCCGGGCTCGTTGATCACCGACGCCAACATGTGGAACTACTGTGTGGCTGACAATCCGGGCGAATGCCGCCCCACTTCAGCCCAGAACGATACTTTTCTGGTGGGCACGGGATTCTACAACTCTAACGATTACTGCATCACGAATACGTTCAACTTCACGGCCCCCTGTTTCACGGGAGCGAATGCCAAGGGTGGGTGGGCGATGCAGATCCAAATCGATCCCGTGGACACCACGGCTACACGCATGCGGCGCCTGACGCTCGGCTTGGCTGCTCCCGGCATGCACTGGAGCTTTCAGACCTGGCTGCAGACTCCCGGCGGACCTCCGATGTGGGGATTCTTCTCAACGCCTTATGTCAATGGGCTTCGCAACGATTATTTCGCCATGAAGCTGCCGCCTTGGCCGGGCGGCACCTTTGCCCAGCAAGACGACCCCGCGAAGCGCGCAGATTTCATTCGCTACCAGGTGATGGTGGCGCCTGCGCCCGGCGCTACCTACGCCCGCGCCCGGTTCGGTTATGCCGAGAATGGACCGGTAACAAGCTTCTTCTGCACCTCGCGGCGAGAGGCTTGCTCCACCGATATTCCCACGGCCACGCCGACGGATCTTTTTGCATGGGTCAGCCAGCCGGTCACCCGTCAGGTCTGTACTTCAACCTGCACCTTGGTTATTCCCGCGGTCTCCGGTCGAATGCTTTACTACGTGATCGACCGTCTCAACGCAGCCGGAACGGTGATCTCCACGAGTCCGCTCACGGCGGCGTCGATCCAATAGCAACACTGTGGAGCTGGATCTGAAAGTCCGGCTCCACAGGCCGCAAAACCGCACATTTCGGGGAAGATGGGGGAGGGTAGATTACAATAAGCCTGTTACCACACCTTTTGTAGAGCTTTGGAAAAGGTATAGACCTTTGGAAAGCGGGGTCTATTGATAGAATCCTGGTTTTGCGGCTAAGCCATATAATATAGAGGAAAGGGTGTTTACTATGCCGACTACCAAAAGGGAAAGCGCCTTCGCCCGTGGATATGGCGGCGTTTGTCGCTATATCCGACCCGGCGTAGGTTCTCCGTGTTGTTCCACGGACGCAATCTGGCCGGGAAGAGCCCGAGTCAGGGCATCCAGGAAGACTGGGAGGTTCTTGAACAAACGATAGCGTCCGTTCTGTCCGAGTCCATACGGGAGCAACATGACGCCATCCGAACCAAGTCCACTGCCCAAGATACTAATTGACCCCGTCATTCCGATTGACGCTACGAGGCCCAACGAAAAGCCGATGGCCTCGAGTACGTTGCGCGCCACTCAGACATTCTCCGGGCCGATGCCCCCACCGGATTATCTTGCCCGCTATGAGCAGATTTGCACTGGTGCTGCTGACCGCATGCTGACGATGGTCGAGAATGAATCCAGCCATCGACACCAATTCGAATCTTCCTTGTAGAGGCCCAACGCGAATACGAGGCTGGCCAATTCGCCGAAGCGAAGCGGGGCCAGATTTGTGCATTCCTTATAGCGATCATCGCGTTCTCTTTGGCCGCGTATCTGAGTATGAATGGTCATGAATGGACGGGTAGCTTTGTCGGCGTAAGCGGTGTGGGAAGCATCGTCGCTACTTTTATTGCGGGACGCCAGCAAGAGGCAAGGGAAGCCCGGCGAGAACAAGATGACCAGAAGCGCCCGGCGGACAACAAGGCTTCGAGAAGGAAGAAATAAGCGACCGAGCCTTCTCGTTTACTTCAGACCCCGTTCCGGTAGTGGGTCAGTTTGCACTGCCTGACAGTAGCTGCGGCTACAATGGAACCAGTGGCTACCCTCGATTTCGAGCAGGCCCGTGCGAGCGTGCTTTCACAGTTGTGTGCGAACCGGTCCGCTCCCCTTGCCGAAGAACTGGATTTGCTCGAAGCCTCGGGCCGCGTTCTGGCCGAAGCCATAACAGCGGACCGCGACTATCCTCCCACCGATCGCTCTGTCCGCGACGGCTTCGCCGTCCGTGCATCTGACCTTCCAGGCGATCTGGAAATCGCCGGCGAGATCCGAGCCGGCCAAAGCGCCCAGCTTACACTTCAGCCGGGTCAAGCCATCGAGATCATGACCGGCGCCCCGATTCCCCAAGGCGCCGACGCCGTAGTAATGATCGAGCACACCACTGTAACCGGAAATCGCGTAATGATCGAGCGAACGCTTACTTCCGGAGAAAATACGAGTCGCCGGGGATCGGAAATGCGTCAGGCGCAAACGGTTCTCCTGCCGGGAGTCCGGCTAGGGTTCGCCGAAGTAGCTCTGCTGGCGACTCTTGGACGCCGCCGCCTTCGCGTTTACGTCAGGCCCAAGATTGCCATTCTCGCCACCGGGGACGAACTGACCGGAATCGAAGAATCCCCTCTACCCCACCAAGTTCGTAATTCTAATGCTTTCTCGTTAGCGGCCCAGGTACAGCGGGCGGGAGGACGGCCAATTATTCTCGGCGTTGCCAAAGACGAATATAACTCCACTCTCGATCTGATCGAGCGAGGCTTAGCGGCGGACCTGCTCTTGTTGTCGGGCGGAGTTTCGGCTGGCCGCTACGATATCGTCGAGAAGGTTCTGGGCGACCTGGGAGCGGAATTCTTCTTCGATCGAGTCCGCATTCAGCCTGGACAGCCGCTGGTCTTCGGAACCGTGCGCGGCAAGTTCTTCTTTGGACTCCCTGGCAATCCTGTCTCGACCATGGTGACTTTCGAACTCTTCGCGAGGGCCGCAGTGGAGATCCTGGGCGGCCAGACCGAGACGCTGCTTCCTCTAACGTGGTGCAGGTTATCGGAGGATTTCCATCAGAAGATCGGTTTGACGCGCTTTCTCCCGGCGCGACTGAATGCCGATGGGTCCCGCGTTACGCCCCTTCAATGGCAGGGCTCCGCCGACATAGCGGGGCTGACGAGAGCTAACGCGTTTCTGGTGACGGAAGCTGGGCGTGAAAGCTGGGCCGAGGGCGACTTGATCCGGGTGCTGCTGAAATGAGGCAACTCTCGCATTTTGATTCTTCCGGCGGCGCGCGCATGGTGGACGTTTCCGCCAAGCCACCGAACAAGCGAACCGCCCGGGCCCACGCATTCGTCCGTATCCGGCCCGAAGTTCTATCCCAGCTTCCCCAAAATCCGAAGGGAAATCCGCTCGAAATCGCCCGATTCGCCGGAGTGATGGCCGCCAAAAGAACCTCCGACCTGATCCCGCTGTGTCACCCTTTGTCTCTCGCTCATGCCGGCGTCGAAGTTAGTGTTGAGGCGGATGGTGTCCGCATCCTGTCGGAGGTGTCCGCCACTGGTCAGACGGGCGTCGAAATGGAAGCGCTGACTGCGGTCGCGGTAGCCGCGCTCACGGTTTATGACATGACCAAGGCGCTCGATAAATCGATCGAGATCCAGGACATTTACCTGGTTGAAAAGACTGGTGGGAAGAGCGGCGATTTCCATCGGAAGGAATCCGCCGAATGATCCGGATTGCGATTCTCACCGTGAGCGATTCCGTGTCGAAGGGCACTCGTGAGGACCGGTCCGGTCTGCAATTGCGGCAGCGTGTCGAAGCCTTGGGTTGGCTTGTGCGGGAGGCCGCGGTTGCCTCCGACGACGCCCCGGTTATCTCGGAAAAGCTATCCGATTGGGCGGATGGCGGAAGCGTCGATGTAATTCTTACGACGGGTGGAACCGGCATCGCGATTCGAGACGTCACTCCTGAAGCGACGCGGGTAGTGATCGATCGCGAAATCCCAGGCATCGGTGAATTGATGCGCAGCGAAGGCCGCAAAGCAACCCGACTGGCGCCCTTGTCACGCAGCATGGCCGGCACCCGCGGCGCGGTACTGATCGTCAATTTGCCCGGATCTCCAAAGGGCGCCGTCGAGTCTCTCGATGCCATCGCGGATCTGATTCCGCATATGGTGGATCTCTTGCACGGCAAAACCGAGCATGCTGCGGTGGGAAACTGAAATTAACATGGTGACGTCCTTGAATAAACCGATGCGGTATCTGACTGGCTTTTTAGCGTGTACGATCTGTCTGGGACAAGCGCCGCAGAGCACCGACGACCTGCCGAAGCGCAGCGATATCATCGTGCAGTTGAACGTCGTCATCGCGCCGACCACGGTTCTCGATCGCCAAGGCAATTACATCAACGGTCTGTCGCTCGACGATTTTAAGCTCTACGACAACAACAAACCGCAGCGAATAACGGCGGACATTGGCCAGGAGCCGCTTTCGCTGGTCGTTGCCGTCCAGGCATCGTCGATGCTAACCGATGTGCTGCCCAAGATTCAGCACATTGGAACCATGCTTGACGACTTGATCATTGGGCAGAACGGGGAAGTAGCCGTTCTGGCCTTCGATCACCGCATCAGAGTGGTACAGGACTTCACCAGCGACCCGGGCAAGATCCAGGTAGCCATGAAAAACCTCACTGCCGGCAGCAGCACCAGCGCCTTGGTCGACGCCGAAACACAGGCCGTTCGGATGCTAAGCAAGCGGCTGCCGGACCACCGCCGCGTCCTGCTGCTGATCAGCGAAAAGCGCGACAAAGGCAGCGAAGGAAAATTGCGGGAGGCGTTGACCGCTACACAACTCGCCAACGTCACCGTCTACTCCATTGACATTTCGCATTTTGTCGCGCAGATCACCGGTCACACCCCGATGCCTGCGCCG
>Ga0302320_10023090_pt1 | contig 12230 bp, 9 predicted proteins | sample Bog_T0_3_FD_202130 | JGI IMG/M metagenome (GOLD analysis project Ga0302320, IMG submission 202130) | Peat permafrost microbial communities from Stordalen Mire near Abisko, Sweden - Bog_T0_3 | ecosystem: Environmental > Terrestrial > Soil > Wetlands > Peat | place: Sweden: Abisko, Stordalen Mire...
GGTTCGCGCGTGGAAAGCACGATGCCGACCTGCGGGAAGCAGAGGCGTAGCGCGAGGATCGTTTGCACGAGCGCGCGGTCGTCGAAGGCGAAGCGCGGCTCGAACGCGCCGGCCGCGGGCCGCAGGCGCGGCAGCGAGACGGTGATCGACGATTTCCAGCAATGGCGCAGCAGGTAATCGACATGCGCGGCGAGATTCAGCGCCTCGCCCTGCCACAGCGATAGGCCGAAGAGCGCGCCGATGCCGAGCCGCTTGAAACCGGCCGCGTAGGCACGCTCGGGGCAATCGAGTCGCCAGTCGAAGTCGCGCTTCGGGCCCGCGGTGTGCAGCTCGGCGTAGGCGTCGCGGTCGTAGGTTTCCTGGTAGACGACGAGGCCCTCCGCGCCCGCGCGCACGACCGGCTCGTACTCGGCGGTCTCCATCGGCCCGACCTCGAGCGACAGCGCGGGGATGGACGTCGCCAGCCGCGCGGTGACCTGGGCGAGATAATCGGGCGAGACGAACTTCGGATGCTCGCCCGCGACGAGCAGGACATTACGAAAGCCCTGCGCCGTGAGGTGGCGCGCCTCGGCCTCGACCTGGTCCAGGCTCAACGTCACGCGCAGGATCGGGTTGTCGCGCGAGAACCCGCAATATTTGCAGATGTTGACGCACTCGTTGGAAAGATAGAGCGGCGCGAAGAGCCGCATGGTGCGTCCGAAAAATTGGCGCGTGAGTTTTTCCGCGTGGCCGGCGAGCGACTCAAGTTCCGCGCCCTCCTTCGGCTCAAGCAGCGCGGCGAAGCGCTGGAGGACGCGGCTCTGCGTCAGCGCGGGATCGCGGAATTGCTGCGAGAAGGACATGGCCATTCAGCATAGACGATGCGCCCGCATCGGCAAGTTGCGGTGTAACCGCATGACAGCGCGGCGGCGCTGCGATAGGTTCATGGCATGAGTGACGAAGCGGCCCTGACCCTGGCGGGAACGCCGGCACATTCCCATGCAGGCCGTTCGCATACCCATACCCACAAGCATCCCGTCTCGCTGTTGCTTGACGTGGAAATGCTCAGCGTTATCGCCACGTTCATCTTCATGCTGCTGGGAGAATTCGGCGCGGCGCTCGGCCTGCCCGGATCGCTTGCACCCTGGTTCTTCCTCGTCGCCTACCTGGCCGGCGGCTGGCATGGGACGATTCAGGGCGTGCGCTCGCTGCTGCGCGGCACAGTCGATGTCGACCTGCTCATGATCCTCGCGGCGCTCGGCGCGGCCTACGTGCACCACGCGTTCGAGGGCGCGATGCTGCTTTTCCTGTTCTCGCTCTCGCACGCGCTGCAGGAGATGGCGATCGAGAAGAGCCGGTCGGCCATCTCCGCGCTGATGAAGCTGCGGCCCGAGGTTGCGCTCTGCCGCCGCGGCGGGGAGACGGCCCTGGTTGGGGTCGACCAGCTGGTTGTCGGCGATATTGTCATCCTGCGGCCCGGAGAAAGCATCCCGGTGGATGGCGTCGTGTCTGAGGGCACAAGCACGGTGAACCAGGCGTCGATCACGGGCGAGTCGATGCCGATCGACAAGAAGCCGGGCGATGTGCTTTTCGCCGGCACGATGAATGAGCACGGCAGCCTGGAGATGCGCGCGACCAAGCTGGCGCGCGAATCGACGCTGGCGAAACTGGTCGAGCTGGTGGAGAAGGCGCAGGGGCAGAAGGCGGCGACGCAGCGTTTTCTCGAGAAGGCCGAGCAGTGGTACGCGCTCGGCGTGATCCTGTTCACCCTCGCGCTGATCTTCGTGCCGTATCTGGTTTTTCATCACGCCTTTCAATCGACGTTCTATCGCGCCATGACGGTGATGGTCGTTGCGTCGCCCTGCGCGCTGGTCATCAGCACGCCGGCATCGATCCTATCCGCCATCGCGGCGGCAGCCCGGCGCGGCGTGCTGTTCAAGGGCGGCGTCTATCTCGAGCGCGCGGCAGATGTGGAGATCGTTGCGTTCGACAAGACCGGGACGCTCACGGTGGGCCGGCCGGTTGTGACCGATCTCCAGCTCATCGCGCGAGGTCAAAGCGCGTCGGAGCTGGCCTGCCTGCAGGAGGAGATGCTGTGGCTGGCCGCGGCGGTCGAGGCGCGCAGCGAACACCCGATCGCGCGCTCCATCGTCGCGGAGGCGAAGCGGCGCTTCATGCCGATCGAGCGGTGCCTGAAATTCCAGTCGGTCGCGGGCCACGGCGTGAGCGCGGAGGTGTGCGGCCGGCGCATCGCGGTCGGCAACCTGAAGTATTTCGACGGCTACGAGTCGCCCGAACGCACCGAGCTCGAGGGGCAGATGGACGCGATGCAGGACGCGGGCAAGACCGGCATGCTGGTGGGTGAAATCCTGGGCGAGATTGAAAATGCGACGGTGCGCTATCTCGGGTTCATCGCGGTGGCCGACCAGGTGCGGCCCGAGGCGCCGATGATCGTCGCGCGGCTGCGCGAGCTGGGCGTGAAGCGCGTGGTGATGATCACCGGCGACGGCTCGCGCGTGGCCGCGGCGGTGGCGAAGAAATGCGGCATCGACGAGGTGCACGCCGACCTGCTACCGCAGGACAAGGTGCGCGTGATCCAGAAACTCAAGGAAGCCGGCCGCACCGCGATGATCGGCGACGGCATCAACGACGCTCCCGCGCTGGCCACAGCCGACGTCGGCGTGGCCATGGGCGCGGCGGGCACCGACGTGGCGATGGAAACCGCCGACGTGGTGTTGATGAGCGACGCGCTCGAGGGCGTGCCCTACACGCTCGCGATCAGCCAGCGCACCCGCCGCGTGGTTTGCCAGAATCTCGCGTTTGCGCTCACAGTCATCGTCGTGCTGATCATTTCCGCGCTCGGGCTGAATTTATCGCTGCCCTTCGGCGTGGTCGGGCATGAAGGCAGCACGGTGCTGGTTTGCCTGAATGGACTGAGGTTGCTGGGATTTCGGGGATAGATCAAAGATTGACCCATCCCGATATGTGGATGTAATGGGGCATGTCCTATCGCGCCCTGTGGCAGACGCTGCACGACCCGACCCGGCTGCGCATCCTCGCGCTGCTGGAAAAGGAGGAGCTTTCCGTCGCCGAGCTGCAGGAGATTTTGCACCTGGGCCAGTCGCGCATCTCGACCCACCTCGCCCACCTGCGGCGCGTTGGGCTGGTCGAGCCGCGGCGCGAGGGCAAGCGCACCTACTACTCGCTTATCGAAAAGATAACCTCCGAGACGCGCCACATCCTCGAGGCGGCGTGGATGACCCTGCGCGAGGTTCCCGCTGCGAAGTCCGACGCGGTCGGGCTCAAGCTGGCGCTCGAGAAGCGTCGCACGGCTGCGCGCGATTACTTCAACCGGGTCGCGGGCCGGCTCGGCAAAAGTTTTTGCCCCGGCCGGACGTGGACGGAGATCGGGCCGCTGCTCGCGCAGCTCGTGCCGCATGTTGTCGTCGCCGATCTCGGCGCGGGCGAGGGCTGGCTTTCGCAACTGCTCGCGCGGCGCGCGGAGAAGGTGATTGCGGTGGACAACTCGCCGAAGATGGTCGCGTTCGGACGCGCGGAGGCGAAGAAGAAGGGCATCGCAAATCTCGAATACCGCCTCGGTGACCTGGCCGATCCGCCGATTCCGCCGCGCAGCGTCGATCTCGTCATCCTCAGCCAGGCGCTGCATCACACGGCGAATCCGCAGGCCGCGCTCAACGCCGCGGCGCGACTCCTGCGCAAGGGCGGCCGACTGATCGTGCTCGACCTGAACCAGCATCATTTCGACCAGGCGCGGGAGCTCTACGGCGATTACTGGCTTGGGTTCAGCGAAGCCGACCTGCACGCGTGGCTCGCCGCCGCCGGCCTTCGCGAGGTGGAGGTGACGCTGCTCACGCCCGAGTCCGAGCCGCCGCATTTTCAGCCGACGCTCGCGTCGGGCGTGGCGGGCTGAACTGATCCTTCGACTCCGCTGCGCTCCGCTCAGGATGACGCTTTGAAGTACGTCCGTTATTTACACCAAATCCGGGAACGTCTGGAACTGGTCGAGGATGTCGTGGGCGAAGTCCTCGAATTCGTACTCGCGGTTGCCGCGCGCCTCGAAGATGGCCCGGGTCGCAGGCAACTCCTCCCACGGGCGCGGATCGAGCAGCGAATTGCCGCTGTAGCCGATGCCGATCTGCTTCACGAGGTGGTTGGCCGACACGAGCGAATTGTTGAGCACGGCGCGGCGGCTGATGCGCTCGGGCTTTTCGTGCAATTCGACCGCATCGACGAACGCGGCCGGCAGCTCGTTTTTCCTCAGCCAGATCGCGCCGATCTCGGCGTGGTCGATGCCGAAGATCTCGCGCTCGCACTGGACCAGCGACAGCTCCTCCTGCATGGAGCGGGTCATGGTGGTGAAGTAGGCAAAGGGGTAGACCTCGGCGAGGATGAGCTTGCCGATGTCGTGAAACGCGCCGGTCACATATTCAAACCCGCTTCGCTTCAGGCCGAGCGCGTCGTGGAGAAAATCCATCACCACGCCGCACGCCAGCTGGTGGCGCCAGAGCGGTGTCCAGTCGAAGTTCGGATACTTGGGCAGCTCGTAGTTGAGCCCGAAGAAGGTCAGCGCGAGGCTGTGCGAGCGCTCGATGCCCACGGTCTCGAGCACGTCGAGCGGGCGCATTTCCGACGCGCGCTCCTCACCCTCCTGCGGGTTGATCATGAAATCGGCCAGCGCGCGCACCGCCTGGTCGAAACCGGGCACGCGCTCGAGCGTCTCCACCAGCGCGTCGGGATCCTCGGCCACCGGCCGGCAGAGATCGCGGAGGATCGGCAGCAGGCCGGTGACCTTGAGCGGCTCGAGGCGCGTCTCCATTCCATCGATGACCTGCTGGCGCGCGATGCGGATGGAACCGCCGGTCGTGTCCAGCGCCTCCCATTTCGTCTTGCCGGTGGAAAGCAGGCCGTGCAGCGTCACCGCATTCTGGCCGGAACGGGGCTTGGAAAAAGGCTTCGGCGGCAGCGGCGCCGTGATCGGGCCGGTCTCGTAGCGGAAATTGTTCACGTTCTCCAGCGCCGCGCGCAGCTCGCGGTAATCGGCGAAGCGATCGTCGGGCGAGCGCTCCATCATCTTCCGGAGCAGGTGAATCCAGCCGATCGGCACCTTGGCCTCCTGTGCGATCTCGACCGGGAACGGCTTTTCCAGGTGCGCCCAGACGATGTCCTCCACCGTCGCGCCGCTGAAAGGCGGATGGCCGGTCATGAGATGGAAGAGCGTGGCGCCGAGCGAATAGATGTCGGTGCGCTGGTCGGTCGCGCTGCGCGTGATCTGCTCGGGCGAGACATACGCCGGCGTGCCGAAGGCCTCGCGCTGCGACTTCTCGCCCGCGTCCTTGATGATTTTTTCGGCCAGGCCGAAATCGGTCAGCATGATGTTATTGCCGCGATCGATCAGGAAATTCGCCGGCTTGATGTCGAGATGGACGATGTTCGACTTGTTCGCCGAATGGAGCGCGGCGATGGCGTGGCTCAGGAACCACTTGGCGTGCTCCGCGTCGAACCACTTCTTCTGCTCGATGTAGTCATCGAAGGTTTCGCCATCGATGTAGGCCATGCTGAAGAACACGACGTCGCCCTCCTGGCCGATGTAAAAAATCGGCACGATGTTGGGATGACGAATGGCCGCGACCGCGCGCGCCTCTTCCTGGAAGAACTGGACGTAGTTGGGATTCGACGCGTATTCCGGGCGCAAAACCTTGATCGCGACGTAACGTTCCAGTGCGGGCTCGGTGGCCTTGAAGACCGTGCCCATCCCGCCCATAGCGATCTTCTCGGATATGATGTAGTGCCCGAGTCGCGTACCGGCAACAAGATCAGCTAACTGCAAGGAAGATGACATGTCCCATTTATTGCCCCGACGTTAATTCAACTCGCCGAAACCGTAACGGCTATTGAAACGGAACAACAGATCAAAGTTACAAAATGTTTGGCCAAGTCGCTTGGTCTGATGACCTTCGACTAAGCTAATTTTCCACCTGCCAGCGCCTGGGCCGGCTGCGGACGATTTATTTGGCCGCAGGAGGCGCCGCGCTTGCGCCCGCGATGATCATCGGCCGCGCATAAGCCTTCACGAGGCCCTGCGCAACGCAATCGGCGTACTCGTGGAAGATGCTGGTGTAAGGCTTGCCATCAAACAAACGCGTGCCGGGGTAATCGCCCGCAAGCAGCCGCTGGTAGGTGATGCGATTGTTCATGAAGTAGGGCTCGGTGCAAACCACCGGGCCGTCGTATTCACGATTGGCCGCCAGGTTGCGCGCCACGACGTACATGTTGCCCGGCAGGACCTCGCGCGTCGTGGCCGAGTCGCCGTACTTCACCGGCCCGAGATGCGTCTTCTCCGCAAACGTTGAAGCGATGTCCGAGGCGACCTCCGCCTCGATGTCGCTGCTGCCCTCGAGCATCTTGTAGACGCAGCGGCGCTGCATCTCGGCATCGCCCATCTCGGCGCGCGTGTAGGCGCCGTGGACGAAAAAGATGTTCGCGTTCGCGTCGGTCAGGTGGCCGCGCCCGCTGCCCGGCGTGGCATCGATGTAGAGCGTCACGGTGACGTCGGGCACGAAGTTATCGCGGATGCGGTTGCCGCGCTCGACGATTTCCGAGCAGCGGAAGAAAAGGAAGTCGGCCAGCTCGTTGACGCGGTAGCCGAAGAGAAAGTTGAGCTTGTCCGGCGGGAACGCGCGCAGGCGCGAGGCGTTGGAGGAGCGCTCGACGAGCATCTCGCGCGCCTCGGGCATGAAGTCGCGCGGACGGTAGGGCGTGACGGGATCGGTCGTGTCGCGCACCTCGAAGACGTTGGCGCCGAGGTCGGTCAGCTCCTGCTTGAGCAACCCGCCGGTGATGAGATTGAGGTCGCCCTCGCGCACCGGCGCGCTGCCGTGGTAGCGGGTGCTGCGCTCCTCCATCTCCGCCCAGGTTCCCCCGATGTGGCCCGGGTCGATGGCGATGCGCAGGCCGTCCAGCGGCTTGTTGAGCGGATGGGCCTCGGAGCGGAATTCCGCCGGCGTGCGGAACCAGCGCGGCGGCGGCACGGACTGGTTCGGCGGCGCGAAGTTCAGCGTGAATTGCGGCACGCGATGATCCTTCGGCGAAGAATAGATGATGACGCGCTGGTCGTTGATGTCGAGGAACGGCCCGAATGCGGAAAAGGGATCGTAAAGCGTGTGCAGCTTGCTCTCGAATTCCACGCGGCTGATCGTGCCCTGGTAGGGCTCGAGCACGAACCACGGGTTCGGTGTGGGAATGACCGGCGCGCCGCTGTCGGTCTTGAGATGACGCAGGCCGATCAGGTTGGGCGCGGTGAGCGTCTGGGTCGGCGAGAGAGTCAACGTGAGCGACGCCGGCACGGGGCCACGCGCCGCGAAGGTCTGCGTTTCCAGGATTACAAGCAGGCCGAGCAGCGCGGGCAACGACCAGACGCTAAACGCCCATCCCCGTGACATGGCGGATAAGCTGTCAGCGACCCCGCAAAAACGCAAGGGTTCAGATGACTTCACGAAGGCTCCGGGGCTCATTTCCCACTATAACTCGAAGTTCCGGAACCGATAGCTGCTCCTTGGCAAAAATCGGCCCCTTTTCGCCCCCCAGCCTTGCCCTGACTTGAATTCACACCCTAGGCTCACCGGAGTGATCAATTTCACGCGTGCGTTCGACTCGGCTTGGGAACGGATGTCCATCATCCTTTTCCGGCCCTTCGACCTCGGCAAGTGGTTCGTCATGGGCTTTGGCGCATTCCTTGCCGGGCTGCTCAGCGGCGGCAACGGATTCAATTCCTCCTACAACCAGAACAACAGCAACGGCCATTCCTTCAACTTTTCCGCCCAGCAGCAACAGCAGAATCTCAATAACACGTTGTCGCGGGTGGTCACCGCGCTCCAGTCCTTCCAGACCGATGTCCTCATCGTCTTTGTCATCCTGGTCGTCGTCTTCGCGCTGGCCTTCGTTGTCCTGCTCTACTGGCTCGGCGCGCGCGGTCAGTTCATCTTTCTCGACAACATTGTGCGCAACCGCGCGGCCATCGCCGATCCGTGGCGCCGGTATTCCCGGCAGGGAAACGGCGTGTTCCTTTTCTACCTCATCCTGGTGGGCATCAGCTTTGTGGTGGTGATCTTTTTCGGCCTGATCGCCCTTGTCCTGGCCTGGTCGGCGATCACGAGCCACACCTGGCCGACGGGACCGGCCCTGGGCGGATTGATCGCGCTCGGCGGGTTCTATGTTCTTCTCTGCATCCCGGTCGCCTGCTTCCTTTTTCTTTTCCGCGAATGGGGCATGCCGCTCATGTTCCGGAACAACCTGAACGTCCGCGCCGCGCTCGGTGAAACCTGGAGGCTGATCACCACCCATCCGGGGCCGACAATCCTGTTCATCCTGCTTCGCATCGCACTCTGGCTGGCAGTGATCATTCTCTCCATCCTGGCCTGTTGCTTCACCTGCTGCCTCGCCGTGCTGCCCTACCTCGGGACGGTCGTGCTCCTGCCGGCGCTCGTCTACGTCAAGTGCTTCTCGCTCGACGTGCTGGCACAGTTCGGCCCGGAATACGACGTCTTCACCGTCGACGTACCTCCCGCGGAACCGACTCCGTTCACCCCCCCGACACAACTCGGATAAACTCGATCCGGTCGCCATGCTGCACAGCGTGCGCCGGCCATGTGTCGCGCGGCAGCGTCTCGCCGTTAAGCTCGACCAGCAGCCGGCGCGAATCGAGCCGGCAATCCGCGGCAAGTTCCCCCAGTGTCATCGCGCCACCGACCTGCCGGGCACGGCCGTTGACGAAAATGCTCACGCGTCCGGGAGCGACAGGTTCCTGCGACATTTCGATAGAATAGGACGAAAACGGGCGACGCTCAAATCGCCCGCGTGCTGGCGCGCACGATGATCTCGACCGGAAGCTCGCGCGGCTCGACTGTGGCGTTCGACTGCAGCTCGCGCGCGAGCCGCAGCGCGGCCTCTCCCATCTCGGTCTTGGGCGCACGGATGGTCGTCAGCGGCACGCGAAAATGTTCCGCCAGCAGCCCGTCGCCGAACCCGACCACCGACACATCCTCCGGGACGCGAAAGCCCTGCTTCTGCAGCGTGTCGATCGCGCCGATGGCCACGCTGTCGTTGTGCGCCACCACCGCTGTGCAAGGCACTTTTTCCGAGAGCGCCTGCGCCATCGCCGCCGCGCCCGACTCGATGTCGCGCCCGGCGAGAAAGACCCTCGCGTCCGAGTAGGCCACGCCGGCCTCGGTCAACGCGCGCTGGTAACCGGTGAAACGTCCTGCGCCCGACGACGAGCCATTGGGTCCGGCCAAAAAGAGGATCTCGCGATGGCCGCGCTCGAGCAGGTGCACCGTGGCCAGGTGTCCGCCGTGCCGGTCGTCGCAAACGACCCAGCGGACACCGGGGAAATTCTCCGCGCCGGCCGGATAATTCTCCAGCAGCACGGTCGGCGTGCGGCTGGTGCGAAGCATCTCGAGCGTCGCCAGCCGGTTCTGCCAGCGCACGGCGGGGACGAGAAGCAGCACTTCAATTTGCCGCGCGATAAGCTTCTGCACCTCGTGCATCTCCTGCTCCGGCCGGTCGAGCGAATGGGCGAGGATCATCTGCAGCCCCAGCGCCTCGGCCTGCCGCTCAATGCCCCAGACGAGATTCGAATAAAACGTGTGATTGATCTGCGGCACGACGACGCCAATCAGGCCGGTGCGCTGAAGGCGAAGATTCTGGGCGGCGCGATTGGGAACGTAATGGCGGCGCTTGGCCTCGGCCTGCACGCGGGCCTTGGTGGAGGCACTAATATCCGGCGCATCACGGAGGGCCTTAGATACGGCCATTGTCGATAGGTTTAACGTTGAAGCTATGTCCTTTAGCGTCGCCATAAGGGACTTCTAGCTAAAATGACAGATCTTTGTCGAGCAGTTATCGTCGATATTTACTCGCCACTCCTCGCTCTTCCCGCGCAGCTCAAATCGGCGGCATGGGGCCGAAAACAAGGTTTGATTGCGAGTTCCATTGTATGACGCTGCAATGGGTGATGCGTATTCGCGTCGTTCATTTTTGCGGCATGGGGCTCGGTGGCACTGAGAAAACGGCCCAGATTTTTTGCCGGCATCTCGACCGGGCTTCGTACGAGGTGTTCGTGGCCGGCATCAAATTCAGACCCCAACCGGGCGACTACCTGAAGGCGCGCGCATGGGGTGCGCTCGGAGTACCGCGCTACCGCTCGCGACTGTCGCAGTGGAAGGCAAACAACGCGCGGATCCCGCTATTCCGCGAGGTGGTCGGCGCCGATCATCTGTTGCTCGCCCCGACCTGGGAGGAGTTGAAGCCCGCGCTGTTGAATATCCGCCCGGACATCCTCCACATTCATTATTCGGGAGATCCCGGCCCTCCCATTTCGGACGAGGAAACGATGTCGACGGTACCCATCACCGTCACGACGAACGTTTTCAACAATGAAAACACCTCCCCACAGCACCGGAAGGTGGCGCGGATGCTTTTCATCTCGCATGAACTCCGCCGGACCGCGGTTTGGGCCCGGGACGATTCCCGTTCCCGCGTGCTCTATTACCCGATCGAGACGCCTTACTCGCAGGATAATCTACGGGCCGAACTGGGCATTCCCGCCGACGCCTTCATCGTGGGACGCACGGGGCGGCCATCCGCGTCGATCCATCATCCCATCTCGCTGCGCGCCTATCGCCAAATCCAGACGCCGAATACGTGGTTTGTGGCGCTGGCGCCGCCTCTCGTCATGGAGCAGGAGGCCCGGGCCCTGGGCCTGAGCCGCTTCGTCTCGCTGGCGCCGCGCGTGGACGACACGTGGCTTTCGAAATACTACAACACGATCGATGTCCTGGCCCACGCCCGCCGCGACGGCGAAACATTCGGCTGCAACATCGCCGAGGCGATGATGCATGGGAAACCGGTCGTCAGCCATCGTTCGCCCCTGGCCAATGCCCAGGAGGAGATCATCGGCGATACCGGTTTCGTCACCGGCCATGACGATGACGCCGCGTATGCCGGCCATCTGCTGCGCCTGCGGGACGACGTGGCATTTCGGCGTGAATTGGGGGAAAAAGCGCGACAGCGCGCCTTGGCTTGCTTCGACGCTCTGCGCATCACGCGGCAATTGGAGGCAATCTATGACGAGGTCCGGAACGAAGCCGGCGTAAAATAGGCCCCGGCTTGGCGGCGAGTCTTTCACGCACCTTGGGCGCGCCTGGCTTTACCCTTCGGCCATGTCCGCTGGAGGCGAGTTGCTGCCTCTTCATGGAAGCACGTTTGCCTTTTCCGCAAAGATTGCCATGCTGGTCGGCTCATGCCGTCGTTTTGCCGATTCCTCATCCGCGCCTATCGCGTCGTATTTGCGCCGTTGAAGGTGATGTTCGGCCTGCAGGGCTGCTGCCGCTACTCGCCCAGCTGCTCCCAGTACATGGAGGACGCGATCTGCACCCACGGCGTTTGCCGGGGCATCGGACTCGGCGCGGGACGCATCCTGCGCTGCCACCCATGGGGCGGCCAGGGTTACGATCCGGTCCCGCCGCGCCGCGCGAGCCGGGCGTAAGCAAAGGATATTATGGATCGCAAAGGCCTTATCGGCGTCGTCGTTTGCCTCGTTCTCTACGTGGTGCTCTCGATCGTCTTCGCGAAGATGTTCCCGCCGGTGCATCATCCGGCCGTGGTCGCCGGCGCGACTCCCGCCGCATCGACCTCACCCACGCTGAGCGCCGCGCCCTCGACGACGCCCGTAACGCCCGCTCCCGCCGGCTCGACGGAGACCCCGATCCCACCGGCGACTGCGGCCTCCGCGACGCCCGCCGAGCCGGAGAAGCTCAACTTCCTCGAGAACGAGTTCATCAAGGTGACCCTCACCACGCAGGGCGCGTCGATCAAGCAGGTCGATCTCAATAAACATCGCGAGGGCGACGGCGACGTCATCCTCAACGACCAGTCGCGCAGCAACATCATGGCGCTGACCGGCTGGCCAGGCGCCGACTCGACCGCGTTCCAGGTGCAGACCACGCCCACGACGGCGACCTACACCGCCGCGCTGCCCAACGGCGTGACGTGGACGCGCACCTACACGCTTGGCAAGGAATACACGATCACCGTGCAGGACACGCTGGCCAACGCGGGCGCGACCGAGACGGTGCTCCCGGCCTACACGGTCAGCCTCGGCCGCGCGAAGCCGCTGCTGGTGAAGGGAAAATATCAGCCGATTTCCAACCAGTATATAGGCGCGGGCTGGCTCA
>Ga0302320_10023094_pt1 | contig 12228 bp, 11 predicted proteins | sample Bog_T0_3_FD_202130 | JGI IMG/M metagenome (GOLD analysis project Ga0302320, IMG submission 202130) | Peat permafrost microbial communities from Stordalen Mire near Abisko, Sweden - Bog_T0_3 | ecosystem: Environmental > Terrestrial > Soil > Wetlands > Peat | place: Sweden: Abisko, Stordalen Mire...
ACGGTGTTATGCGTCAACGCGAGCGCGAAGGAGTGAGGATTGTCCAAAACATACTCGACGAAAAGCTCGGACGGTTTGAGCTCATGTTGGAGTTGGCGAAGATCAACCGGCTCCGGCGCTTTGTCCCCCGCAGTTGAATCCGTGTCAAGCTGTAGTTCTGTCTCATAGATGGAGTCAAGGATGTGCGCTCTGGTGGTCGGTTCATCGGCGTTGAGCAAGTCAATGTTCAACTTCGTCAATCGCTGCTCGCCAGGATTCGATTCGTGAGGTGCGAGGACCTCGTGATGCGCCAAGGATTGCGCCTCGACTCGACCGCGCGCTCGTTCAATCACACGAAACGCATCCGCTGTTCTGCCTTGATCGGAAAGGAATTCAAAATACCCCGAATAGACCTTGCTGAGATCGGCAAGCAACAAGCGTTCGACAGTCGGGGTCGGCACTCTGCTGAGCAGGGCGTCCAGCATATCGGCGCTCTTTTCGTACAGAATGATTGAGGACTTGCTGTCCCCAAGACGGGCCATGATCTCTGCCTTTATTGCGAGATCGCGTGGGACAAAGTACAGCTCGTCGGGGATTTGTTCGTTAAATGCAATGGCTTCGTTGATTGCAGTCAATGCCGGCTGCAATGCTCCTTGATGCAGGTACGCCGTTGCGAGTGAGCCGTCAACTTGTGTCAAGCCGCGCCAGTACGAAAGTTGCTTAGCGTATTGAACTGCCTGACCGTAGTCGGAAACAGCTTGATCCCATTGGCCCATTCTCTCGTAGACGCCAGCTCTGGTCTGATAAAGCTCATAGAGATGCCCGGCAAGGTGGTAGCCGGTCACTCGCTGCATCTCTTCACTGGCCAGCGCCAGCGCTTCCTTGTTCTCCCCAAGGCCGCTGAGAGCCTCGACCTTGGCCGTGATGGCAATCGTCGGATACGCCCCGCCGCGGGTCTTCCTGGCCACCTTGATAGCTTCATCGAGCGGTCCAAGCGCCTCCTTGTACTTGCGCATTTCCACAAGGCCCGCGCCGTACATACTGGCGTATCGAATGTGAGCACCTGGATCGGCGGTCTTCGCAATGAACCATGCCTTGACCACATTCTTCTTCGCTGTCGCAATGTCGCCGAGCAAAAAGGCGGCAATTCCTTGCTCACCCATAGCTCTGGACGCCAGCAGAAAGTGGCGCTGACGCAGCGCCAGTGCTTCCACATCTGCCCACGTCGTCCGTGCCATACCTGCGTCATAATTCACTTCCAGCATTCCGAGGATGGTCAGAACGCGAAGCCGGGTCTCAGGCTCCTGCGCCTCCGGCAATGAAAGATCATGCGTCAGCAACGCGATCTGCACGGGGACGCTGGTTGACGACTCGCTGTGTGCCGGCATTTCGCTGACACGCGCATAGAGCGCCTGGGAGAGTTGGTGCCTCTGCGTGAATTGAAGTTCAGCTTGCCGGTAAAGAGGGTCCGCCTCGATCCAGCTATTGAGCCACGACATCTCGTCGGCTCGCGCTAGGAGCGCCTCGGGAGAGACAGGATTCCTCCAGTGGAGGACTTGGCATCCGACCACACCCAATAGGACGACCAGCAGCAAACCGGCAGCGATGCGAAAGGAGGGGAGGAAAGCGATTCGCATAACGCCTCGTTCACTTTGGCTTCTATACTGCCAGATCACCGCTGACAGATCAACACATATCACGTTAAATGTTTTAGATCGTTAAGTTTAATTCCATCGAGGCAACTCTCAGTGATTTGACTGGACTCCGATCGGGAGAAATCCACATTGCATATTCGCCGTTTGTTCTCCTATACTGACGCTCGTGTTCAACCTTCCAAAGATTCGGTGTTGCGACTTCACGATCCGCTGCAAGAAGTGCGGCGAGAACATTCCCGCGCCGGTAGGCACCATGCCGGATACCTGGATTGCCGCTCAGTGCCCGCTCTGTGGAGAGAAGAGAAGCTATCTTCCATCGGAGATCTTTCGCGGCAACCTTTCGTACAAACTCGGGCCCGTACCGGTACGGACGAAGGTGCTCTGATGGGTGAAATGAAACGGGCAATCGCACGGGAGCGGAAGGATTGGGCGGAGCAAATGCAAGAGCAGGCGCGAATGAAATCGACACTGGTCATTGCCGCCGCGATCATCGCGGCTGTTCGCTTGGCGCGGGACCCCGATATAAGCCGTCCCTCACCGCACGGCTTGTCGCTGCGGACGCAACTTGTCAGAACTTTGGACGTGTCCTCGGGAAGGAGAGCAAGGACCGCCTGCCAGAGACGACCGGGAAGGCGAAGTTCCAACTCACGGAAAGTTATCGGAACCTGGGCCGCATCCGTGATCTCGACCGAATCCTGGCTGTTCTTTTGCAGACGCAGCGTGAACTCCTTGCCTTCGATCTTCTTGAGCCCCCGTGCCGCCAGGAAGTAGAGCACCATATTCCGAGTACTGACGCCCTTTGCTTCGGCAGTGCGCGCGCGTTTCTGGAAGTGTTCCGCTTGCTGGCGGCAGTATCTCAGCCGGTTGTCCATCAACGTCAGGAAGCGACCGATTCGGTCCACCTTCTCACTTTCAGCCTCGCAGAACTGCTGAAATCGTTCGAGCAACTCGGGTGAGGCGGTGCCGTTCTCTTCGGCTTCTTCCTCGATCTGATCGAGCATCGAGTCGAGTTCGCGATCGATCTCAAAGAGTGTGTTGCCATCGGTCATTGGTATTCTCCATAGAAGTGCGTCCGGTAGGGCGATAATGCAGCTACGCAGCCATGGGCAGGTTGCTGAATTGGGCGCGCGCGGCTTGGTAGGCAAGTGCATCGGCGCGGGATTGAATGGGGTGACCATTGTGTCCCCTGATCCATCGCCAGCGTATTGTTCGCTGCGCGCTGAGAAGGATCAACTCGCGCCACAGTTCCTGGTGCTGCAACTCAAGGCCACGGCTGTTGCGCCAGCCAAATCGCTGCCAACGAAAGACCAGGAACCGCATTCCGTCGATCAGCAACTCCGAGTCAGAGCGTAGTTCGATTCGCGCGCCAGTTGGCGTCAATCGCAGGGCCTCAACTGCGGCGCGTAGTTCCATTTCAGAGACGGTCGCCAGCGGAACCGATCCGGTGATCTCCGATCGCTTCGAACCCTCTATCACGACTGCAGCCCAACCGGCGGGGCCGGGATTGCCGATGGCCGAACCATCGGTAAAGATGAAGAATCGTTTGTTCATGGTTTACTCCGTTGTGCAGCGCGTAGCCGATCGATGCGCCCCGCCTGGATCTTCGCGCCGCCTGCCGCTTCCAATCGGGCATCTATTATCGGCTGCTGGAAGGCTCCGGTCTCAAGGCGTCTGCGTTGAGTTTTGGGACCGCGACATTTGGCGGTTCCAACGAGTTCTTCAAGGCCCTGGGTTCCACGGAGGTGGACGAGGCGAAGCGCCTGATCGACATCTGCTTTGAAGCAGGCGTCAACCTGTTCGACAGGGCCGACGGCTATTCCGATGACCGTTCGGAAGAGGTGCTCGGTAAAGCTCTGGAGGGCAAGCGCGACAAAGCGCTGATTTCGACGAAGTCAGGTTTTCAGACCGGGAAACTTGTCGACGTCAGGGGAAGAGCAGCGGCGCGATCAGCGTCAAAGTGAACATCTCCATCCGAGAAGTTGCGGTTAGGCTCCGCAGTGTATTGCCGTGCTGTGATCGAGGCCGAAAGTGGCCTGGCGTTCACCAAAACGCTATCTAAAAGTTCGAACCGGTCTTACCGCTCTCTTAGAGCCTGTTTACGATCTTCTGAGCAGTAGCCTGAGAAACGCCAAGTGGATCATTTGTAGGCTGGTGTTCAGTTTGCGTTCGCAGTTCTTCCATAGCCGGCGGCACTTTTCCAGCCAGCCGAAGGATCGTTCCACGATCCAGCGTTTTGGCAGAACGGCGAACGTATGCAGTTCATTGCGCTTGACGACCTGAACCGTGGCCTTGATCCGCTCCATCACGCCGTCGGCAAAGGGCTGGCCGGTGTAGCCGCCATCAACCAGTATGCTTTCAACCAGCGCCAGATTCGCCTTCGAGCGGTCCATGGCCCGCAGTGCGCCGTCACGGTCCGTCACATCGGCCGTGGTCACGGCAAGGGCATGAGGCAAGCCTTGCGTGTCCACCGCGATGTGGCGCTTGATGCCGGAGACCTTCTTGCCGGCGTCATAGCCCTTTTCGTCTGCTGTGTCGGTGTTCTTCACGCTCTGCGCGTCAACGATCAAGAAGCTGGTCATGGCGTTGCGCCCCAGTTTGGCGCGGGCCTCGCCAACCGATTTTTTTTAAGGCCCGCTCCAGGCTGCTCACTCCGTCCTTGCCGGGCGCGCTCCACTTGGCGAAATACGAATACACTGTGACCCAGTTGGGAAACCCCTCGGGAAGCATGCGCCACTGGCAGCCACTTTTAAGCAGGTAGAGCACGGCGTTGAAGACTTCATACAAATCCACTGTGCGCGGCTTGGTGCGCTTACGTACGCTTTCCAGCAAGGGGCGAATTTGCTCGAACTGTTCCAGACTGATCGCGCTTGGGTACGTTTTTCTCTGCGTCATCCTTCTTGATTACTGCCCGACACGGCCAGTTGCATATAACTGTCTGGAGTCCCCAGTCATCCATGGTACAAAGATCGTAAACAGGCTCTTAGCGGGAAATCGAAGAATTGGAGTCCGCCGATGCAGAGCGGTCACCATCCCTTTTCTACCTCGGTCCGAATCCTCTCCTGAATCGCGAGCCTCTCAGCGCTGGGTGGGGCTGGAAGGAGTTGCGGCGTGGTCTGGTTTCTACTGCCGGTAGACCTTCGGACAAACAAGAGCAAGAGCCCGGCAGACACCATGAAGATCATCACTGGAGTAAAGGTCAACAGTCCTCCTGACATCCCGTCCGGGACGACCAGAATCGTCTCGCCGTATTTTGTCCTGTAATAGGTGATAATCTCCTGTTCGCTTTTCCCGGAGGCCACCATCGTTGTAACTTCCTCGCGCATCTCTTCTGCCACTTGGCTTTCGTGGTCGCGGATCGTCTGCGTATAGCAGCAGGGCGCCATGATCCTGCCCTCGATCTCTTTGATCTTCTTGCCTTGCTGCGAAGTGGTGGGCGCAGCAGCAGTCTGTGCACAGACTGCCTGGGGCGCGATTCCGAGCAGAAGCGGAGCGGCGGATATTGCAAGAAACAGAGCGATCGTGGTGCGCATGAGCATTTTCCTTTTTCGATACCGTGTTCGATTCATCGTTGTTCCTGGAGGTCATGCATCGTATTTCAGCACGACCTCCAGGAGTAGTTCTTCATCCGTCCGAGCGGTGCCCCATGCGGGATCCGCTGGAGTCTCAGTCGGTTACTGGAAATGAAGACAGTTTAGAAGTGGAACCGGTACCGCAGCTCCCCCGAAATCATCCTCGGGTCGTTGTAGTGGAATCCGCCGATGGTGACCGAGTTATCGAGCAGGACGCGATGATTGGTTGCATTGAGAATGCTGGCCGAAAGCTTCCAGTGTTCACCGAGAGCATGGCCAGCGGAGAGGTCGAAGGTGGTGTGGACAGGCAGGTAGGGGCCGTTATACGGTCCCTGATTGGCACTGCCCAGACCGTTTGTGAAGCCCGAGCCATAGTAGACGTTGGTGGCGAACCAAGTGTGCTGGGGCAGGGTTGTCGTGAAGCCTGTGTTGAGTGTGTGGCGCTGGTCGTGATCCACGGGCGTATAGGAATTGTCGTCCGTATTGCAGGCAGGATCGCCCGCAATGGAACACGTGAATCCACCGATAATTGCGCCGCGCTGCTCGGCGATCTGGTTCGCATAGGTGAGGTGAAACTGGCCAAGGTGCGCAAGCCTCGGCGAACGGAGGGTCATCTCCCACGCCCTCACCAGTGCTCCATCGACGGCGATGGGAAAGTACATATTCGATTCGCCAAGGTTGGAGTGGTCGAGGAAGTTGTTGACGCGATTCTTGACGTTGGCCACATCGAGCAGCCATCCCTTGTAGGGGATCTGGATGCCGAACTGGTGCTCCTCGTCGCGCTCGGAGGGAAGAGGCGTAAAGGTATTTTCTCCGGAGGGCAGGCTGACGGCATAGTTCAGAACCGAACTGGAGACGGTTTCCAGAGGCGCGGGTTGAAAGAAGTGTCCGTAGAAGCCCCGCAGGACCCAATGGAGACGGGGAATCTCGGCGGTTGCACCGATGCGGGGATAGGCAGCCGATTCGTTCGAGCCTGCGTTGAGACTGGAAAAGCGCATTCCGCCCAGCAGGGTGATATATTGCCCCAGCCGCAGGTGCTCGGAAAGGTAGCCCTCGAACAGAGTGGCGCTGGCCTTGGCCTTGGCATTGGGCTCGGAGGTTGCGCTGCCATCGTTAACCAGCACGCCGAACAGATCGCTTTCTGACTGATAAAAGGTGTAGACACCTCCGGAGAAGTTGTTGGGGCCGGCATCGGCGCGGAAGTCGGCCTGTCCGCCAACATAGTTCGATCCCTGGTGCCAGGTTGTGGCTACGGGATTGTCGGTTTTCGATGAGTCATAATCCGCCTGATTGAAGTGATAGTAGGGCGCGAAAGAAACGAGGGCGTTGGGCGAGAGAGTGTGGACCCAGTTGGCAATAACGAAAGAGTCGCGCTCGGTCTGCCCGTCGCGCAGCCCAAAGGACTCGTAATACTGGCTGGCCTGTTCCCAATCGTTGGGGTTGGAATCGTAGGGAATCTGAAAATAGTCCTGACGATATTGGGCGTTGAGGCGGAGTTGATCCTTGGGCGTCTGGTTGTGGATGAGCGAGACAAACCCGCTCTGCGAGTTGGTGTCATCGTGGTAAATCTGCGCTACGGGAGTGGCCAGGCCGTAGTTTGACCGCGAGCCAGCCAGACTTGCGTACCATGCCGTCGCAGCATTGTGATCGCCGAGCGAGAGTTGAGTCTCGCCAGTGTATAGATTCCCTGCCGACAACAGGATCTCGCCCTCCCGGTCGCGCTCGAAGCCATTGCGCGGCAGAACGTTGAAGACGCCATAGGTGTCTAAGCACAAACCGGTGGAACTTATCCAGACCGATATTGCCTGTCACCCAATGCCATCGTTTGCTGCACATTGATGAAGTGACGGAAAAAGTGACACGTTTGTGGCTCCCTTCGGCCCATTGTTGAGCTGTCACGCGAACGGCCGTCCATGTGACACCTCGTTGGGCGGAGCATCAGGAGCATCAGGAGCAGCCGAGGCGAAAATATTTTTAATCCACACGAACAAAACAGGGGTATAAAGGGAACGCAGTACCGGGCCGCGTAGCACCGGGTGATTTAGGACCGGGCTACATGGGTTAAGAAGGAGCCTCTCGGATGCGGGGGGCTTCTTTTTCTGGACTTTGGTGGGTTTGGCTTAGCCTCAGGACGCCAGGAAAAGAACAGCGATTTTCCCGCAAATCTGCACGGTTGCTCTGCTTGCCGCAAGCACAGGGGGAAGATCAGAAGACAGAGGTATAGGCATGGAGAGGCAAGAATGGCAGGATGTACGGCGGAGTTCGGCGCCACCCCCTAACGAGCGCCGTGCGCAACTCGAACAGTTGGTCCACATGGACCGGATATGCGCTGGCTTGAAACCTACGCCCACGCTTCGCGTCCTTTCCGACCGTTACCTGGCAGGAGAAATCAGTCACGACGAGTACACTGAGACGATTCGAGGTTTTCACTGTTGGTGACGGTTTCGTCGTTCGACGACCATCTGATGCCGACATTGAACTCGGAAGTGATCGATTTCCGAGCTGCTTCCGAGTATTTCAGGCCAATTCGCAAGCTGGAACAGAGTGATCGACTCACTCTAAAGCTGGCGACGAACTACCAAGGCTGGGTTGTCTCGACTATCGGTGGTGTCCTGCTGTTCGGCACCGACCGGCTCAGCCGTTATCCAGACGCATGGATAATCGTAGGCCGGTTTGCTGGCAGTGATAAGCGCAAGCTACTCGACTCCACGGACGACCGATCTCATCTGCCGAAAGCTGCTGAGCGGACAGTTGGTTTTTTGCAGAAACATATGACGCGAGAGGCGGTTATTGGGCAGGTGAAGCGGGCGGATCACTGGACATACCCGGTAGTAGCCGTTCGTGAAGCCATCATGAATGCTATCGTTCACACGGATTACGCTCAGTCCGGCGCACCAGGGGATGCCTGTACATCAAGAAGCTCGCGGATGTGAACATGAAGGCGCTTGAAACGCTTGTCGAAGAAGCCGTAGCTGCAACGAGGGCGCGTCACAAAAACGAGCGGTAACCTCGTCAATTACGTGTTCCGTGCGGATTGTCGTTAGCCTTCATCGAAACCAACTGGAACACAGCGCGGGGATGAGTTTGTGACGCCGGGCCGGGCGCGGTCCTGATCTTTCGCGGTTCAAAGTCGCCAGCCAGCGCAAATAATTCAATACACAGAAGATAATTCGCTACCAGTGTCAACATCGCTGTCACCGGGGGCAAGCTGCTGCCTGGAACAGTGGGACTTCTGCCCGGCGCGATGCTGTTTACGGAAGGGAACTGACCGTCGGGCGACAATTCAGGCGCGACCAGCAGACTTGAAACTGCGACGTGTCGTTTCTCTGTGAAACTCGGAGGATCTCCCTGATTTTTCGTAACGGAAACCGCTTACAGATCTGTAAGATATGGCCATGATCTGGATGGGAGAGAAGCGTGGCCAGCTTACAGACTGGATGACCCAGCAGTGGGTGCGTTGGACCGGTCGCCACCTTATGCTTTCTGACCACCAGTGGCTGGATGGTCCAGTCGGGGGGACTCGACTCATTGGCAGATCCTTCTTTGTCGAGCATGCAGATCGAAGCGGTTATGAGTTAATTCGGACTGGAACTCGCGGCCTCATCCCCTCTTTCGATGCACTGCAGTACAACTGCGACCTGACCACCGTGGCGAAGCCGGTTCGGGATTTCTATGAGAGGACATCCGACTTTGACCTGGATGCCTGGTCCGAGTGGCACGGGTTCTTCAGACCATTCGGACGAGCTCTGAGTGCGTTGTTCGGACGTCGTCTTCAACAGTTGAATGTACCCCTGTCTTCTCTCGATAGTTCGAAAGGCATGACAAGCAGTGTCGTGCAGGTGCGCGATTCACAGACCCAGGAAGTGCTGCATACTGCCTGGGTGCGAGAGCTTTATGCGACTGGCAATGTCCTTTATGCAGGGGCCTATTCGATCTCCAGGGTCCCGGGGAATCCGAGCCCGTGCGTCAAGGTAGTCTTTCCCTTGCCAAACGGAAACGCTATCGTACTGATGAGGGCAATCGCCCATCCAGATGGCTCCTTGACTTTGCGGTCCGCAGGAGGTTCATTTGGATCTCCGGGGTTCTATTTCGTCGTCCACGAAGGGAACGGCAAGATATGGGCTCGTTACGTAAGGAGCCTCAAAGAAGAGATCCAGGTTTACGAGGCAGAGCCCGGAATCGTTCGCGCTGATCACAGGCTATGGTTCTGCGGCATAGAGTTCCTCCGCATACACTACCGCATGCGGCGGAGGGACTGAGTCTTCGTGAAGCCAAATCGACTTGCCCTTGGTCTCCGACCGCTCAAATCAGGATAGGGAGGAGGCGGCGGTCAACCTCTCTGAACGCACAGGGCATATCACCGCGAATTGTAGATCGCCGCAACCTCGCCCAAAATAGTGCCAAACTGAAACGGTGGAGAACGCTGATGACTATTACAACCCCGAAAAGGATTCATATGTCTCATATCGAGCGATTCACGGTGCCGTACTCATCCTCTTCGGTGGAGAATCTTCGGAATCGTCTGAAACAGACGCGCTGGCCAGACGAGATACCACACTCGAATTGGGCGTACGGATTTGATCTCAGGTTCCTTGCCGATCTCTGTGATTACTGGATGGATCGGTTCGATTGGAAGGCACAAATCGATAGGATCTCGGCGTTCAACCACTACATTTTTCGCACGAATGAGGGCAGAGTTCACTTCATTCACGAGAAGGGTAAAGGAACTGCTCCTATGCCGCTGATCCTCACACATGGCTGGCCAGGATCTTTTGCTGAGATGCTTGAGATCATCCCCTTCCTCACGGATCCTGCGGCGCATGGATTCGATGCCGCTGACTCGTTCGATGTTGTCGTCCCCTCACTTCCCGGATTCGCTTTTTCCGATAGGCCTGGGAACGAGGGCATGAACGTGTACCGCGTCGCCGAAACCTGGGTCGCACTCATGCAAGAGCTGGGCTATGATCGTTTCGCAGCGCAAGGCGGCGATCTTGGTGCTGGTGTAAGCACCGCGCTGGGCTTGCGCCACGGCAAGCAGATTATCGGGATTCACCTCAACTACATTCCCGGATCGTATCGCCCCTATATAGCAGCTGATACAACGCTTACAGCCGTTGAGCAAGAATTCGCTCGCGAATCTGCGTTGTGGTATGACAAAAACGGCGCCTATGCGCACCTTCAGGGAACAAGGCCTCAAACCCCGGCCTACGCACTGAATGACTCTCCAGCCGGTTTGACCGCATGGATTCTCGAGAAATTTCGTGATTGGTCTGATTGCGGAGGCGATCTCTACAATAGCTTTTCGCGAGATGAACTGCTGACCAACGTCACCCTCTACTGGATGACGGAGACCATTTCCTCGTCGTTCCGCATGTATTACGAAGGCAGAAAGGCACCGCTCCACCTTGCGGAAGGTGAATTTGTGCATCCTCCCTGCGCAGTTGCTTGTTTTCCCAAGGAGATCAGCCATCCTCCTCGAAGTTGGGTTGAGCGTGGCTACAACATCCAGCGTTGGACGGAGATGCCGCGGGGAGGACATTTCGCGGCTGCGGAAGAGCCAGCACTGTTAGCGGCTGACCTGCGCGCCTTCTTCCAAAACCTACGCACATAGGTAGCAACTCTCAAATGCGGTGCGATAGGCGCGAATCAAATGGGACACATTGGTGGCGCCGCTGTGATTTGGTTACAACGATAAGCAGCGGGAAGTCATGGGTTCTCGAATCCGTCAGGTGATTCCGGGCTGGCTAGCCACCAAGAAATTGATATTCATGAGGATGTTCCGTAGTAAGTCAGTTCCAATGAGCTGAGCATTGTCTACGCCGCTTGCATGGGAATAACGCTGCCGAAGGGCGCATGGCCGCTGCCAGTTGAGGCCCAGAGCACGGGATAGTCGGGGGAGGACTCGGGAAACGTTCCGTAGAGATCGGTCAGAAAGACCAGAGTCTGCGGCTGAATGCCATGCTCGGCTAACCAGTCGAAGCATGGACCGAAGTCTGTGCCTCCGCCACCAACGGGATTGAGGTGAACTTGTTCCCCGGCTTGATAGGTCTCCACTTTGTGTACCTCGGTGTCGAAGTACAAGACATGAACGCACTGTGGGCGTTGACCTTCGAGGATCGAGCAGACCTCAGCCTCAAAGAGACTCAACAGGCGGCCATTCACTGATCCTGAGCAATCGACAGCGATGGCAATCTCTCCGACGCCCTCGCGCACCACTCCAGGCAGATAGAGTCCGTTCCAGATATGGCGGCGGTTGGGCCGCATCCAACTCGAATCGGCGGGGATGGTGTCGGACCAGAGCCGGCGCAACAGTTCGCGCCAGTCCACTGTTGCCTCTGCCGCTCCTTCGAGAGTGCGGGTGAGACCCGCTGGAGTCTTGCCGGCTTGCTTCGAGAGCGTGACTGCCTGGTTGACGGCAACACTCCACTCTCGCGCCTGCTCTTCAACACTGTGTGTTTCGTCGTTAGGCAGAGGTGCATCAAGCACCTGGCCGATGCCGCCCTCCGTCTCTGGCGCAGTTGGCTCATCCGTGCTGCGCTGCTTTTCTGGCGTTTCACCCGCGCCAGTCCCGGCACCGGCATCTGAACTATTCTGGTCGCCAGACTGTGGCTGTGCTTCTGCATCGCGCAGGTTGTAAATCTGTTCGGCACTCATGCCACGAAAGCGCTGATCGACAAGGACTCCATCGGGAAGACGGAGGCCAGCGTCGAGCAGCAGCGGATTGATGGCGTAATCGCACGCCTCATTCCACCGCTTTGAATCGCGCCCGGAACGCCGCACGTGATGCTGGAGCGCGGGGTGCATGACCTCGTGGGCCAACACCCCGGCCAGCGTTGCCGAGTTGAGCGTATCGACGAACGCGGGGTTGTAGTAGAGCGACACGCCATCGGTCGCCATGGTTGGAATCGATCGCTGTTCGCGCCCCTTCAAGCGAAACAGGAGCGAACCGAAGAACGGATGATCAAGTAGAAGCGCTGTGCGCGCTTTCCGGATGCGCTCGACCGCTGGAGATTCGTGTGTGACTT
>Ga0302320_10023095_pt1 | contig 12228 bp, 12 predicted proteins | sample Bog_T0_3_FD_202130 | JGI IMG/M metagenome (GOLD analysis project Ga0302320, IMG submission 202130) | Peat permafrost microbial communities from Stordalen Mire near Abisko, Sweden - Bog_T0_3 | ecosystem: Environmental > Terrestrial > Soil > Wetlands > Peat | place: Sweden: Abisko, Stordalen Mire...
GGTGCCCGCAGGTCTCAATTTATTGGGCGAAGCTACGTTGCCAGCGGTTTGTGCGCCATGGGGTGTTTTCCTGCCATGGGGCTTGACGGTTGGCGGCGATCCCCTGGACTGATTGAGCGGGTGCGCACGCCGCTGCTTTTCCGTCGCAGGCTAAATTTCGGAGCGGATCCGGTTGTGTGCAATTCATGACCGGATAAGACCTCGAATTTCTTGTAACCGTCGATGGGATGTTTTGAGCGCGCATCCCCTTCCTCGGCACACTCGTCAGCAGGAATGGTTGGGCGGGGCGGCGGCTGGTTTTTTCCTCCATGGAAGTGACTCGAACCGTTTTTTCAACCACAAATATGTGGATGCCCATAATCAGGAACGACATCAAATTGACCGCTGTTTATTGCCGGAGGTTTTTGATATTCTTCACTTTCCGCCGCTGTCTCAGACCGGGGCATGATTCACGGCCCCATCCCCGAACCGGCATTCCAAGTTCGGGCCCAATCAAGCCGGCATGGGGAAAACACCCCATATCAAATCAGCCCGGCCACAGGGTATGCTTATTCCGTGTATGTAATATACTTAACATGGCCCCAAAAGGAAAAGCTGGGCGTTAATTTGCGGCCTAAGGCGGCTGAGAATTCAAGCCGGGACAAAATCGGTTTAAGCGGGGCGGAAACACTGACTAAATCGTCCCATGGCATCCAAACCTTGTCGTGTGGGGGATGATTGACAGGTCATGAAAAGAAATCCATTGAAGGAACAGTTCTTGGGTGAAACTTCCCCCGGCAGCGGCCCGGTGACCGCCGGGCTGGCTTTGGAGCAGAGGCCCGAACCGGTGGCAAGGCGGTGGGAGCTTGCCCCCATTTTGTTAGAGGGCCAAAACGTGGGCTGGACGGTGGTAAAAATCATTTAAGCCTTTTCGCATTTCTTCATGGACGGCGCCAACACCACCCGGCTAGATCCGCTGCTAAGGGATAATCTATGCATCAACACCATCCGTTTCCTGTCCGTTGACGCGGTTGAGAAGGCCAACAGCGGTCATCCGGGTCTGCCGATGGGCGCGGCGCCCATGGCGTATGTCTTGTGGACGCGGTTTCTCCGGCACAATCCGGTCAATCCACGCTGGTTCAATCGGGACCGGTTTGTCCTGTCCGCCGGGCACGGTTCGATGTTGCTCTACAGCCTGCTGCATTTGACCGGCTACGATTTGCCGCTGGAACAAATCAAACAATTTCGCCAATGGGGCAGCAAGTGTCCGGGGCATCCGGAACGCGGACTGACGCCGGGTGTGGAGACGACGACCGGCCCGCTCGGACAAGGATTCGCGAACGCCGTCGGCATGGCCATTGCCGAAAACCATCTTGGCGCCCGGTACAACCGCCCGGGATGCCAGGTGGTCGATCATTACACGTACGTGCTGGTCGGCGACGGCGATTTGATGGAAGGAGTGGCGGCCGAAGCCGCCTCGCTCGCCGGGCACCTAAAGCTGGGCAAATTGATTTGCCTCTATGACGACAACCATATCACGCTCTCCGCTTCGACGCACATCACTTTCACGGAAGATCGCGCCCGGCGTTTGGAAGCTTGCGGATGGCACGTGCAAACCATTGAGAATGGCAACGACCTGGGGGCCATTGACCGGGCGTTGCGGGCGGCGCAGGCTGAACAGCAACGGCCATCGTTGATGCTGGTGCACACCCATATCGGGTATGGCTCACCAAACAAGCAGGACACGTTTGAAGCGCATGGCTCACCGCTGGGTGAAAAGGAAGTGAAGTTGACGAAACAAGCCCTGGGCTGGCCGCTTGATCCATTGTTTTTCATCCCCGACGAGGCGCTCGCGCAGTTCCGTCTCGCTTTGGAAAGCGGCCAACAAGCCGAGGCGGCCTGGGCGGCGAGGTTCTCGGATTATGCGAAGGCTTTTCCCGGCCTCGCCGAAGAATTTCAGCGGGCGATGACCGGCGAACTGCCCGAAAGCTGGGACGCCGACATACCGGGATTCCCCGCCGATCCGAAAGGCATGGCAACCCGCGTCGCATCCGGCAAAGTGTTGAGTGCGATTGGTCAAAAACTTCCCTCGCTGATCGGCGGCTCGGCGGATGTTGATCCATCCACCCACACGGCACTAAAGGCCATGGGGGACTTTGAATACCCGGGCGATGAGGCGGGGAACTTGCAAGGTTCCGCTGGCGGCGGCTGGAGTTATGCCGGACGCAACCTGCACTTCGGGGTTCGTGAGCACGCGATGGGAGCCATCGCGAACGGGCTGGCCGCCCATGGCGGCCTTATTCCGTTCACGGCGACATTCTTCGTTTTCTCGGACTACATGCGGCCGCCAATCCGGTTGGCGGCGCTGATGGGGCTGCGGGTGATCTTCATTTTCACCCACGACAGTATTGCCCTGGGCGAGGACGGTTCAACGCATCAGCCGGTGGAGCAACTGGCTTCATTGCGCGCGATCCCCAACTTGCTTGTCATCCGGCCCGGCGATGCCAGCGAAACCGCCGTCGCCTGGCGCGTGGCCATCAAAGCCGGGGACCGTCCGGTCGCCCTGGTCCTGACGCGACAGGATGTGCCCACGCTTGACCGGGCCCGGTTTGCCTCCGCGGACGGTTTGCGGCGGGGCGCTTATGTTTTGGCCGATGCACCTGGCGGCAAGCCGGACCTCATCCTCATTGCCACCGGGTCGGAAGTTGGTTTGATCGTTGCGGTCGGCCAAAGACTGTGCGAAAACCACCTCAATATCCGGATTGTATCCATGCCCTGCTGGGAGTTGTTCGACTCCCAGCCTCAAAGTTATCGCGACTCGGTTTTCCCCCCGACTGTGAGCGCACGGCTGGCGGTTGAGGCAGGCGTGACGCAAGGCTGGTGCAAGTATGTGGGGGACCGGGGCGATGTGATTGGGGTGGATCATTTTGGCGCCTCCGCCCCGGGGGAGATCATGCTCAGAGAATATGGTTTCACAGTGGACAACGTTTGCGAACGGGCCATGAAGCTGATGGAGCGGAAAAGTACATTTGATGCCTGATAAATGAAAACACAAGAATATGAAATTGGGAGGGTTGGATTGGGCGTCATGGGGCGCCAGCTCGCTTTGAACACGGCTGACCACGGCTTGGCGATGGCTGGTTATGAACGAATGAATGGCCAAGGCACGTTTCACACCGATTGGGAACCGGCATGAAACCGATGGAAAACTCCGGCCGGCTGGACCCGATTCTGTTCGTCATTTTTGGCGGCGCCGGCGATCTGGCCTGGCGCAAATTAATTCCGGCCCTGTTCGATCTCTGCCAGGATCGCAGCCAACCCGCTCAATTTATGATCATCGCGGTGGACCGCATCAAAATGAGTGATGAGGCGCTGCGCCGTCGGTTGCATGATGGGGTCAATCAATTCTCCCGTTTCGGTAAACCCCCAATCCCCGCTTGGAATCTGTTCGCGCAACATGTCCATTACCAGCAGGGCGATTTCAAAAAGGCGTCCACCTACGCGGCGTTGAAGAGCCTCTGCCTCAAGCTGGAAAAACAGTGGGGGACCAAAGCCCGCCGTATTTTCTACATGGCCACGCCGCCGAGCATGTTTGGCGAAATTCCGAAATATCTTGGCCCGGCCGGGTTGGCGCGCGATCGCGAATGGGCGCGGATTGTGATTGAGAAGCCGATCGGCTACGACCTGGAATCGGCGCGCGCCTTAAACGCCATTCTCGCCGCCAGTTTTGAGGAATCCCAGATCTTTCGGATTGATCACTATCTCGGCAAGGAAACGGTGCAGAACATTCTGGCCTTTCGTTTCGCCAATCCGCTCTTCGAGCCGCTCTGGAACCGTCGATACATAGATTATGTGACCATCACCGTCGCCGAAACGGTGGGGGTTGAGCATCGCGGCGGTTATTATGACCATGCCGGGGCGTTGCGCGACATGGTGCAGAACCATCTGATGCAACTGCTCTGTCTGGTGGCCATGGAGCCCATGGTTTCCTTCGAGGCCGACGAGATTCGCAACAAGAAGGTCGATGTGCTCCACGCCGCCCGTCCAATTCACCGCGATGCGGTTCCCCAATGCGCCGTGCGCGGTCAGTATGGCCCCGGTCGTGCCGGTGGCAAGCCCGTGCCCGGCTATCGCGAGGAAGATGGAGTGGCGCATGATTCGCAGACGGAGACGTTTGTGGCGTTGAGGTTGTTTGTCGACAACTGGCGCTGGCAGGATGTGCCATTTTACCTGCGCACGGGGAAATGCCTGCCCCGCCAGGCGTCGGAGATTTGCATCCAATTTCGCGCGGTGCCGCATCAGTCTTTCCCGCCCGAAGCCTCCCTGGGATGGCAGGCGTCACGGCTCATTCTGGCCATCCAGCCCGTCGAAGGAATTGTGCTTGGCTTTCAAGCCAAATACCCCGGGCCGAAGATGCAGCTGCGGCCCGTGGAGATGCGGTTCAGTTATCACGAGAGCTTCGCGGCTCCCTCGCCGGATGCCTACGAGACGCTGTTGTGGGATGTGATGAAAGGCGACGCCACGCTCTTCATGCGGGCTGATCAAGTGGAGGCGGCCTGGCAGTGGTTGATGCCGGTGCTGGAAGCGTGGCAGGGCGCCCTGCCAAGCGATTTTCCCAATTACCCGGCCGGCACCTGGGGGCCGGAAGAAGCCCAGCGATTGCTGGCCCAAGGCCACAGCTGGCCGCAGCCAGCTTTATTGGTGGATCAAACCAATAGCAAGCTGAACCGTAAACCTAATAAAAAGTAACCGAAGCGTTTTTTAAGAGAAATGCCGAACAATTACATTCCTGTCTTCGACCCGGCCTCCGCGCACACGGAGGCCATTTCCCATCTGTTCATTACGGTGCTGGTTGTCTGCGCGGTCATCCTGCTGATTGTCATCGGCATGGTGGCCATCGGCTTGCTTCGTTTTCGGCAGCGTCCGGGCTCGGTGGATCCGCCGCCGCATTTCGGCAACCGGCAATTGGAACTCCTCTGGACCATCGGGCCGACCTTGATCGTCATCTGGCTTTTCATCCTCACCGCGCGCGGGATGCGCGAATCGGATCCCATTCCCCCTCCAAATCTGGAGCCTGATCTCGTCATCATTGGCCATCAATTTTGGTGGGAGGTGCGCTATCCCAAGGCCGGGGTTATCACCGCGAATGAAATCCACCTGCCTACCGGCACGAAATGGCTCGTGCGGATGGAATCGGCCGATGTGATTCATGATTTCTGGATGCCGGAATTGGCGCGGAAAATTCAGCTGATCCCCGGCCAGACCAATCACCTCTGGCTGGACGCCAAAAAACCGGGAAGATTTCTGGGGAACTGCGTCGAGTATTGCGGGGTGGAACACGCCTGGATGCTGGCGGTGGTCGTCATGGAGTCGCCGGAGGATTTCGCGGCGTGGCTGCGCGGGCAGCAAAAACCCGCCCCCTCGCCCGCGATGGATTCAACCCGGAACGGATTGCAAGTCTTCACCGCCCAGACCTGTGTCAATTGCCATGCCATCCGCGGCGTTTCCACGCCAGCGGCCGGGGCCGCGCCGGATTTGACGCATGTGGCCGACCGCTCAATCTTGGGCGCGGGGGCGCTGGCCAATTCCGCAACTAATTTATTTCGCTGGTTGAAAAATCCGCAGGCCATCAAGCCGGGCTGCCTCATGCCCAATCTGAAGCTGACCGATGCGCAGGCGGGGGCACTGACCGAGTATTTGGAGGACCTCCAATGAGCGCCACCGTGAGCACCACCTCAGCCATGGCCACGCCTGAGGCGGAGGAAAAATCGCGCGGGCTTTATGGTTGGGTTGCCACGGTGGACCACAAACGAATTGGCATTCTCTATCTGCTGACCACCCTTTTCTTTTTCATGGTGGGGGGCGTTGAAGCGCTGCTCATGCGCATTCAACTGGCGCGGCCCAACAATAATTTTATCTCTCCCGACGCCTTCGGCCAGCTCTTCACGATGCATGGCACCACCATGATTTTTCTGGTGGTCATGCCGACCCTGATCGGCCTGGCGAACTATCTGGTGCCCCTGATGATCGGGGCGCGCGACATGGCGTTTCCGCGCTTGAACGCCTTTGGCTACTGGATGCTGCCCTTCGGCGGTTTGCTGCTGCATTACAGTCTGCTCACCGGTGGCGCACCCGCCGTGGGCTGGTTCAGTTATGCGCCGCTGAGCGAAACGGCTTATGCCTCAACCTCCGGCACCGACTATTGGGGGCTGGCGCTGTTGGTGATCGGCATTGGCTCCGTCGCGGCCTCCATCAACCTGATCGCCACCATTCTCACGTTGCGCGCGCCAGGGTTGACCATCCGGCGGCTGCCCTTGTTCGTCTGGATGGTGTTTATCAACTCCTTTTTGGTCATCCTGGCGCTGCCGTTCTTAAATGCGGCGATTGTGATGCTCTTCATTGACCGTCATCTGGGCGCACACTTTTTCATGCCCTCCCATGGCGGTTCGGCGGTGCTGTGGCAGCACTTTTTTTGGGCCTTCGGACATCCTGAGGTTTACATCATGGTCCTGCCGGCCTTCGGCATCATTTCTGAAATCGTGCCCGTCTTTGCCCGGCGTCCGATTTTTGGCTATGAATTTGTGGCCGGATCCACGGTCGCGATTGCGTTGCTTAGTTTTGGGGTCTGGGCGCATCACATGTTCGCCGTGGGCCTGGGCCATCCGATCGACATGTTTTTTTCCGCGACGAGCCTCCTCATCGCCGTGCCCACCGGAATAAAAGTTTTTGCCTGGAGCGCCACCCTGTGGGGTGGTTCGATCCGCCTGACCACCGCCATGTTGTTTGCCATGGCTTTTTTGATTCAATTCACCATCGGCGGGCTCAGCGGTGTCACCTTTGCGGTCGTGCCGATCGACTGGCAGGTGACCGGCACTTATTATCTGGTGGCCCATTTTCATTATGTGCTCTTTGGCGGCACATTTTTCGCCGTTTTTGCCGCCGTTTATTATTGGTTTCCGAAAATGAGCGGCCGGATGCTGTCGGAAAAGCTCGGCCAACTCAATTTCTGGACGGCGGTGATTGGTTTTAACACCACGTTCTTTGTGCAACACTTTCTGGGGCTGATGGGCATGCCCCGGCGGGTCTACACCTACGCCGATCTCCCGGGTTGGGGCTGGCTGAACCTGATTTCCACCCTGGGCGCCTTTCTGCTGGGCTTTTCCGTCCTCCTATTGTTGTGCAACATTATCATCAGCCTGCGCCGGGGCCGGCCGGCGGGTGATAATCCCTGGCAGGCCTGGACCTTGGAATGGGCCGCCACCTCGCCGCCGCCGGAGCAAAACTTTGACTGTGTGCCGCCGATCAACAGCCGGCGGCCCTTATGGGATCTGGCGCATCCGGAAAATCCTGATCCGATCGTGGGCGGTCCGCAATCAATTGATGGATTCGTTCTCGAAAAAAACCGCGTGGGCATGGTCACTTTCCTGGTTTCCGAGAGTTGTTTCTTTCTCATGCTGATTTTGGCGTGGCTTTTCTATAACAGCCGCGCCATGACCGGCCCGTCGCCCGCGAGCACCCTGGATGCGCATAAAACCGGGCTGTTCACGCTCTGTCTTTTGGCCAGCAGCCTGACGATCTGGCTGGCGGAACGACAATTGCGAGCCGGGCGGCCCGGTTGGTTTCGCGGTCTGCTCGGGCTGACGATTCTGCTCGGGGCCGTCTTCATTGTTGGCCAGGGCCGGGAATATTTCCGCCTCTACCACCAGGGCATCGTGGTCAGCTCCAATTTGTTCACGACCACGTTTTTCACGCTGACGGGTTTCCACGGTTTGCATGTATGCGTGGGGTTGGTCCTCCTGCTGATCCTGTTGGGGCTCTCGCTGGCCGGTGATTTCAAGCAAGGCCGCCTTGAAGCCGTAAAGTCGATTGGCTTGTATTGGCACTTTGTGGATATCGTCTGGATCGTGGTGTTTTCGGTGATCTATTTAAAACTTCTGTTATGACCACCTCGCATTTTTTAATTTCCGCGTGGAGTTGGAACCCTTGGGTGATCGCCTTCTGCGCGGCTGCGCTGTTTATGGGCTTCGCGCGATTCCGTCCCCAAACGGCTTGGCTGCTGTTGGGCACAGCCGTGTTTTTCCTGACCCTGTGCTCCCCTGTTAATGCGCTGGCGAATGGTTATTTGTTCAGCGCGCACATGCTCCAACATTTGTTGTTGCTGCTGATTGTGCCCCTCTTGATTCTGTTGGGGCTGTCTGGTGGGGCGGTTCCCCAGGGTTTTGAGAATGGCCGCTGGCGCTGGGCAAACCGGATTTTGCGCCGGCCGGTGGCGGCGTGGCTGATGGGTGTCGGCGGGATGTGGCTGTGGCATGCGCCCACACTGTGCAATGCCGCCGTGTCGAACGTCTGGGTCCACCGTCTGCAAACCGCCTCGTTGCTGGTGATGGGCCTCGCCTTTTGGTGGCCCATCATTGGACCCTGGACCAGACAGCGGCTGGTGCCGCTGGCGGGCATGATTTATCTGTTCACCGCCTGTCTGGGATGCACCATACTGGGAATCATCATCACCTTCTCGCCGGTGGAAGTTTGCTCGATTTATTTGCACCCCATGGACCGGCTGGGCATCCTGCCGCTCATTCAAGGTAATTGGGGACTGACGCCCGCCAAAGACCAGCAATTGGGCGGCCTTTTAATGTGGGTACCCGCGTGCTTGATTTATTTTTTTGGCATCCTTGGATTGCTGGTCCGCTGGTATCGTGAACCCGGCCAGGAAGCTGTTGGTTGCGCTGCCGCCCGCCCGCCCCTAATGGAAAAATCGTATGGACTCTGAAACACCCCAACCGCCGCCGGTATTGCCGCCGGGATGGAACCTCCCGCAACCCCAGCATGTTTCCGAACCCTGCGTCTGGCCACCGGCGTTGGCCATGGGCATTACCTTCCTGCTGTGGGGCCTGGTTACCTCACTCATCATCAGCGGGGTTGGGCTGGTCATTTTTGCCGGAGCCCTGGCCGGCTGGATTCGGGAGATTCGCCATGAAAGATCCAAACACTGAGCCTTGCGCCCGTCTCCGTTTGTCTTCACCGGAAGAAATCTCGCGGCGGAGATTTCTCGCGCGTTTCAACCTGGCCGTCGGCGGTGTCGGCGCCTTGATCGTGGCGCTGCCCGCGGTTGGATTCATTATCGCACCCTTTTTTCAACGCCGAACGGAAGTCTGGCGTTCGGTCGGCAAGGTTGACGCCTATAAGGTGGGTGAAACCGTGGCGGTGGAGTATGAGGACGCCGCGCCTTGGCCTTGGGCGGGGGTGACGGCGAAAAGCGCCGCCTGGCTGCGCCGCGAGAGCGCCGACACGTTCATCGCCTTTTCCGTGAACTGCACGCACCTCGGGTGTCCCGTCCGCTGGCTGGCGGCGGCGGATTTGTTCATGTGCCCCTGCCATGGTGGCGTGTATTACAAGGATGGCACCGTCGCCGCCGGACCGCCGCCGTTGCCCTTGCGGCGCTACCCGGTGCGCGTGCAGAATGGCGAGGTGCAGATTCGAACCGGGCCCATTCCCCTCACCAAAAAATGAGGTTGCGACGAATTTACCAGCAGGCTTGCGACTGGGTGGAAGACCGCACCGGGATCCCCTCCTGGATCAGCCAGAATGCGAAACATCTGGCGCCGCCGGACGCCAAGTGGTGGTATGTCTTCGGCAGCGCCACCTTGTGTGCCTTCCTCGTGCAGGTGGTCACCGGCGTGGCGCTGGCTTTCTCTTATGTCCCTTCGAGTGGCGAGGGGTTTTCGGCGCTCAAGTTCATTAATGATGACGCGCCCCTCGGACATTTTCTGCGCGGACTCCACTACTACGGCGCCTCCGCCATGGTGCTGATGGTGGGTCTGCACATGGCCCAAGTGTTTCTGTTTGGTTCCTATAAATTTCCCCGAGAGCTAAATTGGGCAACCGGGGTGCTGCTGTTGGGATTCACCCTCGTGATGGGATTCACCGGTCAAACCCTGCGCTGGGATCAGAACGCCATCTGGTCGGTCGTCGTGGCCGCGGAGCAGGCTGCGCGTGTGCCGGTCGCCGGCAAATGGATGGCGCGGTTTTTGCTCGGCGGCGACACAATCGGCGGGGCCACCCTCACCCGTGTATTCGCCCTCCACGTTTTCATCATCCCAGGATTAATCGTTGCCTTTATCGGGTTGCATCTGATGCTGGTTCTCCGCCATGGCATTTCCGAGCCGCCGAAGGCGGGGAAACCGGTTGACCCCAAAACGTACCGCAAGGAATACCAGGAATTGCTGGATAAAACCGGGCGGCCATTCTGGCCGGACGCCGCCTGGCGCGACACGGTTTTTTGCACGGCCATGATCCTCGTTATCACGCTGCTGGCCTGGCATTTTGGCGCCCCGCAATTGGGCAAACCACCCGACCCCAGCATCATTGAGGCGAGCCCGCGGCCGGACTGGTATCTGCTGTGGTATTTTGCGGTGCTGGCCCTGCTGCCTTACAACCTTGAAAAATACTTGATGGTTTGGGGGCCGCTCTTCGCCGGGTTGTTTTTGATCGCGCTGCCATTTCTGTTCAACCGCGGCGAGCGGAGTTTCCGCCGGCGACCGTGGGCCGTGGCGTCTGTTTTGCTGATCACCGTGATGATTGCCGCATTGTGGCGGCTGGGCGCGCAGACACCCTGGTCGCCCAATTTCAAGGCGCAGCCGCTGTCGGCGGCCATCGTGGGCGCGACCAATGGCCCGGTGTTTGCCGGCGCACGCCTGTTCCATGACAAAGGCTGTTTGAACTGCCATTGGGTGGCGGGGGACGGCGGACGCCGCGGGCCGGATTTAACCGACGTGGCCAGCCGGCTGTCGCCCAATCAGATGCTGTTGCGAATTGCCAATGGCGGCGTGAACATGCCGGCCTATGCCGCGAATCTCACCCCGGCCGAAATGGACGCGCTGCTGGCGTTCTTGGAGACCCGAAAAATTCAACGGCGCTGATCCTCGAACGCCCGTTGGCGCCTCATCTTGCTTTCCGTGACGGACAATCCCGGCGCGCGACTCTTCCCGGGGATGGCGAACGGTGCTCATTCTCCGTGGGGTAAAGACCCCATGGCGACCTGGCAGCGGGGTGTTATCTTCAAGGCATGAATATCTTATTACTCTTAGTTGTTTTGCTTCTTCTGTTCGGAGGCGGTGGATTTTACTTCGGTGGTCCTGTCATTGGCGGCGGCGGACTTGGCCTGGTTTTGCTGATCTGCCTCGTCATCTATCTCATGGGCGGACTGCGCGGCTCCAAAAATTAAAAATTGGTGGAAAAATGATGAAAAGCGAATCATTAATTCTTGCGGTTGTGGCGGGCGCAATCTTGGCCGCCGGGTGCAAACAATCAAACACCGCCAATCACCACAACAAGAAACGCAACCAAGGACATTTGTGAACAAACTCGAAATCAAGGGGGACGGCAACATAATCAAAGGCAGGCTGAAACAGAAGCACGGCAAGCTCACGGTTGACAAGCTTCAATACATTGAGGGCAAGTCCGAGGAATTGCTGGGCCAGCTTCAGAAGCACACCAATGGCATCCGTGAAGCAGTCAAGGAGTCCGCTTCTGGTCGCTGCGAATAAATTAACTGCCGAAACCAAGCAAGGAACTCCATGCCCCAAGGCGACAAGTCAAGCTACACCGACAAACAGAAACGTCAGGCGGCCCATATTGAGGCTGGCTATGAGAAAAAAGGAGTCAGCCCGAAAACTTCCGAAGCCCGCGCCTGGGCCACCGTCAACAAATTGTCCGGCGGTGGAAACCAGAGCGGCTCCGGGCGTAAATCCCATTGATCCATTAGTATGCCCGCCATCACCGCCAAACAAGCTGGTCTCCAACTAAAAGCCCTGCCGGGTTGGGCAAAACGAGCGCAAACCAACCGGCGGACCTTTAAGTTTGAAGCATTCCCAGAAAGCCTCGATTTTGTCAACCGCGTCGCCCGGAAAGCCCAAAAAATGAATCACCATCCGGACATTGATATTTGTTATGACCAAGTGACGTTGACGCTCACCACCCACGACGAGGGTGGCCTCACCGAAAAGGATTTCTCCCTGGCCACGCAATGCGACGATATTTTCTCAAAGTTTTTCAAAACCTAAGCACGACCGATCCTCCCCCTGGCGAACCGCAGTTACACAATCAACCAATCAATCATTTATGAACAATAATGCAAAAAGTGCGCTCGAACATAATCCTTTGAAGCTCGCGAAACTTGTCATCGGTTCAACGGCCGCCACCCTGGTCATGGCGCTGGTGGCGTTGACATGTTTTGCCCCCCATGCCCGG
>Ga0302320_10023096_pt1 | contig 12227 bp, 9 predicted proteins | sample Bog_T0_3_FD_202130 | JGI IMG/M metagenome (GOLD analysis project Ga0302320, IMG submission 202130) | Peat permafrost microbial communities from Stordalen Mire near Abisko, Sweden - Bog_T0_3 | ecosystem: Environmental > Terrestrial > Soil > Wetlands > Peat | place: Sweden: Abisko, Stordalen Mire...
CCAAAATTTGCTACGCCAGCGGCTACCCGGGATTTCTTGCCTACCTCGCCCAGGGTCCATCTTGTCCAATGACACCAGAGCAGGCGCAGCGTGTGATCCTGCAATCGCTGCGGACCAAGAAGTGGTTTATCGAGGTTGACGAATTCGACCAGAACGAGCGGCTGCTTCTCAATTTCGGACACACATTCGGGCACGCGATGGAAGCCGGCACGGATTTTGGCATCTCGCATGGCATCGGCGTCGGACTGGGGATGCTGGTTGCGAACGAATACGCGAAGCGCCACGGAAACCTGACAAGCGACGGACTGGCGCGCGTCGATCATTTGGGAAGTCACGTCAAAGCCCAGCTCGGGGCCGAGGCTTCCTGCGTTCAGGCAACCCTGCCGGCTGTCGATCTTGGGCTGGTGATGGACAAATTCGATCACGACAAGAAGCATCGGCCCGGGTCGTATCGCATCATCGTTCCCTGCGGTGACGGAGGCCTCGAACTGATCTCGGTTCCGAAAAGTGACAAGGCCCGGGGTGACTTCGTTTCGGCATTTGAAGCTGCCCTTGGGCAGATCCCCTGGCCATTTTCCCGACCAGAACGCACCGCACTCGCATCGTGAGCCGGTCTACATATTTTACAGGGTCTCCATGAAGTTTCTGTCCGCAGGTTCTGATTGGTCGCTGGCGGCTGATCTTGAGTTCGTCACCGATGCCGTGGGCCCAGTGTGGGCTGGTCTGAAACAAGCCAAGATATTCATGACCGGTGGGACGGGCTTCATTGGCTGCTGGCTGCTGGAGGCATTGCGCCATGCCGATATGAAGCTCGGACTGGGGCTACACGTCACCATTCTGACCCGGGATTCAACCGCCTTTCACCGCAAGGCCCCTCACCTCGCAAGCTATGAAAGCTTCCGTTTTGTTGCCGGTGACGTCGTGAATTTCGCGAGCCCCGATGGATCGTTTTCACATCTGATCCATGCGGCGACCGATGCTAGCGCCGAGCTCAACGAGAAAAACCCCCGCCAAATGTTCGAGACCGTAGTGCAAGGAACGCGTCGAGCGCTGGACTTTGCGGTCGAAAAAAAGGTGGACCGCTGCCTCTTTCTAAGTTCCGGCGCGGTCTACGGTCGGCAGCCCTGGGAAATGGATCGGGTCAGTGAAGACTGGATCGGCGCGCCCGATTGCACCGATCCCAAAAATGCCTATGCGGAGGGCAAGCGGGCGGCGGAAATGCTATGCGGCATCTACCAAAAGCAATTCGGCCTGCATATTTCGATTGCCAGAATTTTTGCCCTGCTCGGTCCCTATCTCTCCCTCGACATCCATTTTGCCGCCGGCAACTTCATCCTCGACGCCATACAGGGCAAGCCGGTCGTCGTGCAGGGCAACGGCCTACCCTGCCGGTCCTACCTCTATGCGTCCGACCTGACGGTTTGGCTGCTGCACATGCTGGTGCGCGCCGCGCCGGGCAAGTCCTACAACGTCGGCTCGGATGAATCGGTCTCGATCCGGGACCTCGCGGAGCGGACGGCCCGGCTATTGGGAACGGGAGAATTCACCGTGCTTGGCGCCGCCGATACGGGATGGAATCCGGGTCGATATGTGCCAAAAACCGATCTTGTGACCCAAGAGCTAGGGTTGTACAGAACAATCTCATTGGACGAGGCAATCCGCCGAACCGCCCTCTGGCACGGATGGAAACCACAAGGTGATCAAGTTATCTGACTGGGTAGCCCAGAAAGCCGTCGAACTCGGCGTGCGCCACGTGTTCATGGTCACCGGCGGGGGGGCCATGCACCTCAATCATTCGCTCGGCAGCCATAAGAACATCACCGCTATCTTCAATCACCACGAGCAGGCCTGCGCGATCGGCGCCGAGGCCTATTATCGGCTGACCAATCGCCTGCCGCTGGTAAATGTCACCTCCGGACCCGGCGGCACCAACGCCATTACCGGCGTTTACGGGGCCTTCGTGGACTCGATCGGGATGGTGGTCATTTCTGGCCAAGTTAAGTACGAAACCACAGTCCGGAGTACTGGGTTACCGTTACGTCAATACGGCGACCAAGAGCTCGATATCGAGGAGCTGGTGCGGCCCATTACCAAATACTGCGTAATGGTGACCGACCCTCAGACCATCCGCTATCACATGGAGAAGGCATTTTATCTCGCGACCTCGGGACGCCCAGGTCCGGTCTGGCTCGATATTCCGCTCGATGTTCAGGCTTCCAAGATCGATCCCGACACCCTGAAAGGGTTCGATCCATCGGAACTTGATGAGCCCTGGAAGAAGACCGATCTCGTAGCGGCCAGCCAGGCGATCCTGGACAAGGTCGGATCGGCCAAGCGCCCCGTTGTTTTTGCCGGAAACGGTGTCCGCCTCAGTGGCCGGCACGATGCCTTTCTCAAACTCATCGACAAACTTGGAATTCCCGTCGTCACCGGATGGAACGCTCACGACGCCCTGTTCGACGCTCACCCCACCTATGTTGGCCGACCGGGCAGCCTTGGCGACAGAGGGGGTAATTTCGTCGTTCAGAATTCCGACTGCCTTCTGGTTCTGGGAAGCCGGCTGAACGTCCGGCAGGTCAGCTACAACTGGAAATCGTTCGCTCGCGAGGCTTTCAAGATCTGGGTCGAAATTGACGAAACGGAATTTAAGAAACCGTCGGTGAAGCCAGACATGCCGGTGCTCGCAAGCCTGACCGACCTGCTTCCCGTGCTCGCCGCCACGGCCTACCCCGGTCCGACAGACGCCCACAAGACTTGGCTGGCATGGTCCAAGGACAAGCAGGCCCGCTTCCCTGCGGTCTTGCCAGAATATTGGCACAACCAGTTGGTCAATCCGTATTGCTTCATGCAGACCCTGTTCGAGCAACTCAACGAGGATCAAATCGTCGTCACAGGCAATGGTAGCGCCTGCGTTGTCAGCTTTCAGGTTGCGAGGCTCAAACCCGGGCAGCGGCTTTGGACCAACTCAGGTTGTGCAACCATGGGCTACGACCTGCCGGCGTCAATCGGCGCCTGCACCGCCTCAGGCGGCAAGCCGGTCGTGTGCCTGGCAGGCGACGGCAGCATCATGATGAATTTGCAAGAGCTGCAAACCATTGTTGGCAACCGGTTGCCGATCAAGATATTCATTCTCAATAACAACGGCTACGTCTCGATTTTTCAGACCCACCGCAATTTCTTCAATGGTGTCGAAATCGGCGGCGGCCCGAAGAGCGGCGTAAGCTTTCCCGATTTCGAACCGCTGAGCAAGGCGTTCGGCTTTCCGTATCTGCGCTGCTCCCGGCATCAGGACATGGCGGGAGCGATCAGGGAAACGATGGGCACCGATGGCCCCGCGGTCTGCGAGATCATGCTCGACGAGAACACGATCTTTGCCCCGAAGCTCGGCGCCAAGCAACTCCCGGACGGGCGCATTGTTTCGCCGCCGCTGGAGGATCTCTCGCCATTCTTGCCGCGGGATCAGTTCCGCGAGAGCATGATTATCGACACGATCGACGAGTGATGGCAGTCGGCGCGCAATCACAATGGCATGAGGCTCGCAAACTCATTCGTTTGCACGAGACGAAGGTCAGATTCCTGCTCGCCGGCGCGCTGAATACAGTCGTTGGCCTTGCGGCCTATCCGACATTCTATTTTTTGCTTGCTCCGCTCAAGCTCCATTACATGGTGGTGCTTGGGATAACCCAAATCATCTGTATCGCGTTCTCCTACCTGACAAACAAGTTTCTGGTTTTTCGCACGGTTGGAAACTATGTTCGCGAAAGTGGCAGGTTCGGCCTGTTTCATCTGGTGTATTTCATCGTAAACCTGGTCGCACTTCCGTTCCTTGTCGAAATTGTCGGCATGCCTCCCGTGTGGGGACAGACGCTATTTGCGGTCCTGGTCATAGTCTCCAGCTATTTCTGGCACAGTAAAATTACCTTTGCCTCATCCCGAACGAACCAAAGATGACCGAGAACGGCTACCTCTCAAGGACCTGTCCGATCTGCGGCAGCAAGCCACCGGCTCGACCTGAGATATCTTCAGGCGTGCCCGCCGAGACCAAAGGCTTTGAGTCTCTTGTCCCCTACTGGAACGGGCTGTTCAAGGATAAGGTCTTCTTTTCCTATTTTCGCTGCGAGTCGTGTGGGCTTCTCTACACTCCCGTTTTCTTCACGGCGCCGCAACTTGAACAACTCTATGCGCAGATGCCGCCGAACATGGATGTCGTGCCGATCGCGTCGCTTGAGCGAACGCAACGGGGCTACTTCGACACGCTGAAATCCGTAACCTCCCTTGAAGGCGGCTTTATCGAAGTCGGCCCCGACGTGGGGCTATTCACGCGCAATTGCGTGAAAGAGGGAAAGTTCGGCGAGTACTGGCTGTTCGAGCCCAATCGCGACGTCGAGCAAGCCCTGAGTTCAACGATGGGCGATACGAAATTTCACATCATTCGGGATATGTTCGGCTTTTCTCAGGTGCCGGACCGCGCAGCATCGGTTGCCGTGATGGTCCACGTGATGGACCATCTTCTCGATCCGGTCTCGACGCTACGCGAACTCAAGGGCAAACTGGCCCCCGGCGGCAAGGTCATGCTGGTCACCCACGACGAGGCGTCTCTGCTGCGCCGTGCCATCGGCTGGAAATGGCCGGCGTTCTGCCTGCAGCATCCCGAGATCTACAATCTGGAAACGATGCGCAAACTATTCGAGGCCGCCGGCTATGAGGTGGTCAAGCAAAGCAAGACCATGAACTATTTTCCGGTCAGCTTCCTTCTCAAACAGCTGTTGTGGGCGCTGGGATTGAGGATCGGTTGGGTACCCAGCTTCGGCCAGATCGCCGTCGGGCTCAAGCTCGGCAACATGTTGACCATTGCGACGCCGAAAAGAGCAAGCTGATGGCAGACCGCACGCTGCTCAGTATCGTCACACCCTGTTTCAACGAGGAAGAAAACGTCGACGAGCTTTATCGCCGAATCAAGGCCGCGATCGCAAGCGAGACCGCTTACGACTTCGAGATCATTTTTATCGACAACGCATCCAGGGATGGGACGGTAGCCAAAGTAAAGACGCTGGCGGCGATCGATCCGGCGGTCAAGCTCATCGTCAACACCCGCAACTTCGGCCATATACGATCGCCCTACTACGGCATCACGCAGTCGCGGGGAGCCGCGACCATCTATCTCGCGTCCGATCTGCAGGATCCTCCCGAGATCATTCCTCAGTTCATCCGTGAATGGGAAAAAGGCTTCAAGCTGGTGATGGCTATCAAGCCCGTCAGCAAGGGCAACGCGTTTGTACACTCGCTGCGCAAGAGCTACTACCGGCTGCTCGACGGCATCTCGGATATTTCGTTGCTGAGCGACTCGACCGGGTTCGGCCTCTACGACAAGGAGGTGCTGGATCATGTGCGACAGATTGATGACCCCTACCCCTATCTTCGCGGACTGATCTGCGAACTCGGATACGACATCAAGACCATTCCGTTCGAGCAGCCTCGCCGGCTGCGCGGAATTTCGAAAAACAACCTCTATACGCTCTACGATATCGCGATGCTTGGTATCGTCAGCCATTCGAAGGTGCCGATTCGAATTGCCGCTTTTTTTGGCTTCGTCCTTGGCTTTCTGAGCATGTTGGCCGCGCTGGTGTATCTGGTGCTGAAGCTGTTGTTCTGGGAAGAGTTTCCGTTCGGACTTGCCCCGATTATGATTGGGGTATTTTTCCTGTTCGGAGTCCAGCTGATGTTTGTCGGCATACTCGGTGAATATATCGGCTCCATTCATACCTACGTGCAGCGAAGGCCGACCGTTGTCGAAAAAGAGAGGATCAATTTTTGATCCCGACCTTGAACAGCGAGCGAATGACGCGGCTGCTCGTTGCGGGTTGCGTCATCCAGATCGCGGCATGCATCTATTACTGGTTAAGCCTTGCGGAAAACGGCTACCTGCCGTCGCCGTTCGTCTACGACAAAGCCGACACATTCATGGATTTCTTCCATCCGATGTATTGGGCTGATGAGCCCGGACGTTACACGGAGTGGGGTTCGGTTTATCCGCCGCTTAATTTTCTGTTTCTAAAGGGCGTACGATGGTTGTTATTCGGCCAGGTTCATGAGTCCGATGCCTTCACATTGCGTGATTCGGCGAAGCCTCTTATCCCTTATATCGTTGCCGCTTTCGCTGCCGCGCCGCTCTTTGTCTTCCGGCATGACCTGTGGCGGGGCTTTACCGCAACGCAGAAAGCCCTGCTCTTCGTCATCTGCCTTCTTTCCCCCCCGATGCTGTTTACGATCGAGCGCGGCAACCTGATCATTTTTGCCTTGGGATTCTTGGCGCTGGCACTCGCGAAGCCGGGTTGGACGCGGACGTTCGCGATCGGGATGTTGATCAATATCAAGCCCTACTTTGCGCTCTATCTGGTTGCGTTTGCCATATCGCAAAGACCGAAAGAGCTGGTTTCCTGCACCATGATGGCGGGCGCGATTTTTCTGTTGTCCGGAATCATGCTCGACGAGCATTTTATGGAATTCTTTCAGAACCTGCTGCAATTCTCCCAAGATCAAATTTTGTTCTCGCCTCGCGAATTGCTTGACCTGCCCTCGAGCATTTCGGCCTTCAGCAGCGTCCTGCGAATGTATCTCTATTTCGTCGGAAATCTTTCGATCGTTGGCTTGGATATTGCCGCGATTATACCTCTAATTGAATCGATAAAATGGCTGGCAATTCTAGCGGCGTTCTTCTCGCTCGGATTCGGAGGACGCCGAATTCCGATTGAAACGACGCTCGCAGCAACAACGATCGCGATTGCCAACCTCGGTGTCTGGGTGGGTGGCTACTCGTTCATTTTATATGTTTGCTTGATCCCGATCCTTTGTCGCCTGACGTACTATAGAATTTATCTGGCATGCGTTTTCCTGATCTTTATGCCGATAGATGTCATTTCGATGTATAGCGAAAATCTCGGAACTCGCTACGCGTATCTCTCAGATATTACGACGTCGGTCGATTGGCAGCTGAGCCTTGGTGCCTTTTTGCGGCCCGTCGTCAATTTTGTCCTCCTGCTCGTGATAACCTTTGAGATCTTCAAGAATTACGCGCCGTCCCGGCGAGCGATGCTGAAAAGCCTTCGCGGTGCCACCCCCGAAAAAATGGCTCTCGCGGGACGGATGGGTCTGAATCTATCCTCCTATCTTCAGCATGATCTTATGAGGCCGGTATGACCGATCTTCAGCAGGCTGATTCGAAGCCCCGCTCTGTGAAGGCAGCGACAATCACGCTGCTTGCGGGAGCCGTTGTCGGCTCTATCATCGGCTTGGCTGCCTGGAGCCTGCTGCTCACGACCAGTCAAGCAATCGCCATTGTCAGCATCGGACGGTACGATCCGACCCAGTTCTCTTTGATTGAAGAGCCGCCGGCCCTCATCGAACGTATGAAATCATCCGGTTTTGTGACAGCGGCTGCCGCGCGCGCCGGCGTTCCGGAACTGTCCACCCTGTTGCGTGCGAGGCAGTACGGGGGAGACGGAGCACTTATTGCGCGTAGCCCGAAAGATTCGAACCTCGTCGAGATCAGGATCAGTCTCGCGCAGCCGGAATTGGCGCAAAAGGCGATCAACGCGGTTGTCGAAGAATTGATCGCAGACCACGAGGCAAAGACCGCGCCACTGATCCAAAATCTTCAATCGACTCTGACGACACTCGACAAGCATGCATCGGAAATGGTTAAGGCGAGCGATTTAATTACAAAACGCCTTACCGGCCCATCTCAAGACGGAGAGGCCGGTCAGGACAGCTCAGCTCTCCTGTCCGCACGAGCTTTGACCGAAACCGGATTGAGCGCCTTGGTCAAAGACGAAATTGAACTAAGGATTCTGGTGTCCAACATCCGCAAGACCCAGGTAGTCGCAGCCCCAACTGTAACAACGCCGAAGCCTGCCTCGCTCTATCGGATTGTCGCGGCAGGGACGCTCGCCGGCCTCCTGGCCGCGCTCCTGTTGCTTCAGATGGTACCAGGCTTCTTCCGGACTGGCCGCCCTCGCGCAGGAATTAGCCAACCGGACCCGGTATGAAATTTGATTTCCAGATTAATCCGTCGAGATTCTCGCCCGCGGTGCAATCCAGGCGCTCAAGCCGTTCCGGAGTTAGGCTTGACGGCTGAACGACATTGCAGTCGGGGTATGCCATGCGGCAATGGTACCTGCTTCGATATTGGTAGTACTGGCAACGATTCTAAAAAATGGTCACTGATATCGCACGGCGGATAAGGCTCGATCACAGCTTATACCTTGCTGGGTGCGCAACGGCCGCTTCGGTCGCGGCGTGGAGCTTCGTCATATGGGGGGTCTGGCGAGGCATCGACCTGACCGACGAGGGCTACTATCTGAATTCGATCAGCTCGCCCTTTCTGTACAAAGCGACTTTTTCGCAGTTTGGATTTATTTTTCATCCCATCTACCTCCTGTTTGGAGGCGATCTGATCCTGCTGAGATTGACTGGCCTTTTGCTGCTTACACTGGCGGCGGCGCTCTTCGTATTGACATTTCTGCGCTGGCCCTTGATTCGTCCCCCATTGCCCAAGACGGCACGCCTTGTTCTTACGATTGGCGGCTCGTGCGCGGTTCTGCTTGAATATTTTCCGTGGACGCCGACACCGAACTACAATCTTTTGAATCTGTTTGGCGCCCTGATCATCTTTACCGGGTGGCTCCAGATTCTTTCAACACAGAAGGGCGCTGCATCGCAACGGTGGCGTCGCGTGGGCGCGATTGTTGTCTTCGCCATGGGGTTTGCGGTCGTGGCTTTGGTGAAGCCGACAACCGCGCCGGTGCTGGCGATCGGCCTTACCGGCTTGACGTTGCCATTTGGACGTCGCGCCCCGATAGACGTCCTCCTCGCTGGCGGTTTGTCACTTGTTTTGGTCGTGCTGTTTCTGCTGGCGATCGATGGAGATCTCGCGACCGTGATCCTGCGCTATCGCAACTCACTTTCCTATATTGCGCTCGCTCAGGACGGTCATGATGTGGGCAACTCATTTACGCTTGCGGCGAAAGCGCTATTCGGCGTCCTTGCGGCCTATTTGCTTGGCCGCCTGCTAACGCATGGCCGCGACGCCGATCCGCGAACTATCGCCGTACTGGTGGCACTCATTTTTGCGCCCTTTGCCATTGCGTTTGGTACCGCCAATGGAGCTTTCTCCGGCGCCCCTCGCGCCGGGCTGTTCTGGGTCATCGCTATCGCGCTCGTCATCATTATCACCGCGCCTGCGAACATTCGACTGCCATTGCTTTATTCCGCCACGGCCGTGACCGCCTGCGGCGTGTTGATGGTGCTGGCGTTTGTGATCCAAAAACCCTATCGAACGAACGGGCCTTTGTGGCAGCAGACCGAATGGATTTCTTCCGCAACCCAAAAACGCCTGGTAAGGGTCGACCCGGCCACGGCAGATTATTTTCGTACGCTTCAGATCGCGGCCAGGTCCGCCGGCTTCCAGACCGGGACGCCGATGATAGATTTGACCGGGATGGGGCCAACGACGATTTATATGCTCGGTGGCGCTGCGGTCGGACTTGCGTGGATAAACGGCGGATATCCCGGAAGTCGTAACCTAGCGTTGCACGCCCTCTCGACTGTCGCAAGCCCCGACCTGCGGCGCTCATGGATACTGACGGGCCCCGGGGGACACGCGCCTTTGCCCACCGATATTTTGAATGACATCGGCTTGAATTTTCCAGATGACTACGACGAGGCGGCGCGCGCACGAACGGGCTTTCTGAATGAAGAGCACATTCTCTGGCGACCACGCGGCGCCTCGGGCGTCTTCAGGTAGTTGTGCTACGTCGTCACGTTCCGCTGGCGCCAAGCCGTTGTTGACAAACCTTGCGATCAAGCCACTTCACAACCAACAGTGGTTTATGCTAACCGGCTATTCATTGTGGGGACAACCATATAATAAACGTTTGGAATTAAAGTGATGCAGGTTCATTCGCCTGGTGTCGCGATTACGCGCGTCACGGTATTCATGAAGACTACCGTTTCCGCGGTACTGCATGATCGGAAATCTCCGGCGCTACTCCTGTGCCTGGTCCTGGCCATCTACTACCTTCTTTACTTCAACCGATATGCACCCATCACGGAAGGCTGGTTCATCGCATTTGCGAAGCTATGGCAGAGCGGCCAACAACCGTATCAGGATTTCGAACTGCTGTTGCCCCCGCTATATACGGTGCAGACCTACGCTTTTCGGGAGATTGTCGGCGACAGTCTCTTTTGGTTTCGGCTGGCTGGCCTTCCGATCACCGTTGGCATCGGACTGACCCTCTACAAAATTCTTGACGTATTTTTTGATCGCTGGGTCTCCGCCTCAGCGGCAGCTGTTTCTACGATATACTATCAAAGCGGAGTTGCATTTATCGGTTACGATTTCACTCAATTCCTGACGCTTTATCAGCTTATCGGGTTCCTGTTCGTTCTGCGGTTCTGGTCGGTCCAGCATTTAACCACCTTTGCCTCGCATCGCTATCTTTACCTGGCCGGTGTATTCTTGGGTCTGGCTGTTCTCACCAAGCATTCCAACGGAGGGGTGACTGCCGCCTTTGTCATTTTATCGACTGGGATTGTGGTTCTGCGCTTTAATTCGTTTTCACTCGCTTTCAGACGCGGCTGTTGGATGGCGGCGGGCGTATTGACTTCGTTTCTGCCCATTGCCGTTTGGCTGACCTATCGAGGATTGTGGATTGCGATGATTGCGAATACCGGCCCTGACGCCCTACAGGCGAAGGGAGGCGCCGGCTTGGTGTTTGGCGCTTGGATAACTTTTCTACTTCAGGACGGCGGTCATATCTTCAACGGCAGACTATTTCTTGGAGTGGTCGTACTCTCATGCACAATTTTCTGCATTTCCACAGCGGGGATCTTGATTAGACGCGGCTTGTCCTCCCCAATGCCTGTCTCAGGCGACCCGCAGCAGGAAATCAACGATTCCAAGGCTTCCGACATCAACGAGGCTAGCCAGTTCTTGTTGCTGCTAAGCACAGCCAGCTTGGCAGCAATCGCATTCATGTTGCGTTTTGGCAGTAGACACTGGCTCGAATGGGTCATTCGCCTTGGCTCTTGGACATCAACCTTTATCACTGCTGGCGCGTTTAATTTGTATGTGATCGGCACAATCATCGCGACGGTAGGATTCTTGTGGCGCAGGAGCGTCTACTCGGCGAATTGGTTTTTGCTTCTTTCATTCGGCGTTGGCTTGATGTTTGCGAACGGCACTTCCTCGCAAAGCCTGTCGGAGATTAGCACTTTTGTGGGGTTAGGCATAATTGTTGCGGCATTCCTGACGCTCGGCACTACGGTAAGCGCAGCGCTGCTGCCCACAATCCTTCTTTCCATCGGACTATCTACCTTTTGTATCGCCATCAAATTCGAGGCGCCTTACGCATGGTGGCAGGTAAAAACCGCAAGCGTCATGCAGGCAGTCTGCGAGCCCACGAGTGAGGTAATGAATGCCCTATGCTTCGACCCAGGAGAGCTGGCCAAGATTAACTCGATCGTCGACGAGATTCAGCAACGAACAAATCCAAGCGATCCGATCTATGTTTTTCCTCACATGCCGATTTTCAATCTGATCTCCGGTCGCCCACCTTTTGCAAACGCTGTCGAGAGCTGGTACGATTTTATGAGCGATAAACAAGCGGACAAAGTCGCCGACCAATTGCTATTAAGTCCACCCAAGATCATTGTATTTGCAAGCTTGCCAGACGAGGTCGCTGACGCGCATGAAAAGTACTTCAGATCCAACAACGCTCTTGGACAAAGACGAATCCTTAAGGCAATCGGTGAGTTACTTGAACGGAAAATCGTCAAGGCCGTTCTGAACATCCCGGCTCTGAATGGTGTGGAAATTATCGTCTATGCTCGCCAGTTGTGACCCACACGTCGGCGGTCAGAATCGACTGGTGCTCCTTGGACCCATTGTATGATGGCAATTTCAGCAAAGACAATGAGGTACATTGTTCTGATCGCCTCTGTGGTCCTGCTGGGCGGATGGGTAGCGGTGCACAAGCACGCGGTTAGAGCGTGGATCGCCTCGGCAGGCTCGGATGCGAGGGAATATCGGTTCGATAAAATCGATCTGGCCCAGGAAACGCCCGGGCCGTTGGAAGGTATTACGCCGGCGGAATCCGCATATCTTCATTTGAAATCATCTTTCGAAGTGGTTTCCCTGACAGACACGCCTGCGGTCATATTCCAGAGCG
>Ga0302320_10023098_pt1 | contig 12227 bp, 8 predicted proteins | sample Bog_T0_3_FD_202130 | JGI IMG/M metagenome (GOLD analysis project Ga0302320, IMG submission 202130) | Peat permafrost microbial communities from Stordalen Mire near Abisko, Sweden - Bog_T0_3 | ecosystem: Environmental > Terrestrial > Soil > Wetlands > Peat | place: Sweden: Abisko, Stordalen Mire...
TGGCGTAGGTGAACGAAAGAAGCGCATTCCCCGGGTCTGTCGGCGGCCGGCGATTGCGGCCCATCCAATCGAACCGCCGCGCGCCGGAGGCGTCCTCGGCCAGGCACTGTGCAAAGGCGGCGAAGTAGCGACGCGCGGCCAGACCTTCGATGCCGAGAAGGGCGGCCAGGTCGTGCGCCCTCTCGGCGTCCTGGCGATCGCGGTCAAGTTGCGCCAGCACGTCGTCGACCGGCTCTGCACTACGTGAGTTTCGGCGAAGCAGCGTGCGGCTGTTGCGAATCTTCGCGCTCACGATGCCGCGCGCGAAACGCAGGCAGAACGTCGGATCGAAGCTGGCCCGCCACTGATTAGCTCGCAACTCAGCGTTGCGATGGCCGAGTCCGACTGTATGACCAAGGAACCAGCCACCGTAGCTGTGCCAACTGACAGGTATCTCCCGGCGCATCAGCTCGTGCAACGCCGGCGTGGTCAGGCTGGCGTTACCGTAGACTACCACCTGTGACACTTCAGCGAGGCGGGCGCTCGCAACCTTCGCACCCTCCACCGACACCACCAGCGTCTCCCCCTCTTTGCCAATGCGCGCCCCGTTCTCCTGCACAACCATAGGCAGCGCGTCGTCGCGTCCAACCGCGAGCGGGCGGGGCTCGATCCGCCCGGCTCGCAGCCATGTCACCTCATCGGGCAGGCAGATTCCCACCAGCGCGCAGCGGACGCACTTTGGGCTGTCCTCTAGCGGCGGCGGGATGTGCCCGGACGCAGCCATCAGCCGCAGCCCGTTGACAGCGGAGTCGACTGCCGACCGCAATTCATCATCGAGCACGACCGGCACCCGCTCGCGGCTCTCCACGAAATAGAGGATGCCGTCACCGCAATGATAGCCGTGCTGCTGTAAGAGCAGTACTTGGACGCCAACCTGCACACGCTCAGGCAGATAGGCAGACCGTTCTACATGTGGACGATGCCCATGCTTATAGTCCACGGGGCGAACAGAGCCGCCGTCGCCTTCCACCAAATCCAACTTGGCGATCAGCCCAAGTTCGTCCGAGGCGAGGGTAACGGACCGTGCGTGGATGCGCGTCTCCGGCTCGGCGTCCTCGGCTGACGGGAAAGCCCCGCTTGGTCGATCAGCGGAGCGATGGGCGAAGCGACCCTCGATCGTATCGGCGTTGTCCGCCCACTCTCCTTGGACCCATTCCAGGTAAGCGAGACGGGGACAGTAGACAAACTCGTTGAGCATGCGCGCCGGTAAAAGCGGCTGCTCCGCCCCGGGTACCTGGGGAAAGGCGAGGCCAAGCTCTGGCTGAACGGGCGGGTCGCTCATGCGATCGCGCTGAACAGGCCGCCGCCTTGGTGGGCGGTGCGACCGAGTAGGATCGGACCGCCGCGCGCTACGGCGAACTCGAGACGCACCATGCCGTTAAGCCCGCCACGCCGCCCCTCGCGCACAGTTATGTTCAGCAACTTCGGTTCGGGCCAATCGCGCCGGCGGCACTCGCGGAGGATGTCCTCCTCTATCGTTCGCTCAGGAGAGGCGTCTTTTGCATAGCGGGTTGGAACAAACGGGGTCACGCTGGCCCAGTGCCGGGCAACCCCGAGCAGCGGGTCGGCGGCCTGCAGAATCTCTGTCGGAGCGAGCGACAGACGGCCGGCAGTCCCCGCACGCAGATCATGAAAGCCGGCCAGCGCCGCATCGAGAGTGCTCAGGTGTCGCATCTCCTCATGGGTTGCTTCGCGCCCCTCGACCCGGTGAGGCGCGACGATCAATAGCCGCTGTCCGACGGGATCGAAGGCGCAGGCGATATGGGCATGACCGCCATCACGCAGCGCCGCGCCATCGGCGGCATGGCCGGTGAAGAAAGACGGCAGGCTATGGGCGCCGATCTTCTCCTGCACCCGCGCCATCACGGCGCGACGAAGCGCGGCTGAAATGTCCGGGGGAGCGGCGGCCGGCATTAGCCCGTCAACGACCGGAATTGCGAAGACGCCCGCCAATTCATCCACCGGAGCCATCAGGCCGAGGCCCAGCCACCGGCCATCACCTAGAACCAGCGGACCGGACTGGGGGGCAGCGAAGCGGATCTCGACGTGATGCAGTCGGGAGGCTGCAAAGCGGGTGCCTTCGGCAAAGACGGCCGCCACCTGGCCGTTGTGCGTGAAAGGCTCGCGCTGCACACGGATGGCGGGTGCCTCCGTGCTCTTGCCGGCCTGGCGCAACGCCTGCCGAATCGCACCCATCATGGCCTGCTCGTACAGCGCCCGGGCGGCTCCCTCGCGCCGCGCCGCAGGCTGTGGACTGTACGGCAGAACGGCGGGCGTGACCGTGCGCCAGCACCGTGCGGGGATCGCCGGAGCGAAACCGAAGTGCCGAAGCATCCCGTCCTCTTCCGCTGGAACAAGGCGGGTTGCGGACAGGACCTCTCCGGTGCTCTCATCGACATCCGGTGCTAGACCGGCAAAGGCCCAACTCAGATCACCAGGAGGGATGGGGCATTCCGGGGGCACCTCGATCAACACACGGCGGATCGCACGGTCGGCGTGAATGAACCCGATCGAGGGCAGCGGCAGGATGCGCGGGCGCCGCACGATGTCGGCCGCACCAGCCCCGCGGCCGATAAGCAGCCGTTCAATCTCATCGGTGCGAAGCGGAAGCGCCGCGCGCAGCCGGGCAGCCGCCTGATCACGCAGGCGTTCAACCAGGGCTGTCGCACGCAGCAGCGGCCACGGAGCAAACGCGCCTTCGCTGCGAAGCTCAAATAAAAACTGGGTGGTCGGGCAGTCGTATCCGACCGAGTGGAAGCGCGGCTTCGGCGGCTGCACAAACACTGCCATGCCCTTCCGGTTGCCCGTCGCGAACCGCTGCGATTGCGCAGCATAGCGCGCGACGAGGCTGTCCAGCGATCCAGGTTGTGGACAAGACAAGGCGTGCCCATCGGCTCGCTCCACTGTTGGACGGTAGACCGGCCCTGGATGATCGGCCAGACGTTGGGCTACGGCCGCTGTGTCGAGGATCTCAGCGACGGCCCAGGCCATGTCGATCCCTCGGCCGAATTGGTATAGCCGGTCCGTGATGGCGGACAGGCTCGCCGCACGAGCGATCGCCTCTCCTTCGGTCTGAAAAGTCCAAGCGTATAGGAATGGGGTGGACGCGTCGAACAGCCTGGGCCTGATTGTTTTGCCAACGCGAATCTTGGCAGCGCTGCCGGGGTGGCCGCCGACTGCATCGAGATCGTTGTTGGGAACGTACATCGTCAGCCCCCGCGCTGCAAGCGCGGCCGGCGCGGCGATAACCGGAGCGGGCAGGCTCTCAAGCCACTGTAGCGCGGTGCTACTGTTCGCAGGCAGTGCGCAATCTCTCACGGCGCCTGCCACCAGCGCCTGGAACAACCTGGCTGGCGATGGCGGCCACTCGGCGGAGCCGTGAAACCGCCCGTCGTGGAACCGAACACTTAAGAGCAGGGCTCGGGACATGGATCAGGCCGTTTTCGTCTTCTTGGGCTTTGCCTGCGCATCAACAAGGTCCAGCTTTGCCGCCTGCACATCGAAGGCGACGGTCCGCGGGTGCGCCACGCCGAACGTGTCCGCAGCCTTCTTCGCAAAAGCGAGGACATACTCTTCCGTGATTGATAGCGGGCGCCGTTCGCCATTGCGGGCGACAAGCGTCCACACAGCCGGGGCATCGGTGTCGGGGACGAGCAGGCAACCTTGCCGCAGGAAGGCGTCGGTAGGCTCCAGCGCTGCAACCAGCGCCAGTCCGAGCACATAGCGCCGCAGAGCCTCGCCGTCGGCTCGCCCCTCATTCAGGCGTCTCAGCGCAACGAGGTTGATGGTGACATCGCGATAGATGCCGCCACGGGCGATCACGCCGCCTGGGGCCTCGCCGGCGGGAACATGCACGAAACCGCGTTTTGCCAGCGGACTCTTGGTGTCGCCCTCAGCTTTCGCTTTGTCTTCCTCGCTGAAGATGTCCAGGGCCGCGTAATTCACCGGTGGCGCATACACGGCCGATCGCCTCAACGGCTCAACGTCCCAGGCCCGGATCACCGACTGCACAATACGCGGCAGCTTGGCGTTGTCGCCGCGCGAGTCCCAGACACCGAAGACCAATGATGTCGGCGCGAGTTTAGCAATCGCCATAGCATCGCCGCCTACTTGCAAGGCGGTGAACGCCGCCTTCACCTCGGTGCTTAGTGCTGAGTTGCGCACGCTGGCATCGCCAAGGCGATGGCCTACATCAAGCAGCGAGACACTTGGTCCGTTGCCGAACGTGATCTCAATCTGCGGCACCAACTCCGCATAGGGCTCGTGCTTAAAGATCGGTTCCATTCGGTTGGCCTGCGAGCCAACCGAGTCGATTGTCGCAACCCTGGTGCCATCCGACAACGTGTCGATGTTGTAACCGATATCTGCATAGGTGGGCGGGAAGATGACTCCGCCCTCGCCCTCGACCGGCAGTAGCTTTTGTTTCAGGTGTAGTGCCACCGGCCCCTTGGCATCATTGGTCCAGTTGAACAGTACCTCATCGGTCGCGGCGGCTGGATCAGTCATGGCGTCGAATCCTCAATGACATCGATGATACAGCGAGCTTGGCCTTCTTGGCCCGGCCAGCCGAGGCGCATACGGAAGCTGCGTGCCATGCCAGGAAACGGCAGCGGCGCGCAGCCGAGCGCTGGCCGGAAGAGCAGCGGTGGCACACAGGTGCCAAGAACAGCGTACCGATAACTCAGGCGGTCCAGCCGCAGGGGGCGGGCGTTCTGCAGACCGATAGCCGCGAGAAGTTCCACCAAGGGAAACCCCATCATCGTCATGGTGCTGGTGTGCTCGTTCAGCGAGAATCCCAGTTCCACGGGGACGTAGTCGCGGCGCCAGTCCAGGCGAAAGCTGCTGCTTTGGGGAGCAGACACGGCGAACGGGTCCTCCACGGCGCTCGTCGCCGCGTGGCGGATGAGTTCCAGCGCATCGCGTGCCAAGGCCGCTCCGGGATAGCCGCCTGACCCAGCCCAGAACTTCACCGCGTCGCGGCACGTCGCGTCGCCCCAGTACTCAATCTGGATCTGACGGCCCTTGGTATCTTCAAGCAGTGCAGGGAGCGTTGCTGGTGAGTTCGGTGCCGGAAACGGGAACGTCTCGTCTGCCGCTTGGCGCGTTGGCACGGACCAAGGCTTCGTAGTGCTCAGCCCAGAATGAAGTGGCGACACGGAGAAAACGGACGCTTCCGAAAGGAATTCCATCACTTTCGCCACCGGGTTGCCTTCGCCCGCTGCCCGCAGGACGAACCGAACCGCCGCTTGATCGCTCCAGTCGAACCCGCCCTCAGCTTCTCCGCACAGAACCTCCGCAGCCTCCAGCAGGCCGAGGCAGGCAAAGACTTGGCCCGGGTTCAGCAAATCGACAGGAATGCGCGTTTCAGCCACTATAACCGCTCCCCGTCGTTTTCGCGGGAGGCAAGGACATCGGACGCGCGCAACAGCGCTTCCCACCAAGCCAGCCCCCAGGCACCCCATTGCCGCTGCAACACCGCGAACCGCAGCGCAACCTCACCCGCCCGGGCATGAAGCATGGAAGGGGGGGCGTCCGGGTCGATGGGCATGACGAGCGGTCGGCCCCAGCCATGATGTGCCACGATCAAATGCAGAGCGAGTTGTCGCAGATCCTCCGGCAAGGCGCGTAAGCCAACGTCCGCCTCGGCATCGGCCAGGGAGCCGAATTCGTGGCGATATCCGCCGAGCAGCGCCTGGTTCACCCATCGCGCCACAGTTTTCGCGTAGGGGCGCCCGTCCGTCGGTGCTCCGAAGGCCGACTGCCAAGCCTCCCGCTTCTTGCCACGATCGTGGCCCCTCGAAGCCGCGGCGAGCATCTCGGTCAGGGCCTCCGGCAGCCGAAGCCGCGCGGCCAATGCCCGGGCGTGACGTTCGGCGGCGGCTTCGTGATCGTCGAGGCGCTGTTGGTGCCGGGCCAGAGCCGACTCAGCTTTCTCAGCCTCGGCGACGTAAACGACAACCTCCGCCGCCGCTTCGCCGTCAGGGGTGTAACGGCTCGTCCACCCATGGGCGCGCGTCCAGCCTGCGGCAGAGATGGCGGCAGGTGGCATGCCGCTCTCATGGCGGAGGATAAGCAAGCGGTCCGCGGCCAGACCTGCTTCGCCGTCCAGCGTTGTCGGCTGGTCCTTCCAACCGGCGTCCAGCAATCCGTCCTCGGACAGACCGGCGAGCCGCGCGGACACTACCAGTGTCCTGTCCGCCATTCGTCGGGGGCCATCGTCGGGCTTGAACCGGGCGAGTTGCTCCATGGTCAAGCTCCCCTCAAGCTCCTCGGCCGAGGAGAGGATTATCAAGGCAGGAAGGCTCTTTTCCCTCGGATCAACGGAAACGATGGCGGCCGCGCGCTTGCGCAGCACGTCCAACGCTGCCCAGACAGGAGCCTCCATCGTCTCAACCTGTTGTGGGCCAGCAGGTCCAAAAAAAGCATCAACCTCTGCCGCAAGCGGGGCGCGCTCCCCGAGACGCCAGGGCAAAAACTGCCGCCAGATTAGTCGAGTCTGGGGTTCCTGGTCCTCCCACCCACGAAGCCAGGGCCAGATCTCGGGCCGGCCCGGGTGTTCACGCAGCGATGTTAGGGACCATGCGTCTATCAGCGCCCGGGTCAGCGCAGGGCGAAGCGGCGCCGGCGTCGTCGCCTGCTGCAGCATCGCGGCGAGTTCGACATCATCCTCCCCCTCCGCCGCCAGCGCCGTGAGAGCGGCCGGGCTGCCGTCGAGCCCGCCTCCTGGCAGAGCCGGCAGACGACGCAGTACATCGGCACACACAGCGGCCCGGCGGTCGCGGTCAGTCGGCGCCTCGGGCTTGCTGGGGGCTACAAGCAGCACATCGACTACAGCCGCTCCAGCGCCGCGGCGGTTTACCCGTCCGAGCCGCTGCACCATGCGCTCCCAGGTAACGAGATCGCAGACCATGTGGTCGCCATCGAGATCGACACCGACCTCGCCGGCAGCGGTCGCGATCAGAAAAACAGGCCCGGTGGCGTCGGGCCGATCAGAGCCCGCCACGAAGCCGTGTAGCTTCAGCCACGCCTCAACGCCTTGGCGCTCATATCCCCGGCGCTCACCAACGAGCAAAGCGACGGGCGTTGCTTTGCTCGCGAGCTTCCCGAGTTCCGCCCGCGTTGCACTCGCGACTGCGCGGCTGTTGCAGTAGATGACTATGCGGCTAGGCCCTGGGCTTTCCTGCGATCGCTGCCAGGCAAGCTTTGCCAATTCCGCGGCGAGGGCATTTGGCGCTACGGGAGCCAGATGGAGACGGAGTTCCTTCCGTGCCCGGAGCCGTTGTGCGACGATCGGATGCTCAAAGTCATCCCCATTGAGTCGAAATGGCGTCTCGATGGCGCCGCGCCCGGTCGCGGACAGGGAAAGCAACTGCATAGGAGCGCGGGGCGGAATCGGCCCTTTCGGCCCGTAGGTCGCGGCGCCGAGGGCGATCTGGCGCGCCAGTGCTTCGAATGCTGGAACCAAGTGGGCCTCGTCCAGCACCAGGAGCGCATCGTGGCCGAGCAGCGCCGCGTGATAGGGTCTCATCCGACGGGATACGCCGTAGCCCTCGAACAGCAAACGCGAGCCGATCATATCAACCGTGCCCACGATGATTGCTGGCAGGCTCGGATCGGCGAGCCATTGTTGGTTATCAGCGTGCTGTCCGCGCAGAGTCGAGACTGGCAGGGGCGTCCGCTCGCCCAATCCAAGGCCCCTACGAATTTCGGCAAGGATGCCGACTGCGCCCGGCTGTAGAAGTTTCGCCAAGCGATCCGCTTCCAGCGTCGCTTGATCTACCACCGCGCGACGATCGACGACGTAGACCAACCGATTGGGCAGACCGGCATTTAGGGCGCGAGCGACAACCCAAATCGGCAGGACAGATGTTTTTCCGAGACCTGTCGCAATATCGAGATGCGGAGGGATCGTGCCATCCAGCATGCTATCGAGCAGCCGGAACTGCCACGGAAAGGGGCGTCTATCACCCCCACCGGCATCGAACATCAGCGCCGCGAATGCCGATACGCGATTCATTTTTCGTCGCCGTGTCGTTGGACAACGCGAGCGATGTCGGTCAAGCTCGTTCGCCGCCCGCGCATTCGAGGCGTCCTGCTTGCCCCGCCGGAAGGCGCCAACCCAGCCAATGCAGGGCCGGCCGAACGCCCGCCGTGCTCCGGAATGCGCTGCTTTGGGTAACGGTCGCTACCAACTTTCCATATACCCGACCGTCGGTTTGATCGAGGCTTGCCATTTGCTGCAGATGTCCAGCGTTGCTGCGACGATAAGAACCCAGAACGGAACGGAAGTCGAGCGGCCACGCAGGGTGTCGGGGCCGTGCAAACCGCGGCGCAACGCGTCCGCGGCGTGCCGCCAAGCACGAGGGCTGGAGGCCGCTGCACGTCGTTGGTCCAGAAGCCTCGTTGCACGTCGGCGCCGCCGCGGCCAAACCGGTCGCGATCGCCGCGGGTGGAAAACGAGCGCACCAAACGCATGCCGCCCCCGCGCATGCCATCGGCATCCATATCCTCCGAAAACAGCAGCGCCAGAAGGGCGTCCCGTCTCGCGCCGCTGTTCGCGCCGCCGGCGCAGAGCGCCACGGTGACGGTGGCGATTTGCGTCATTGTCATGTCTATCGTCGTGCCGATCCGGCGTCAGCGCTTTTCCTTTCTGCCGACGTGATACAATGTTTTTGACGCACGTCAGAGAGCCCAACGGCCGGCGGCGGATGCCGCCGGTCCGTCTACCCGTTGCGGGAAGATTGGTTGATAGTAGGAAATCGTTCTAGTGGAATCTGGACCAATGGACCTGGCGGAGATCGAGACCAGCCCTCGCGTCTTCATCGCTGTTGCAACGGGACAAGCGGTGGCGAACCTGCCGCCGATTGTGGACCTGGCCAGGCCCGGTGATCAGGTGTTGTGGCTGGAGAGCGAAACCGCCCACCGCGGTCAGTGGAGCGAGCCGGCACGCGGTGTGCTGCAAGAGCGGCAGATCATAAGCCTTCCGGGTGTGAAGCTGCCGGATACGCCGGCCGACATAGTGCCGGTGGTGCAGACAGTGCTGCAGGGTCTTGTCGGCATCCAACCGGTGTTCGTCCTCAACGGCGGTACCAAGGTGATGGCCCTGGCGATCGAATTGGCGCAGATGGGAATGTGCTGTCCCGCCGCCTATAGCCAGGACCGTCCGGCCGAATATTGGTGGATGCCGCAGGGGATCGGTGGATCGCTGGAGCGTCGGCGCTTCGTCCGCCCGCTGTCGCTTGACGAGGTGCTGGCATGTTCAGGCTATCGTACGCCCAGTCGCAGCGCCCGGAAACTGTGGCCTGATACTCGCGATATTGAGCCGGACGGCGGCGGCTATGGCACCGACCCAGACGCCACCGGGCGCGCGCACCAGTTGGCGTTCGAGCACGAGACGCCGTACCGGGTTCTGCGCGGCATCGACCCCCCGACCTTCGGCGATCTGCTGACCATCGACGCGGATGGCATGAACAGGTGGGCGGGCAGAGCGTGGGATGCGGCCCAAGGAATCATGCAGAAGCAGGCAAGCAGGCCGCAGGAGCGGGACTTGCCCGCCTTCATCGCCGGGTGTCGGGCAGAGTTCACCAACATCTTCCACGGCGCGCGCGATCGCCTGCGCGACGCGCCCACCAATGCCGCGAAAACGTTCAGCCGCCTGCAAGGTCGCGATCGCAAGCTTGGAACCCGATTCGAGTTGGCGGTAGCGCGCCGGATACAGGCTTGGCTGCGCACGCACGGCAACGCGTTTGGCGTGGCCGAGGCTTGGCACAACGTCGAAGTATGCCCCGGCAAGGAGGGTGGAACCACCGTGGCGGAGTTGGATATTCTATTGCTGCTCGCCAACGGCGTCCTGCTGTGTCTGGAGTGCAAAACCTACGACATCGGCCTTCGTGACCTCGACGCACGTCTGCTTTCCTTGCGGCGAGCGGGTTCAGGGCTGGCCCGCATGGTGCTCTGCGCGCCCGTTTACACCGGCTTCGCCGATGCGGATTGGGCTGAGGCGGTGCGCCAGAAGCGCTCGAAAATCAACGAGGAAACGTTCCCCTTGATCGGACTCACTCTCCCCGGACAGCCCGAATGCTGCCCCGTCGAGCAGAAGCCCTGGCCATCGTTCGAGGATCAGTTGGCCAAGCTGTTGCAGGACTACCGCCCGACAACATGACCGGACTTGACCCGACCGGCTTTCGCTGGCGACTGCACGGACCTCCCGGCCCGCCAATGCCGCTTGCCCTGTTGTTGGGCGAGGCAGTGCGCGCCTCGGTTTTCCGCGCGGCCGAAAAAATTGGCTTGATGCCGCTGCCGGCGGCGTTTCACGGGGGCGATGGGCACGGTCACGCCCATTGGCTGTCGGAGGATATGGATGCCGATGGCTTGGCGGATCACGTCACCTTACACGCCCCCTCGGGCCTGCCCGAGAAGTTGCTACCGGTCCTGGCGCGCGGTCTGCCGGTGGCGCTGCGCCTCGTGACCGGCGCACGGTTGCCGGCGGTCGGAGAGTGGCGACTGACGCCGATCTGGTTCGGCCGGGATGGGCCAACTCGGCTGTGGGGACCAGGACAGGCGTGGGTGTCGGAGACTCCTTTCGTTACACCTGACTGGGTGACGCGCAAGGGCGACCTGCACGGTCGAATTCGACCAGGGCGGGACGTTGCGGCGCAAGTGCAAAAGGAACTCGCGCGGCGCGATTTGCCGCCCGCGCAATCAATAGAGGTACTTCCAGGCGCGGGGCCAGCGTTGCACTGGGTGGGACCTCAGGGGGCGGCACGCAGCCAGCACCACTCTCCGCCGCCGGACGCGACTGCCGCGCGATTGCGCCTGCAGTTTGCCGTAGCGATGAGCGGTCCATTGGCGCTGGGGTTCGCCGCGCATTTCGGGCTCGGATTGCTGACGGCCGAGGACGCGCGATAAAGCATCGAAGGCCATGCCGCGCGAGAGAAACCACCGCCGCAGCGCGTGCGGAGATTTCATGTTACCTCTGTCGTGACAACCAGATGCTGGCCTACGAGCGTTGCGGGGCATTGGGGTCTGCGCATTCCTGCAGTAAAGACTGCCTGCCCATTTCAGACACGTGTGCGAAGGGCGAAACATTTCCAGGACGGCGGCAAATGCGGCGGCGACATAGAACAGTCTCGTCCGCGCAGGAGTCTCGCCGCCGATGCCGCCACAGAACACGCACAACAGCCCCACGCTCGCCGATGCCGCCGGCCACGCGGCTTTGCAGCGAGCCTGGCAGAAAGTCCAACGCAACGGCGGCGGCCCCGGCGGCGATGGCATTACGCCAGCGCGCTTCGCCCGCCAAGCTCATGCACGCCTTTCCTCTCTCAGCCAGGCCCTGCTGGCTGGCACCTATCGTCCAGGACCGGCCCGCCTCCGTCGGGTGAAGAAGCCGAACGGCGGCCACCGCACCCTCGCCATTCCGTGCGTGATCGACCGGATCGCCCAGACCGCGGTACTCGGTCTCTTAGCCCCGGCGCTGGATCGCCGTATGACCGATAACAGCTATGCCTATCGTCCCGGCAGATCCGCCGGGCAGGCGATCGCCCATGCTGAGGCGTTGATTGCCGACGGCCACGCCTGGATCGTCGATGCTGACATCTCGCAGTTCTTCGACAGCGTGCCGCATGCACGCCTGGTCCACGATCTCGCGATCTGGATCGACGATCCGGGGCTCTATGCCCTGCTTGTGCGCTGGGTGCAGTCGGGCGGCCGCAACGGTAGCGGCCTGCCCCAGGGAGCGCCGCTCTCGCCTTTGCTCGCCAACCTCTACCTGCATCCACTCGACCGGGTGCTCGCGCGCGAGGGCATCGCTGCCGTGCGCTATGCCGACGACTTCGTGCTGCTCGCCCGCACCCGCCCGGAAGCGGAACGCGCGCAGGCCCGCGCCGCGCGGGCGCTTGCGGCACGCGGGCTTGCTCTTCATGCCGGCAAGACGCGCATCGTGCCGGCCCGGAAGGGTACCCTGTTCCTCGGCAAACGGCTGCGTGCGGCCGGCTGGTGGCGGCGCCTGCTGCGTCGGCTGATCTCCCGCGCCAGGACCTGACGCGGGACCGGGCCGAAATGTTTCGGCCCGATACAGGCGGGACTGCCCACGCTTAGCCGCTCTTATTCATGGTTCGCCCCCCGGAGGGCGGCGAACGCGCCAAAAGCGCGTTGGGCATAGGTGCCCCACGCGCTGTTTTCATCGCGAT
>Ga0302320_10023100_pt1 | contig 12226 bp, 9 predicted proteins | sample Bog_T0_3_FD_202130 | JGI IMG/M metagenome (GOLD analysis project Ga0302320, IMG submission 202130) | Peat permafrost microbial communities from Stordalen Mire near Abisko, Sweden - Bog_T0_3 | ecosystem: Environmental > Terrestrial > Soil > Wetlands > Peat | place: Sweden: Abisko, Stordalen Mire...
GCCTATATTTTGATTTATAGGAGGAAATAAATGAGTTGTTAAGCTTTGATAAAATAAAATGATAGAAATTATTTTTTAAAATACATATGAAAAAGTTTTAAAAAGGAAAATTAAAAAACAATATTTTTTAATTAAATTCACAATTTTATTTATTTTTGAATTTGGAAATTTAATTAAAAAAAAAAAAAAAAAATTTTAATTAAAAAATATTTGGCACTAAAATAAATAAATTTTTTATATCCAAATGATATTGAAATTTGGAACTCCAACGGTGGCTCTTTTTATGAGCGCATATTATTTGAACAAAAAATATGAATTAATCAAGTAAAAAATCTTTCCTATTTTGATAAAATTAATATATGTAGGGTGCAGATGAACATTTATTCAAGAATATATGAATATGCGATCAATAATTTCGTAAATAATTATGAACATTCCGTTACAATGGCATTTTCTAGAGCTCAAAACGATTTTTTGATTTTCACAAGTATTTGATTTCTCTTTCACTTTTGAATGTGGACACGAAAAACTCAAATGTAATTTTTACAAAAAATGTTTCCCCACTATAAAAAACATTTTTAAATTAGAAGACAAATCTGAATTCAAAACTTTTCGAAAAAGAGATCGACAACATAATTGGAATTGGGTGCGGATTTGATTCCAAAGGAAATGTAAAGATTGAATATTTGTTCATATGTTTTAAAATCTCTTTCATTTTTTTATAGTGCATTGAAGGTCTTTTTAATCTCGGTTGCGGATTTGTTGAGATCGGTCCGTTATCTCCACAAAACGAAACCAATGAAAATACAAATTTCTTATCTTTTGAGGCATTTAATAAATATTTTTGCATTTTATGAAACTTTATAAATAGAAAAACAAAGTCATCTTAAAAAATAACCAGAAAAACATGGGGATTTTATATTCGAAATCCCTGATCAGATCCTTTCAAAGATCTACACAAGCCCATAAGAATAAATTAATAGGAGTGAATTTGATTCCAAATAATAACGTGAAAGAATTGGCTCCATATTTATGTGATAAGGATTTCGAGTTCTCAATCACTGAAATCAGTAATGCTGTGGATTATGTTGTTATCAATTTATCAGGATTCAACAAAAACGGGTTATCACAATATTTTGAAGAAGACAACCTTGACTCTTTGATTAAAACTATTTTAAATACGAAACAAGATAAAATTGGATTAACAGCTGCCAGTCAAATTCAAAAAAAAGACTCTGTAGATAAAAAAATTGATCAGGTTCAATTAAAAAATGCCTTGGAAATAAAAAAATATTTCCCTGCAATTTTGATAAAAATTGACCCGGACTTGAATTCTGAAAAACAGAAAAAAATTTGCGAAATAGCACTTGTTAATAAACTTGATGGGATCATAATCGGCGAAATGTATCAAAAGAAACTAGAAAAAGGAGAAAATAATGGTTTTGAATTTTTCGAGAATGAAGATATGAAAAATCTCGAAAACCAAGCTTTGATTTCAGTTTATAGACAAACCAAAGGTAAAACAATATTAATAATGAACTTTCAATAATTATATCAAAATTAACAAGGAATGATTCCAATCATCAGCAGTGGGAACATTTTCGAGGGGACGGAAATTATCAATAGAGTTAAGAATGGAGCAAGTGCTGTTCAAATTTCTTCAGCTTTTATTTTAAAGGTTTTTTAATAAATAATTAAAAAAAAAAAAAAAAATTTAATTCAGGGATATAAATTTTTTGATGTGCTCAAGTCACAGGCAAGCAAAGAATTAGAAAAGAACAATGTTCAGAATATAAACATGCTCAAAGGGACAAATGTGACTTTATGATTGCTCTTTAGTTAATAAAACATGTTTTTATTTTTTTCAATTGAGAAAATTAATATAATTTTATTTTTCAGCAAGAAAATATTTTATTATTTTTAATTTTTCTTAAAAATTAATAAACTATTTTTAAACAAAAATTAATTTTTGCATAGTCATTGGGGGTCGCGCCCCAATTTAAAAAAAAAAAAAAAAAACTATTTTGATTTAAATTTTGTCGAAAACATGTTTTTTTCAATCGATAAAATTAATTTTATCATTTATAATTAATTATGTATGATTAAATTAGATCTTTTTCATTAGTTTCCAAAAAAAACAACTAAATACATTATTTAGTTAAAGCTAAAGATATTATTGCTTATAGTTGGTAAATGATTCGTGGTGTAATGTCTTCTAACTCTATTATCAATTATTACCGGGTTTGGAGTCGCATAGGTTCCGCTCGTGATGGTCGTAATTGTTTTCACTCTGTTGTTATCAAACGCATAAGGATTCTGTTGATTATAATAAATCATAGGGCTTCTGGATCTTGACTTATCTCTCGTTCTATCCATAATGTCAACTCTTTCAACCTTATTTCCGCCATTGAAGTATTTATCATTTTCTCTTGGAACAATGTTTTCTTTGAATTCTGTTGGATTCACAATATTGGTGTTGAGACTGTTGCTTGGATGAAGGATTGCCTTTTCCACATGAAAAATGTGGCTCATTTTATCACTGTTGAAATTCATGAGATCGACTATTTCTTTGCATCTGTTGAATGTGATATTACTCTTTTTCCATTCTTGAGTCTAAATCAAAGGTTATAAATTAAGAAAAATATTCATATTTTACATAATTTATAATGGGTGTTGAGCTTTTTTCTTTTTCTTTAGGAATTAAATTCATTGACTTCGAAGTATTCACTGTCTGAAGACTTTCCTCTTCCAAAAAAATTATTTCTTCCTTCGATAAATTCTCCAGCCTCTCGAAACATTCTTTTTCTGAAATGTTCAAAATCAAAGACACCCACATTCCATCGTTTTTCAAGCCTGACAGCAAAGAAATTTTATTATTAATAACCACCTTCTTTTCTTCAACCAAATTCGGCTTATAAACGTTTTGCTCGAGTCTATTGTCTTTGATCAGATAAATTTCAATTGTTCGGTTCAAAGTTTCGGACAATAATTTTAATAAGTCTCTTCTAGGTTCGGTCCATAATTGCATAATTATCTTATGCATCATTTCTTTTTCTATAAAGCCATTGCTACGATTCAAAGTGCCAACCATCATCTCTTTCAAAAACACCACCAAAGATTCCAAAAAAACTGGTTTTTGCCAAATAATATACGCGAAGGATTTTGCCAATTTAGTGAAAGAAACATGTGTTTTGGCTCTTAAAGTTAAGATTTTTTTGAAATTCGACAAAAATGAAAATTTCAGTTGTTCCTCTGAAAAGATCGATGAAGGATGTGGGCTCAGGATGATCTGTTTATTGTAGACTAGATTATAGAGCTCATTTAAATTCTGATGGTTTTCAGAAGAAAACGACTCCATGATCAAACTGATGAAATGCGAAACGGCCACGCATTTGATTAAAAGTTCGTTAGAACTTGCCATTTCCAAAATGTACGTTGATAAGAAATATGAATTCAAGTTCAAAAAGTCGACGTTTTCTGTCTGGAAGCTTTTCTGAAGGAAATTTGCAGTCTTGCTCAGCACATAATATTTGCTTTTGATTTCAACAGGCTCCAAAGTTGAGCTTTCTCCACAATCATTATTATGGAAATTTGAGATTTTTTGGTCAAAATTTGAGCTGTTTTTTTCTCTTTCTAGCTCTTGATGGATGTTTTCTGAGATACTGGGTTGTTTTCTCAACAAAGGTTCAGGCTTAATGGCTTTATTGGAAAAGAAAGAGGAATCTTGGGTGGGTGTGAGTTCTGTAGGGACTTTGATGGTCTCAGTAAAGGAATCAGAAAGTCTGGCCCATTTTTCAGATAGACTTAAAGAAGATAGCTCATAATCATTGGTCATTTTTTCAAGGAATTTGGAAAGAAGATCCTTGAGCACGATGGTTTGTGTCATTATTAAAAATGATTGTTTTTTTTTAAATATGTTTGAATTTTTATGTTAAAATTCAAATTTAAGGCTTTTGTTTGGAAAAAAATAGATTAAACGTTGGTTTTTTCTCACTGTGAAATAAAAAAATAATTAATTTTAAAATGTTCCTCTGCCGGAAATTCTCAAATCGACTGCTTTTCTTCAATCTCAAACAGAATCTTTCCCATCAAGAAATTAAAACAAATTTATGTAAAGCCACCTTTTTATTGAAGAAATTATCTTTTTTTCTTTTTTTTAAAGATGAAATCACCAGAATTGTGAGAAATAATGAAGGGAAATTTTTCATAAATATGAATGATTCTCTTTTCCCATTATTCATTGATGGGACTCTTCTTGATTATCGTTTAAAATTAAGGGCGCTGAGCGAAAGTAGCGTTGAAAATCTACAAATTTTTAACAAAAACTTTGAAGAATATGCAGTCACAACTCCAATTTTTTATGTTATAGAGGATGATTTTTATTTGAAGCTCGGAAATGAAATTTATTTTATTGTAGTGAAAATGGATTATTTTATTGATAAGCAGGAGTTGAAACAGAACCAAGAAAATGTGTGGTCATATGAATTTTCGAAAAGATTGCCAGGGGATTTCATAGAAAAAGAATCGACCCTCTCATTCCAAAATTCCTTGTTGAGGAATTTGCAAAAATTTGACAAAAAGTTTATGAATATAAATATTGTCAAAAACTGCATATTTGACAGTATCAATCAGATTTCGATTCAAAAGAAAAAACAGTTAGAATTGTTGGAGTTTAAAATAAATATCATTGAGAAAAAACTTGAAAATTTGCTGAAGGTGAAGGAAAAAGTTGAGGGAATTTTAGAAAAAAAGAGCAAAAGAAGAATAACTGTGCTATTGTCTATGATATTGACACAGATTTGTTTGATTCAATATGGAACCTATTATGTCTTTTCATGGGATATAATGGAGCCGATTACTTGTCTTTTGGGGGTTGTTGATCTCATCATACCTTATTACTTTTGGTTGAGACATCAGAAGGATTATAGTTTTGAAACGGTAAAGGAAGTGATCATGGAAAAGAAACAAGCAAGAGCATATAAAAAGAAAGACTTTATCAAAGAGGAAATAGAATATCAGAAAGAAATTCTGGAATGTTTAAAAAGAAGGAGGATGTTCTATTCGGAAAACATTGATTTAATTTTTAATGAATTAAAGTTAACTTAAAAAAAAAAAATTATTGTTATGGGGAAACATTTTTTGGTTTTGTGGTCCATTTAACGAAATGCTTTGAGTCATTCTACTTTAAACTTGAAGGTTTTCTTTAAAATTTTCCTCATCTTTTGGCAGAGAACCATTTAAGGCTTTGGGGTTTAGAGAATATGTTCTAGCTTCATTTTGTTTCAATGAGATATTTTTGATTTTTCAACGAAGTTCCCTCTTAATTTGTTTTCCCATAGACCCAAATTTTCTATTTGAAGGGGCAATACACTAACAAGATCTTATTGAATGTTTGGAAAGTCTGTTTTGTTGAAGAATGAGAATTTTTTTTGGTTGATAAAAAAATTCAATAAATTTATTTGAAAAAGAAAGGCTATGAGAAGCCGGCCACGGACTTCCCCTTTTATGGCATAGATATCAATTAATAGATTCCTCACTTTTCTATTAATAATCTTGAAAAAATTCAAGAGGAAACAAAATGAACCGCTTTTAACATTATTTATTTTAAAGGAAACAAAAAGTTTACACAAAGACATATAAAGAGTCCATCCTGCATAATTGAGTGAAGAGACAATCCAAATGTCTTTTCAAAAAAAAATTTCATTATGGTAATTGTAATTTTTTAAGGAGTTTTCTCGATTCTCCAAAAATGTTTCATTTTCAGGACGGATGTAATAAGATTTTGACTTGTAACTCTCTAGGATAATCAAATGCAAAATCAAATTTTTCAAAAAAAAAAATGCAAAAAATCTTAGAATCTAAAAAACTCTCTCATCATTTTCTTTTTTTCTGCAAAAAAAGTGTTTTTTATCGAAAGACAGCTGTCGAAAATGCAATTTCCTCTTACAAGGCTTTAAAGTTCTTAAGGGAAACGGAAGCCATAAATTTTCTAAGCAATCCTAAGATGAAAAAAATACAATTTTTGCAAGTACCGAGCAATGTTTTGTCAGCAAACAGACTGCAAGTGGATAGATTTGTTCTGGATAAGAACAATTGCCTGTCTTTTTTCATCAATCAAAAGCGATTGAATCTTCTAAATCATATGACGGATTTGATTTGTGAGCCAGATCTAGAAAAAAATGCAACAACAACAACACCCTCCAAACCCCAAAAGGCTGCAATTTCACCTTCAAACGAAAAATTGGTAATCATACAAAAGAAAAAATGCAGGAAAAAAATGATTTGCTGAGAGTCAAAAAAATTTGGCATGAACCAATTTTTCTCAAAGGACCCAGAGGAGTGGGTAAAAGCCATTTGTTGGCATTATTGGTCCTATCATTGAGATCTTTAGAAAACACCAGAATTCTGTACTTCAACAATCCGAAACTTTATTCTTATTCTTTTAAAGTCGGTTTTGCCAATGAGTTGGCATATTTTGTTGCACCTGATTTGGATTCAAATGAAAAATTCCAAAAGAAAATTTTATCAATAGATTTCAATCAGAAGAAATCAATCATTGACTTCATAGAGGAAATGCTAAATTATTATGATTCTCTTGGAATTGATTGGCTCTTGTGTTTCGATCAATTAGATGCTTTGGTAAAAATAGATTATTTGAAGAGTGCTGAGACAATAAAGGATATCTTTACCTGCTTCAATGACAGAATAATATACAGTGTTTCAAATACAAATTTGGCCATGAAAAATCGAACAATTGAAAGAGTTGGGAATGAGCTGAACATTTCTTCACAAGATATTGTTGCAAATTCTGAGGAAGTGGCTGAATATTGCAAAAAATTGCATTTGTTTGAAGATCAATCGGAACAATTGAAAGCAAATAGCGATTTTATGAACAAATTAGAAATCTTGACTAAATTTAATCCTTTTGAAATCCAGGTTTTTCATAAAGTTTATGAAGAGATGAAGGAATCAAAGAAGAATATTACAAGCGAAAAAATCGAAGAAATATTCGTCGAAACGAGAAATTATCAGATCAATACTTCGCACAGTAATTTTCAAAGAGAATATTTAAGCACTTCACGACAAAAAGAAAAATTTTTAAAATGTTTGAACTTCATGGATTCAGATAAAGAATTCCCTGCTTCTGAGATGATCTTATTGATTGATAATAATTTGATGGAATTCAATAAAGTCACCAAAAAAATCACCTCAATTTGCCCTATGGGAGCAAAATATCTTGAAAAAGAGTACAATTTGCTCAAACTAGCAAAAAAAGAACCGGAAACAAGGGAATTCTATAAAGCCATTCTTTATGAAAAATATAGAATTTGCCATATTGAAAGAAAAGGATATTTGTTTAAAGAAGTTTTGGATCTTTTCGTTTTCGAAAAATGTGTTTTGAAGCAAAGTTTGTTGAAAGGAACAGAAATTCATTCTGTTGCTTATAATGTCAGAAATGCTATCGAGTATATAGATGATGATTTGATCAAGACAATAAAACGTGAAGTGATATGCAAAGATATTTTTTTTTTTCTCAACAATCCCTATTTTGATTTTATTGATATGATTTTCTTACAAAAAGATGGTAAAAAACCTGTGTTAAATAAGAATATATTAATAATAGTTTTCTATTCCTTAATTTTTTTTTTCTCTCTTTAGCAAATAAAATTTATTTCATTAATTTTGCAGTGGCCCCAAACATGAAGACTTTAAAGTCAAAAATTGAGAATTTTGCAACTTTGAATTTACTTTTAAACGTAAAACATAAAAAATGATTGCAATAATTAAATTAATGCCAAAACAAGGAACAAATTGAGGAGATTGTGGAAAAAACTATTGATTCCCAGACACAAAATAAGGAAAACTCGGAAAAAACTAATGATTCCCAGAATCAGAATAAAAAGAGCTTGGCAAATGATTCCCAGAATCAGCCTAAGAACCTTTATAATGCCTTGAAGAAATTTAATAATAAAATGGAGCCTAACTATTTGATACTCTCAAATTTTGATGGAGAAGAAGATACGGAAAAACTTAGAAAAAAGCTTGATGTTTCATGGCTAAATATTGAAAAAAAAGAAGATTGGAAAAGGTTTTATGGAATAAAACAATTAGAATGAATATAAAAAACGGAAAATTAAATTTAAAAATTGAAATCCTTGAAAAACGAAAGAAAAATATATAAAACATTTAATATTAAACAAAAACTAAAAAGCCTCTCTTGGGAATAATCAGCATCATATTTTACTAAATAGTTTTCTGCATAAAATAAATAAATATGTTATGGTCTTCTTGACGAAAATGATAAAAGAATAGAATAAAAATATATAATATTTATTATTTATTTCACTTTGTTAATTTTATACTTTGTTAAAAAAGAAAAGGAAAAAAAATATGGAGTTGTTAATTTAATAAAATTAAAATAAATAATTTTTTTCTCTCATTTCATTTTTGTTGTTGTTCATTTAAATAAATTCTATTCAAAAAAATTCATGCTAATTATTCGATAAAATTTGGGGTAATATTATCATTAAAATTTATGATCTAGATTTGTACTTAGAATATCTTCTTCTTCTAGATCGAGATCTGCTATGGCTTCTGGATCTCGAATGTCTACGGTAAGAGCGAGATCTGGATTTGGACCGATCTCGTTTGTATTTTTTGTGGTCGCGACTAGAAACAAAAGGTTTTTTATGAAAAAACTGCATTTGAAAATGTTGAAATGTGAAAATTGTGTAATATTTTGAAAATTGTGAAATTTTGATTTTATTTTTTTGTGAGAAATTGATTTAAAAAATTTGAATTATTTCTCTGAAGTTGAAAAAACTGGAAAATTTTAAAATAAAAAAATTGATAGATTGATTTTGTTTTTGATCTCTAGAAATAATTTTAGGTGTTTTTTTAGATTTCAAGGATAAATAAAATAAAAAAAAGAAAATGTCATACCTATAGGAATTTGATCTTCTCACCATATTTCTTGATTTATAGTGTCCTAGGTATCGTCCAGGAGTCTGGTCTCTTGGTTTGTTTCTTTTGGCTTTTTCTACTCTGATTCTTCTGCCTTCTAGCTCATAGCCATTTAGACTCTCGACAGCCTCTTCAGCATCTTTTATGTTACTATAATAAACGAAGGCAAATCCACGGGATTCCCTAAAATTGAGTTTATAAGTTTTTGAAAATTAAAGAAATTTGTATTTAAAAAAAATTTCTGATTTTTCAAATTTAGTTAAGAAAATTAAAAGAATGTTTTCAAAAAAATTTCTCGTTTTTCAAATTTCGTTTTTCGAATTTAAAAAAAAAATGGCGATAATTTTCCTTTGACTTTTATCAATGAAATGAGAAAAATGTGAAGACAATTATAATATTTTTAAAAAGGCTTGTTTTTTCAGCATTTTTCATATCATCAAAATTTTTTTTGAATTTATAATAGAAAAATTTACTTCGTGTAAGGATCTTTCACGATCTTGACTGAGTTCAGCATGCCAAATTTCCCGAATTTCTCTTCCAAATGCTTCTCTTTGATTCGGGAACTCAAATTAGTAACATACAAAACATTCCCCTCTGTATAGTTGCCAAAAGAAATAAAAAAAAAAGATAATTCAAAAAAAGGATTGGTGGTTTGAAACCTTTATCGTTCGAACGAGAACGATCTTTCGATCTATTTCTTGATCTGTTTCTGCTTTTTGAACTTGAAAATGATCTTCTTTCTCTACTACCTTGGAGGGATCTGCTTTTTGATCTTGGACTCCTGCTTCGGCTGTCCTTTCTGATTCTTTCCTCTAATAAAAAAAATTAAGATAAGGGTATTTGCAAAGGATAGGACATACTTGAGGGTGATCTGGAGTTGGATTTCATAATTCTGTTTTTTTTTTTATGTTTTGTTCTGGGAAACTTATTTTAATTTTGAAAAATCTTAATATATTTCGAGATTTTTAGATGTTCTGATTTGATCAAGATTTTAAATTTTGATAATCATAATTTTTATATATAGTTCGTCCTTTGAAATTTATATAATTTCTTCATATTCCAGCTGATTCCATAAAACCCATAAAAAATGATGTTTTTAATTTTTTTTTATTTTTTGAAACATCTCTAGCCAAAAACTTTGATTTGAAAAACAAAACAAAAAAAAAGTGGGTGTATTTAAAATAACATTCTTAAATATAATCTTCTTCGTTTTCTGGACCTTCTAAAATCATTTTTAATTAGAAAAGAAAAAAATCCATTTTTCTTTGTTTTTATAAATTTAACTCATTTTTCAATAAACTCATTTAAATTTCAGTCTTTTTGTTTTCTTCATTTTCTTTGTTTGGAGTCTTGGGTTCCTGTTCCTTTTTTTCCTGTTCCTTTTTTTCCTGTTCCTTTTTTTCCTGTTCCTTTTTTTCCTGTTCCTTTTTTTCCTGTTCCTTTTTTTCCTGTTCTTTTTTTTCCTGTTCCTGTTTTTCCTGTTCCTGTTTTTCTTTGTTTTCCTTGAATTTCTCATTGTTATCATGTTCTATTTCTTCTAATCGATTATGACTCAAATTCTTAATCTTATCGCTTAATCTCCTCACCAACTTTATCTTTTCTTCAGAATAATCCACAAGCAACTGTGCGTTTTTCCATTCCATTCCATTATCTTTTCTATTCTTTAAATATGTTACAGTTTTGCCATGATAATCCTCCAAGAATGTTATTGAGGTATTTAAACTTTTCAAAGGGTTTTTTCTAGGGTCTATGTTTTTCCATTCTGGATTTGCACAATTTTCTAAAAACAATCTATATCGATCTCCTGCAATTTTGTCATTATTCAAAAAATCAAAACATTCATCTATTTCCTCATTGTTCATATTCAAAATCGACCCAACAATCTTTAATCGAACAATAGCGTATGGGTTCAAATTGAGACATAGGGTTCCTGATTCTGCTGCCCATTTCAAAAAATGCTTTGCCTTCTCACTCATTCCAAAAATGTCCTCATAAAAAAATAATTCCGTCACAATGCAATCCATGTTACTATTTTTTGGCATGTCCCCATAAAGAAAACCAGATAAAAAACTTCTTGGTTCAACGAAACTCTGGTAAATGAGTCCTCCCTTTGACACATTTCTATCAGCAAAGAACCTAAAATGAGCGCTGGTGTTACTGATTGACTGGACCTCCTGTTGTCTATAGAATTCCTCATAAAAACTGTCTTTCTCGATGTTTTTCCTTGGGAAATTGTCATATCCTGGAAACAAAACCAAATCCTTTTCATTCGCTATGGACCAAGCATGTCTTTCTGTCACGCTCCTTGCAAAAATATAATCAGTCTTGGTGAAATTGTGACCATTGAAAAAACTCTGTATTTCTTCAGGAGTCATCTTCTTTTTGATGAAGTACTCCAAATTCTTCCAATCCTTCTCCATTGAATCAAAATATTCCTTCACAAAAAGAGTGATTTCTTTGTTGGATTTGATAAAAGTGTTATATTCATAAGCGGTCATTGCAGCGAAGAAATTCGAAATTTCTGGTGTTAAACTCAAAATCCAAGGTCTGAAGCCAGAGAACTCCAAATTATATATGTGATAGATCATGCTAATGATTAGGATGTTCGGAATGCTCGTAAGGTTCATTTTGTTCATAACTTCTTGATCGTTTTCAAGTTTTGTCAGATTCACTTGGTTGTTGAAATTAAGGGCACTCATCGATAATTTATGAAATATGGATTTTTCAGAAATAGTTAAGACGTTTTCAGATTTTTTAAGATCTTCGAGGGCGTAGGCTATGAATTTTTTAGTTTCTGGGCTGTAACGCATTTCAAACACATTTTTACCGAGCTGATTCGCTGCATGAAGCCATTCGTTGTATTCTTTTTCAACAACTTTGTAGTCCAATTGTGAGGCGATTTGTTTGAAATAAAATTTTTTTGTGTCCACACAATAGGATATTGGTGAATTTTCGCAGGACCGAGAATGTTCGTAGAGCTCCTCAGTAGGCTCATAGATTTTGTAGAGTGAAGCTATGTAGATGAAGAGGGTAAAAATTCCAACAATTGCAAATAGCATCAAAACGAGGGGGTTCATTTTTATTTATCTAAAATTTTTTTCTTAGGATTTGTAAATGAGATAAAAAAAGGATTTTCGAAATTTTGAAAGTTTTTTTTTTTTATAATTGAAAATTTTTTGTTCAAGAAAAATTAATACATTTTTAACTTTTTTATTTTTTAAAAAATTTTTATAAAAAGACAATTTTTTTTTTAAAAAGAAAA
>Ga0302320_10023102_pt1 | contig 12225 bp, 9 predicted proteins | sample Bog_T0_3_FD_202130 | JGI IMG/M metagenome (GOLD analysis project Ga0302320, IMG submission 202130) | Peat permafrost microbial communities from Stordalen Mire near Abisko, Sweden - Bog_T0_3 | ecosystem: Environmental > Terrestrial > Soil > Wetlands > Peat | place: Sweden: Abisko, Stordalen Mire...
AAGGTCTAAGTCAAGTCAAAAGTGAAAAAGAAAAGATCAGTCTAATGAACGAGCAAAAAAGCATAAATAAACTGAAGCAAAGAAGCTCAAACTCAGCTTTAAGCCTTTATTTGATAATGGTACTTATATTACAAAAGAAAAGACACTCTCTTTTAGCTTAGACTAAGCCGATTCCTAGTGCTATAACTTCAATTTCCTCTCCGCTTATTTGAGACTATGTACTAAGTGGAAGTTCCTTGCCTTACACTTTACGTTCTAGTTGAAAGATGGGTAGAGATTTTGATGTGTGACTGACTTGGGTGAATTTCAATGCTGATATGCTATGATTTTCATACTTCCTATTATGTATGGATCTTGCTTCGTGCTTTTTTCACTATTGGTTGGTAAATGTCTTCTAATTACTAAGTAAATTCCTGATTTTCTTTTTCTTTGTGCAATGGTGCTTCTTGGGCGGAGCAGGGCTATTTGCTTCCTCTTCGGGCCCATCCATCAAGATCTTAATCGGAGAGTCTGCCCGGAGTCAAAGGTCATATTTCAGCTATTCTGCCTACTTCAGAGGCTATGTAGTCTTCCCCTTTCTATTAGGTTCACTTTGACAAGCTGCCTAAGACCAGTAAGAAAGCTATTTTCTCGTGGAAAGAAATTGAGTAAGGTTAGAAAGCAGCATGCTATTTTCACCCATAAAGTATAGCTTTGCTCGGAAGACTAGGGCGGCTAAGACTATATATCTTTGATAGAATAGGTGTGCTCCTACTTGCTTTAATAAAGTCAAATGATGGATCAGGGTAGGTCTCTGACTTAGTGCTTGTACTAGTTGACTTCGAATTCAAGAGCTTTTTTCCCATTGACAAAGATAATAGCAACGTCTGCTAATCCCAACCTCTTTGATCCATACAAGCTTGGATAGGACTATATTAGCTTTCTTACACAACAAATAGTTCTTTTCTTCAACTATTATAACTTCTTTCTTTTCTTTTTCAACCTACTACGAATCTTCTTCAACTGTGCTCTTACTACAGTTACTGCTATTAAGATAAGAACTAAAAAACACAAGAAAAAAGAACTATTTACTACATAAGCTAGAAAGAAAACTACTTTATTAAATTCAATTAAGAAAGACTTCTGTCTTTCTTGAAAGCATATTATTATATTTATTCACTTTATTCTCCTACTTTATATAGTAAGTAAATTGAGACTTGATTTTCTTCTGTACGTACTTCTCATTAGTAGGCATAGGTGGGACTAAGCTTCCTATTCTTCTTACTAAGCCTTACGTACTAAATTAGTATTGTTATCCGCGCACGCACAACCGATGACTTAGTCTCCTCTCTCTACGCGATCAGGCTAAATGGGCTGATAATAGAATATGAATTCTGACAAAACCCTGTACTTCTCCTCTTTCCCTGCTGCTCAGAGTGCTTAGTCTACAGCCGCCTACACAGTCAAGCAAGCGCCCGTAAAGAAAGCAAAAGTGGAGCTCCCTTAAAGGAAGACCTTCTTCATACTCATATAACTTCCCCGGGCATGGTCTCTTGCTTGCATCTTCTCTTTACTATTATTCTTCTCAAAAAAATCTATACTGACTTTCTCACTACAAAAGACACAGCTTTTCAAGGTATGCGCGTTAGCCGGCTGCTGTGCCCTAACTAACTTATGTTCTTCTTTGCATTCCAAACTGAACTTGAGAACTAAACTACTTCCTACCAAATAGGATACTTACCTTTGAACTCCACTACTAACTTCTCTACGGCACTGTTCTACACAGCAAGCAAAGAACTACTATAGAAAGTACTTCCAATTCTCTATATTATAGCTGCTGCTTTATTCTCCGGAAGGACTTCTTTTGTCAATTCTGTGACTGACATATTAAAGCGATTGAAGAAGGCATATGAGTAACGTGTACGCATATTATGTTCTGGCTTTTCTATTAAATAAAGAAAGACAACTTTTATTCACTTACTTCTTTCTCTACTTTCTTTTATTATGTTCTCTTTCTTTTGTGTGTTTTTTAGTTCTGGGTCTAGAAATGCTTAAGTCAAAGGATCAGCTTTTTCAAGTTCTGAGTCAAAGTAAGTTCTTTATATTCCAACATACATTTTTCATCATCTTTTTTATATATATTAGTAATGTCGGGCAGGTTTTTTTTTTAGTTATTTCTTAGTTTGATTTGAAGTAGCAGGTGGAGGGCTATTGGCTTGATTCTTATTACGTTCGATACAACTTTGGGTGTAGCTGGTGAGAGTGTAGAGAGAGCTCGTGATGTAAATTCCCCTTTTGAACTCATTGAATTGGACACTTACACGCCGCTATTTTTACTTTATCCTGAAACTCTCAAAGAACTTCTTTCTTCTTTTTTTCTCCGGCGCATTTCATTACACTCGCTGGCCAGATGGTTCTTCTCTGATTATGCTTCCTCCTTCGAAAACCTGCATGCATTCTAGGGCTGAGCCTAGTCCCTTTCTTTTGCTGCGAGCTTAGCTGGAGGAGGACTGGAATAAAAATCAGGTCTATTCCCCCGTTTTGGGCAATTCTACTTGCGATGGACAAGACATAGGTATAAGAGAGAGTTCCTAATCCCTAATATTCCCTTGCTATCTTATGCTGACTTTTATTAGTGAAAGAAGAGGTTTTCAAGCATGTCAAATCCTGCATGCCAAAACCACAAGAGCGAAAGAGTCAAAGCACCTGGGTTACTGGAACCGTTGCCTTTTCGTACCAGACCAAGCATGGGAGGTTATCAGTATGGATTTCATAATACCAATGGAAAAGATGTCATTCTGGTTATTGTCGACAAATTAACGAGGTATGGTCACTTTATTACTCTCTCCACTGGTCTTGCTACGTTCTTCCTCAATCACCTTTACAAACTCCATGGGTTGCCTAGCAAGAAACTATCGGATAGAGATCCGGTATTCACCAGTTTCTTTTGGAAGGAGCTATTCGACAAATTGCAAATTCGATTGAACATGAGCACTGCTTACCACCCACAGACTGATGGGCAAACAGAAAGGGTGAACCAGTGCATCGAGGGGTACTTGAGGTGTATGGTGTCGCAACAGCAAAGGAAGTGGAATAAATGGCATTGGCTGAATGGTGGTACAATCCCAATTTCCATACCGCTATTGGTACCACACCATTCGAGGCCCTATATGGGTATGCTCCACTGCATCTATCTCAGGCACAACACCAGAGGCCTAGGAATAGGTAGTTGGGCAGGTAAGCAATGATGCAACCTTGGTCTTTAGCGATCCTTGGAAAGGAAAGACAGACGGAATGAAAGAAGAGGGGCAGCATAAAGTTTCATCAAGGCAGAAAGCTGGAAATCAAGCCAATGCGCTAAGCCAAAACCAATTCTATGGACATTGTTGACTAGACAGAACTCGCGATAAGGGGCATCAATCCTACACCATTATGGGGAAACCAACGAACGAAGGCTCTTCACATCATAAAGAGAAAGCGAAAGGGGGCACCACACATAAGAGCTAGGGAAAGGATCGGTAAGCGGGAAGTTTCTTTTTCATATTGCCTTTGTTTCTTACTACCACCGAGGTTAGGTTGTTACCAAGTACCAGGCCAAGGTTGTGTGTGACCAATGCTCGAATGGATGGAGCTTGTGAAGAAGCTAGAGAACACAAAAGAGAACTTCCTTCCTACCATCTTCCTTCTCTAGATTCATGCATTGAGCAAGAATCTCTGACAGGATTAGTTAACTTTTACTATCCAGTTCACTACGAACGCAAAAAAAAACACTCTTCTTATCCACTTTATTTGGTTGACACACTTTGCCATTTGAAACAAACAAACTCTAACTTCTTTTGAAGAAAAGCGGATGCCTCCTATTTTACTGGAGCATCCATCCCATACCTTTTTTCTTCATTACACGGGTCAGGGCACACCTCTTTCCTGTCGCAAATGAAAGATCTACTCAACGTTCCAACGATGCTCTCTCTTTCTATTTATAATTCAAGGTAGTCGACGAGGATTCATCCTAGGAACACTAATGACAATCGTATTTGCTGTACTATGTTAGTGACAATTTTTCCAGGAATTTAGTACACAAACGCTGGATTGACAATTGCTGATGGACGGATCAACATTCTTCTTTAGTACTGGTTTGCACGGAGTACATGTACTTATTGGTACTGCCTTTATCGTATCGCCGTTGCCTTTTTCTTCCGAATGATCAGTTATCATCTTACGGATCACCATCATCTCGGATTCGAGGCATCTATTCTTTATTGGCATTTCTAAGATGTGGTATGGCTTTTCCTGTTCGTATCTTTATACTGGTGGGGTAGCTATTTACTTAATTAGATATATCCCCTTATCGGTCAAATGAAAAAGTAACCATTTGCGAGTTTTATTACAGTAGGTATGGCCCTAGGAATTACAACTAGTCTGAAGCTAGGAATCGGGCTTATTACTCCCTACATTAGTGATGCAGTAATTACTGCAACACAGGTTATTAACCACCAGGATTTTCTCAATGTTGTGCTACGACGTTCTCTCTGTTCCAACATTTTCGTAACCTAATTCTACTCTGGGACAGAAGAGTCTGTTCAGCAAGAAGCTGGGGTAGTACCCTCCCTCTTCGGAAAATCCCCCGCCCTAACATAGTAACCTGCTCAGCTTTCTTCTTAAGAAGCAAAAGCTTAGAGTGGGTGTATGAACAAGTAATGAATAATGGTTCGAATAGTGGTCGACAACCACTTATGATGTAGGAGGTGGAAGTAATTCTTCTGAACGTATTCTTATTAATCGTCCGCTCTTCCGAAATTACACCACTTCGTCCTTCTGGTAATAATCTATTTGCACCAATCTCGAATTATAGAGGGAGATGGTAAAGGAAGATGGAGCGCGGGCCTTCCTTTACGAACGATATGCTGACGATATGCTCTTTGGAATTGAGAAAGAAGAAGGGTCAAGATATTGTGCTAGCGGTCCCTGTCGCGCAAGCTGCATCGGTACCGGTGCCAAACAAGAAGAAGAACAAGGTGCAGTTTCAAACTCAACCTTCCTTTAATTAAAAAGGCTCAAACTTCATTGTTGCTATACATAATATATCTCTACTTTGATAGCGAGTGAAATGGGGAGAATTTAGATAGAGAAGGGGGTTTAGTAGATTAGGCGGCGGCAGGGCTCATGATTAGTATCTGAGTCATTTAATGCTCTTGATTCGGGCGACATGCGCCATTGTGTGCCCATCTTTTCCAAGGGTGACAGATTCAAAAAGGGCCCCCAAATCTGTTTGTTCATTTTGCTTTCTGGCGCATTTCCTTAAACCAATAAATACAAATGAGATTCCAAAATGAATAGAAAAATGAATTGAATGAGGGAGCTTATGATGATGGCTAGCTAAGAAAGAAAGGAAGACAACGTGCGAACTAAATGCATTCTCCCATCACACCCTACGCTATTGATTGGGTAAGCTTTTCCAGTACCCAAGGAAGTAGTAGGGGCCCGACCATCCTAGCCATCATCCCTGAGGAGACTTTACCAACCCTTTAAACCATACGGAGTATACCACACCACAGTGATCTCCGTTACAGTCCCCCCAAACAGATCTGCTAGTTGCATGAGGGACAAAACCAAGGCTATCCCAGAGTTTCTCGAGATCGAGACAGGCTCTACGGGCTAAAGCAAGCCCCGAGACTATAAGGACTCTACCGAGAAAAAGGATGGAGGTAAGGTACAGTATTACATATTAGGTCGAGAGGATAGTAGCTCGGGCTAAGAGCTGAGGTACCAGTAACATAGGCAAGGGAAAAGTCAGACTGAAGTAATATATTATTAGAGGCCTCTCATTGAAGCCGGTGAACAAGCCAGAACAAGCAGGCGAAGCGCGGCATGAATGAACACTTTTTTCGACTAGGCGATTAGAACGACTATTTAGTATAGAAAAAGGAAGCGGAATATCCTATCTCAAAGATTCCATGCAGGCGGTCAGTTCAACAAGGAGTTGTGAGGTATAAGGGGAGATTTTACATAGGTAAGGCTCATGGTTGGAGGGAAAAGGCCGCGTTGGAGGAGGTTCATGATTCAGCTTTAGGGGGTCACTCTGAGAGGGACAAGAGAGTCAAGAGCATGTGTTATTGGCCTAAACTCAAGCAAGAAGTGCATTCATATGTCAAGACCTGTGATGTTTGTCAGATGAATAAGGGGGAGCACATACACACACCGGGTCTACTGCAACCGGTACCGGTACCTATTGAAGCCTGGCAAGGCGCCTAGCGGTATGGATTGAATAAAAGGTTTACCAAGATCTGATGGCAAGGGCATGATCATGGTGGTATAACACTTCTTATCATAGTTCGATTCAGATTACTCTATTCCAAGCTTTGTACGGTTATGCACCGCCTCAGTTGCGGATCAATTCCCGTGGAAGCTGTGAATGAAATGTTTAGATCAAGGCATCAGACCAGCCAAGGAGCAGCTAATCTTCGCGGGGCAGACAAGAATGGTAAAGAAAGGAGGTCACCTCCACTGCATATGAGGAAATGTATGACTTTCTTTCAAGCTTGGGTGGCTCGTGCATCCCACAAGCTACTATACCGGAACGTGCTTTGCCTTTCCCTAAACAATATGTTTATCAACGCTATCCGTGCTATACTCTACTTACCTATCTATCTAGGGTATTCCTACTTGATGAGTTATCTCGCCAACCATGCTGCGGAAGAAGTTCGCTCTTTGTCATTGAATTTTCTCATATATAAGATATAGTCCCGGCGCATTGAGTTCGTTGCCGGTTCTTTCCATGAATGAATTAGCTAGGGCACAACGCTCTCTTTCTCCAGGTCTTCCCTACTGGCTTCAATCCATCTATTTTCTTCCTGTTCAACGCTTCCAACTTTCGTTCCTCACTTTTCTTTCCTATTTATTAGCTAGCTGTATGCTTGTTCTACTGCTTAGCCAACCCCTTCCCATAAGTCTTTGGTTTGAAATCCAGACTTCTCTTTTCTGAGACGCAATACATTTGGGTGAATCAACTTCTTTTGAAACAGCTTTCACCTCTTTTTTTACCTCTTTCAATCACCATTGAACAAGGCCTTTTGGTGAGGTACTCTCGCCCAGAGCTTGATTACAGGAACATAGATTCCTCCACACGTCGGACATGCTTTCTTTAGTAGAGTATATACGAAATAATAAGTTCTGACCAAAATCAACCGAGAGAAGAGCAGCTACGTGGGATTGGCCCATAGCAGCGATTTTCCTTTCACCCTACTTTCTATTATCAACAATTAAGCATTATGGAATAGCAGAAGAAAAGCAAGTAATGAGTGATGAAGAAGATGTGCACCAATCAGAAATTACTTTTAGTCCATCTCAGCCAACTCAAGAGGAATCATCCAGTGAGACAAAGAGTTATAGTGAAAGAAGCGCAAGCGAGGACGAGCAGAGTGAAGATCCAGGTGACAATCAAGGAGATGAAAATCAAGGAGGAGAATTGAGCCCTAGATCCGCACGAAGGCTTCAAAGAAAAAGGAGAGCTCATCCTTTACATCGAGTTATTGGAGAGGTCTGGATGAAGGGATCCGAACTAGATCAAGACAGAATGGAGTTGCTCATTCGGCTTTCATCTCGAAAATAGAGCCCCATGGAAGAAGCAGAAGGAGACAATGACTGGCTAAAGGCAATGCAAGAAGAACTCACACAATTTGAGCGCAACAAAGTGTGGGAATTTGTGCCAATCTCGAACTAGCCCTACTAAATAGGTTAGACCTTGGCCTTCCCCTAGTTAGAAGAAATTCCCTATGTATGCCAATGATGGTGAAACTCCAATGTGCTGTAAGGTCCACACTACTACAGGTATGAAGAGACCGGTCTAGTCCTACTTGAGAACAAACTACAAGTGACCTAATAAAACAAATGCCAAAACCAAAGCGATGGCATACCGATAAGAAATAACCAACAGAATCCTTTCTACTTCCAACAAAAAGATCAGATATGTTAAATAAATTATAGGAAAGAAAAACTTCACATTACCTCGGGCTCGTCAGAGATGCAAGCCGCAACAGATGCCCAACAAATGTAAGCTTTTCATAGGAAGCTCAATGACTTCTTTCTCCTACTCTTTATCGGGAATAGGCCACTTCCTTTAGGAGATAGATTTCATTCATTGAATAGGCATTGTTACTAAGTAAAAGACTAGGACTGGGTAGAGTAGGGGAAGCTGTCCTATTAGTCAACATAGGGAAGCTGAGGTAGGGCACAGTTATTGTGACTAGGGCTTTGACAGTTTTATTAGCAGACTAGGTCATCCAGTAGGTAAGCTAGCTGAACGAAAGTAGTAAATCAAATATCTATGGCAATATGTAGTAGGTATATGGGTTCTTGTACGGAGCTACCTGGGACTAGGCAAATAGGTAAGTTGGGGCTACCGATCTACTAGAAGATGAGTGACTTTCTTGAGTCAAATGAGGAAGTGAACCAAAAAGCAGCTTACGATGAGTCATCATATAGGGCATTGGCATAGGCTTCTTCTACCGGGTATATGAGTGGATTTATTCTTCCTGTGAGTTTATTTAGTCTCACTAACCTGAGTTGATGTCTACGGCCATATGTGTTTTTTAAACCAATGGATGTTGTAAAGCCTCATTTCTTCTATTCCTACCTGATCGCTTAGACTCATTTCTTTTATCCTATACTCGATAAGCTACGAAATATCTTGAGTATAATGGTTATAAAAGTAAGTTATCAGATCTAGCATCTTGGCATCGGTTGTGACTAGAAGTAGGGAATGGGACTCGGGCATTGAAAGTGAATTCCTTTCTTTGCTTGTATTCTGGATTGGAATGTGTATTTGTTGATGTGAATGGATTGGACTTTAATAGGTATTGGGATTAGCCAAGGCATTTACAGTAGGGCGGTGTGTACAAGGAGACCGAAACTCTAGATGAGTGAGTTGATGTTTAATGTTTAAAGTGAGAACGAAAGGTAAATAGGCTACAGTAGGGAAAAAGTAGGCATTTATGGTTACCAGGGATTTACTATCATATGTACGAAACTATCAGATGAGGGAGGTATTCGTTTATCATGCATTGGAATTACGTACGCCATGTCTGTCCTATATATGGACTTTATTGAGTTTCTTTCAGTGAGTTTACGGAGTCTAATGTCACTATCTTCTAACTCAACTAGTGTTTCAGACTATTGCCTTGGCTAAGCTACCTCAGAGAAGTGGTCCTATACTTGATCAGAGTGACCCCCACGGTAGAATGAGAAACTGGTACAGTTTGTGCAAATAGTTTTCTTGCCATTGTACAACCGGCCAGTCTCGTCTAGCCCGGCGAAGCAAAACCCTAAAAATTCCATTTTCGTGGCAAAGTGCTGATCTCATCCAAGGGCATGTGAATGGAAGTGCAAAATCAGAATTGGTGCCTCTGTTTGAGCGCTGGTAGAAGGGTACTATAAAACCACACCTCCATTTATCTGAACAAATGCCGAGCCTACCCTTGCTGGGTTAAGTACCACAGACACAACAGGATTTTCTATAGATGTTTTCTTGGTTCATTTTGCATGCCATCCTGACAAGCAGACCCCACCTGGAAGAGAGTTCTCAGAGCATGCCACCTCAATCTCTTGAAGAGAGAAACGAGATACACCAAGAAGAGTATGTGTATCCAACCAAGAAAGGTGCAAAAGGTTATCTGGTTTAAAATCAAGTGAACAGTTTTCAACTCCAATTTCGTTTCCTTCAAACCTGTCCCACTCGTCAGTCTCAGGCAGCTCAACCACACACAAACTGCCATCACAAAGGTATGCCGCCAAGAGGTTCTTCAAGTTGTTAGACAAAAAGGAGAGATATCTGCTTAAAATACTACTGCACGGAATTGAAAGATGAAGAGAGACATTGGGGGCGGCATGAGAGAAATGGTAAGTGGAGTTACTAGAACCGCACATCCATTAACAACTAATGCAGTTGAGGTCTCGGTAACTGCACTAAACCAAGCAAACTTGTAAGCTACAACTGTACCGCTTACAGTCCAGCAAATCAGACTAAGCGGCTTTGTCGGGTCCCATTGAAACCTAACTCCAGCCTCCTTTGGGAAGCGCATCTCCTGTTTCAGGTACCAATGGTTGTTGCTCAAATACCAGATTTTGACTGCATCATACTCGGAACAAGCCACACAAGCGGCTAAGAGCTCAGAATTAAAGTTCCATTTAACGGTCTCGTATGTATAGGGATAGGGGCTTCGACCGGTCCATCCAGAGAAAACGAGTTCCTTTCTAGACCATTTCTCTCGAAGAAGACAATGAGAGGAGGTTTCCCTTCAGCTTTGCTTAACATGCAGAGGCAATCTTTGCACCACTTGGCATCCAATCTATGGAGCCTTGCATGAACGCCTTTGGCTGTGAGGAAGAATGTAGAGTCCCAGAGTCGCGCTCCCATATCATCTGCTTTTGCATGCAAGATGAGTTGCAGGGTACTCCGAGGGTGGCAAAGTACTTTCCATCGCCTCTCCAGGTTATTGGATATGTCTGAGTTCGACTCCCGGTAAAACCGACATCACTTGGCACATCATTCTGCAAGTAAGATATTCTGTTAGGCTTTTATTTTCACAAGAATCGTCAAGTTTTAACAATTTGGAATTTATGAAATTGGAGTTAAGCAGGAATAAGGCCCCAGTTCAGCCTTGATTCTGATAATCATGCATTAGATTTGTGAACAAAAAGGACAATACACGATTCTATCGAACTATCTGTCTCTCCCCACAATTGCTAGTTTCTTGTTCATTGGAAACTTTCGGTTAACCAAATTGTAAAGAGAAGCCCGACTGCAGTTACTTCTGTGTTCCAAGTAATCATTAAATACTCATTCCAACATTCAACCAAAGACAAGCTGGGAATAAGTAAACTGCACTGGAATTTTCCATCCCATTTCGAACTTGAATTTGATGCGGCCTGAGCTCTTCATTCAACAGTTTCCTCCGGAGATTGAGTCCAGCCTCCTTCCGGCAACACAAAAGGGCCTTCTCAAGGATCAAATCCCTCTTTTGAAGCGCTCCTTCTTGTAGGTCTTCTTTTCAAGCAGATGAGTGCCTTCTATTCCTTCTATATAAGTGTGGATGTACTGGCCTCAACTGGATTTCTTCCTTTTTTCTTTTGGGTCGGCAAGCACACTTGGTCTTTTATAACCATCAGTTGCTTTCTTGGATATCTCCTACTCAACAATCAATTTATTAATAGGGAGGGCATAGTTCTTCCTTTTAGAGCAGCAATGCCTCAGAGGGCAAGAGTACTAGAATTCAAAGATTCGAGTAGCATGTTCCTGACGATTCTACCTGTGACCAGCATTCTTCTAATTATGATGAAATTGCTTGGAAATAAGAAGAAATTCAAGCCATGCAGAAAAGTGATTGGAGTCTTTCTTCTTTATATCAATCATACGTTGGCTAGTATAAGGGAAAAGCAGAAATATCATTTGAAGGTGAACCAAAGCCATATTCCATCTTTCTTTCTCTTTGGTTAGCAAAAAAGAATCTTATTAATAAGTCACAGTTATGAGAAGGAACTCTTTGGTTAGATGTACGAGTAAGGACTTATTTCACCTCACCTTTTTCTTCATATTTATGGCAGTACACGACTAAGACTTCTATCAAATGAAGAAAAGCATCAAAGGGGTGTCCCAACATTTCAATTATGAGAGGAAATTGCGAAGGTAACAGTAAGTAACTGCTATCTCATCATGAACCACACTCTTGCTCTGACATGATTCCGAAGTCAAGTCAATACTATTCATCTTCACTTCTAGACCAGAAAGAAGATAGTTGATATATGAATTCTCAGTCCCAGTACTTTGATGTAAAAGCAGGGAGGGGTACGGACCCAAAGCAAGAATATGATATCTAACATATTGAGTCAAAAGTCAGATTTGTGGACGGTATGATTAAATTTAGTATGGTACATCCCTGTACGGGTCCCCCCCAGAAGTGTGGAGTTTCATACCGAATCGGGCTTTCTTCATAGATATTTGGCTGATGTAGCCTCAACTAAGCAATTGGCAAATTATAGATTTGAAAGAAGAAAAGAAAATTAATAAGGGATTAACGGGTATGAGCTGAAACTTCAGCCAGTATCAATGATACCTGAATCACCCAGTAAGGAAATATGGTAATATCTAAGAATTACTAAAGTCTGCAGCCACATTTCAATTAGCATACCGTCAGTATTCCTTCTGTGCAAATATGGCTTTTTTCGAGGTGCGGTAGTCGTACCCGAAAAGTC
>Ga0302320_10023106_pt1 | contig 12223 bp, 13 predicted proteins | sample Bog_T0_3_FD_202130 | JGI IMG/M metagenome (GOLD analysis project Ga0302320, IMG submission 202130) | Peat permafrost microbial communities from Stordalen Mire near Abisko, Sweden - Bog_T0_3 | ecosystem: Environmental > Terrestrial > Soil > Wetlands > Peat | place: Sweden: Abisko, Stordalen Mire...
CTTTCCTTTTTGAAAAAGAAAAATACATAAAAATATAGAATTTTTTTTTTTTATCAATAAATTAACTGAAATCTCTAATGCAATTTTAATTTTCCTTTCTTAATATAAAGATGTCTTCATTTCCTCTATGCAAATTTCTCCTTTATTATTCCTTCCCCTCATTAATTTCCTTGGCCACCTTCACCACTTCTTCAATATCCTTCAAATTTTGCCAATTTTTCACCAAAAACACCCCCATCTTCAAAGCTTTCTTTTCACACTCTCCCCTCTTTTCCTTATCTTCAATACTATCCAAATCATGAACATGAGCCACTCCAACAACCCTCCTAATCATTTTGGCTCCACTATATCCTATACTATCTCTAAACACATCCCTTAGATATTCCCTTTGGATTTTCTTCAACAAATCTTCATTTTTACCAACCAAAACCTCAGGAATTTCATCGCCTTTTCTATTTTTCTGATCATTCCAAAGCTCCAACCAAGTTTTTTCGAAGTTCTTATAAAACTCGATAATTTCCTCTAGGATCCAGGCTTCATATTCTGGATTTTTGTTATGACCAGCTTGGCTGAAAAAGCTCAATAAAAGATTCGAAATGAAGGCTCCATTATCGAAACCAATGGGACCATAGAACGCAAATTCTGAATCAATAACCTTGACACTTCCATGTCCATCAACCATAATAGAGCCGGAATGAAGGTCTCCATGGATCAAAGCTTGTTTAAATATGATGAATCGGCTTCGAAGTTTCATTGCCTCGGTTATTAAATCAAGATCCGCACGGATTTTATGAACCTCAGAATCTAAATAAGGGGTATTCCAATGATTCATTGGAGCATCTATATAAGGATCTGAGAAAATGACCTGTTCAGTTAGAGCACATAAACTGTTTTCATTCCAAAAAGACATCTTTTGCCTCATTTCATCAGCCTTTAAATAAAGTCCACTGGAGAAATAACAAGTCCTTGCAATAAAGACACCTATTGTCTTACCTATATCAATATATTTCTGTTGGGATATCAACCCCTTCCTAAGGATGATATGTGGAGCTTCTAGGAATTGCATTGCTAATAAAGCCAATTTCTCATTGAAATAATAGAAATGAGGCACGTTTTCTGGACATATCATCGATTCATATTTCAAACATTCGGATTCAAACAAAGCCCTTTTCAAAGTCAATTCCCATTGTGGACCCACACATTTCACATAAGGCAAAGCCTGTTTCACACATAAAGATTTCTCTTTTCCTTGGATTCGATATACCAGGTTCAAATTCCCATCCGCCACATCAGAAATCTCCAATTTCTCATCCTGATCAAAAAGCTTCATTTTATGCTTCAAAGTGAATTCCAATTTCTCAACTGTCAATTGTTCCCAATCTCCAATACTCTTATCAAATTTGAAATCGCCCTTTTCTGTGATGATTTTCTCAATAAGATTAGGATAAGTTAGATCAAAGGCGGGGTTCCAACATTCTATATCTTTTGGAGCTATCAAAGTGCCATTCACCATCTTCAATTCATCCCCAGGTCTTTCCTCAATGATGATTTGAGACCCCACGAGTTTTTCACTATCTACAGTGCTTAATGGACAAGCCACATAAAAGGGAATCTTATGATGATATGCCAACACAGCCAAACTATATGTCCCTATTTTATTGGCAGTAGTCCCATTCATCACCACTCTATCAGCTCCCACTATCACACAATCGACCTTTTTATCATGCATTAAGACCGCAGCCATCGAATCTGTGATCAAAACTCCAGGCAAATGATCAAAAACTGCCTCAGAAGCTGTAAGTCTAGACCCTTGATTATAAGGCCTTGTTTCTGGGATATATAACTTCTTCAATCTATTTCTACGATGGATTTCTCTGATTATGCCTAAAGCAGTCCCTTCACCTGGAGTAGCTAATTTCCCCGTATTACATATAGTCAGGATTTGAATCATTTGTTTATTTTGAAGGTCCATTTTAGCCAAAATCTCATCCGCACCATGTCTGGATATCTCCTCACAAGCCTTTTCATAATCTCGATAATTCGCCTCAACATAAAGCTTCAAAAAATCCTTATATTCCAAAGGATTGATCTTCTCTATAGCCTGTGCTTTTTCCTGTAGATCATTGAGATCATGAGATAAATTCACTGCTGTAGGCCGGCTTTTCTTCAAGCTTTCGACACTTTTATGGATAAAAGCCAAGATTTCTTCAGATGTGGAAAACTTATGACTCAAGAACTCATAATAAAGAGAATATAAGGCCGCGACTGCTATTAAAGGAGCTCCTCTCACTTGCATAGTTTTTATAGCGGAAATTGCTTCAGAAACTGTGGAAATCCTCTGATATTTGATGGTTGAAGGCAAAAGAGTCTGATCAAGGACTTCAAAAGCCTCATCTTGGAATCGAATAGTCTCGAATAAAGGGGTTTCCATTGAAATGAATCTTTATTTGTGGGGATTTTATAATATAAAAGTCTTTGCTAATGAAATAAAAGATTTTCTTGAAATTTTCTCAATATTTTTTAATTGTTTTTTAACGAATTCCTTGTTTGATAAAATGTCGCTTTGTGATAGTTTCTCTATGAAATCTCCATCCAAAAACCCTGAAATCCTTGTCAAAGAAGAACTTTTTACTTCTTTGACTGTGGAATTAGAAACCGGAAGGTTCGAAAAGATCGAAATCCTCTATAATGACGATCCTATGAAATTGGCTGAGGAATTTCTAATCCAGCATAAAATCGATCTGAAAATCAAAGACCTTCTAGCTAAAAACATCCAGGATGCTAAGGAAAAGGCCTCCAAGGAAAAAGCTAAGAAAAACACCTCAAAAAGCTTGATCGAACCTTATCCTAGCATTTATTATGAGAATTTGCCTTATTTCGAGTAAAAATATAAACGATTTATTAAGAAAATTAGGTTTTTTATCAAAGGGAAGATTGGTATTATAAAAAAGAGCCGAAAATCGAGGAAAAAGCCCAGATTTCCTCTAATGGAATTAATAAAGAATTCAAGGGTTTTGTTTTGTTAATATTGAAGAAGCTTAAAGAATTTTAAAGGACCTCAAAATCTCTTACTTAAGATAAAGAAGATCCTTAATCCTTCATTAAACAAGTAATTTTAGAAACTGGAAAACCCGGTTTTATCGACTTTTTAGACATGCGGAACTCAATCCAATTGATAAAGATCTTACTTTTACTCCAACTTTGAATCAAAAAAGCCTTGAAATCATTAGGAAAAGCCCTGATTTCAATATCCCGGCTTATCAAAGACTTTTCCATAATAAAGTCCTTTTAATATCGAGATTTTTTACTGAAAAAAGCTTTTAATTTAAAAGAAAGAAAAACCCAATGAAAATAAAGAGGAAAACAAAAGTCATGAAGAAAAGCCCGAATTTTCTTCTTCTAATAAAAAACCTAAGAAAAACCAACAATTTCATCCTTTTTCTGAAAGGAAAAGTAAGTGTTTTTTTCCCTTTAAAAGTTAAAGAGAAAAGCCTAGATTCACCTGAATTCGGAGATCGTCTCTATTATAATGCTTTATGTTCTATAGAAAAACGAAAGTCCCGAATAAGCTTTGAAATCCTGAATTTTCTAATAATTTTTCTTTAGAAATAACATAGAAAAAAGACAATATCAGAAAATATGTGAGGAAATAAAGGATTTGACCTTTCATCCTGAAATCAATGCGATTTCTCAAATGATTGGGGTTTTTATTCAAGAAAAAGCCTTTTTTCTATCATTTTATTAAGAGGACTAATGTTGGGAAGAATCAGAAATTAGAGGATTATTTCATTGAGCTTTATAAGCTGAAAAACGAAAGAATTGAACAAGCTATTATTGAGAAAAAAGATGAGGAAATCAAAGAATGTTCTTTCCATCCACAAATAAACCTTCTGTTTTTCTTAATAAGTCCTTTAAAAAACTAATCAAATCTTTTTAAAGGAGCCATTTCCTCACCCAAGAAAGAAAAAAAATCAATAAAAGCAATAGTCTCCATGATAAAAAGCGCAAAAAACAGTGAAAAACACCCTTTCGTTTCAATTTAAAGCCTTTTTATCTATAGAAACCATTATAGTCATAATGAAAACCTGACCTTCAAGCCTCAAATCGCCTTGAAATCGACTAATTTCATGAAGAAATCCGAGGATTTTCTCACAAGACTTGAAAAAGACCAATTTCTCAGAGCCGAAAAAACCCAAGAGTTCTTTCTTTATTTAAATCTCTTAATAAAATTAAATATCTCTTAATAAAATTAAATAATCTCTTTCTTTAGAAAAGAGAAACTTATAGCCCAAAACATCGACCCAATCACAGGAGAGAAATATTTCGAGCCTAATATAACCTTATTCCGAACTCCAATGAAAAGACCTGAAAGTTCAATGGAAATCAGAAAACCTCGGGAATTATCTCCTGAGATATATCCAGCTTTTAAGCCTAATGAACAATCTAATAGATTATTTGAAGCTCGGAAATTGACGAAATTGAAAAGGATATTTGAAGTTTTGGATGGAGATGGAGATGGATTGATTTCAGGAGATAGGATGGAAATAGATAAATTGCCTGATATGGCTTATGAAATCTTAAAGCCTGTATTATTGGATATAACAGAAGAAGAAAAAGAAGTGGATTTCGAAGGGTTTATTAAAGAATGTGGGAAATTAATGAAGAAACTCACAATAACAGAAAAAGCTGATATTTTCGGGTCTAATAAAAAAGCCTCTTAATTACTCCTTGGACAAATATTACTTATTATTCAAATTAAACATCATTAAAGAGGACCTTTTTCTAATAAATTTTCTAATAAATTTTCTAATAAAGTTTCTAATAAATTTTCTAATAAAGTTTCTAATAAAGTTTCTAATAAAGTTTCTATCTAATAAAGTTTCTAATAAAGTTTCTATCTAATAAAGTTTCTAATAAAGTTTCTAATAAAGCTTCTAATAAAGTCTGATCAATTTATTATTCAACCATTCACCTTCATAAAGAACTCCATTTTTATCATAAAAAAGGCCTTTACCATCTATTCGATCTTTATCGAAATCCCCTTCGAATCGAGATCCATCCTTTAAATAAAGCAAGCCTTTCCCATGTTTGAAATCCTTATCAAATCCTCCTTCATATCGTATCCAATCTTCGCCTAAAGACCCGAAATCCTTGAAATTTATAATCAAATTAGCTTCCAAAACATCAGATTCATTATAAATAATGCCTTTTCCTTGGAATTTATCCTTTACCCAGAAGCCTTCATAGGCTTTTCTTCTATTTGGATAATAAAGAATGCCATAACCATCCATTTGGCCTTGTTTCCAATTGCCTTCATAAGTCCCACCATCTGAATATTGGAAGAAGCCTTTGCCATGACGAAGGCCTTGATGGAATTCACCTGAATAAAAAGACCCATCTTCATAGGTTTGAACTGAGATCTCGGGAAGTGGGGTTGGGAGATTTATTTTATTGAAGCTATCATTCAAAGAGAAGGAGGGTTTATTGATAATAATGGGCTTTTCTAGGTTTTGAATTATTATTGGCTTATTATTATTCAGGGATTGGCTTATGATCTTTTCAAAGGGAATTTCAATGGACTTTTCAATGGTTTTTTCAAAGGGTTTTTCTATGGGTTTTTCTATGGGTTTTTCTATGGGTTTTTCAATGGTGGGTATTTCTAGGGCCTTTTCTATTGAGGCCTTTTCTATGGGTTTTTTTATAATGGAGAGTTTTTCTATGCGTTTTTGAAGGGGTTTTTCAATAATTGGTTGATTGATGATAAATGAATTTTCAGTTAAGGGTTGATCATTGATAGGATCATAGATAATAGGCTTCTTTATAAAAGTCTTCATTATTCTATTTTCATCATTAACCATTGGTTGACATGAGGGTTTAATCATATTAGAAGACCCTTGATCTAAAGCATTTTCTATCATATTTTCCTTATTTTTCTCATAGAAATTAAAACTCGAATGCAAATGTTTCATAATTTCTGGGGCTTCTTGATTTTCAATTATTTCTCTAATAAGGCCTTTTTTTTTTTCCTTAGTCACTGATTTCCTAGGACTTTTATCCTTAGTTAATGATATCCCTTTCCTCTTATAATCCTCAGAAAACAGAGATTCCAAGCCTATGAAATCAGGTCTTTCCTCCACATTAAAATTGAGACTTTTCTCTAGAAATCTCAATATTTCCTCCTTATATTTCCCTATCACATTAGTCTCGAGAAACAACTTTATAGCCTTGTTATTTATTGAGAAATTTGCATATTCATATATCTGATCCAAAGCCTTCAAATTCATCATTTCTAATATTATCATACCCAAAGTAAAGACTTCTGCCTTATAAACATTGATTTCTCTTTGAAAATCACGAGTTTTCAATATCTCTAAAACCTCCGGAGCCAAATAAACCCCACTAATCATCGAAGAATTATAAGTTTCCTTAAAGAAATCAGCACTTTTTGGCTTAAAATAAGCCATATTATCAGCTAAATTAAAGATTTCAAGGTCTAAAAACCTATAATTTCCCTCAAAATCGATGAAAATCGAAGAATTTCGCAACCCACCCAAAGAAAGTCCCTTTTTCTGTAAAAAACTCAAGACTGAAATCGAATCCTTGATAAATTTCAATAATTCCTCATCCGAAAAGACCTTATTTTGTAATCTTTTGGCTCGGATTTCGCTCGAAAGGTCTCTTTTCGCATATTCGAAGATAAAGGCGATTTTATAGATATTCGAACAATAAAGCGATTGTTTTAATACTTTGAATTTCAGGATCTTCAATAAGAGATTATGAGTAAAAAAGAGGCTTTTCCGTTGTAATTTGGCTTGAAATTTCTCGAAATTCGCGGAATCCTGAAATATCAAAAACTTGAGGAAAAAAGGACTTTCAGGCTCTTGGAAATAGATTTCCCCGAAATGATTATCAGAAATCTTATGGAATTTATTTGCATATATTGAATTATTATTGCTATTTCTAAGGAATTCATCAAGGAAAAAGTCCATTTCATTAGAATTTCCTGCTTTTGAGGCTTCAGAACCCATTTTTTTATTAGAAAAGTATTATAAAATTTTGAAAATTAAGCAAATTCGTTAAAAAAGTTAAAAAACCTTATTCTTCTAAATTATAACCCGAACAAAATCTTAAATCTTAACAAAAATGAGCTCTTTTTCTGATCGCGGCAATAAATTCTGTTCTGGCTTATTCGCAGGGGGGTTGGCTTCGATTTTGACGCAGCCTTTGGAAGTAATAAAAACTATAATCCTCGTAAATCCCTTAAAAAACGTCGTAATAGAACAAGGTTATACCTTGCGATCTCTGCGTTTTTCATGTTCTTTCATTTATAATTATCAAAACAAAGGCTTGAGGAATTTCTTTAAGGGGGGTTTTGTGAGTTCTTTGCGACAATCTTTGGGTTTTGCTCTTTATACGATGTTTATCGATGTTTTTGAAAATCTCTTCAAAAAACGTTTTTCCCAACAAAGGAAATATTTGAAATATAGTCTCACGGCTTGTTTAGCCAAGATAATTGCTGTGACTATGACAAGTCCTTTGATTTTGATAAAAACTCGTTTCGAACTTATCACTCAAAATGAATATTCCTCAATCCGAAACGCTTTTCAACAAATCGTTCAATCTGAAAGCTATTTATCGCTTTTCCATGGGATAACAAGTGTTTTATCTCGAGAATTGACCTTTTCTATGTTCCATTATGCCTTCTTTCGTTATTTAATAGATTCGAAAGCCAATAATTCGAATATTTCTTTGGTTATTCTCTCATATTCAGCTGGCTTCTTTGCTATTTTATTCAGCCATCCTTTTGAAGTCGTGAGGAATCGGATAATGATCCAAGATAAATATCTAGTGGAAATGAAGAAATATGAAGGATTGAGAGCTGGATTGGTGAAAATTGCCAGAAATGAAGGAATTATGGGGTTTTTTAAAGGGATTTTACCCAGATTAGTTAGAAAACCCATAAATAGCGCTATTGTATGGTCTATATATGAAATGAGGAATAAGACCTGGAATAAAAGAAACCAAAATCAATAAAAATAAGAGATTTATGGGAGTTTATAACGATTTTGTCTGCATTATACATAAATTAAAAGAGAAAAAAGGCCTTTTTCATAGAAAATACCTAGAAAACTGCGATTTTTAATAGAAAATTAAGCAATTTCAAAGGAAGAAATTCTGATTTTAACGTTAAAACCTACTAAAAAAAATTTCATTTTCATAAAATCGCTTCTTTTCTTTTGCGAAAATTAAATTTTAAGCTCGAAAAGCCCTCCTCTAAATTCAAATCCGAATAAACCTCCGAATTTATAATAAACTAAAAAAAAAAGCTCTTTCCAACCCTCATTTCAAATCCCTTATGACAGCTCTTAGTAAAGACGAATTCTTCCAACAATATCGAGTCAAATATAAGATCGGAGAAGGCGGTTATGGTTCAGTCTTTAAGATCCAAGACCTAAAAGGCTCTTTTTTCGCCTTAAAAACCATAGTTTGTAATACTTTGGATCAATTGAATCGATCCTTTCAAGAAATCGTCACGATTTTCAGAGTAAAAAACCCTGGGATTGTGGATGTGAGGGGGTTTCTAATCGATAAGAAAAACATCCAATATTCCAATGGCCAAATATATGAAGTCTATATTTTGGGTATTATCATGGAATATGCAGAAGCTTCTCTTCATGATGATTTGACTCAAAGAAGAGCCTCTCAAAGGTTCTATACTAAGGATATAGTCTATAGTTTGACATTGACTTTGGTTGATTTATTGGCTGAATTCCAGGCTGAAAAAGTGGCTCATAGAGATTTGAAGCCTGAAAACATTCTTTTGACTAAACTCGGGTTCAAATTAACAGATTTCGGTCTTGCGAAGGTCGAAACCTCAAGACGATCGAATTCTTATGCTGGATCACCTTTTTATGTCTCACCGAAGCTTAGAGAAGCTGTGGAAAAAGAGGATTTCTCGAATTTAGATCATGATGTTTATAAATCCGATGTATTTTCCTTAGGACTCAATATATTAGAAGCAGCTTCTTTATGTGATGTCAGATCTTTGAATTCGATGAAAAGCATGAAATTAATAGAGGAAATTATACAAAGACTCGCTAAGGCCTATGATAGATGGTTCATTAGATTATTGAGGAAAATGCTGGAATTTGATGAGGAAAAAAGACCTGATTTTGTTCAATTGAAGGAAATGGTGAATTTAGAGATGAAGGAATCGAAGAGATATAATCCTTTTTTAGACCCTAATTTCCAAGAGGTTTATCAACAAGATGTCTATAGTTATATAAAGGAATCTGTTGAGAAATTCGGAGGGAATGTTGCCCAACAAGAAAAGGAAAGAATGGAGAAAGTTCAGGTGAATTATGAGAATATCATCGTCAAAAAACAAAACAACAATTTGAACGCGAATAACGAAACCAAAGAAAACGAAAAAGCTGGCGATATTTTCGATGAAGTCGTCAGAAAAACAGAGAAAAGAAAGAAAAACCAAAACAATAAACAATTAAAGGAAGATCTCGAATATACAAAAAAAATCAATCCACCTAAATTCCATGAGCCTATAATACTTCAAGAACATAAGGTTTTTTTTTTCTCTTTTCAAAAAATAATAGAAAAATATATAAAATTATAAAAAGGTCCAAACAATGACAGGTTCTAAAGGAAAAAGCTCAATTGATGGGCCTGCCAGTGTGATTATAGTCGCCCGAACCATAAGTTTTGGAAAGAAATTGTGTTTATTGACCGCAGGTGAAGAATCCATGGATCTTTTCCTTGTGACTCCATCTACCAAGCCATTACAATCCTTGCAGAAATTAAAATTCCCTAAAATCAATTTCCTCTGCATGATCGACCTTATGCTTACAGTTGAAAAGGTCACAGAAGAAAAATTCTTGATTTTTGGGACGAAATGCGGGAAATTGGGTTTTTTCCGTTTTATTCCTGAAAAACCCCAATTGGAACAAATCGACTTTTTCCCTGATATTCATAAAAAAGCTATCACTTCTATAGGCGCGCTTAAAGGCCAAGATATAATTTTGACTGGTAGTAGCGATTTTTCAGTCAGAGTGATTCATATATCTTTAGATAAAATCTCAGGGAAATTGAATCCACCTTCTCTATTAAAGGTCCTCTTGGGACATTCCAATGGAGTGACCTGTGTTGAGGGTTTTGGAGGAGAAACTGAACATTTCGCTTTAAGTGGCAGTTTAGATAATTCTTTGATTGTATGGAATCTGGCAAAGGCTGGCCAAAGAGAAAAAAGCATCAAATGGGATTGCGATTGGATTTCCTGCATGAAATTATATAAGAGTCCCAATGAAGAAAGGGTCTTTTGTGGCAGTGGAAATAAAGGCATTTTGGTGTTCAATGCCAGAAGCGGACTTAAAGAAAAACAATGGGATTATTTGAATGAATTCATCGAAGGATGGATCAGCTTTATAGATTATAATGAAGATTATGATATCTTAATAATATGTGAAGGCAAAGGAAAGATCATTTTGGTGGATTCGAGACATAGGAAAAAAATCGTGAATTTCGAAGAGGCCGAATCGGACATCAGTGGAGCCTTTATCGTGAAAAAGCTAAATAATCAAGAATTTTTATTGCTGATCACAAATTTCGATGGGAAAATCAGATATTTGGAGATTTCGGAATTCACCTAAGAATGAACATTTTGGAAATTTTTGTACAGTATATTTAGTTGATATAATTTTTTGGAAAGTAATTTTTGTTTTATATATAATATTCCGTTTATTTGCAAAATTTTTGAAAGAAAAGCTACTTTATAATTTTTTTTCGAATTATTTTTTTGTTTTAGTAATTTTGTGGCATGTAATTTTAATTTTAGGTGAGGAAAATAAATGAAAGAAAGAGAATAGATTGTTTTAATTTTTCTAATTTTTTTTTTTTCGTTTTTATTTGTCAATTTAATTAACAAATATTAATCAAAAACAACCCAATTTTAAAAATGATTTTTTAAAAAGAAAATTCGTTTTTCATTCCTAATTTGTATTTTGGTAATAAATCGTTTTTCCAATAAAGATAAAGGAATTTGTTGTATTTTTAAAAATGGAAAAACCCCCAAGAAAAACACCAGGCGATATATTATGGAAAGTCTTTTTGTCCCTAACAGTGAATCTTGCATTCCTTATTCCAGGTGGAATTTTTCTTAATGATTCTGTTTATTATTCCCCGTGTTCTGAAAAAAGCTCCGTTTATATGTGGTCTTATGTTGCCTTTGTGTTAATAATAATTTCAATTGTTATTAATTCAATCGTTATTCCTTTTTTATGGTTGCTGGTCATTAAAAATGTTCTCGGAAGAGCTAGAATTTGGATTTTATATCTGATCGATCTCATAACATTTGTGTTGTTAATCAAAGATTTCGTGCTTTTTCCAGGATTATCCTATGCTTATTCAGAAAAAGAAGGCTGTGGAAAACTTAGTCATTTTGTTTTAGCTTTGATCATTATGTATTCGATAATTTTTGGATTTTTCATCCTTGAAATGTTGTGTCTTTTATGCCTGGGAAAATCAAAAATGAAGGAAGTTCTATGGAAAACTTGGATTGAATTGGTTGCTCATAATTATCCTGAAGATGAAATGAGAAACAATGTGGAAGTAGCCAATCAAAGAGGGTATCAACACATTTAACTTGAAAGATTTTATGAAGAAAAAAAAATTTTCCCTTAAAATTGAGCTCGATAAGTTTTCTCTTGGTTTATGTTTTTGTAAAAAAAAGTGATTTTTGTCAAATTGTTTGGTTTTAATATTTGTTATTATAATTTAGCTTGAGTGCATTTTTCAACGATAAAGTTTTTAATCAAATTGGCAGTTTTTTCGCTTTCGGAATAAGTTGGCACATGTCCACATTCCTTCAAAACCTCCAATCTGGCTATTTTTTCTCCTAAAATCTTATAAGTAAACTCTGCTTCTTTTAAAGGGACCAAAATATCCTTATCTCCATGAATAATCAAAACAGGGCATTGGATCTTCTTATATTCTCCAGTCCCCATGCACACTCCATTATTCTCATCACTGATATTAAAATTATGCAAAAGCCAGCAAATTTCTAACACATGTCTTTGTTTAAAGACCTCCATTATAGTCTTAGCTCCTTTTGCTGGAGGTGGTGCCTTGCCAACGTTATAGCACGTTTTTTTGAATTGAGAGCCTAAAAAAATTAAGTTTTTTTTGTCTACGGCCTCTTTGATTTTCAACATCT
>Ga0302320_10023108_pt1 | contig 12222 bp, 10 predicted proteins | sample Bog_T0_3_FD_202130 | JGI IMG/M metagenome (GOLD analysis project Ga0302320, IMG submission 202130) | Peat permafrost microbial communities from Stordalen Mire near Abisko, Sweden - Bog_T0_3 | ecosystem: Environmental > Terrestrial > Soil > Wetlands > Peat | place: Sweden: Abisko, Stordalen Mire...
GCCGGAGACCCTGATGGTGAGCTGCGGGTACTTCTCCGGGTGTTCCATCGCGTCGACCAGCGTGTCCCGGTTGAGCACGTTGATGTTGACGTGGTAACCGGACCCGTCGAAGTAGCCGTCGAGCAGTCCCGTCAGGTTGGCGACCTGCTCCGCCTGGGTCTTGCCCAGCACGGTGGGCACCAGCGTGCTGGTCAGGGAGATGCCGTCCAGCGCCTGCTCGTACGGCAGCTTCGCCACCGACAGCGCCGAGGCGACCCAGCCGTGCTGATCGCGGCCGTTCATCGGGTTCGCCCCCGGCGAGAACGGCTCGCCTGTCCGCCGGCCGTCTGGGGTGTTGCCGGTCGCCTTGCCGTAAACCACGTTGGAGGTGATGGTCAGTACCGACTGGGTGTGCACTGCGTCCCGGTAGGTGCGGTGCTGCCGGACCTTGGCCATAAACCGTTCGACGACCCACACCGCGAGCTGGTCCACCCGGTCGTCGTTGTTCCCGTAGGCCGGGTAGTCGCCCTCAATCTGGTAGTCCACTATGAGGCCGGTGTCATCGCGGATCACCTTGACCCGCGCGTCCCTGATCGCGGACAGGCTGTCCGCGACGACCGCCAGGCCCGCGATTCCCATCGCCATCGTGCGGCGCACCGGGTAGTCGTGCAGCGCCATCTCAAGGCGCTCGTAGGCGTACTTGTCGTGCATGTAGTGAATGATGTTGAGGGCCTCGACGTACACCCTGGCCAGCCAGTCCATCTCGGCGTCGAACTTGGCCCGGACGTCGTTGAAGTCGAGGTACTCCGCGGCCACCGGCGGGCTGGGCGGTGCCACCTGCTCGCCGCTCATCTCGTCCCGCCCGCCGTTGATGGCGTACAGCAGCGTTTTTGCCAGGTTGACCCGCGCCCCGAAGAACTGCATCTGCTTGCCGACCGGCATCGCGGAGACGCAGCAGGCGATCGCCGTGTCGTCCCCGGTCACCTCGCGCAGCAGCTCATCGGATTCGTACTGGAGGCTGCTGGTCTCGACCGAAATCTGCGCGGCGAAGTCCTTGAAGCCCTGCGGCAGCCGGGCCGACCACAGCACGGTGATGTTCGGCTCCGGGGCGGGCCCGAGGTTGTTCAGCGTCTGCAGCAGCCGGAACGATGTCTTGCTGACCAGCGTCCGCCCGTCGCTGCCCATGCCGCCGATCGCCTCGGTCACCCACGTCGGGTCACCGGAGAACAGTGAGTCGTATTCCGGGGTCCGCAGGAACCGTACGATCCGCAGCTTGATCACAAAGTCGTCGATCAGCTCCTGGGCGGCAGACTCGTCGATCCGGCCCTCGTCGAGGTCCCGCTGCAGATAGACGTCGAGGAACGTGGAGGTGCGGCCCAGCGACATCGCCGCGCCGTTCTGCTCCTTGACCGCGGCCAGGTAGCCGAAGTAGAGCCACTGCACGGCCTCCTGCGCGGTGCTGGCCGGCCTGGAGATGTCGAAGCCGTAGCTCCCTGCCATCTCCGCCAGTTCGGCCAGCGCCCGGATCTGCTCGGCGATTTCCTCCCGGTCCCGGATGACGTGCTCATCGGACGGCAGCGCGTCCATCGAGGACTTGACCTGCAGCTTGTCCGCGATCAGGCGGTCCACCCCGTAGAGGGCGACCCGGCGGTAGTCACCGATGATCCGGCCGCGTCCGTAGGCATCGGGCAGGCCGGTGATGACGTGCGCCCGGCGGGCCGCGAGTATCTCCGCGGTGTAGGCGTCGAAGACACCGTCGTTGTGCGTCTTGCGGTATTTGGTGAAGATCTCCTGGACCCGCGGGTCCACCTCGTAGCCATAGGTGCGCAGGCTGGTCTCGACCACGCGCCACCCGCCGTTGGGCATGATGGCCCGCTTCAGCGGCGCATCGGTCTGCAGGCCGACGATAAGCTCCGCGTCCCGGTCGATATAACCCGGAGCGTGCGCGGTGATCGACGCGGGGGTGCGGGCGTCCACGTCGTACACGCCACGCTCCCGCTCGGCGGGGAACATCGCCGTCAACCGGGCCCAGATGCCCTTCGTGCGCTCGGTCGGGCCAGCCAGGAAATCAGCGCCCCCCTCGTATGGCGTGTAGTTGTCCTGAATGAAACGGCGAGTGTCGATCGAATCCCGCCAGACCTGGCCGCGGAAACTCCGCCAGGAATCGTCGGACGGCGCATCACCAAGGTCCCGGCGCGTTTCCCGCATCTGGGTAACCATCAGCTCCCCCTCCTAGAACAAACGCCGCGGCTACCCAGCTGGAAGCCGCTGTCAACACCCCTTGACGCTAGCTTTTCGGCTCTGTCCGCACTACCGGCGTTAGGGCAATCCGATAAGGACTAAGGGCCTTTCAGCTCGCCGCGACGGGGCGCATTCTTGGCAGAACGCTCCAGCTCATCGCCGGGGGTGCTGCCATTTCCGCAGCAGCGATACCTTCCACGGCGTGCTGTTCAGCAAGCAGTTTCGGCGCCTTCTGGATCCCTCTTTACTACTGCTTGTAGTGAGATCCTTTCCCGCGTCAGGAACGACTGCCGAGGGGCCGCCCGGATCAGACATGGCCTTCTCCCTGCGCCGGTGCTGTGTCGTGCGAGCGGTCATTCGCGGCGCGCGCTCCCCCGGCGGCACCGTAGTCGCGGAGGGCTCCTGGGCGAAGCGGGGTGCCCAGCAGCTGGCTGACGAGGGTGCGGTGGGCGGCATGGAGGGTGCGGACGGCCGCGCGGGCCAGGCCCGGCTTGACGGGCGGGCGGCCGTGGCGAGGCCGCCCGGGCTTGGTCGGGATCCACAGGTAGCCAGGGTCGCTGCCCTGGAGTTCGGCGATGATCGTCGCCCGGGCGCCGAGCCACCGGGAGAGGATCTGCACGGTCGGCCCGCCGAGCGGGCACGGGCCGTCGGCGAGTTCGACGCGTGCTTCGCCGTCCAGGTGCAGGGCGCTGACGCTGAGGTGGGCGAGCTCGGGGACGCCCCGGCCGGTGTCAGCGACGAGCGCGGCCAGAGCGGCGGTACGCAGCGATGTCGCGGCGTTGGCGTGGATGGGCCTGCGTACGGTCAGGTCGTGCAGGACTCGCCCGGTATCGGCGGGGGTCAGGTAGAAGCCGCGGGCGGGCGGTGGACTGTCACGGCGGCCAGGCAGGCCGAGGAACTCCGTGAAGGCGTTGTAGGAGTCGATGCGCACGCGCATCGAGTTGGGATAGGCGGCGGCATCGCAACCGTAGAGGGTGTTGCGGGCGCGGATCTTGCCCGCAGCCGCATCGGAGAGCCATTCGTCGGCGCGTGCGGGGTCCATGAGCTCGCCGACCGTGATCTGAATGGTGCCGGTCGCCTGCTGGGCATGCTGGAGGTACTCGTCGACGAAATGACGGCGGATCCGCTGGGTGGTGCTGCTGAACTGGCGGCGGGCCAGATGGCGGATGAAGTCGTCGGCCGCCTCGCTGGCCGGTGTGCGCAGGTCCAGAACGGGCATGCACCCAAGCTATCTGCCCAGCGTGATAACAGCAAGAAGCGTTCAGCAAAAGAAGGTCCGCGCCGAAGGTTCTCGGAGATGCGTGGCCCGTGTCGGATCGGCTCGATTCGGCATGTGCCGAATCGATTCGTCCCGGACTCCTCTCTCAGCAGCGGTGAGCAAGACGGTTGTCCATGCGTGCTTCTTGCTGTTATCAGCTTTAGGGCGGTAAGTGACTGCGCTCCCCCGTCTTTACCTGGCCTTCCGCGCGGCAGCGCGGCCCTGCTCCATCTGGTCGACGCTGATCGGCCCGGTCCCCGGCAGGCCCGCGGCCGCCCACGCCTCCTGCGCACGGGCCGTGTCGCCACCCGCTTCCTGGAGCACTATCTTCTTCGCCGTGGTGTTGGGCACGGCCCCGTCACCGCCGAGATCCATCAGGTGCGCCAGCATCCGGACCGACTGGGTCCGCTGGCCCGTCTTCCGCTCGTTGTACCGGTAGACCAGTACCCAGCGCCCTTCCAGGGACCGGGCCCGCTCGATCAGCGCCCGCCCGCGGTCGGTGTTCTCCTGCTCGGTACGGATCGGCTCGCTCTCGCCCGATGGCAGGCGCAACGTGAGCAGGCCGCGGCGGCTCGATCCCTCAATCTCAACCTTCTCCAGGAACGCGATGAAGGTCCGTGCTGACTCCAGCCGCTCGATGTCCTGCCTGGCCTGCTGGGCGATCAGGTGGAGGTCCACGGTCAGGCCGTGCACCCGGCGGCCCCAGGCCGCCTCTTCACCGGGAGCACACGGTCCCGCGGCGTGGGCGGCCGCGATGACCAGGCTGTAGTGGCTGCTGTCCACGGCGCCCATTATGGCCGTGCAGTACGACAGTCATGCGGATTGACAGCCTCTTAGCGCCGGGGCCGCGCTGCCCTCAGGAAGCCAACAGTTGCCGCCCGTCCGGCAGTTATCACGTTAGGTGACGTTTACCTCTGACTTCTCAGGCATTCTCCTCTAGGGACCAGAATGTACGCTCCGTAAGATTTTTTTGACAGAGAGTGAAATGAGGCTTTTCTGCCCTGTGGGGGGGCAAGACAATGAAACCCAGCAAGGTCATCGCGATCCCGGCCATCGCACTCACAGCCGGTCTCAGCCTCGCAGCATGCGGCTCGTCAAAGGCCCCTGCCGCAGCACCGGCCGTCACCCATACGGTGACCGCACCGGCTGCTGCGCCGAAGCCCACCACGCCCGCACCCACTACGCCGGCACCGGCCCCGGCCAAGACCGACTACGTGCAGGCTCCCGCCGCGCCAGCGCCAGCGCCTGAGCCCGCGTACTTCACCAATAGCACGGCTGTCGTGCAGCAGTTCTACCAGGACATCAACGACGGAGATTATTCGGACGCATGGGCGCTCGGTGGCGACAACATCGGCGGCAGCGATTACGCAAGCTGGATGGCTGGCTATGACAGCACGGTGAGCGTCTATCTCGGCACCTTCAGTGCATTCGGCTCAGATCAGGTCCAGGCCAGCCTCTCAGCATTGCAGAGTGACGGCACCTCGAACACCTACGAAGGCACCTACACCGTTTCGGGTGGCGTTATCGTCGCCGCGACCATCGTCCAGACAAGTTGATGATCACAATGAAACTCATCAAGCTCGCCGCAATTCCGGTCATCGGGCTTACCGTAGGACTCGGCCTCGCTGCCTGCGGGTCAAGCACCCCGACACCTGCCGTGACCGTCACCGCGTCATCCGCGCCGACCACGCCCGCAGCCACGACCGCACCGGCACAGCCCGCACCGGTCAAGACCGTGTACGTGCAGGCACCCGCAGCCGCGCCTGCGCCTGCGCCTGTGCTTACCGACTGTGGCGGGGGCGTGTACGCCGGGGCAGACACGAGCTGCCCATTCGCGCTGAACGTCGCGGCGAATTACACCGGCACCGGCCCGGACTACGCCTATAGTCCCGTGACCGGATTGTCCTACACGATGAATTGCAGCGACTCTAACCCCATCATATGCACGGGCGGAGACAACGCGCTCGTCCAGATTGGCCCCTGAACATTGACCGTGGTGCCCTCCGGGGCACTGCGGGCAGCGATTCAGCGGCGTTCACCGGATATTTAAGAATTAGTCGGCCAATAAGGTGCTGACCTGGATTGGCGTTGGGCTGAGCCTGCTGGCCATTGTCCGGGTCATCATCGTGGAAGTCGCGCCGCCTGCTGGAAGAGTGGCTCGACCGCCTCGCCGCGAGCCGCCGGTCGTGAGCCGCGCCCGGACGGGCGGCCACCGGCCGTCCCGGCAGGCACTCCGGCGGGGCTCCGCCATCATCTGGCCGTGCGGGGGGCCGGGCTGATGCTAATTTCAGCCGAACAGCTTCGACGGGCCCTGCGGAGGCGGCTGCATGCGACGCCTGGATGTTCAGATACCCATGCCCGATGGTGTCAGCCACGGGACGCTGCACCTGCCTGCGGGGCAGCGGCCGTGGCCGGGCGTGCTGGTGTTTCCCGACGCGGGCGGGGCACGGGAAACGTTCCGGCAGTTCGGCGACCGGCTGGCCAGCATGGATTACGTCGCGCTGATCCCGGACCTCTACTACCGGGCAGGCGAGTGGGCACCGTTCGACGTGGCCACCCTGTTCACCGACCCGCAGGAGCGGGCGCGGATGGCGAGCCTAACGAGCGTGCTGACCAACGACCGGATCATCGCCGATTCCGGCGCCTACGCGGACTTCCTCCTGGCGCGGCCGGAAGTGCGCGGATCGGCGATCGGGACCAGCGGTTACTGCCTGGGCGGCCGCATATCGCTGATCGCCGCCGAGGGCCTCGGCCCCAAGGTCGCCGCGGCAGCGTCCTTCCACGGCGGCCGGCTGGCCGTCGCTGACGACCCGTCCAGCCCGCACCTCGCGGCGGGCCAGATCACCGGCACGGTCTACGTGGCCGGAGCCCAGGACGACGACTCGTTCACGGCCGAGCAGGCCGAGCTGCTGGCGAGCGCGCTCGCTGCGGCCGGAGTCGGCCACACCGTCGAGTTCTACCCGGCCCAGCACGGTTTCGCGGTACCGGACAACCCGACGTACAGCCCGGAAGCCAGCGCCCGGCACTGGGCAGCACTCGGCGAGCTCTACGGCACCCACCTGCAGGGCTCCTGACGCGCAGGTAACGGCCATCAGGTGCCGGGCAGGTCCGGCGCGAAGACTTCCTCCACCGTCCACTGCCGCTCGGACAGGCCCTGCTCGAAGTGATACCGCAGGTACGTCTCGATCGCCGCGCGGTTCGCCGAGGTCCTCGCCGTCGGAGGCGGACGCGGCCCCGGTACGTGCGGACCATCCAGGAATGCCTGCAGTCGGTGCTGTGGAACGGGACGCTGGCGCCGCTGAGCCAGCCGCTGCCCGGGGGACTGGTGACCGTGCCCGTCACCGACCGGCCGCCGAGCCAGCTCGGTTCATCAAGGTGGAGCCGGATGACGGCCGTCTCGTCCTCGCCGTCCAGTTCCTCGCCGGTCCCCGCCGCCGCAGCGGCCCCGGTTTCGGCTCGCCGCCGGGTCATACGGTGGCCTTGATCTCGGAGTCCATTTCCGCGCCCAGCCGGATGATCCGCGCCAGCGTCAGCAGCGCCCCCCGGCCAGGGCCGGGACCGGCAGCAGGGCGGTGAGCACCATCGAGATCGCCCCGTAGGTGCTTTGCGTCATGTTGCCGGGGATGACGGCCATGCTGTCAAGCAGATGATTCAGGGCGAACCCCTGCACTACAGCTGAGACGACGCTGCCCGCGATGATCAGCCAGCCGAGCCGCCGCATGGCCGCGGCGACCTGAACCGTGAACGGCCCGCGCCGGCCGGCGGTCGCTATAACACGCCAGAGCAGGGAACAGTATGCATCCCCAGAGCAGCAGGCCGGGCAGGCTGTACAGGACCCGCTGGGCCAGTTCTGGATGGTCCGTGCAGGCCTGAAGCTGGCCGTTGATGCTGATCGAAGCGCCCTGGAGATCCTCGAGGTGGTGCCGCAGACGCAGAAATCCGTCCGGCCGATGTTGCGAACCCGTCGTCTGCGGGCTCGTGGCACCGCGCTGGCGTACAGATCGAAGTGGCTCGGAGCGAGGCGCCCTCATCCAGCCGCGGTCAGCGTTTCGGTGTGCCGGCGGACGGCATCGATGACGGCGGTGGTCGCGGGCCATGCCTGCGCGCCGGCGCGGACCGCGCTCCACATCCGGCGGTCGGTTCGGGCCAACGCGATTGGCACCATGTGCAGGCGATCCGCTCCCGGGGCGTCGGCTGGCAGCAGGCTAACGCCGTGCCCGGCGAGCACGAGGTCGATGACTAGTTCCAGGCTGTCCGCGCGGTGCCCGATCCGCGGCGTCCAGCCGGCCAGGGCGCAGAGCCTGCTGGCGAGCTCGTCGTCGCCTGAGTCGCGCGAGTTGCCGATCCAGGACGTGTCACGGAAGTTCTCCAGATCATCCGGCGTGCCGATCCGTGCCGGGACAGCCGAGTCCGGTGGCACGGCCAGCATCATCGGGCTATGGCCCAGCAGGGAGCGGATATGCCGCCCGCCGCGCGGGACCAGCGTGTAGTCGTAGACGAAGCCCACGTCGATCTGGTCGGCATCCAGCAGTTCGTCCACCTCGGTCGGCTCACGCTCCTGTATTTCTAGTTCCACCAGTGGATGGATACGGGCCAGTTCACCGGCAACCGGCAGCAGGTGCTGCCGCAGCGCCGTGGTGTACCCGGCGACGCGCACCAGCCCGCTGGGCTGCCCCGCGGCAGCCAAGTCCAGCTCAGCGGCGGTCATGGCGGCCAAGATCCCCTCCGCGTGCCCGACCAACCGCCGGCCGGCAGGCGTTAGCCGGACACGGCGGCCATCCGCCTCCAGAAGCGGCACTCCGGCCTCACGCTCCAGCGCGGCCAGCTGCTGGCTGACCGCGGAGGTTCCGTAGCCGGTGGCCTGGGCGACGGCGGACATCGTGCCGAGCCGGGACAGCTCGACCAGCACCCTGAGCCTGCGTAGTTCCATCAGCCCATCATCCGTGTTGATTAAACAGTATAGCCAGTAAGCTGCAGTAGACGTGAACTATGGTCTGGGGATCGAATGGATCCATGAAGATTCCTGCGCCCGCCCTGGCCGTGTCGGCCATGCTGTCGGTTCAAACCGGTGCCGCATTGAGCACGCACCTGTTCAAGGCACTCACCCCGGCTGGCTCTGCCTGGCTACGGCTGGCCATCTCGGCGATCTTCCTCCTGCTCATCACCAGGCCGCGGCCCCGCGCCGTCGGCTGGCCAGCTCTGCGCGGCGCGCTGCTGCTGGGCACCGTGACGGCCGTGCTGACCCTGGCATTCATCGAAGCGGTGGCCCGTATACCGCTCGGCACTGCGGCGGCCATCGAGTTTCTCGGGCCGCTCGGCGTGGCCGCTATACGCAGCCACCGGCGTTCGGCCCTGGCCTGGCCGGCACTTGCGCTCGCGGGGGTGATCGGACTGACCGAACCCTGGCACGGGCATCTGAACCTGAGCGGCGTGGGCTTTGCCGTAGCGGCGGCCTTCGGCTGGGCCGGGTACATCGTGCTCACCCAGCGCGTCGGCGCCCAGCTCACCGGCTTGCAGGGGCTCGCGATGTCGCTCGGCACAGCAACTATCGTCGCCGCCCCGGTGGCCGCATGGCCCGCGTTGCACGGCCTGACCCCGGGGATCGCGCTGCAGGGACTCGGGCTAGCCGCCCTCGTTCCGCTTCTGCCCTTCTCTTTGGAGTTGCTGGCACTACGGCGGATGCGAGTCGCCGCATTCGGCACCTTGATGGCCCTGGAGCCTGGCATAGCAGTCGTGATTGGCCTGCTGCTCCTGGACCAGCTGCCCGCCGCCTGGCAGATTGCCGGGATAGCGCTGGTGGTCACTGCAGGCGTCGGCGCACAGCGCGTGGCGCCCGCAGCCACGGCGAAGCCACCCACAAGCGCAAGTAAACCCGCCGGCTCTCCGGCGCTGTCGGCCGACCATCCACCGGATCGCCCTGGTGACCAGCAAACAGCCAACGAAACGCCGGCATCCCCACCAGCCTTCGCCGGCCGTCCATAGGAGGGGGTTGGATGTCCCGGGCCTCATACCGCGCTCGGGCCAGAGCGACCTGGGCTGGGAGAGCTTGGCAGGACGGCCGCCCACGCGGCCGCGGGCCCGCGCGGCAGCCCGGCCCACCGCCGCCCGCTCGGCGATCAGCTCCCGCTCGAACTCGGCCAGCGCGGCGAAGATGTGGAAAACCAGCCGACCCCCACAGGCACCCGTCCTGACCTCGCCGAAGCCGCCTTAACGTACGACACGGTTCCGTTGCAGGTCCTACCCCGCTGCGGCGGCCTGCGGCCCCTGCGCGACCCGGCCACCGCCAACGCCGACGAGGAGGGATGAGCGGCCCAAGTGTGTTCAGCTGGCGGCGGCATCGCCGGACGCGGCGCGTCACCGCTTCGGGAGGAGCTTGTCCGTGCACAGCGGACGACAAAAGGCAAAGGCAAGGAGGTTAGCCACTCCTTGCCACTTTCAACGTATAGCGCACCTGGGGGCTTGCCGCAAGCCCCGGGTCGTGCTGCAGAATCTTCAGCCGAAGCCAGAAATGCAGCCTTGTTGAATGGGGGGATTTCATGATTGACGTGATCGTGGCCGGCGGCGGACCGACCGGCTTGATGCTGGCCAGCGAGCTGCGGCTGCACGGCGTGCACGCGCTCGTGCTGGAGAAGGAGGCGGAGCCGACCCGGGTTGTCCGCGCGCTGGGCCTGCACGCGCGCAGCGTCGAGGTGATGGACCAGCGCGGTCTGCTGGAGCGGTTCCTCGCACTCGGCCAGCAGTACCCAGTCAGTGGTTTCTTCGCCGCGATCAGCAAGCCGGCGCCGAACCGGCTGGACACCGCACATCCGTACGTCCTCGGCATCCCGCAGACCGTCACCGACCGCCTGCTGACCGAGCACGCCACCGAGCTCGGTGCCGAGATCCGGCGCGACTGCGAGCTGGTCGGGCTGAGCCAGGACGAGGACGGGGTGACCGCCGAACTGGCCGACGGTACGCAGCTGCGCTCGCGTTACCTCGTCGGCTGCGACGGCGGCCGCAGCACGGTGCGCAAGCTGCTCGGCGTCGGCTTCCCCGGCGAGCCCGCTAGGGTCGAGACGCTGCTGGGCGAGATGGAGGTGGCCGAGGATCCGGCGACGGTGGCCGCCATCGTCGCGGAAGTCCGCAAGACCCAGCTGCGGTTCGGCGCCATCCCCCTCGGGGACGGGGTGTACCGCCTCGTCGTGCCCGCCGCAGGGATGGCCGAGGACCGCACGGTTCCGCCGACCCTCGAGGAGTTCAAGCAGCAGCTGCGGGCCCTCGCGGGCACCAATTTCGGCGCGCACTCAGCGCGCTGGCTCTCCCGCTTCGGCGACGCCACCCGGCTGGCCGAGCGCTACCGGACCGGCCGGGTCCTGCTGGCCGGCGACGCGGCGCACATCCACCCGCCGGTCGGCGGGCAGGGGCTCAACCTCGGCATCCAGGACGCGTTCAACCTGGGCTGGAAACTGGCCGCCGCGGTCAACGGCTGGGCACCGGAGGAGCTGCTGGACAGCTACCACACCGAACGGCACCCGGTGGCCGCCGAGGTGCTGGACAACACCCGCGCGCAGATGGAACTGCTGTCCCTCGAGCCGGGCCCGCAGGCAGTACGCCGGCTGGTGTCGGAACTGATGGACTTCGAGGACGTGAACCGGTACCTGATCGAGAAGATCACGGCGATCGGGGTCCGCTACGACTTCGGCGCGGGGCATGAGCTGCTCGGCCGGCGGATGCGGGACGTGGGGCTGAAGCGGGGGCGCCTCTACGAGCTGATGCACGGCGGCGGCGGGATACTGCTCGACCAGACCGGCCGGCTCTCGGTGGCGGGCTGGGCGGATCGGGTCGACCACGTCGTCGACGTCAGCGAGGAACTGGACGTGCCCGCGGCGCTGCTGCGGCCGGACGGCCACGTGGCGTGGGTTGGTGAAGACCGTCAGGAGCTGCTCAGCCAGCTGTCCAGGTGGTTTGGCGCTGCCGTCAGCTGAGCGCGCAGTTGTGGCTCGAAAGGTTGGCTTCTTGCTGTTATTACTCTTCCACTAGTCCAGAGCTGGCCCGGGCTGAATCGCCGCCACCGTCCGGTAGGGGCGGAAGAACGCGCGCAGCTCCTCCGCGTAGAGCTCGGGCTCCTCGAACGGCGCGAAGTGGCCGCCGCGCGGGGGCTCGGTCACGCGCACGACGTTCGCGGTGCGCTCGAGCCACGCCCGCGGCGGGCGGACGATGTCACCGGGGAAGAGCGAGAAACCGGACGGCACCTCGACCCGGCGGGCGTGCTGCGCGGGCGGGATCGCGGCGTTCGCGCGGTACATGCGCATCGACGAGCCAATCGTCTCCGTCAGCCAGTAGAGCGTGACGTTCGTGAGGATCTCGTCCTTCGTGAAACGCCGCTCGATGTCGCCGCCGCAGTCGCTCCACGCCCGGAGCTTCTCGACGATCCACGCGGCGAGCCCGGCTGGCGAGTCGGTGAGCCCGAAGGCGGCGGTCTGGGGCTTCGTACGGTGCATGGCGGCGTAGGCGCCCTCGGTCGCGCCCCAGGCCGCAGCGTCCTCGAACCAGCCGCGCTCTTCGGGCGTGAGGTCTGCCCGGTCGCCGGTGAAGACGGGCACGCCCGCGTCGGTGCGGTGAACGGCCACGACCCGGTCCGGGTGGTCGAGCGCGAGGTAGCGGCTCACGTGGCTGCCGATGTCCCCGCCCGCCGCGCCGAACCGCGCGTAACCGAGGACGCCCATGAGCTCGGCCCACAGGCCGGCCACAGCGATGGCGTCGAG
>Ga0302320_10023109_pt1 | contig 12221 bp, 6 predicted proteins | sample Bog_T0_3_FD_202130 | JGI IMG/M metagenome (GOLD analysis project Ga0302320, IMG submission 202130) | Peat permafrost microbial communities from Stordalen Mire near Abisko, Sweden - Bog_T0_3 | ecosystem: Environmental > Terrestrial > Soil > Wetlands > Peat | place: Sweden: Abisko, Stordalen Mire...
AGTCGCTCTGCCTCGACGTCGAGCTCATCAAGCGCGCGGATCTCATCAAGAAGCTGCCCGCGCCTGAAGTTGCAGTTGCCGATTAAGTAACCAATCGGCTGCGACGAGCAGCATTGTCTTTGAAGTGAACAGTGGGCAGAGCAAGGAGACTGACCACTGACCGCTGTTCACTGACCTCTGTTCTTCAGGGTCCTTCTTGAAAGCGGCAGCAGCCGCATCCCGGGAAGGAAGGACCCATTCACAATCCCGGGAAACACCGCGGCGCGTTGCCGAAAGGCCCGCCAAGGAGGGTCGCCTTGTTCCGTTCGAACCCGTTTGAGCTCACCAGCCCGATTACCGACTTTGACGCAATCCGCATCATGCTCGCTAGCCCTGAGAAGATCCGCAGTTGGTCGCATGGTGAGGTCACCAAGCCGGAGACCATCAACTACCGCACCTTCAAGCCGGAGCGCGACGGCCTTTTCTGCGCGCGCATCTTTGGGCCGGTGACGGACTGGGAGTGCCTTTGCGGCAAGTACAAGCGCATGAAGCACCGCGGCGTCATCTGCGACAAGTGCGGCGTTGAAGTCACGGTCTCGAAGGTCCGCCGCGAGCGCATGGGACACATTGAGCTGGCCTCGCCCTGCTCGCATGTCTGGTTCTTCAAGGGCCTGCCTTCGCGCATCGGTCACCTGCTCGACATCTCGCTCCGCGATCTCGAGAGCATTCTCTACTTCGAGTCCTACGTCGTCGTCGATCCCGGTGACGCGCCCGTCAAGGAGCGCGAGATCATCAAGGACGAGACCAAGTTCCGCGAACTCGATGCTCAGTTCCGCCCTTCCGGCTTCAAGGCCATGATGGGAGCTGAGGCCATCAAGGAACTCCTCAAGCGCGTGCAGATCGACGAGCTCGGCATCGAGCTCCGCGAGCGCATGAAGACCGAGACCTCCGCGCAGAAGAAGCTCAAGTATGCCAAGCGCCTCAAGGTCGTCGAGGCCTTTCGCAAGAGCGACAACAAGCCGCAGTGGATGATTCTCGACGTGCTGCCCGTCATTCCTCCCGAGCTGCGTCCCCTCGTGCCGCTGGATGGCGGTCGCTTTGCCACCTCGGACCTGAACGATCTCTATCGCCGCGTCATCAACCGCAACAACCGGTTGAAGAAGCTGATGGACCTGCACGCTCCTGAAGTCATCGTGCGCAACGAAAAGCGCATGCTGCAGGAAGCGGTGGACGCGCTCTTCGACAACGGCCGCCGTGGCCGCGTGCTGCGTGGCGCAAACAACCGCCCGCTCAAATCGCTCTCTGATACCCTCAAGGGCAAGCAGGGCCGCTTCCGCCAGAACCTGCTCGGCAAGCGCGTGGACTACTCGGGCCGTTCGGTCATCGTGGTCGGCCCCGAGCTCAAGCTGCACCAGTGCGGCCTGCCCAAGAAGATGGCGCTCGAGCTCTTCAAGCCCTTCATCTATCACCGCCTTGAGCAGACCGGCCACTGCACCACCATCAAGCAGGCCAAAGAGATGGTTGAGATGCAGGAAGCCATCGTGTGGGACATCCTTGAGGAGGTCATCAAGGACCACCCGGTGCTGCTCAACCGCGCGCCTACGCTTCACCGCCTGGGCATCCAGGCCTTTGAGCCGGTGCTCGTCGAAGGCAAGGCCATCAAGATTCACCCCTTGGTCTGCACCGCCTTCAATGCCGACTTCGACGGCGACCAGATGGCCGTCCACATTCCGCTCTCGCCCGAGGCGCAGATTGAGGCCAGCGTGCTCATGCTCGCTTCGCACAACATTCTGTCCCCGGCCTCCGGCCAGCCCATCACCGTGCCCACCCAGGACATGGTGCTCGGCCTCTACTACCTCACCAAGGCCAAGAAGGGCGGCAAGGGCGAAGGCCGCGTCTTTGCAAACACTGAAGAGATCCTCATGGCTCTTGAAGCCAAGGAAGTCGAGACCCTCTCGCCCATCCGTCTGCGCTACACCGGCAACGTGCTCGACATGACCACCGCCTACGACGATCAGGATCTGACCCACACTGAGGCTGTTGCCTTCAACAAGCAGTACATCTCCACCACCGTCGGCCGCGTCATCCTCAACGATGCGCTGCCCGCGGGCATGCCGTTCGTCAATGGGCTGCTGAAGAAGAAGGGCATCGGCCAGTTGGTCAACTATTGCAACCAGAACCTCGGTCTCGAGGTTACGGTTGCCATGCTTGACCGCATCAAGGACCTCGGCTTCCAGTACGCCACGCGTTCCGGCCTCTCCGTCGGCCTCGACGACATGGTCATCCCCGACTCGAAGTACACCACGGTGCGCGCCGCCGACCTCAAGGTGATCGAAGTCCAGAAGCAGTACATGGACGGCGCCATCACCAACGGTGAGCGCTCCAACAAGGTCATCCAGATGTGGTCGGCCGTCACCGATCAGGTAGCCGACGAGATGTTCGGCAACATGAAGCGCGCCGACGACGAAGGCGCCTTCAACCCGATTTACATCATGGCCGACTCCGGCGCTCGCGGTTCCAAGCAGCAGATTCGCCAGCTCAGCGGCATGCGCGGTCTGATGGCCAAGCCGTCCGGCGAAGTCATCGAGACCCCCATCACGGCGAACTTCCGCGAAGGCCTCACCGTGCTCGAGTACTTCATCTCCACCCACGGCGCGCGCAAGGGCTTGGCCGATACTGCCCTCAAGACCGCTGACTCCGGTTACCTCACCCGCCGCCTCGTTGACGTGGCTCAGGACGTCATCGTCACCGAGTACGACTGCGGCACGGTCGAAGGCATCTATGTCAGCGCCATCGTCGAGTCCGGCGAAATCATTGAGCCGTTGCGCGACCGTATCATTGGACGCGTGACCCTCGAGCGCATCAAGGACTACGACGGAAACATCGTGGTCGATGTGAACCAGGGCATCGATGAAGACAGCGCTTCCGCCATTCAGGGCGCCGGCGTTGAAAGGGTCAAGATCCGCTCCGTGCTCACCTGCGAGTCGCGCCGCGGCGTCTGCGCTCTCTGCTACGGCCGCAACCTCGGCTCCGGCCGCATGGTCGAGCTGGGCGAAACCTGCGGCGTCATCGCCGCGCAGTCCATCGGCGAGCCGGGCACGCAGTTGACCATGCGTACCTTCCACGTCGGCGGCACCGCCAGCCGCGTGCAAGACAAGTCGCGCCTCGACGCCAAGAACAACGGCTTCGTGCGCTTCATCAACCTCAACTATGTCGAGAGCAAGGATGGCACCCTGGTCGCCATGAACCGCTCCGGCTCCATCGCCATCCAGGACGAGCGCGGCCGTGAGAAGGAGCGCTACCAGGTCGTCTACGGCGCCCGCATGAAGGTCAAGGACGGCGAGCACGTCAAGCTGGGCCAGGTTCTGGCCGAGTGGGACCCCTACACCTACGCCATCCTCACTGAAATTGGTGGCGCGGTCACCTACAAGGATCTGCAGGAAGGCATCACCCTCAACGAAGAAGTCGATGAAGTCACCGGCCTCTCGCGTTGGGTCGTCGCCGACTCGCCCGATGAAAAGCGGCAGCCCGCTCTCCTGGTCAAGAACGCAAAGGGCCACAAGCGCTATCTGCTCCCTCGCGGCGCTCACCTCATGATTCAGGATGGCGACGAAGTCGGCCCCGGCGACGTGCTCGCCAAGATTCCCAAGGAGAGCACCCGCACCAAGGACATCACCGGCGGTCTGCCTCGCGTGGTGGAGCTGTTTGAAGCGCGCAAGCCGCGTGAGACGGCCATCATCAGCGAGATCGACGGCGTGGTCCGCTTCGGCGAGGTTGCCAAGGGACAGCGCAAGATCTACATCACCGCGGACAACGGCGACGAGAAGGAATACTCTGTGCCCCGCGGCATCCACGTCAACGTGCAGGAAGGCGAGCGCCTGCGCGCCGGCGACCCGCTGATGGACGGCCCCCTCAACCCCCACGACATCCTTGCCGTGCTGGGCGAGAAGGAGCTGCAGGGCTACCTGGTCAACGAAATCCAGGAAGTCTACCGTCTGCAGGGCGTGGCCATCTCGGACAAGCACATCGAAGTGATTGTCCGCCAGATGCTCCGCTGGGTTCGCATCGACGAGGTGGGCGATACCAACTTCCTGCTCGAGCAGCAGGTGGATCGCTTCCGCTTCCGCGAAGAGAATGAGCGCGTCCTCAACAACGGCGGCCGTCCCGCAATTGGCCGTCCGCTGCTCTTGGGCATCACCAAGGCGTCGCTCTCGACGGACAGCTTTATCTCCGCCGCCAGCTTCCAGGAGACCACCCGCGTTCTCACAGAGGCCAGCATCAACGGCGCCATCGACAACCTCCGCGGCCTCAAGGAGAACGTCATCGTCGGCCGCCTCATCCCCGCCGGCACGGGCCTGGAGTACTACCGCAACGTTCAGCTCTCGCCTGAGCTGGAGGAAGCAGCAGCCCGTGTTCAGCAGGAAGTCACTGCGGAAATCGAAGCAGCCGAGCGCGAACTGGAGCTTATGCGCCAGGAAGGCGAGGCCGAGGAGATGGCGGCAGAGTAGCCGCTTTCCCAGCCGCAACAACCAGAGGCCCGGCGCAAGCCGGGCCTCTTCGTCTCACCCCTCAAGCGGTTGCTTCAGGATTGCCGTGCGCAGTCGGTACTCGCCGCTTCTCGTGCTTGGCAACGTACATGGCGGTATCCGCAAAGCTCAGCAGACTGTCCCTCGTCGTGGCGTCTTCGGGATAAAGCGCAACCCCCACGCTCGCCGCGCCGCGCAGAACGTAGCCCTCCACGGCAAAGGCCTCGTCAAAGCAGTGTTCCAGCCGCAGCGCAATCTCCTCCACCTCTGCGCGGCTGCGCACCACCGGCACCAGAGCCGCAAACTCGTCCCCGCCCAGCCTGGCCAGCATGTCGTGCGAACGAAGCTGGCGCTTCATGCGGCTCGCCACCTCCTGCAGGTAGAGATCGCCCACCTGGTGCCCATACAGATCGTTCACCAGCTTGAACTCGTCCAGATCGATGTAGATCAGCCCGAAGATATCGGCATCCTGCCGCGCCTTTTCAATCTGCGCATCCAGCAGCCCGTCGAGCGAGCCCCGGTTGTGAATGTCGGTCAGCAGATCGAACTCCGAACGGTGCCGCAGATCCGCATAAAGCCGCCGCGTCTCGATCGCCAGCGTTGCCAGCTCCGCACCCATGGCCAGCGCATCCGCCTCGCCGGGTTCCGGCCGGCTCAGCGGGTCGAGCCCGGCAAAAATCACGCCCAGCGGTGCCCCGGAGCGCGCCGGAATCTCCACTTGAGCCAGGCGTAGGGCAGTGGAATTCGCCGGGTAGCTTCCAAGCCGCGCCCCGTCGGAGATCTGGCACCAGCTGGGAGCCCCGTCCATTTTCATAGACACCAATGCGGCAATCTCTTCCACGATCTCCGAGAGCGGCCGGGAGCCGTTGATGTCCTCCAGGATGCGGCTTCGCTGGCGCTCGAACGCTGCTAATGCCACCGTCTGCCGGCCCACCTTGTGCTCGATGGCCCAGCCCCTTGCGCCAACAATCACCACCACAGCCACCAGCAAACTGACCATCAGAATCAGCGTCCGTATGCTCACCAGGGGAGGCCCCCCAATCACCCCAATATCATCCGGGGAGCGAAGCAGCACATCCGTTGCCACCGGACCGTTAAACGGATCGGGCGTATAGAACATGCCGATTCCGGTAACCCGGATCTTCGAGCCGGCCGGAACCACCTTCATTGCCGCGGCATGTGCCCAATCGGAAAATGGCGGATGCCGGTAGATTGCGGAAAACACGTGCCCGTCCGCTTCCAGAACATACTCGTCGTTGGCCGCCTCACGCACCTGCCGCACCACCCGGCCTTCGGTGGTCACAAGATTGAAGGCATTCCCCCCGAACCCCAACTCGCGCCAGCCCACCGCCACCGGCACAATCGGCGCCTGAACGTGCGTATCGCGAATCTCGGCCAGCCACAGAATGCTGAAGCCGTTCCGCACCTCGGGGAACCCCGTCACCTCCGCCAGGTCTCCAATGCGTAGCGGTTCGCTGGTCGCTGTCATGATCCACAGGCTGTTGGAACCCTTCTGCAGCACCACCGTCGACCCCGGCTGATAGTAAGTGATCGTTCCCTGTACCCTCACCCGTCGCGACAGATCGCGTACCCGGTAATTGCCCAGTATATTGTCCAGCGGCGCCAGGGGAACCGCCGCGCTGGGCGCCGCCGCCGGCTTCAGAATCCGCACGTCCGCCAGGCTCTGGACATCGATCCTTGAGCCGGACAACTGCATCCTCTGATCGAACTTCGCGGTTGCGATTCCTGTGATCTCGACCTCGGCATCCAGCAGCTTGCCCAGCGCGCTCTCATCGGTGCTGTTCACTGCTGCATCCACATAGCCATCGTCCATCGACACCTGCAGGTAGATGCCCCGCAAATCCCCCACTCCAGCCATGTCGGCAGATCGGACCACGGCGCGCAGCCGCACCCTCATGCAGTCCAGTTGCGCGCTGACGAGCTGCGCGAAGCTCGCCGGCAGGGGACTGGGCAAGGCGCCGTGATGCAGCGGAGTTACACTCGCGGCGTTCACAATGGGACGAAGGCTGCCCTGCGTCGTGCCCGTCACCCGCACGCGGTCACCGGGGCTCAGGCCGGCTCCCGCCTTGTAGCTCACATAGATTGCTGCGCCGTCATCCTGCACAAACAGGTCGGTATCCGTGTTGCGGTAGTAGGTGACCGTCGCCTCGAACACCACAGGCAAGGCGCGGTCGGCCTCGGCATTGGTCAGAGCACGAAGAGCGCGCAGCGTCGTCAACGGGGCTGGCGGCGCCGGCCACGCTGCCACGGCACATCCCAGCAGCAGGACCCCGATTGCAGGCACCTTTTTCATCGGGAGAATTCTAACCGAACCGGCCTCCCCATGCTGCAACCAGGGAGTCGCCGGCTCGAATCGAGAAAGAACCCTTAACTCTCAGCCAGCTCGGACCTCTCTTGCGCAGAGGCTGTCCCCTTCTTGGTGTGCTTGGCCACGTACATCGCCGCGTCTGCGGCGCTCAGCAGGCTGTCCTTGGTCGTGGCGTCCTCCGGGTAGAGGGCAATGCCCACGCTGGCAGAGCCCCGAAGCACGTACCCGTCCAGGGCGTAGGGCTCGTCAAAGCTGTGCTCCAGGCGCAGCGCAATCTCCTCCACCTCCGCGCGGCTGCGCACCACCGGAACCAGCGCCGCAAATTCGTCCCCGCCCAGCCGGGCCAGCATGTCGTGCGAACGAAGTTGGCGCTTCATGCGGCTCGCCACTTCCTGCAGGTAGAGATCGCCCACCTGGTGCCCATACAGGTCGTTCACCTGTTTGAACTCATCCAGATCGATGTAGATCAGCCCGAAGATGTTGGCGTTCTGGCGCGCTTCCTCAATCTGTGCGTCCAGCAGCCGGTCCAGCGAGCCGCGATTGTGGATGTCGGTCAGCAGATCGAACTCCGAGCGGTGCCGAAGATCGGCATAAAGCCGCCGCGTCTCGATGGCCAGCGTTGCCAGCTTGGCGCCTACCTCCAGCGAGTGCTCAATATGTACCCCCAGGGGCGCGTCCTGGGGAAAGGCCACAAAGAGCTTGCCCAGGGGAGGTCCTGACCGCGCAAGTATGTCGGTTTGCATCACGCGCAGATGATCGATCTCCTGCGGATACTGGCCCAACCGCGCGCCGTCCGTCACCTCGCACCAGCAGCAAGCGTCCTCGATCCTGAATGAGGTCAGCTCGGCGATCTGCTCCAGAATCGAGGCCAGAGGCTCGGCCCCGTTGATGTCTTCGAGAATGCGGCTGCGCCGCCTTTCGCGCTCGGCGGTAGCGCGCTCCAGGGCGGCCTCGGCTTCAATGCGGAGGGACAGCGCCGCGGTCTGTTGGTGTACCTTCCGGCGCAACGTCCAGCCCCACGCTGCCACCGCAATCACCACCAGCAGCAACACGCTGACCAGGGCGGCGAGGTTGCGAACATTCACCAGGGAAGGCCTGGCGATCATGACGATATCGTCGGGCGTTCGCATCAGGATATTGAACGGAACATCCCGGTCAAACGGATTCGCGCTCTCCAGAACGCAGATTCCCGTCACCCGAACCGTGGCTCCCACGGGCATCTCCTTCATGGCGGGAAGCGCATCGGACGCGGCGGGGTGATGATAGATGGCAGAGAACTTGTAGCCGTTTGAGACCAGCGCGTACTCGTCCTGCGAGGGCCCCTGCACTGCCGTCACCACCTTGCCTTCGATCGAAACAAGATCGAACAGATGCTTGCTCGACACCAGTTGCTGCCAACCCTCCCGCTGCGGCGTGATGGGATGCGGAAGATGCGTATCGTAGATCTCGCTGGTCGTCAGCACCAGGAAGCCGTTATTCACGTCCGGGAATCCAGTTGCGTCCGCAAGGTCGCCGATGCGCAGCGGTTCGGTCGTCTGCGTTTTGATCCACAGGCTCTTCGTCCCGCTCTGCAGCACCGCGGCCGAGCCGGGCTCATAGTAGGTGATCGTTCCACGCACTCTAAGCCTCTGGCTGGTGTTCTGCACATGGTAGCTGTGGATAATCTCGTCCATCGGCGTCTCGGGCAGAGAGGCCAGGATCACGTCAACGCCCTTGATGATCTTGAGGTTTGCGTAGGAAGAAACATGCAACAGAATCCCCGTCTGCTGCATCTTGCCGTCGAACTTGCCCGAGACCGGGCCGGTGATCTCCACCTCGTCGTCCAGCAGATCGGTCAGCATCTTCCGGTCGTCGCTGTCCACCGTCGCGTTGATAATGCCGCCATCGGCGTTTAACTTCAGATTGGTATAGTACCGTTTGCCGGCTGAGCTGATCTCCAGGTCTATGGAGCGCACCACGCCCCGCACCTTCACCAGCATGCAGTCGTGTTCCGCCTTGATCAGTTGGTCATGATCCGCAGGGATGGCCGCCGGCAGGCTGCCGTGCCGCAGCAGAGTGATCCGCTTGGCCAGAACGAAGGGCCTGAAGCTGGGCTCCGTCGCTCCCTCCACCCGAACCCGGTCTCCCGGAACAAACGCGCCGATATTTGTCGTCGTGGGCTGCACATAGATGGCAACGCCCCCGTCCTGCACAAACATCGTCTTTTCGTAGTCGCGATAGTAGGTAACCGTCGCTTCAAAATCCACGGGAACCAGGTGGCTGGCCTCCGCGTTCGTCAAGGGGTTAATATCCCGCAGGGACCTGAGTGTTTCAGGCTCCTCCGCGCAGGCGGCTATGGCCCCTCCCAACACGATGATCAGTGCGGCTATCAGTCTCTTCATCAAGGAGTATCCAATCGCGCCGGCGATGAGTTGCCTACCCCTGAGATTCCCTATCGGCAGTCCTCGAAAAGTCAATCGGGCCGAGGGCTTCAAACAGCCGGGCGTCCGTATTCACACTCCAGGCGCCGGAAATCTTCACACCGTTATCCTACTCTCACATGAATCTGGTTTAATAGCCCTTTTGAGGTACTGAAGCGCAACCTCTGCCAGTCTGAAGAGCGCCTGGATTCAGGTCTGCCCTGTTTTGCACAGCCTGGCCAACAGCCCGCTCCCAATACCGCGTATGCGTTTCATATGAGGATACTTTTGCATGTCGAGCAACGCTGAAAATACCGATGTTTCCACTGTCCAACCGCACAGCGGCAACCAGTCCGTGCCCACCCGCCGCATTCGCGTCATCGGCGTCCCGCTGGACATGGGCGCAAGCCGCCGCGGCGTCGATATGGGCCCCTCCGCCATGCGCGTCGCCGGCCTGGAAGCCCGCCTCGAAGCCCTCGGCCACCAGGTCACCGACGGCGGCAACATCCGCGTGGAAATCGCGGAGACCCGCAAATCCGGCAGCTCCAACGCCCGCTACCTCGCCGAGATCGCCGAGACCTGCACCCGCACCGCCGAAGCCGTCGTCAAGACCCTCGAAGAAGGTATGACTCCCATGGTCCTGGGCGGCGATCACTCCCTGGCGGCAGGCTCCGTCTCCGGCGTCGCCCACTTCTACCAGCGCCAGGGCCTGAAGATCGGCGTCCTCTGGATTGACGCTCACTCCGACATCAATACCCCCGACACCTCGCCCTCCGGCAACGTCCACGGCATGCCCCTGGCCGCCCTGCTCGGCCTCGGCCCGGAGCCCCTGGGCAGCATCTTCGGATACTCGCCGAAAATCTCCCCTGAGAACACTGTCCTCATCGGCGTCCGCGACATCGACGGCGCCGAGCGCGAGAACATCCGCCGCTCCGGCATCGCCAGGGTCTACACCATGCGCGACATCGACGAACGCGGCATGCGCGCCGTCATGGAAGAGGCCCTGCAAATCGCCGGCAACGGCACCGCCGGCTACCACGTCTCGCTGGACATGGACTGGATCGACCCCGAAGACGCCCCCGGCGTGGGAACCCCGGTCCGTGGCGGCGCAACCTATCGCGAAGCCCACCTGGCCATGGAGATTCTGGCCGACCACGGCCGCCTGCTCAGCTTCGAAATCGTCGAAGTCAACCCGGTAATCGACGAACACAACCGCACCGCCGACCTCGCCGTAGAACTGGCCTGCTCCGCATTCGGGAAGAAGATTCTGTGAGGGGTACTACAGAAGGGCTGGCCGCCAGGCTTTCGGAAGGAGAAGCGAATCGGGGTTACAATGAAGCAATGAGGACTCGGGAGACGGGCGAAATGGCAAAAGAAGTTCTTAACTCGACAAGGAATGGAGCCGCTCAGAAGCTCGATCCGCGGAGCGAGAGCTTTACGCGCGAGTTCAAGCGCGCGGCGAAGGCCTTCACCTTGAAGGCTACCAAGTCCCCTGAGCAGGCATTGGCGGTCTTGGTCGAGGCAGGAATCTATACCCGCACCGGCAGGCTGTCAAAGAACTATCGCTAAAGCAATTCTCCTTCTGCCCTGCGCCAGAGCCGAGGCGATCAAGTGGCGATTCTTGTAAGAAATCGCCATCCGGCAGGATGCTGCGAAGGCTATATCTGAAGGAGAAATTCCTTAGATCGTGCATCATCTCTCCACAAGTTTCGTGCTCGCCTATCATGGTTGCGACCGTGATTTGGCGGAGGGTTTGCTTTCCGGAGCCAAATCTCTCAAACCCAGCGACAACGACTACGACTGGCTCGGCCCGGGCGTCTATTTTTGGGAGTCGAACCCAGACCGGGCCCTGGAGTTTGCAAGAGAGAAGCGGAAACGCGGCGAGGGAATTCGCAAGCCGTTTGTTGTGGGTGCTGTGATCGATCTGGGCCTGTGCCTTGACCTCACCACCAAGGATTCAATTGAGAACCTGCGGGATGCTCATGCGAGTTTGTTGGCAACCATCGGCCCAACGGGCGGTCCCTTGCCGGTGAATGGGCCTGAAAGCTGGCGGCGGCGCCTGGATTGCGCCGTGATCCGGTTTCTGCACCTGATTCGACAGGGTCCAGAGTCGGAGCCTATCGACACAGTGCGAGGAATCTTCACAGAAGGCAATCCGATTTACGCGGGCTCTGCATTCCTCGAAAAGACCCACGTGCAAATTGCAGTAGTCAATCCGGATTGCATCAAGGCTGTGTTTCGAGTTCCAAGATCGGTGATCAAGTAACGATATGGCAAAAAAACTCCGTGTTGGCATTCTCTTTGGCGGCCGAAGCGGCGAGCATGAGGTCTCTCTCCTCTCTGCCGCTTCCATCCTTGAAGCAATCGATCGCAAAAAGTTCGACGTGGTGCCCATCGGTATCAACAAGGCTGGCCACTGGCTCACCGCCGGCGCAGCGCATGGCCTGCTCGAAATCGGCCGCTCGGCCAACGGCAACTCGGCTAACAGCGGCCCGGCCCAGCCCGAAAAGCCCCTCCGCGCCGGCGACCCGGCCGTCACACCTGGAGCCCGCGTCCTGGCCGAGGGCCAGCCCACGCTGCTTGCTCCCGAACCCAAGGAGCAGGCCGCACTCACCGTTACCGGCCAGTCTGCTCTGGCCAGCCAAAGGCTCGACGTGGTCTTTCCCGTCCTGCACGGCACCTTTGGCGAAGACGGCACCATCCAGGGCCTCTTCGAACTCGCCGGCATCGCCTACGTAGGCGGCGGCGTTCTCGGCTCCTCCGTGGGCATGGATAAGGACGTCATGAAGCGCCTCTTTGCCAATGCAAAGCTGCCCATCGTCAAGCACGTCACCCTGCTCCGCGCCGCGTGGGAAAAATCTCCCCGCAGGGCCGTCGCCCAGATCGAAGCCGCGCTCAGGTACCCGGTCTTCGTAAAGCCCGCCAACCTCGGCTCCTCGGTCGGCATCAGCAAGGTGCACAATCGCAAGGAGTTGGGGCCGGCGCTCA
>Ga0302320_10023110_pt1 | contig 12221 bp, 12 predicted proteins | sample Bog_T0_3_FD_202130 | JGI IMG/M metagenome (GOLD analysis project Ga0302320, IMG submission 202130) | Peat permafrost microbial communities from Stordalen Mire near Abisko, Sweden - Bog_T0_3 | ecosystem: Environmental > Terrestrial > Soil > Wetlands > Peat | place: Sweden: Abisko, Stordalen Mire...
TACTGGCTCGCCTGCGACAAGTTCAGCGGCAATCGCGCCTAGGCCTGGAGCGAAACCGGCCGCGTGCTCTCGGCGGGGCGCAGGGTGAAGAAAAACGTCGCGCCGGCGTCCGGCTGCGACTGCGCCCAAATCCGGCCGCCATGCCGCTGGATGATTCGTTGCACCGTCGCCAGCCCGACCCCGGTGCCCTCGAATTCGCTCGCGTCGTGGAGGCGCTCGAAGAGGGTGAACAATTTATCCTGGTCGGCCATGTCAAAGCCGACGCCGTTGTCCTGAATCGAGAAGATCGGCAGATTGCCCTCGGTTCCGGCCGCCCCGACGATAATCACCGCCTGGGCCCGGCGGCGGCTGTACTTGAAGGCGTTGCCGAGGAGGTTGGCCAGGACCTGGCGCAACAGCACCGGGTCGCCCTGGACGGCGGGCAGGTCCCCGATCCGCACGTCGACGGCGCGCGACTCGAGTTCCGGCGCCATCTCGGCCAGGGTCTCCCGCACCATCTTGCCCATGTCGACCCGCTCGATCACGAGCGACTTCTTGCTCAGGCGGGAAAATTCCAAGAGGGCGTTGATCAGCTGCTCCATGTTGCGCACGCCCTTCAGGATCTTGTGCAGATACATGTCCGCCTGGGCGGGCAACTGCGGCCCATAGTCTTCCACCAAGATCTGGGCGTAGCCCATGATATGGCGCAGCGGCCCGCGCAAGTCGTGGGACACGGAGGAGCCAAAGGCCTCCAATTCCTGGTTGGCACTCTGCAGCTGCCCGGTTCTCTCCTGCACCCGGCGCTCAAGCTCGGCCGCATGCTGCTGGACCTGGGCGTAGAGGCGGGCCCGCTCCGCCTGGGTGGCGTCGATCGCCACCAACATGGTGTTGAACGATTCGGTCAGGACCCCGATCTCATCCAGCCCGCCGCGCGGCACCCGGGCGCTGAAATCATTGCGCTCGGCCACGGTCTGGGCGGCCCGGGTCAGCGCCAGGACGGGCTCGGAGACGAAGCGCTGCATCCGGTTGGAGAGCCAGTAGGCCACCAGCCCGGAGCACAGCATCACGCCCAGGGCGATCAGGCCGTAGAATTCCAGCTGCTGGTAAAAGATGGAAAGGTTGCGCAGGATCGCCAGGGTGCCCAGGCGGGTGCCGCCGGCCTCGACCGGCACCCACACGGTCAGCTGGTGGTGCTGAAATTCCGAATAGGTGCCGGCGGGGTGGCGGGGCGCGATCTCGACCGGAACGTCCGATGCCGCGTAGCGGGCAAAGACATGGTCGTGGCTGTCGAAAATGACCGCGCCCGCCGTCTCGGGATCGGTCTTGAGGGCCGCGAGGATTTCCTCGGCGTCCTTGGTGCTGTCGAAGGCGAGAGCGGCGCTGGTGTTGACCGCGAGAATCTTCGCCCGCGTGGTCGAAGCCCGCACCGTCTCCTGGCGGAACCAATTCCACTCGAACAAGCCGAAGGCCCCGCAGGTCAGCGCGATCACCGCCAGGCAGACCCCGGTCATGAGCAGGCGCAGTTTGGTCGCGATCGGCCAGGCGCGGAATTTTTCGCCGAAGCTCATGGCCGTTCCGTCACCTCCGCCAGACGCAGCAGATTCGAGCTGATGGCGACCGAGCTTTCCTTGGCCGCCGCCAGGTTGACCCGCAGCCGGATGTGACCGGCTTCGGTGCGGAAGGCGATGATGCCGCCGTCGCGCAGAAAGGCCGTGGACTCGCCCACGGTCAGAATCGGGCTGCTCTGGAGGTTACTCTCGCGGAATTCCGCCTCGCTGCCCAGGGCGACATAGAGGATCTGGCAGGATTTCGCCTCCGCGGCGTTGGCGACCCGGCGCAGCTCCAGCGGATGGCCCTTGGCCTTCTCGTCCCTGATGACGCGCGTCAGGGTGTCGCCGAAAGGGTCGCTGCCCCACAGACCGATGACGAGCGGGGCCTGGGCGGCCGTGAAGGCGGCCGGCGGCCAGGAGACAAAATGCGTGAAGTGGTAGAGGAAAAGGGCCTTGACCGTCGCTTCCGGCACGGCGGCGCGCGCCGGGGCGAGGACCAGGGCGGCGAGCAGGAGGGTCCCAAAGCAGCGGTTCCACCCTTGTCGCCTCCCACCCACGCTTCTCGGATGTCGAACTGTCGGGTCCATCACCGGCGCAGGGGATCGCCGTTAGCGGATCAATAGGCCGGAATCGGCGGTTCGTTGCGACGCAGCCAATAGTTGGACAGGTCGCGGGCGACCTCGGTCAGGACACCGAGGGAGGAAGGCTTGACCAAGTAGGAATTGGCGCCCGCCTGATAGGCGCTGACCACGTCGTCCCGGGCCGTCGAAGAGGTGAAGATCACGACGATCATCGAATGGAGGCACTCGTGGGCCCGGAGCCATTTGAGCACCTCCAGGCCCGATTTGCGCGGCAGCTTGAGGTCGAGCAGCACGAAGGCCGGGAGCGGATAGTCCGCTTTTTTCCCCGCAGCGGTCGCGTGGGTGAGGTACTCGATCGCCGAAGCCACGCTCGGCACCGACCGAATCGCGGTGGGAACCTCCGCCTTGCGGAAAGCGCGTTCGAGAAGAAAGACGGAATCGCTCTCATCCTCAACGACTAGCACCGGCGAGTTGTCAGTCATGCCCACAGTGAAAACATAGACCAGAATGGGTCAATGGCCTTTGCCAACTTTTTCCACTCCAGCCAATTCAGGACTTCCGCCAGTGCCGAAAATGTGACAAACCTTCCTTCCCCTGCGCTGCCAACCGGATGAATAAGATTTTGGTGATCGATGACGACGAGGCGTTGCGCCGCACGCTGGAGGCGGCGCTGCACCATTTTGGCTACGAGGTGGTTGTGGCGAGCCATGGCGAAGAAGGCATCCTCCTGGCCAAGGAATACATGCCCGATGTCATTCTCTGCGACATCAACATGCCGGGGATGGACGGCCGGGCCGTGCTCAAGGCGATGCGGGGGGACCCTAAGCTCGCCAACCGCCAGATCGTGCTCATGACGGGCAACCAGGCCCAGAACACCCTGCGCGAGGGCATGAACCTGGGGGCCGACGACTACCTAGCCAAGCCGTTTGAAATCTCGCAATTGCGCACCTGTGTCGAGGCACGCCTGCGCCGGGCGGAGATGTACCGGCGCCTCGAGGACGGGATGCTCCGCCGCCACGCCAATCTTTTCGGGAGCACCCTGCCGCACGAATTCATGACGCCGCTCAACGGCATCCTCGGTTTCTCCGAAATCCTGCGGGAGGACTTGGACAAGATTCCCATCAGCGAATCCCGCCAGATGCTGGCCGACATCGAGACCTGCGCCCGTCGCCTCCATCGCACGCTGCTCAACTACATCAATTTGGTTTCCCTGGAGGGCGACGTCGAGGACTCCTCGATGCCGCCCCCGATCTCGGCCGACCGCTCGGTGCCGTTGATCAGCCGCATCGCCCAGGACATCGCCCTAAAGTACGACCGCCGCCGCGACCTCGAAATCAGCGTCGACCCGCTCGGTTTCCTCTGCCGGGACGATGATCTGCGCGTCATCGTCGAGCATGTGATCGAGAATGCCTTCGGCTATTCCCCGGCCGGCTCGCCCGTAACCGTCAGCTTCACCCTGATCAATGGCCAGCCCACCCTGCGGGTCCGCGACCTGGGCCGGGGCATGACCCCGGAGCAGATCGAGCAGATCGGCATGTTCATGCAATTTGACCGAAAGCGGTTCGAGCAGCAGGGCCTCGGAATCGGCCTCGCCCTGGTCAACCGCCTGCTCAAGCGCAGCCACGGGCGCTTCCGCTTTGAGAGCGCCCTCGGACGCGGCACCACTGTCTGGGTGGAGTTCCGCCCTGCCCCTTAGCCCCCACTCCCTTCTCCTCTATGTCCAAAACCTACCTTGACTCCCTCTATGCGCTCACCGGCCAGGTGGCAGTAATCACCGGCGGCACCGGCACCCTTTGTGGAGAAATGGCCGAGGCCCTGGCCCTCGCCGGCGTCGAGGTCGTGCTGGTGGGTACCCAGGCCGCCAAGGCCGAGCCCCGCCTCGCCCGGATCCAAGCCGCCAATGGCAAGGGCTACTTCGTCAAGGCCGACGTCTCCTCCCGCCCCGAAATCGAGGGGCTGCTCCGGACCGTCCTGGAGCGCTCCGGCCGCGTCGACATCCTCATCAACGGCGCCGGCGTCAATGCCTTCTCCCCCTTCTTCGAGATCGGGGACGAGGAATTCGACCGGGTGATGAATATCAATTTCCGCGCCGTCTTCCGCTGCTGCCAGATTTTCGGCAAGTACCTGGTGGAACGCGGCCAGGGCGGCAGCGTGATCAATATCGGCTCCATGTCGGGGCTGAATCCCCTCTCGCGGGTCTTCACTTACTCGGCGAGCAAGGCCGCCTTGCACAATCTGTCCAAGAATCTCGCCCGGGAATGGGGCCCGCACAAAGTTCGGGTCAATATCCTCGTCCCCGGCTTCTTCCCCGCCGAACAAAACCGCAAAGCCCTCACCCCCGAGCGGCTGGCCCTGATCAAGGGCCACACCCCGATGGGCCGCCTGGGCGAGGCCCATGAATTGACGGGCGCCACCCTCCTCCTCGCGAGCTCGGCCGCGGGCTCCTTTATCACCGGCACGGAATTGGTGGTCGACGGCGGCTTCGACGCCATGACCATCTAGCCCCTGTGGTCGGTTTCGAAGAGGCCCTCGCCCTGCTCCTGCTCACCACGGGGTTGAGCGTCCTCGGGCGCTGGCTGCCCTGGCCGCGAGCCATCACCTATGTCTTGGGCGGCGTCGCAGCCGGCCTGATCCGCTATTTTCCCCCGATCAAGCTGGATCCCGGCTTCTTCTTTCTTTTCTTCCTGCCGCCGCTCCTGTTTTCCGACGGCTGGTTGATGCCCCTGCGGGAATTCTGGAAGTGGAAGCGGTCGATTCTGCTGCTGGCGATCGGCCTGGTGATTTTCACCACCTTTCTCGTCGGCGTCGTCGCCCATGCCCTGGTGCCCGACCTGCCCTACTCCATGGCGTTCGCCCTCGGCGCGGTCGTCTCTCCCACCGACGCGGTCGCAGTCAACGCCATCATGGAGAGGCTGAAGGTTCCGGCCCGGCTCAAGACCATATTGAGCGGGGAAAGCCTGATGAACGACGCCACCGGCCTGGTGGCCTTCAAATTTGCCCTGGCCGCGGCGGTGGCCGGAACGTTTTCTCTGCACAGTGCGGCACTTTCCTTCGTCGGGATCGCCGCCGGCGGCCTGGCGATCGGCTTGGCCTTTGGCTACGGGATCGGAAAACTCCGCGACTTCCTGATCCGGATTCACGGGAGCGACTCCCTGATCGAGACGACCCTCTCGCTTGTCACTCCCTACGTCGCCTTCTTGGCCGCCGAGGAATGCGGCGTGTCCAGCATCCTGGCCGTCGTCGCCGCCGGCCTGTACTCGGGCTGGCGCGACCCCATCCGCACCAACGCCGAGACCCGGCAGATGTCCTGGAACGTCTGGTCGACCGTCCTCTTCTGGCTCAACGGCCTCGCCTTCGTCCTCCTGGGCCTGCAGTTCCCCCACCTCTTCGGGGCGGTCCGGGACGAATACCGTATCCTGCCCCTGATCGGATTCACCGCCGCCATCGCCGGGGTGGCCATGGCGGCACGGATCATCTGGTTTTTTCCCGGAGCTTACCTGCCTTTCCTCCTCTCCGCCCGGGTTCGCCGCCAGGAAACCCGCCCCTCCTGGCAGGCGGTCACCGTCGGCGCCTGGGCCGGGATTCGCGGCACCGTCACCTTGGCGGCGGCCCTCTCCATCCCGCTCTTGCGCCCCGACGGCTCGGCTTTTCCCGGGCGTGACATCGTCATCTTTCTCGCCTTCGGGGTCATCGCCGTGAGTTTGCTCTTGCAGGCCACCACCACCGGATGGCTGATCCACCGCCTCGGCCTGCACGAGGACGAATCGGTCCACGAGGAGGACCGACTGGCCCGGCTGACCGCCGTCGATTCCGGCCTCAAGGCCCTCAAGGCCTTGGCGATGGTGCAAGCTACCCCGGAGGAAGTGGTCGCCCTGGGGCAGATCGTGGCCGAGTACGAGCTGCGGCTGTCGGCGTTGGTCGCCGGCGGCGAGACCGGCAGCCAGGCTCGCCGGCGGCGCCAGGCGCAGAATCGCTACACGATGTTCGCCCTCAAAGCCGAGCGCCGGGCGATCGACGACCTGTGGCGCCGCAACCTCATCAGCGACGAGATCCATCGGCCGCTCCAGCAGCTCCTCGATCACGAAGAAGCGATGCTGCGCAATCCGGCGGGCCTGGAGCAGTTAGCCGGAGCCTGACGACCGCCGCCGACCCTTCCTCCGGCCGGAAAGCAACGGGCTAACGCGGGCGCGCCTTGGCCGCCGCTTCGACGGCGGCGAGGATAACGTCGATCGAGAAGGGCTTCTTTACCACCGCCACCGCCCCGAGGGCTTTGGCCGTTTTTAGGTAGAGCGAGGCATCCCCCTGGCCGCCGCCAGAAATGGCGATGACGGGGATCCGGGGATAGCGCTGATTCATCTCCAGGATGAGGCCGATCCCGTCGAGATTCGGCATCACCAAATCGGCGATCACCAGATCGGAGTCCCGAGCGGTAGTCCCCAGGAGGGTGAGGGCGAGGCGGCCGTCGGTCGTGCAGACGACCTCATGGCCGGCCAATTCCAATATTTCGGTTAGAGCCGTGCAGACGCCCGGTTGGTCGTCGACCACCAGGATCTTAAGTAAGTGGGTGGGAGTGGGGACTGCCGTGGACAAGTGCTTTTGACAATTAACTGATCGTTAATGCCCTTCTCGGCCAGTCCTAAACCGCCTTAAAATTAGGCGATTAGCGCTTTAGGGTCTGCGCTCGGCCCGGTTGGGCCGGACCGCCGGGTTTGCCGGCCGTCACGCGTCGAGGGAATGAAACTGGAGGCGCCAGAAATTGGCCGTTTTTGTCGTGAGTGCAGGCCAAAAATGGCTGATTTTCAAAGGGTACCCAGCCTAATCTTCCGCTGCTCCAGTACTCCGCCGCCGGCCCATGGCTGGACCGTCAAAACCCCACGGCTTCTTTCATGAATGCGTTCGCCTCTACGTGCAATGCCGCCCGCCGCGGCTTCCCCGGGAAAGCTGCCTGTCTTCTTCTCCTTCTCCTTGTCTCGGCGGGATGCTCCCGGCGCGAGACGCCGGCCGAGGCCGGCGTCCGCACCCAGACCCTCCTCGTCGGCAATGCCGCCGAACCTGCGGATCTCGATCCCCAGGTCCAATTCGCCGCCACCGACTACAATATAGCCAATGCGCTGTTCGAGGGGCTGACCTGGACGGACGCGAAGACTTCGCTGCCGGTGCCCGGAGCTGCTGAGCGATGGGATGAATCCCCGGATGGCAGGGTCTATACCTTCCATCTGCGGCCGGAAGCGCGCTGGTCAAATGGGGATCCGGTCAGCGCCAGCGATTTTGTTTTTTCCTTCCACCGGATCCTCCGCCCGACATTCGCGTCCGCGTCCGCCAACATGCTTTGGCCGATCAAGAATGCCCGGGCCTTCAACTCGGGGAAGATCACCGATTTCTCGCTCGTCGGGGTTAAGGCCCTGGATCCGGTGACCCTGGAGATCACCCTGGAGCAACCGACCGGCTACCTGCCGGCGCTAACGGCCAATCAGGCCTGGTTTCCCGTGCCGCAGAAAACCATCGAGAAATTCGGGGCGGCGGACCGGATGGGATCGGTCTGGACGCGGCCGGGCAATCTCGTCGGCAACGGTCCCTTCCAATTGACCGAGTGGACGCCCAACGGCCGCATCGTGGTGGAGAAAAACCCGCATTACTGGAATGTGGCGCACTGTCGCCTGAACCGCGTCGAATTCTTTCCGATGGACAACCCGGCGAGCGAGGAGCTGGCCTTCCGCGCTGGCCAGTTGCACGTCACCGCGGCCCTGCCCGGCCTGCCGGTTTCAAAGATTGCGGCCTACCGGGCCGAGATTCCGAGACGGCTGCGGATTGAGCCCCTCCTGGCCACCGACTATCTCATTTTCAACACGGCCCGCGCTCCCTTCGACCGTCCGGCGCTGCGGCGCGCCCTGTCGTTAGCGATCGACCGGGATGCGATCGTTGGCCTCTACCAGGGATCCGTCCTCCCAGCCCGCGGGCTGACGCCTCCAAATTGCGGAGGCTATACCATGGAGGGGGCGCCGCACGATGATGCTGCGGCAGCGCGAACGCTCCTGGCCGACGCCGGATTCCCCAGAGGACTGCTCGGCCAGCGGCACCCGGACTTTGGGGATTTCAAACTTTCAAGCGATTGACATGCGAGATGATCAACACCGGTTTCTGATGCTGCTGGGGCAGCCTCCAGGGCGTCTGACGGCGGAAGAAGCTGCCTGGGTGCTGGGTTGCCAGGCTCATGATGTTCCGATCCTTATTTTGTCCCGGCTCCTAAAACCACTCGGGAATCCGCAGCCGAATGCCATCAAGTATTTCTGCACGGCAGAAGTTTTGGAGTCGGTCAAAGATCGGTCGTGGCTGGCCAAGGTAACGAATACTGTCAGCCAGCACTGGCGGAAAAAGAACGCCCGAAAGAAAAATCGCTGTGCGAACGGAGTGGAGGATCGGCTTGTGCGATTGGTCGATGTGCCGGCCGGGCCGGAGGCGGGACATTAGCGGGAATGTTTGCCTCTCGAGGCCACTGTTCGCCGAACTTGCAACCTTCGTTCTCATCAGTCTTGTTGCAAAAGGGATTCATCGAACTACATGAAAACTGACGACGTGCCACCACTTCTGGCGGCAGCTGCGCCTGACCGGAAGATTAGCGGATTTTGGAGGAGGCCACTGGCGCTTATGTTCGATGCCGCTGTTCTCGGGCTTTTTGGATTAGTGGCCGGGCTCTTCCTCTTCGATAAATTTGTGACGCTGGGCGGATGGGGTCGATTGATCGGATTCACCGTTGCACTAGCCTATTACACTATTCTTAACAGCAAATTGGGGAAGGGTAAGACGGTCGGAAAACGGATGATGGGAATCGAAGTGATTGATTCGACGGGAGGTCATATTTCAGTGGGCCGTTCATGCCTTCGGTACTTAGTCCTTGGGATACCCTTCTTTTTGAACGGTGCTCCACTCCCGACAAGCGTTGCGATGTCGCCAGTGGGGTATTTCATCGGATTTCTGGTATTGGGAGTCGGAGGTTCCATTGTTTACCTTTACATATTCAATCGGGAAACGCGGCAGAGCTTACATGACCTCGCTGTTGGAACTTTCGTTGTTAAGGGCAAAGGATGCGGGCAATTCGTTGCCAAGTCTATTTGGCGGGCGCACCTCGCCATTGTCGGCGGTTGGTGCCTGCTAGTCATAGGATTCTCATTTGTTGTCCCTTCGCTGTCAAAAAGGGGCGTCTTCCCTGATCTAATCGTTGCTCAGCAGAAGTTGCAATCATCGGGAAAGGTGAACGCAGCGACACTTTTTGCCGGCAAGACTTGGAGTTACCTGAACGGGGTAAAACAGCAGAGTTCGTATCTGCAGGTGACGGCGGATTGGAGGAAACGTCCACACGACTATAAAGTGGCAGCGGAAGAAATGGCCTCCATAATTCTAGCCAGCTACCCCAACGTTAGGGAAAAGGACCTTGTAGATGTGACGATTCGCTACGGCTACAACATTGGAATTGCGCAGTGGTCGACTAGCCAGAACTTCCGATATAGTCCGCAACAATGGGACCTTGTTCTCGGACAGGCAAAATAGAACGGGTCAATCAGGTGGAGGATCGCGCTTTGTTCGGCGGGGTCCCAATCGGCTCAAGCGATTGTAGCTGGCATGGTAATGATCGCGCCATCGCCAATCGCGCGTTGCCTTTTCTCGTAATCCTCCAGCGGTGGAATGAATACGTGAGCCCTTTTCGCGCAGGCGCGACGTGCCGCCTTGCTGGCGTGTCCCAGGGCCTCCTGGGCGAATCTTTCGGGATAGCCGGCGGTCTTGGCACGCTCAGCCCATGCATACCGATAGCTGTGCAGGGTAATGCCAGTGATACCCAATCGTTGGCAGCAGCGCCAAAATTTCCGCGACCGGTGCGTCTCCCGCTTGTTTCGGTGGCGGGGAAAGAGTGACCCGGATTTTGGGAGCGACCGCAAGACTGCTTCAAGGTCGCCGCCAAAGCGGATAATCGAAGCCGTCCCGGTCTTCTGCCGCTGAAAGCTGACGATCTTGGTTTGCCAGTCGATGTCTTCGGCGGAGAGGTTGGCGACATCGGCTTGTGCGGCACCCAGGTGCCAGCAGCATTCGTAGTAGGCTCGGCGCTCAGGGTTGAGTTCGCCGGCGATGATGGCCTCGTGCTCTGCCCAAGTGACCGCCCGCTTCTCTTTGAACCGAATCTTCGGCCATCGTTTCTTCGGGAGGACCGGCCAGGGCAGCCAGCCCAGGTCCAGGGCGAAGTTATGGATTCGCCGCAAGAAAATGTTCGTCGAGACTGACCCGGCATCAAGTGCCTTGAAAAAGTGGGCCGGTTGGGTTTCCACGATGGCCAGGGCGCGGATGAGGTCGAAGGCCTTGTCCGCCATGGCCCGGTGATGCCGAATCAGGGTGGGCCCGGTCTTGGCCTTGGCGATCTCGTCCATTGCGGCCTGCCAGGGGCGCTTTGCGATTTCGGGGTCATTCGCGGAGAGGTAGGTCCTGGCCATCTGGAGGTTGAGGACGGGTTGGCGGACGGCTTCATTTTTGGAATGGAGGAGCGTGCGGGCTTCGCTTTCGTCGTTTGTGCGGAGGCTGATTTGCTGACCGGTGGACGTGTCCTCGCAGTAGAAAACCTTTGCTCGGCGGAACAGGGTGAAACGTTGCTTCATGGTAATGCCCTGAATCGTAGAGCATCCCAAGCGACCGCGTTAGCGGGTAGCGGGCGAGTTTCAGCGAATTCTGGTGGGTTGTGCTCCCCCACCCGATTTTACTGACACTTTCACTGACAGTGGCCCTTCCGAACTGCGTATCTCCCTGCTGCCCTAGCACCAGAAATTGGAGGCGCGGGCCGGAATTGGCCTTTTTCGTGCGGTTGCGGGCCCAAACTGCCCGCTTTTCAGAGGGAACCAAGCCTAAACCATCGTACCCCGCGCGAACCGATCTTAACTCGGTTGGTGTCCGTTTTGGTGTCCGCCCCGGCGCATCATTGGGCTGCCTTCGCCGGTTCCTCGGCGAGAATGCTGGGATCTCTGACCAGGAGGCCATTACTCATGTCCGGGTACGTGACATTCCGGCAGATTTTGTCTATGTTCGCGGCCATTCCCTCGTGGGGGCCCGAAGCCATAATCGCGCCAATGGTGGTCTCGCTCCCTACGTCAAGATAGGCGTAAAATCGGCGAATCTGAGTAATGCGGATCTGAGTGCCCACGGGCAGAACTTCGAAGGTTTGATAGTCCGTTACTAGGCCACCCGGTTTTCCGGAACGCGGTAGGGGCCGTCCGTCGAATGGTCCAATCAACATGATGAATTCTCCGAAAGGTTTGTGGTAGACGGATGCCGCTGTGGGCACGACGATTCGGTACACAGCACCAACCTTGAAACCGGTGGGGAAATGAGGATCGTTCGAGATGTCCCGGTCAGAAACGCATCCGGCTAGGCCAAGGAAGCCAAGAATCAGAACTAGGCAGACGCTACATCTGTAAGGCATCACAGGCATCAATATCGACGTTCTTAGACGGCGACCCCTTCGATGGCCAACTCCAATCTCTGTCTCTGGGCGAGGGGCCGGAAGGGGCCAATTGCTTGGAGCCGAAAAAAAGGGGATCTATCAACCAGAATGTCGCAATCACCCCGAATAGGTTCGGACGCGCCGGCGAAGCGTCCAGGAGCCCGAAAAGGCCGCCGCCTTGGCGAGGCTCGGCGAGCCTCTGTCGGCGGCCGGGGGCGATCTGCGGCGCGACCGAAGGGCGAATTATTCGTGTTATGATCTATTTCCCTCCGTTTAAGAACGTGCGTCTGGTAGAGGCAAAAGACTTCATCGAGCTGGTGCCGGTGGCTACTTATCGCGAATTCTTCGGCTATGGCAAAATGAAGGCGCGCGACCTTCCGCCGGGGGAACGAAAGGGACCCTTGGGAGCGTTGTTGAGCAAGTGCCCGGAAGATGAGGAGATCTGGGCGGTGATGTCGTGGAAGCGATTTGAAGACGGGCATGAGGAAGAAGGACTGATGGAGCTGCTTTTTGCGGGAGCGACAGAGAAGGATGCCCGGAAGGCGATGGCGGCGATGGTTCGCTTTCATCGGATGAGCAAGGATGATCTTTTGGCGTTGGGTCGGTGTATCGAGGCGAAGGAAGAGGATTTGG
>Ga0302320_10023112_pt1 | contig 12221 bp, 7 predicted proteins | sample Bog_T0_3_FD_202130 | JGI IMG/M metagenome (GOLD analysis project Ga0302320, IMG submission 202130) | Peat permafrost microbial communities from Stordalen Mire near Abisko, Sweden - Bog_T0_3 | ecosystem: Environmental > Terrestrial > Soil > Wetlands > Peat | place: Sweden: Abisko, Stordalen Mire...
GCCGGCGAGAATCGGGATGAGAAGGCGGGCGGGTCGGATTTTCAAAGCAATTGTTCGGGCAGCGTACTGCGGAGGAGGGAATCCTCGCGCGTTGACCGGCTTGCGTACCAGTAAATGGGTAATCCGACCAGCACGGTGATGGCGCCGACGATGGTTTCGTGCGGATGCCGCTGGCAGGTCTGGACGAGGCAGACGGTCGCGATGATGGCGAAGAGGATGGGGGTGACGGGATAGCCCCAGGTGCGATAGGGGCGCGGGAGGTCGGGTTCGCGAAAGCGGAGGACGATGACGCCGACGACGGCGAGCAGCGACCAGAAGAAGAGGACCGACTCGACGTAGGTGACGATTTTCGCGGGGTCGAACATCAGCAGGACCGCGGTAATGAGGTACTGGAAGATGAGCGATACGGATGGGACGCCGCGCGGGGTGGTCCAGGCAAAGAGGGAAAGGACACGGTAATGGGAGCCGATGGCCTGGGCGACGCGCGAGCCGATCCACATCATGGCACTGACATTGGCGACGAGGCCGACGCAGATGAGCGCATTGCCGATGCGCGCGCCGGTCGGGCCGAAGATGTAGCCGCCGGCGAGGTCGGCGACCTCGGGCTTGCCGGAAAGAGCGCTCATGGGCGTGGTATAGAGGAATGAGGCGGTGATGGCGGCGTAGAGGAGGATGACGAAGCTGGTGCCGAAAATGAGTGCGCGCGGCAGGGTGCGCCCCGGGTTGCGGACCTCGCCGGCGATGTAGGACGCGGCGTTCCAGCCGGAGTAGGAGTACATCACCCAGATGAGCGAGGAACCGAACGAGGTGCTGAGTATGAGGGGCCCGTCGGCGGTGCGGGGCAGAAAGGTCACGGGCTGCGCGTGGACGCCGCCGAAGCCCCAGACGACGAACGAGAGGATAAGAATGACCGTGACGGCGGTGGTCAGCGCTTGAAAGACGCCGGAGAAGCGGATGCTGCGCAGGTGGGCCACGGTCGCGAGCGTGACGAGGCCGAAGGCGAGCCACCGGCTCATGTTGGGCGTGAGGGCCGCGACGTCAGGGAAGGCGCGGCAAAAATAGTCGCCGAAGAACACGGCGCTGACGGCGATGGGCGCGGCGAAGCCGATGGTGGTCGAGCATAGGCCGGTGCAGAATCCGACGGCCGGATGGTAGATGCGCGAGAGGAAATTGTATTCGCCGCCGGAGCGGGGCAGCGCGGTGGCGAGCTCCGCGTAGCAAAGGGCGCCGCAGAGGGCGAGGCCGCCTCCGACGAGCCAGAGCATCATGATCGGGAAGACGCCGCCGGCGAGTTGAGACGTGCCATCGGGTTGCTGGAACGCGGCGATCTGGTAGCCGAGCGACGTGAAGATGCCGATCCCGATCATGTTGGAAATGACCAGGGCGGCGGCGGGCCAGGTCGAAACGGTCTGGGGGGTGGGGCGGTCCTTCACGAGATCCCCGGCAACGATGCCGGGGGAGGGGGTGAGCGGCAATCTAATCTTCGGGCCACTCCATCACCTCAATTACAAGCTTGGAATCAACCACTTGGGGACGCAAAATCCGCGCTTCGATCATGAAGCACTCGTTCTGGTCCCTGATCGTCGTCCAGGTGCAGGTCCTGATTAACGACAATGCGGCCAAGCTGATGCTTATGGCGCTGGGGGTCGCCGTGGCGCCGGAGCTGGTCACGCGATCCCTCGAGCACATGTCGGTCGACGGGCATTCGCTCGTCAGCGTGGAACAGGCGGGCGACCCGGCGTTGCAGGCCAAGCTGATCAAGACGGTGCTGGCGGCCGTGATTCTGCTGCCCTTCATCCTTTTCTCGCCGCTGGCGGGCTGGATTGCGGACCGCTTCGCCAAGCGGGACGTGATTGTGCTGACGATGTGGGCCCAGTTCTCGATCATGTCGATCCTGCTGGCCGCGCTGGTCTTCCATTCGCTGGGGCTGGCGATTTTCGGCCTGTTCCTGCTGGGGACGCAGTGCGCCATTTTCTCGCCGGCCAAGCAGGGGATCATCAAGGAGATTGTCTCGCCAACGAAAATCGGGCGCGCGATCGGTGTGGTCGAGGTGACGGCGATTGCGAGCATGCTGGTCGGCGGGCTGGCCGGCGGCGCGCTTTTTGACATCAGCCGGACGTGGTTGGACAGCCCGTGGCGGGCATCGCAGGCGACGATGGCGGTGCTGACCGGGCTGGCGCTCATCGCGTTGATTGCCGGTTACCAGATCCAGCCGACCTCGGCGCATACGAACCAGCCGTTCCGGACGGAGCTCTTTTGGGAGCACTTCGGCCAGCTGCGCGACGTGTGGCGCGATCCGCCGGTGCGTTTGTGCGTGCTGGGGATCAGCTATTTTTACGGATTGGCCGGAGCGCTTTACCTGACGCTCTTCGAAATCTCGGCGTCGATCCACTTGAACGGGACCGGAACGGCGTCGCAGACGGGAGAATACGCGGCGACGCTGGGGCTGGGCATCATTTTTGGCAGCGTGCTGGTCACACGCCTGACGACGCACCAGGTGGAGATCGGGTTGATCCCGATCGGATCGGGCGGGTTGATCGGCGGCGCGCTGCTGGCGGGACTCAGCGACCCGCGCGGGCCAATTTTCCTTGCGGCGTTGTTCGGCATGGGGCTCGCGGGGGCGATGTTCGTCGTGCCACTCAACGCCCATTTGCAGGAGCAGGTCGAGCCGAGCCGGCGCGGGCGCATCCTGAGCGCGAACAATCTTTTCGTGAATCTCTTCGGCATGTTCGCAGTGCTGGTTCAATACATCGTCTCGGCGGAATTCAACGTTGCGCCGCGCCATCAGCTGCTGCTCTACGCGGTGCCGACGCTGGCGGTGACGGTGTTCATCATTTTCCTCACGCCGGAGGGCCTATTGCGGCTCGCGCTGGGATTGCTTGGCCGGACGTTTTATCGCGTGAGGCCGATCGGGCTGGAATCGCTGCCTCCGACTGGCGGGGTGCTTTTGCTGCCGAATCACATTTCGTACATCGATGTGATTGTGCTCCAGCTGGCCTGCCCGCGGCCGATCCGTTATCTCGTCTACGACCAGATTTACCAGAATCCCGCGCTGAAGTGGGGCATGCGGCTGCTGGGCGCGATCCCGATCAGCCCGAAGAAGGCGCGGCTGGGCATTGAGGCGGCGGTTGAGGCGCTGGCGAGCGGCGAGGTGGTTTGCCTTTTTCCGGAGGGCGCACTGACCCGGACGGCGACGCTACAGAAACTCAATCGCGGCTACGAACTGATCGCGCGCAAGGCTCGCGTGCCAGTGATGCCGGTCTGGCTGGAGAATGTCTGGGGCTCGGTTTTCTCGTATTACGGCGGCCATTTTTTCTGGAAGTGGCCGCGCCTTGTGCCGCTGAAGGTATGGATCTATTTCGGCACGCCAATGACGGGCGAGGAGGCGACGGCGGAGACGGTGCGGCGCAAGATGCTCGACATGTCCGAGGCGGCGTTCCAGGCGCGGCCGGAATTGAAATCGCATTTGGGTTATGAGTGCATCCGCGGGTTGCGGAAGCAGTTTTTCAAGCCGGTGATCACCGACGCCTACGCGAACCGGACGCTGAAGGGCGGCGAGCTGCTGGCGGTCGGGATGGTGTTCGCGAAATGGCTGAAGGAGAACGTGCCGGAGAAACGGGTGGGCGTGGTGCTTCCGCCGGGACTGGGTGCAACAGTGGCGAACCTGGGCCTCATGCTGGCCAACAAGGTTCCGGTGAACCTGAATTTCACCGCGGGCCGCGCGGGGAACGAATCGGCCATCGCGCGCGCGAACCTCAAGCGAGTGATCACCGCGCCGGCGATGGTGGACCAGGTGAAGGATTTTCCGTGGATGGAGAACCGGATCGACTTGGCCGCGATACTGAAGAGTTTTCCGCCGAAATTGCTCAAGCGCTGGGGCATTTTGGGGTTGATCGCGCCATCGCCGCTGCTGGCGCGCTGGCTGGAGCTGCCGCGGCAGGGCGACCGGACCGAAGGCGCGCTGCTTTTCACCAGCGGCAGCGTGGGCGAGCCGAAGGGCGTGGTGCTGACGCACCGCAACATCATCGCGAACATCGCGCAGATCGGGGCGATCCTGGCGCAGGCTGATCTGAACTCGATCCTCGGCTGCCTGCCGGTCTTCCACAGTTTTGGGTTCACGGTCACGCTCTGGTGGCCGCTGCTGGGCGGGCCGCGGGTGGTGACGTTCCCGAGCCCGCTCGACACGCCGAAGCTGGCGGAGATCATCGAGAAGCATCAGATCGAACTTTTGCTGAGCACGCCGACGTTCCTGCGTGCGTTCCTGCGCAAGGCGAAACCCGAGCAGATGCGGCCGCTGAAGATGATCGTGACCGGCGCGGAGAAGCTGCCGGTGGAGCTGATCGGGGATTTCGAGGCGAAGTTCGGCATCAAGATTTGCGAGGGCTTTGGCATGACCGAGGGGTCGCCGGTCATCGCGTGCAACCTGCCGGATTCGCCCCCCTCGAAGATGAATCCCGACGGCGTGCTCGGGCGGCGGGTGGGCAGCGTGGGCCGGATGGTGCCGGGCGTGGCGATCCGCATCCGCGATCCCGAGACGAACGAGGACCGGACGCTCTTCGAGCCGGGCATGCTCTGGCTGCGCGGCGCGAATTTGTTCGAGGGCTACCTGAACGACGAAAAGCGGACGGCCGATGTGCTGCACGACGGCTGGTACAAGACCGGTGACGTGGCGCGGCTGGATGAGGATGGTTTTCTTTTCATCGAGGGCCGGCTGAGCCGGTTCTCGAAAATCGCGGGCGAGATGGTGCCGCATCTGACGGTGGAGCAGAAGATCGAGGAGCTTTGGCCGCGGCCGGCGCATGATGCCCAGCACGGGCCGCCCTTCGTCGTGCTCGGCGTGCCGGATGACAAGAAGGGCGAGGCGCTGGTGTTGCTGACGACTTTTGCGATCGATCCGGTCGAGCTGCGGAAACGGCTCCTTGCGGCCGGGCTGCCGATTTTGTGGATTCCCAAGATCATCAAGCAGGTCGATTCCGTGCCGCACCTGGCCAGCGGCAAGCTCGACCTGCGGGCCTGCCAGCAGCTGGCTCTGGACGAGAAAACACCGATGGTGGCGGTAACGTGAGGATAAACAACGTGGCGTTCCCTCTGGCGCGGCCGGTGCGACACCCGCACTTGTCGCGACGCTTTCGTTGGGTATGATGTAACGAAGTCATGGCCAAGACAAACGATCCGGTGCTCGAAATTCATTCGGACCTGGTCCTCAAGGGGGAACTGAGCATGGTGAAGGACGTGGTCCTGACCGGCAAATTCGAGGGTCAGCTGCAGACCGACGGCTGCCTGACGGTTTCGCCCGGCGGCGTGGCCACGGGGACGATCGAGGCGGGCGCGCTGGTTCTCCATCCCGGCAACCTGGTCGAGGCGCGGGTGAAGATCGCGCCGCCGCGGCCGATTGGCTCGAGCAAGCCGCCGCGCGAGAGGCCTTCGTCCAACAAGCCTTCCTCCGGCGCGAAGTGGCCCTCGCTGCGCAAGCTCAAGGAATTCGCCCTCGGCCGCGCATGAAAAAGCCGAATCAGCTGGAAGTCAGCTGCCCGCACTGTCACGCGACGCAAAGCGAGCCGGTCAGCGCCATCTCGACGAACTGCCGCGCTTGCGGCCGCTATTTCAAGCTGAACGTTCCCGCCCGGGAAGAGCGCGCGTCGACCCGGTCGAGCGCGGCGATCGCCAAGGCCAGCCGCGAGGTATACTGCATCAAGTGCGGCGCGCCGAATTTGGTCGCCGAGGCCGCGCTGTCGACGCAGTGCATCCGCTGTCTCCACTACCTCGAGTTGGGCGACAAGTTGGTGCGCGGTGTCCAGACGGGGAAGCTCTACGCGTACGACGACGTGCTCTTTGCCGAGGGCTGCTCGTTCAAGGGCATGGAGGCGACGGGGCGGCGCATCGAGGTGCGCGGAAAAGTTTTCAGCAAATTGCGGGCGACGGCGGAGATCGTGGCGTTCGCGGGCGCGCAGCTTTCCGGCGAGCTGCACGCGCCGGTGGTGCGGATCGAGCCGGGCGCAAAGGTGAAGGTGCAGACGATCGAGTGCGCGCGGCTGCGCGTGGCCGGCGACCTGGAGATCAGCGGCCTGCTGGAGGCGACCGAAATCCTGCTGGCGAGCGGCTCGACGTTTTCCGGTCGGCTGAACAATCCCGATGCGAAGCTGCAGGTGGAGGCGGGCGCGCGCATCGACGCCGAGTCGGCCACCTGCGCGGAGATGATCGTCGAGGGCGAGTTGAATCTGCCGGGGTTTGTCTCCGCGGAACGGGTGGTGATCATGTCGCAGGGGCGCATGAACGTGGGGCGGCTCAACGTGGCGTCGATTGAGGTCAGCCCGGGCGGCATGCTGCAGGGACTGATTGAGAAGTACACGCCGCGGCCCAAGCCGGTCGAGGCGATGGTGGGTGCGGATGAGGCGGCTGACGGCGAGGATGAGCAGCAGGCCGAGGCGGCGTAGTCCTGCGGACGGCAGTAGTTGGACGGCCTCAGGTCAGCCACTTCCGAGGTAGCCTCACCCGATCGTTTCGGGATCGACGATGGGGAAGTAGAGCTTGAATCTCGTGCCCTGACCGACCTTTGATTCCACCTCGAGCTTACTCTGGTGATTTTCCATGATTTTTTTCACGATGGCGAGACCGATGCCGGTGCCCGATTCCTTGTAGGTGAGGAACGGCGCGAAAAGATTCTCCACCTGCTCCTGCGACATGCCCTGGCCATTGTCGCGCACGCTGATGACAATCTGGGCCTTGCCGTCGAGCATCTCGCGCGCGGCGCTCAGGCGGAGGATGCCGCCCTTGGGCATCGCCTCGGCGGCATTGAGGATGAGGTTGAGCAACACCTGCTCAATCTGCGCGCGGTCGGCGCGAAAGGTGGGCAGCGGGCCGGAGACCGAGCTGCGCACGTCGATATTCTGGCGCAGCAGCTTGTGGCGCGTGAGCAGGAAGACGTCGTCGATGAGCTGCTCGGCGTGGACCGCCTCCTTCATCGGCTCGGAGGAGCGGGCGAACGAAAGCACCTGGTCGAGAATGCGGTTCATCTGCCGCATTTTTTCACTGATCAACTCGGCGTCGCGCTGCGAGGTGGCGTCCTTTTCCAGCGACTCCATCAGCGCGTGGAAAAGCATCTGCATCACGGTAAGCGGATTGCGGATCTCGTGCGCGATTTCCGCGGCGAGCAGGCCGAGCGCGGAGAGCCGCTCCGATGCGCGCAGTTTTTCCTCCATGTCGACGACGCGCGCGAGCAGCCGGCCCTTCTCGATCGCGACGGCGGAGAGGTCGCCGAGGGCGCTGACCAGCTTGATCTCGTCGTTGGAAAAGCGGTGCCGCGTCTGGGTGTAGAGCGCAAGCACGCCCTGCGCCTTGCCGGCGAAGATGAGCGGAACCGCGAGCATGGAGACGAGGCCCTCCTTGCGCGCGACGTCGGCCTGGAGGTAGCCCTTTTCCTGGACCACGTCGACGACGGGGCAGGGCTTGCGGCGGGTGACGACGGTGCCGAGGAGCGAATCCTCGACGTTGAGGTTGGGCTTCTCGCGGTAGAGCTGGCTGCCACCCTCGCAGGCGCGCAGGACAAGCTCGTTGGCGTCCTCGTTGAGGAGGAAGACCGAGCAGAGGTGCGCCTTCATCAGCCGCAGCGTCTGCACGGTGATCTGGTTGAGGATCTCGTCGAGATTGGTCTCGGCGATGATCATCTGGGCGATGTCGACCAGGCTGGTGAGCTGGCGGCCCTTGAGGCGGAGCTGGTCGATTTCCCACGCGAGCTCGAGCCACTGCGCGGCCTCGAGCGCCATGTCGATGAGCCGCTCCTCGTCGCGCGCGCTGAAGGCATTGACCTGCGTGGAGTCGACGTTGAGCAGGCCGACGACCTGGCCGCGCATTTCGACCGGCACGGCCATTTCCGAGCGGACGCGGGCGTTGATCGAGACGTAACGCTTCTCCTCGCGCACGTCGCCGGTGCGCAGCGGCTTGCCGGTGGTGGCGACCCAGCCGGTGATGCCCTCGCCGGGGCGCAGCTTCACGCCCCGGGCGCGCTCGCTCAGATTGTGGCTGGCCTCGATGTCGAGGAAGCCGGTGTTGGGATTGAGAAGAATGAACGAGCCGGAATTGGCACGCGTGGAGCGGATGGCGGCGGCGAGAATGCGGTCGAGCGCCTTCTGCGGGTGCAGCAGGGTGCGCAGGTCGCGCCGGCGGAGGCCGGAGAGGACGCTGGGGGCGTTCAGAGCGCGATGCGCGACTGAACTTCCCGGGTCAGCTTTTGCAGCATCTCCTCGGACTCGATTTTTTTTCCGTTGCTGTCGCATAGATAAAATGTGTCGAGCGCCGCGCCCTTTTCGGTGGTGACGCGGGCCGAGACGAGGCTGAGACCGGCGTCGGCGATGGCGGAGGCGATGCGGTAGAGCAGGCCGGGATAATCGGCGGTTTGCACATCCAGCAACGTGTACTTGCGCGCCGCGCGCTGGTCGATCGAGATCTGCGTGCCCATCTCGGAAACATCGTAAAAAGGCGCGCGTGGTTTCTGCTTCTTGGTGAAGGCTTGGCTGAAATCGTAGGGTTCCATGCCCATGGCCTGGTTGAGGAATTTCTCAAAGGTGGTGCGATCGCGCACGTCGGTCACGGCCTCCAGCTTGTCGGTCGCGACGTAGAAGGTCTGGATGGCGATGTTGTCCGCGCGGGTGAAAATGTCGGCCTTGAGAATGGTGAGGCCGCTGGCCGCGAACGCGCCGGTGACGCGCGCGAAAAGATAATCGCGGTCCCAGGAGACCACCGTCGCCTCGGAATGGCCCTGGTCGGGGAAATGGCGCCAGTGGATGACCGGCTGGAGCGAGCCGTCGTCGTGGGTGATCTGGTACTTGAGGAAATTGTGAACGAGCGAAATGTGCTCGCGGATGAGCTCCTCGGACATGGTGTCGAAATAGCTCGGCGGCAGGTTTTCGAGATGGGCCGCGACTTCGCCCGGGTCAAACTTGCGGTCGAGGTTCTTGATCAGCCGCTGCTGGATTTCCTTGCGGGACTGCTCGACGCCCTCGATGAATTCCTTTACGCCGCTGAGCGCCTGGGTGGTGCGGTGATAGAGCTGCCAGAGCAGGAGATCCTTCCAGTCCGAGTAGCTGCGCGCCGCGCCGGTGCCCTGGGTATCGGCGAAGGTGAGGAGCATGAGGAGATCGAGCCGCTCCTGCGTCTCGACGATGCGGGCGAACTCGATGATGGTCTCCTCGTTGTCGAGGTTCTTGCGCCGCGCGATTTCCGACATCGTGAGGTGGTGGTCGACGAGGAAGACGAGCGTGGAGAGGTCGGAGCCCGTGATCTTGAAGCGGCGCGCGACGCGCACGGCATTGGCGGCGCTGGCCTCGGCGTGGCGCGCCGTGTTCTCCGAGCGGCCGGTGTCGTGCAGCAGCATGGCGAGATAGAGCAGGTGGGGCTTGGCCGTCAGCTGGAGGAGCGGCTTGTACTTGGAGAACGGCGGTTCCTTGGCGTCGATGATGCGGTCGAGCATTTCGATGCAGACAAGCGTGTGCTCGTCGGCGGTGTAGCGGTGAAAGAACTCATGCTGGACGAGATTGGTCAAGGGCCGGAACTCGGGGAACAGGCGGCCGAGGAAGCCGAGTTCGTGCATCGTGCGCAGCGCGTGACCGACCTGGCCCTTGCGGGAGAAGATCGCCAGCAGCGCATCGCGCACCGCGGTCTGGTAGATGAACGGGCGGGTGACCATGTTGAGCCGGCGCCGGAGCCGCATTTTCAACTCGGCGCCGAGCTCGGCGTTGTGCTGCTGCGAGAGCAGGAAGACGCGCACCAGGCGCAGAGGGTCGTCGGAGAAGGTGCCGGGTGAAGCCGCTTCCAATTCACCGTTCTCGAGCACGAAGCCATCGAATTCCTGCCGGTGCGTGACGGAGAAGGGGAGGAAGGCCCAACGCGGCTTGGGATTGCGCGGGCCGCCGCAGAGGCGCCGGCCAAGCACGTTGCCCAGGTTGAAGAGGAACGAGGCGTGATAGTAGTAATCGCGCATGAACGCCTCGATGCGGCGCAGGATGGTGCGGTGCTGGTAGCCGAAGCTGTCGGCGATCTGGCCCTGCAGCCGCAGCGTGAGGATGTCCCCGGCGCGCTTTTGCTGGTAGTGGAGCTCGGTGCGAATGCGCAGGAGCTGGTCGTAGGCGCGGTCGAGCTGCTTGCGCTCGGCGGCGGTGAGCATGCCGGCGTCGACGAAATCCTGGGTGTTGCGGAATCCGCGCTTCACGCGGCCGAGCCAGATCAGGTTCTGGTAATCGCGCAGGCCGCCGCAGCCGTTCTTCACGTTTGGTTCCTGGAGGAAGACGGTATTGCCCGCCTTCGAGTGCCGTTCAGCCTGGTCGGCCACGCGCCATTCGAGGAATTCCTTTTCGTGGCCGTGGATGCAGCGGTTGAGGAAGATTTTCTCGAACTCGGCGAAGAGCGGCTCGTCGCCGCAGAGGAGCCGCGCCTCGAGCAGCGACGTCTTCGTGCGCAGGTCGGAGTTGGCCTGCGTGACGAGCTCGGGCAACGTGCGCGTGGCGTGGCCGACCTGGAAGCCGATGTCCCAGAGGACGTAGAGCACATGCTGGACGATGTCGTTCACCTGCACGGTGTACTTGGCGTGGTCGTGCGGATGCAGGAACAGGATGTCGATGTCGCTGTAGGGATTGAGCTCGCCGCGGCCGAAACCGCCGACGGCGAGGAGCGCGATGCGCGGCGGGTTGTCGAGGTGCGCCTTGCGGTGCGTCTCCCACGCGCTGGTCCAGATGTGGCGCAGCATGACGGTGATGACGTCGGCGCGCTTTTCGCATAAATCGCGGCCGCTGCCGCCGCGCTGGTGGTCGAGCTTGAGGCGGTGTTCCTCGAGCTTCAGGAAGCGGCGGTAGATGTCGAGGAGGTCGGTCGGCTTGAGGTGCGACTTGTCGACGAGGTCGCGCTCGGCATGGCGCAGGACTTTCTCAAGATAAGCCGACATTCGCGGAAGAAAGTAAGCGGGCGTGGAGGCCAATTCAATGGCCAATTGGGTCCTCCGGGTCCTGCGGACGGCAGTAAGGCTCCCAGGGTCGGACGACGCGGTGTTTTCGACAGAAAGCAGGCCGATTTGCCGCCTTCGCCCAACGGTGGACTTGCCGCGCCTTGGCGGGGGGCTCTAACATCGCTGGTTTCCCCTCTATGCTCGAACTTGGACTGAACATCGATCACATCGCGACGCTGCGTGAGGCGCGTTACCGGGGCTGGAAGCGCGGATTGGCGCCCGAGCCCAACGTCGTGCAGGCGGCGCTGCTGGCCGAGCGCGCAGGCGCGGCGCAGATCACCGTGCACCTGCGCGAGGACCGGCGGCACATCCAGGATGCTGACGTGCGCGAGCTGGGGCGCGTTTTGCGCGTGCCGCTCAACCTGGAAATGTCGGCGACCGCGGCGATGACGTCGCAGGCACTGCGCTTCAAGCCGCACGAGGTTTGCCTCGTGCCCGAAAACCGGCAGGAGATCACGACGGAGGGCGGGCTCGATGTCGCGGGCGACCTGCCGCGGCTGCGCAAGGTCGCGCGGCAGTTACGCGCGGCGAAGATCCGGGTTAGCGCGTTCATCGATCCCGAGACCAAGCAGGTTGAGGCCGCGCATGACGGCGGCGCGCAGGTGGTGGAGCTTCACACCGGGGCCTACGCGAACGCAACCACCGCGCGTGATCGCAACCGCGAGCTGCGCCGTCATGGCCGGGCCGCGGCGCGCGCGAATGCGCTGGGGATGCAGGTTAACGCCGGCCACGGCCTGCATTACACGAATTTGCGGGAATTTATCGAGGATGTGCCGCACCTGAACACGCTCAACATCGGGCACGCCATCGTTTCGCGCGCGATCCTCGTCGGGCTCGATGTCGCGGTCACCGAAATGCTGGCGCTGATGCGCTCGCCCGATTCGGGGCTGCTGGTTGACTGAACGGGCGCGCTAATTCGCGGAGGCGGCCGCTTTGGCCGTCGCGCTGCGCGGAAAATCGTTCTGATATTCGGCCTGAATGCGCGCGTAGAGCTGGCCGGTGTCGCCGCTCGAATCGCGGGCGAACCGGCCGATCTGGTCGTCGAGGAAGTGGGCCAGCGCGGCATCACGGGCGCCGATGCGCGGGATGACGGATTCGTTCAGCGCCGCCTGGCAGATCAGGGAGAAACCGTCCTTCGCGGCATCGGTGCGGGTGCTGGTCCATCCGGCGTGGAGCGGCTGCTCGGCGAGGAAGATGGCGAGGCTGCGCGCCGCATCTGCCTGCGAGG
>Ga0302320_10023114_pt1 | contig 12219 bp, 13 predicted proteins | sample Bog_T0_3_FD_202130 | JGI IMG/M metagenome (GOLD analysis project Ga0302320, IMG submission 202130) | Peat permafrost microbial communities from Stordalen Mire near Abisko, Sweden - Bog_T0_3 | ecosystem: Environmental > Terrestrial > Soil > Wetlands > Peat | place: Sweden: Abisko, Stordalen Mire...
CAAATTAGACTCATTGCATAATAATGAAACAAAGAATATTCGAATGATAAAAAAAAAACTGAAAGAAATTGAAAATTCCATTCTCAATCCTCGAAATAAAAAAATTTTTAAAAAACAAAAAATAATAATAAAATTATTACAAACAAAAACCATGAAATGGAAATTTCTCATTTGAATAAAATCTGAAGAAAAACATTTGAATAAAATCTGAAGAAAAACAAAAAATTTTAATTTTAAAACCTCGAAACAATAACTTTAATTTTCCCCTCTTCATTTTGAAAAATAATGGAGTCTTCAAATTAAAATAAGCCAAAAACCTTTCCTCATTTATAATAATTTTCGTCATGCAGACAAGAAGCGACCGGACCATCTCCTTTAACTTTATCTCTCCTATTGCTCAACAAGATTTGACGACCTTGTTCGTAGAAATCGATCCACATTTAATTAACATTGAGGACATGCCCTTTACTGAACCCTGGAAAAAAAAGTATTTTAGAGAAAAGCAGCAGAAATATTTTGAATCTCAACCTTGTATTAAATAACTATATCCATCGAAATAAAATTTTCGAGATAATCATCCCAACTTGAGTTGATAACAAAATTTTGGATGATTTGGAGAGAGATTCAAAAAGTCAATGACACATCTTCTGAACCTTTGAAATTTATGGAGATTGATCTTCACATGAACGAACAAACTCTGATAAATCTTTATAAACAGGCTATAAAGAATTCAATATTTTTAAGAACATATGAATTTTCCATTTACAGATTATTTTATATATTGAAATGGGGAGGAGGGGATTAGACTTCTTATATAAAAATACTTTCTTTATTTAAGAAAATGCCAATTTCCTCCTTATTAAAAATAAAAAAAAACCAAATTATACTTTTTCTAACCCTTTATATCTCAATTCCTCGATACTTATACCTATGGGATCTAAAACCTCTATAGTCTATTCAGTCCCTGCGCTCCCTGCGCTTCCCCTTGAATCTGATGAAACAGAAATTTTTAGAAATCCTTCCAATACCTCTGGTCTCTTTCAAACCTCTTTGCCTCCCAACATTGAAACCCTTCAAGATCTATACATAAACTCATGCAAAAAATACGCTCATCGTTCCTTTTTAGGATCCCGTTCCCATGATGGCTACTACACATTTCGCTCCTATGATGAATGTTTCGAAGTGGTGAGTTCTCTGGGCGAGGCGATCTTAAAATTGAGTCTTCCTGCAAAAAGCATCGATGAATTCCATGATTTGGAAATGGATTGCGTTGGGATTTTTTCTAAGAACAGAGAGGAATGGGTATTAACAGATTTAGCTTGCATGATCAATGGCATTGTGACCATCCCCTTTTATGAAACTATGGCTCCCAATATGTTCGCACAGATCCTCGAACAAACCAACATATCATCTATTTTTTGTTCCAACAAATGTTTGGAATTCATTTTGGCACAACCTGATATGAAATCTCTGGAGACAGTGATATGTTTTGATTCTCTTGATAAGTCAACCCAAAATAAAATCAAAGAAAAAGGACTTGATTATTGTAATTTTAACGATCTGTTGCAATATTCATCATCTTCCATCTTTAAATTGCCTAAAATTAAATCGAATAACGTTTATACCATTTCTTATACTTCAGGAACAGGCTTCGACCCCAAGGGGGTTATCATTACCCATAAAAACATTATTTCTGCGTTGGTGAATGGACAACTTACAACACTCAATCTAACCCCAGATGATGTCTATTTGTCATATTTGCCATTAGCGCATATTTTTGAGCGATATATAATAAATTTAATGATGTGCAACGGATGTCGTATCGGCATTTATAATGGTGAGATCATGAAATTGAAGATTGATATAGCTGATCTCAAGCCGACGATATTTACTAGCGTACCAAAAATGTACAATAAACTATTTAATTCAATGCATGATAAAATCAACCAACTATCTGGAATATATAAATTCCTCTTCACCAAAGGGCTTAGATCCAAAACATCTAAATATCTCTCAGGAAAAGGTGAGAAAAGTTATCTCTGGGACAAAATCGTCTTTAACTCGATCCAAAAAGAGGTTGGAACCAAGTTCAAATGGATGTTGTGTGCTGCAGCACCGATGGGTCCATCTGTTCTTTTGAACCTAAAGCTTTAGTGCTCATGTCCTTTATACGAAGCCTACGGATTAACCGAATCGACAGGCGGGACCTTCCTTTCCTATCAGGCTGATAATCGGTCAGGATTCTTCGGACCGGCTTTTAACATCGAGTTTAAGCTAAAAAGCGTGGGCTTTATGGAGTATTCAGTTGACCATAAAGATGAAAAAGGGGAAAATAAGCCAAGGGGAGAACTTTTAATTAGAGGACCTGGTGTGAGCATTGGATATTTTAAGAACCAACAAGAATGCCAAAGAAATTACAAAGAAAACGGATGGTTGAGAACTGGTGATATAGCTGAATTAGACCGAAAGGATGGATCTATAACCATAATAGATCGTAAAAAAGACTTTTTCAAGCTGGCATTTGGAGAATATATAGCTCCAGGGAAAATAGAGAAGGTGTATTTGAACTGTAAATGTGTTAAAGAAATTGTGGTATATGGAGAGCCTCTTGAAGAGTTCTTAATAGGAATCGTGACCTGTGATAAAGAATGGCTGATGATTGAAAATCTATGGGATGGACTACAGGGGCTGAAAGAGGTTTTAGGCAAAAAGGAAATAAAAGAAAGGATTTTGAATGAGATGAATGCTGTTGCAAAAGAAGGGAACCTATATAATTATGAACAAGTAAAAGTCATACATCTGATGGAGGAGAGCTTTGAAAGTTTGGGACTGTTGACACCCACTTTCAAATTGAAAAGGTTCGAAGTGAAAAAATTTTTCGCTGATGTCATTAAAGAGATATATAAAAAGTGAGTTTGATGGGGTTGTTTGATCTCTAAATCTTTTGTAATTTGAAACCATTTTAATAAGTTTTTCTAATAAATTTGTATTTAAAGAGGAAAAAAACAAAATTTAAAAAGAATTTATGATTTTTTTCTAAGGTTTTTCATTTTTTCTTGATAATATTATTCATTTTCTATTTTTCTCATACTATTCAACAATTTCATAATAAAAAATCTTTACATCACCTACTTGAGCTCATTTTTTCTTCCCCGCCTTAAAATCATTGACCTTATTTAAAAACTCTTCATCTTGCATCTTGATTCCCTGTTCGAGTTTCTGATACAATTTCTCAATTTCCTTCTTCATCACTCTATCAATCTTCTCTTTTTGTTCCCTTTCCGCTTTCAAGACCAACCATTCCTCTCTTTTCTTCATCGGGACATGATGCAAGCTATCTCCTTTCATGATTTCTTCCAATTCCTCCTTCGTCAATCCAGTTTCCTTATCAATTAGATATTCCCTCAAGACAGGTTGTTCAATTTTATTGACTTCCTTTGCGGTCATTGGGTCCAGATTCAAACAAATTGGGAATCGAGTCTTGAACATCTCGTAAGTCACGATCTCCTTATGTATGATTGGAGTATATGCCAAAAGATATAAAGTATAATGCTTAAAAAAGGTTGATAGGAAAAGATCCGTGATATTTTTGATTTCTTCGAGATTGAAAACCAAAATACTGTGCGGAGGACGGAAAAGACTATGTTGAACTATCACATCTCGGAAAAAATCGAAGGATTTCTCATATGATAGTCTGTTTTTGAAGGAATCCTTGAAGATCTTATGGGAAATCTCAAGGAAACATGAAGTCTTTTCTAAGGAATATTCATGGGTTAAAGAGAACTCGAAATTGTGGAACATGTAGTCCAAGAAAATTTCTTCGAGGGACCTATTGTCTTGATCAATATCGTTGAAAAAGACTGAGGAAATATAATCTCGGAAGCCCTTTTCGTTGGGGGGCTTTTGGATCAATTTGGAAAGAAATTCGGGTTGGATGTATTTGCCACCACAAAATTTGGAATTTATTTTGAGCTCAGCAGGAGTGGTTGGACTTATTACACTCATTTCTATTCTAAATTTTTGGTTTTTTAAAAATTAATATGTTTAAACAGTTTTAAAAAAAAAATCTAATTAGTGGGATGTAAAAAGCTAAAAAAATGGAATGATAAACAAGGGTTTTCAAAATGTCTTTTTATAAACAGCCGCACCCTTTTTTATTCTCTATAAAAAAGAATTTAAATAAAATTTATTTGTTCAAATTTTAAAAACATAAAAATAATTGTTTTTTTCCAATTTCCAACTAAAAAATAAAAAATTCATCATAGAAAATAAATCCAAATTTGACCCTTTTATCAATACTAGCACAAATATTTTTTTTATCTAAATTATGTCTCAAAAGAGGGACAGATTTACTAACTAAAAAAACGATAGAAATAAAATTTATTTTCTGAAAATTCCTAAAGAAAAAATAGTTATATATGACCAGATTTATCCAATCTTCTAAATAGAAAAATAATTAAAAACAAAATTCCGATCTAACCTTCTCAACACCTCCATTAAATGTCCAGAAAGAAGCAACTTTTCAAAATCATTATTCTCGGTGACTCCGGGTAACTATTCCATCCTTTTCTCATTTAATTTTCTTCCTTAGCGTTGGCAAAACTTCCTTGATGAATCAGTACCAATGAATTTTTCCGATCCCCCGTTAAAACTTCTTAAACTAGATACGTGAATCAACGTTTTTCCCAGCAATACAGAGCAACAGTGGGTGCCGACTTTATGGCTAAGGAGGTCATGATTGACGAAAGAATGGTGACTTTGCAAGTAAGCCCGTTTTAAAAATTAAAATCATAGGCATTTGATTCATAGATCTGGGATACCGCGGGCCAAGAAAGGTTCCAAAGTCTCGGTGGCGCCTTCTATCGAGGAGCAGATTGTTGTGTTTTAACTTATGATATTACAAACCCGAAGGTAATTTTTTTGATTTTATAGAATTTTTAAATAATTTTCATGAATAAAATCTTTTGTTTTTCGCAGTCTTTTGAATCCCTCGACAGTTGGAGAGAAGAATTCCTCATGCAAGGTTCTCCGAAAGACCCAGAAAATTTCCCCTTTGTGGTTCTGGGGAACAAATTAGATAAAGCTTCTGAAAGAAAGGTTTGAATCATCTTAAAATTTAAAAAATTTGAAAAAATTTTAAATTTGTATTGATTTGATCACCCCCACAGGTCAGTGATATCAAAGCCCAACAATGGTGCAAGGCTCATGGAAACATCCTATATTTCGAAACCAGTGCCAAAGATGCCACCAATGTAGAACAGGCATTCCAAGCCATTGGGAAAGCTGCTGCCAGCCAAGACAAGGATGAAGAATTGTTAATAAATATAAAAAAATGAACTGAATAAATAATTTTTTTTTTCGGAAATGAAATGGTTGCTTTAGATTCTTCCCAACAACAGTGACATTGAACAAAAACCCAAAGGATAGCAAGACCTCAAAAGATGGCTGCCCGTGCTAAATAATTTAATAATTTGCAATGAAAACGGATTAATGAGAATTAAAGATTGAAATTCAAAAAAAAACAAGTTTTTTTTAAGAAAACATTTTTGCACTCATTTTTTTTGTGTTTAAGTGTTTTTTTTGAGACTTTTAAATATTTTTTATTGACAAAAACAAAATTTCAATGAAATCTGTTTTTTTACTTATTTATTGATTTATCAAAAAACAAACGAAAAAACAATAATAATTTATTATAATGTTTTCTAAATATCTGACATAAAAAATAAAGACAATATAATTTTTGTCTCTTAATATTACAAATTTTTTATTTAATAAATTTATTAGGCGCAAGCAAAACATCGACAAAACTTCGCAACGCTTACCCAAAACATCACAAAAGTTCACAAATAGATAATAAGGAGATGAAGAGGAGCTGCCCATCGATGTGATCTCCCTTAATTAAAAAGTTATTAATTAATGAAAAAGAATATTGATGTCATTTTTTTTTTAATTAATTAAAATATTTGGGAATCGCCCCAATTTAAAAAAAAAAAATGTTTTTTTTGACTTATTTAATTTTTTCGAAAAAACAAATAAAAAATAATAATAATTTATTATCATTCCTTCTAATTTCCATTCAAAAATCCCCAAGAAATGGGTAATGAACATGGGAGGCTCACAGCCAAGCATCTTGACAAAAACCATGTTTTTGAGCATAATAATTCAGAGTTTCGGCCTAAACCCCCAATATCTTTTTCAAACTACTCAGTGACCACAAGCCAAAAATCATCAGCTTCTCACCTTCCAAAACTGGTTTTCCCCTAACATAAAATCCTTTTTTTAAACTGTTTTCTAAGTCGAAGCCTGATCTTTCACAAATCTTCGAATTGGCTAACACTATGGCATTTGTTCAAAATTTTATTGATTTTAATTTCGCTTATAAAACAAATGTCTGTTTATCGCAAAATAATGCATTGATTTGTAATGAAGAGGATTTGGAATCACCGAAAAACGTGTTTACACGGGAAACCTTTGGAGGCATAAGAGGGAAAAGAGTCTGGGATAAGAAATTGGTGATGAAGGTCGAAACAATGTATTTGATGGAAATTAAATCAGAGAATATAAAAAAAATGGTTGGAAATGAAAAGAATTTATTCATTGATTTGAATCTTTCCAAACTTTCACATAATATCAAAAGCGGTCCAGTTCAACCGCTAGCATCTGTGAAAGAAACTAAGGAATCGATTTTGCAAGTCCCGCTTAAAGAACCATCTCTTCATAGCAATCAAAGCGAGGATCGAAAGAGCCCGCAATTTCAAACAAAATGTATCAGAAGTGTTTTTCTTTATTTTTTATCATTTTTTTAGCAACAGAAGATTTTCAAACCGCCAATTTTACCGGTCTTCAAAGCTACCTGTTGAGCAAAACAAAAGAACCCCAAAATCCTCTAAAAATCAGAGAAAACTCGCAAAGTCTCATGAAATCCAGCTCCGAAAATCGCATCCCGACTCCCAAACCTAGAAAGAACTCCAAAACCGAGTCAGAATTCAGCGATTTCAGCAACCATAGCTACACTGATATCCCTCCAGTGCAAAAAGAGAAAGCAAAAAACCATCAAACAAAAAGTCCCAGCAAAAGTCCATTAAAAAGTGCTCAATTGATGAAAAACAACGAAAAGGACGCTTTTAATTTTAAAAAGGAAAAACCGATGGTTTTTTCGAATAAAAACATTGAGGAAAACAATCAAAATAACTACAAAAAAAGCCTGACTCCAAATATGAAGCCTCCAAAAGTCGAAGATAATAAGAAAATCAAAGGGGTAGTTAACATGAATCATCAGATGACAAATAATACCTCGAAAATTATTAAAAAGAACTCACAAACCATGAATGTCCCAGGGAATAATACTAACTCGAATAATGGATCTTCAGAAGAAGAGCCTTTGCATATAAAGATTTCTCTAGATTTGAAGAAATTTAATAAAAACTTGAATAAATCGAATAATAACCAAAAGGTGGAAGAAAATAATGAAGAGAAAGATTTCGAAAATAACCAATTTTTGAAAAGCGTAGTTAAGGATATTGATAAACTCACACAGAAAATGCTTAACACAAATAATAATTTGTCTGGTTTGAACACTTCACAAGGTGCATAAAATATTTTTGTTAAAATTTTATATAAAATGAAACAAAGCAAGCGATAATAATAGGAAAATTCCCAGAAAATCAGGAAATGACATGATCTTTTCAAGCAACCAACAATCTGAAACAAGGTAATTTTATTAGAAATAATTAAGAAAACAATGTTTTTATTTGAATTGAAGCGAATCTGATTATGGAAAAGTCAAGCCAATCGTTCCCACGATGAGGAAAAAATAAGAAATATCAGAAAATTTTGTTTTTTTTTGTGGATTTTAATCATTTTTCTTTTCTTTTTGTAATTATTTCAATTTTTCTTGATTTGCGAGCCAAAAATTAAATTTTTTTTTTTAATTAGGATTTTATTTAGTGATTTGATTTAAATTTCCAAATAAAAAAACCGAATTCATTTCAAATCAAAATAAAAATCCAATTTCCGTTCATTAAGTTCCCGAAAAAAACATAAATTCTATGCCTTGGCCTTGTTTCAAGAAAAAACTCACCTGGCAAGACATGCAGGATCGTTCAATTCTTTCCAACACTCTCCATCAAGAATTCAAGAACAATGAGATTTCCACTACGAAATACAATTGTATCACCTTCATTCCCAAGAACATGATAGAGCAATTTTCCAAGGTGGCCAACCTTTACTTCTTAGTCATGGGTCTATTGCAAATGATCAATGAGATCTCAGCCTCAGATGGAGTGCCCACCACTTATTTTCCATTAAGTGTGATCATTTTCATTAGTGCGTTGAAGGATTTATATGAAGATTATAAGAGACACAAGTCTGATAATGAAGAAAACAATAAGAAGGTTGAGTTATTGACAAATGAAGGGTTCAAAGATGTTACGTGGAAATCTATCAGAGTGGGGAACATCGTGAAGGTGAAGCAAGATGAGTTCTTTTGCGCTGATTTGCTAGTGATCAAAAGCTCAGGAGACAAAGGAAATTGCTTCATTGAAACAAAAAATTTGGATGGAGAAACCAATTTGAAACATAAGAAAGCTCATCAAGATTTCGGTTTCCTACAGAAGTACAATGAGCACGAGGTATTTTTTCTTATAAAATAAAGAGATTTAACGATTTTTTTTTGGTAGTTATTTGATATGAAGGCGAGCTTTGATTTTGAGCACCCTAATCCATATTTATATACATTCACAGGTCCCTGAAAGGTTTAATATTATTTCATTAACTTTTTCCGCAGGAACCTTCAAATTTGGAGAAAAACCAATTCCTTTGGATAGCACACATTTCATTTTGAGGGGGTGTAGCTTGAGAAACACCAAATTTGTTATAGGCTTGGTGGCATACACAGGGTAAAACAATTTCTTTATTCCATATAATTTTCCACAATTTTGAAGACATGACACCAAAATCATGCTAAATTCAGTGAAGGCCCGTCCCAAATACAGCAAAGTCGAAATTGCCATGAACAGATATATCATCACTGTTTTTGTGGTTCAACAGCTCATCTGCATCTTTTCTGCTCTTTACTACTCCATTTGGTATGTGTACCACAAATATGAGACCTCATATCTGGTGATTGACTTATCTGGGTTTGAAAACAATGCGTTTGTATATAATTTCTTCGTCCGATTCGGAAGTTGGTTAATTATTTTCCAAAACTTCGTGCCAATTTCTCTGATTGTCACTTTGGAAATGGTGAAATTCATTCAAGGGTCTATCATCGCGAAAGATGAGAAGCTGAAACATCAACTAAGCGGGACGTATGTGACTGTTCAAACATCGAATTTGAATGAAGAATTGGGACAAATTGAATATGTCTTCTCTGATAAAACTGGAACATTGACCTGTAACATCATGGAATTCAAATGCTTCTCAGTGGGAGGGGTTTCATATGGCGATCAGACTTCGATGTCAGATGAGGAAGTTAAGAATTTGCCAGATGTCACCAATGTTTACTTCAGGGATAGAACTTTGTTCATGGATTTGGAAAAAGGAAAGCATATGCAAAGGGAGGCTCTAATGTAAAAAAATTGATAAAATGTTAAGAATTTTCTACTATTTTTATAGTGATGCCTTGTTCTGTTTGAGTTTATGTCATACAATAATCACAGAGGAAAAGGGACCCAATGATTTGATTTATAATGCCTCTTCGCCTGATGAATTGGCACTTGTAAATTTTGCCAAATATGTTGGGTTTTACTATTTCGGGACTGATAACGATCAAAACATGCTGGTCAAATTTAATAACCAAACCCATAAATTCAAACTTCTTCAAACTTTGGAGTTTAACAGTACAAGGTGCCTGCCTCCAAATAATTTTTTTAAACATTAAAATTTGTTCGTTTTTCAAGAAAACGACAATCTGTGATTTTGAAAACGTCTGACAACCGTATTGTCCTTTATACCAAAGGAGCTGATAGCATCATTGAGAAAAGATTAAGGAAAATGCCTGACAACGATGAAATTAAGGTGAAAACCTGGAATAATCTCGAGAGGTATGCTTCTGATGGTTTGCGGACTCTTTTGCTGGCAAAACGTGAGATCTCACAGAAGGAATATGATAGATGGGCTGATTCTTATTTGGTTTTTCATAATTCATAATCTTATCATTTTTACTTCAAATAAAAAATTAATAGAAAGCTTGCACAACAATGGTTGATCGAGAAAAACAAATGGAAAATGTGCAAGAGGAAATTGAAAGTGGTTTGATATTGCTTGGAGCAACAGCTATTGAGGATAGATTACAAGATGAAGTGGGTGAAACCATCACCAATTTAAGAGAAGCAGGGTTGAAGGTGTGGGTTTTGACAGGAGATAAGATTGAAACTGCGATAAATATCGGTTTCTCATGCAAATTATTGAACAATGAAATGGAGAGGATAGTTGTTGATGGGATAAGTGAAAACGAGGTTTCAGATGCTTTAGATAGGGGATTAATGACCGTGAGACAAAATCCTTCAAAGGAATACGCTTTGGTGTTATCTGGAGATGCTTTGATCCATGGAGTTAAGGAATATTTAAGCAAACAGGTTTGACTTTTAATTTTTTTTTGGTTTTTATATTTTTTTGGGGGGATAATTCAATTAAAACAGATAGTGGAAATATCAGATCATTGCAAATCAGTTATTGCCTGTCGAGTTTCTCCTAAACAAAAGCAGGAGGTTGTAAGTTTGGTTCGAAAAGAAGTAAAATTTCAAAATAATATAAATAAAACAAGATTTTTGTTAGAAACCGAGAGTTTCCACCTTGGCTATTGGAGATGGAGCCAATGATGTCAATATGATCACAGCAGCTCATGTTGGGATAGGAATTAAAGGTGTTGAAGGTCAACAGGTTCATCTAAATTGATACCTTAATAAAAAAAATTAATTCTTCATTGAAAGGCGGCACGATCAAGTGATTATGCGGTTGGTGAATTCAAAACCTTAAGAAGACTTCTCTTATATTATGGCCGAGAATCATACAGGAAAAACTCAATTTTGATATGTTATAATTTCTTCAAAAACATGATTTTAGTCGTTCCTCAATTTTGGTTTTAAAATTATTTTTCTTGGTTTATAAAAATTTTAAAAGGTATGGTTTCTTCAACGGTTTTTCAGGTCAATCCTTGTATGATTCTGTGCTATTTCAATTCTACAACATGTTCTATACAGCCCTTCCCATCATAATCTATGCTCTATATGACAAGGAACATAAAGGCAGAGACTTCATTTCGAACCCAGAATATTACTCCCTTGGTTTGAAGAACCAGATCTTCACTAGATCAAATTTCTGGCTTTGGATCATCGTCGGAGTTTGGCAGGCGCTCCTCAATTGTTTTTCAACTTATTATATCTTTACATGTATAACATCTGAAGAGTACACTTTGGATTTCTGGGCTGCTGGAATGACAGTATATGGATCTGCCATTATTATAGCTAATGTTAAAATTCTCTTGTTCAGCAATACTTATTCCGTAATGTCTGTGGGGATCATTTTTGGAAGCATTTTGTTTTATTATTCAAATTATGTCTTGGAGAGCCATATCTATACAACAGCAGATGTTTTTAACAGTTTTGAAAGGTTCTAATTATTTATAACTTTTAAAATTTCAATTTGATTGGTTTTTAGAACCTTTAACACAGATTACTTTTATATGTATTTGATATATATGGTGGTTGCCACCAGTTTGCTTGATTTGGCATATGATAAGCTAAAAAAACGTTAGTTTTTTTGTTTTTAATTAGAAACGACATCATATTTTAATTTAAAATATGCAGAATTTACAGGACCTGCTCCTGAAATTGCAGGATTCGTGGAAATGAAGGATTTGGAAGTTTCGGAGATCAGACCGTCGATACCAGAAGTGAAACATTTGCCAAATTTACCAAGTCTCAAAAGACAACGTAACTGACATTTTATTAAAGATGATGATAAATTATTTTGGATTTAGATACTGGTTATGCATTTTCTCAGGAAGATCCCACTGGATATCTCGATTCTTACTATAAAAATGCTCAAAACTAAGGGGAGGAAAAATTTGGAAGATATTTTTACAATTTTTTAAAAAGTACAAGAAAAGTTTTTGAAAATCATTAAATGAGAAATGTTTTTAAAATTTATTTTTCTTCAATATTTTTTTTATAATATCGCTTTTCGAAATATCTCAACGTTTAGAGCTCTTAATTAAAA
>Ga0302320_10023115_pt1 | contig 12219 bp, 10 predicted proteins | sample Bog_T0_3_FD_202130 | JGI IMG/M metagenome (GOLD analysis project Ga0302320, IMG submission 202130) | Peat permafrost microbial communities from Stordalen Mire near Abisko, Sweden - Bog_T0_3 | ecosystem: Environmental > Terrestrial > Soil > Wetlands > Peat | place: Sweden: Abisko, Stordalen Mire...
TGGATGCGTCGGATCGGTGAATTGCCGCCGCGGAAGCTGCTCCAGGCGATGCAGCTGGGCTTCGGCGCCGTGTGGATTCGAGCGCACAGGACACTCGGCGTCGTGACGCTGGTCGCTGTCGGCCGGCGGGTTCTCGCGAGAGCGTCGGAGTCGATTCCCCTGCTGGGCTCGCTCAACGTCGACGCCGACGGACTGCATTGCGACGAACTCGATGCGCGCGCCGAGGCGCTCGATGCGTCCGGGCTTCGCGCCGGGGTTCAGCTCGTCCTGGTCGACTTCCTCACGATTCTGGGCAGACTGACGTCGGAGGTGCTTGCTTCCGACCTTCATGCGGAGCTCGACAAGGTGGGCCACCGTGCCGGCTCGACGCCAGAAAGTGCAGCAACCACTTCACCTCGCGGGAGCGGGCCGTCATGAACCGACAGATCCAGCCCACGATCGCCCGTATCGAGACGGGCGTGCCCAATCTGGACGCCCTGTTTGCCGGTGGCTTGCCGAAGGGATCGGCCGTCGTCATTGCGGGACCGCCGGGCGGCGGCAAGACGATTCTCGCGCAGCAGATCTGCTTCCACAACGCGTCTGCTGATCGCCGTGTGCTCTATTTCAATACGCTCTCGGAGCCGGTCGCCAAGACACTTCGGTACCTGCGTGAGTTCAGCTTTTTCGATGAGTCGAAGCTGGTCGATGCGATCGAGTTCATCGATCTCGGCTCGCTCCTCCGCAGCGAAAAGCTCGAGGAAGCTGCGAAGCTCATCATCACGCACGTCGAGAGGGTAAAGCCGGCTCTCATCGTCATCGACAGCTTCAAGGTTTTCGATGACCTGTCGAACTCTGCGGAGGAGCTCCGTAAGTTCACCTATGAGCTCGCAGTCAATCTCATGGCGTGGGAGGCGACGACGCTTCTTCTCGGCGAGTATTCCCCCGACGATCTACAGACCGGTCCGCTGTTCTCCATCGTCGACAGCGTTCTTCTCGTCACGCAACGCGAGCTCTCGGGCGAGCAGCAACGATTCATCCAGACGCCGAAAATGCGCGGAACGGCACACAGCCTCGACGAGCACTCGTTCCTCGTCACGCAAGATGGCATCAGCATTTTCGCCCCGCGTGTGACGATTGAGCGGATGGACCGCGGTGTCGACGAGCGCAGGTGCAAGACCGGTATCCCGAAGCTGGATGACCTCCTCGCCGACGGGATCACGCGCGGGTCGAGCATTCTCGTCGCTGGGGTCGCGGGCACCGGCAAGACGGTGCTCTTGCTCGAGTTTGTCTACCGCGGCGCGCTGGCGGGCGAGAAGGGCATCGTGTTCTCGTTCGAGGAGACGGCCGAACGGCTCCGTGAAGCAGCGCGAGCGCTCGGATGGGATCTCGATGGCGAGATCGCGCGGGGGATGATCGAGCTCGTGTTCATCCCGCAGCCGAACATCATGATCGAGCAGCACTTGCTCATGATCCGAGAGCGCATTCTCGCTCTCGGAGCGCAGCGTGTGGCGATCGACTCGGTGTCCGTCTTTCTGCACAAGGTCAAAGATCCGCAGACTTGCCGCGAGAAGGTATTCCAGCTCGCCACGGTCATTCAAAACGTCGGCGCGATTGGCTTTCTTGCCACCGACATTCCGTACGGATCCAGCCAGATCAGCCGCTTCGGCGTCGAAGAGACCGTGGTCGATGGGATCTTCCTTCTGTCGGCTACAGAGGAAGGGCTCGAGCGGCATCGATACATCGAGATCTACAAGCTCAGGGGAACGGCTCACCTCAAGGGGCGCCACAACATGCTCATCGGCGTCGGCGGCCTGTCGATTTTTCCGCGGTACGCGGACACCATCGTTCGCGACGCAGGGCTCTCCGTGGACATAGAGCGGCGGCTGCCCACCGGCGTTCCGGGCCTCGACGCGCTCCTCCGGGGCGGGCTTCTCCAGCGCAGCGTGACGCTCGTCTCTGGAAGCGCGGGAATCGGAAAGAGCACGCTCGGACTCCAATTCATCGCGGAGGGATGCCGGCGCGGGGAGTCGGGTCTCTACATCGGCCTCGAGGAGGCTCCCGGGCAGATCCTCAAGACGGCGACGGCTCTCGGGCTTCCGTTGCAGGAAGGCGTCGATGCCGGTCTTGCGGAGATCGTCTTCCTCCCCCGAGCCCACCGCGCGCATGAGCTTCTCACATTACTCAGCGACAAGATCGTCGCACGCGGAACGCGACGCCTCGTTCTCGATAGCGTCAGCCAGATGGCGAACGACCTTGCTCCGGCTGAGCTTCGTCATCTGCTGACCGCCCTGGCCGAGCGCTTCAAGAGCCTCGGGGTCACGAGCATACTGACGCTGGAGTCGCAATCGCTCTACGCAGCCGACGGAATCACGGATCGCGGCTTCTCCCCCGTCGTCGACAACGTGATCCTTGTTCGATACACGCAGTTGCCGGGCGAGCTTCGCCCCACGATCGTCGTCGTGAAGAGCCGCGGGAGCGCGCACGACTGGGGGACGTATTATTTCACCATCACTGTCGGCGGGGTCCACATCCTGCAGCGAGCTGACGCGGTGGTGAAGACCGCGAAGAAGCGGGTCGCCACCCAGACCCGGAGGAAGCGATGACTTGGGCGGGGACAGAGCGGGCTTCGGTGACGCCCGGGCCGACGCCTCCCGTGCCGGAGGATGGGTCCGATCACCGCCGCCTGCAGACTATCTTCGAGATCAGCTCGCTGCTCGCGCGCTACGACTCGGCCACGCGGACGCTCGCCGGGGTCATGCAGCTCGTGGCCCGGAGCCTGCCGCTGCGCAGTGCGATTGTCAGCGCTGCGGCGGAGGGGGGCACGCACACGACGATCTGGCAGAGCGATGAGAAAGCCCATCGCCTGCGCCTCGCCAAGAGTCACGTGAGACAGTTCGCCGACTACTTTGGGCTGGTGGACCCGGCAGACGGCGGTGGAGCACCGCCTCCCCTGGAAGCAGCGGAGAACGTGGCCCGTCGCGCCTCCGCGGATGGTAAGATCCTGAGCCTTCCGCTCTCGCTGGCCGACGGAACGGTTTTCGGCTCCGTCGTATTTGAATGCCTGAGACGGCCGACGGAGCCGGACATCGAGTTTGCCAGCATGGTCGCCAACCATCTGTCGATTGCGCTCGACCGCGCCGATCGTGTGGCCACCCGCCTGGCGCTGACCGAGGCTCACGCGCTGGCGTCCGTCCGTGCTCGCGACGATCTTCTCTCGATCGTCGCCCACGACCTCAAGAATCCTCTGAGCACCATCATGCTCGCCCTCGGAAGCCTCCTGAACCGACCCGAGGCAGACGAGCGACGCGTCGGAGGCCGACGGCAACTGCAAGCCATGCAGCGCGCGACGGTCCGCATGACGAACCTCCTCGGGGATCTGCTGGATAGCGCGAGCATGGAAGCAGGAACCTTCTCGGTACGGCCAGAACGGGCCGATGTTGCCGCCCTGGTGGCCGACGCGGTCGCCGCGGCGCGGCCGCTTGCGCTCCGAAAGAACATCCGCGTCGACGATGAGATTCAAGGCGAGCTGCCCGAGGTACGTGCAGACGTTCCCCGGATTCAGCAGGTACTGGCCAATCTTCTCGGGAATGCGATCAAGTTCACCCCCGAGTCGGGCTGTGTCACGGTCCGCGCGTACCCCTCGACCCTCCACGGGGGGGCCTCCGTTACCATCGCGGTCTCGGACAACGGGCCCGGCATCTCCGAGCTCGATCAGGTTCGCCTGTTCGAGCGGTTCTGGCAGGCGCAAGCCACGTCCGCCCTGGGGACGGGCCTCGGGCTCTTCATCGCGCAGACGATCGTCAACGCACACGGCGCCAAGCTGCGGGTCGAGAGTCAGATCGCGTCGGGAAGCACGTTCTTCTTCGAGCTGCGCGCGTTCAGCGGATGAAACGCTGACTCCGGAAGAATAGACGGCGAACCCCCGATCAGCCCCACCTGAGGCGTAAGTGCGTCGCCCCGGGGTCCCACAGCAGTGGATTGCCCACGTTTTTCGGCGGCACGGTGGGTGCATCGCGGAGAGCACGCCGCACGATCGGTCGAGATCACGCCTGATGCTCCGCCCCCCCCTATCCGCCCTGCGATCCGCCGCAGCCGACGCTTCCACTCCGGCGCCGACAGAGGAGCGACTTCTCGTGCTCGTCGTCGAGGACGACGAAGACACGCGCTCACTGTACGTCGAGGCGCTCTCCGCGATGGGGTACCGCACGGCCGATGAGCCCGACGGCGCCCGGGGGGTCGAGACGGCGGTGCGCATCCGGCCCGACGCCATCCTGATGGACGTCTCGATGCCGGTTCTGAGCGGGATCGACGCGACCCGAAGGCTGAAGGAGGACCCTCGCACCAGCGGCTGCTTGATCATTCTCATGACCGGCCACGGAATGAAGAAGTTCGAGGAGGCGCGCGCGGCAGGTTGCGACGCTTTCTTCTGCAAGCCGTTCGATCCCGCCGCGCTCCAGGAGGTACTCCTTACCCTCGCGTCTCCGGCGGAGCAGGCGAAGCTCCACGTGCGCCCCGAGGTCGTAAAAGAGTGCAGCTGCGGGCGAAGGCTCGGGCTGGAGCAGTGGCTTGCGCTCCCGCTTTGCGGCCGGATGCACGTACCGCAACGTGGCGTCGTGATCGAGCTGCGAACCTGCACCTGCGGCTCCTCTCTCTCGGTACAGCTCGACGACCTGGGGGACGTAGTGCGCACGGCGCCTGCGAATAGCCCCCCCGAACGAATCCGCGGCAGTCTTGCGCCGCACGATTCTCGTCGTCGACCGCGATCCCCATGTCCGGCGTCTCGTGCCCCGGTTTCTCGGCGACGACTACGTGGTCGAATATGCCGACGATGGATACTCCGCACTCGACCGCGTGCGAGCCTCGCCCCCTTCTGCGCTCATCACCGAGATCCTGATTCCGCGGCTTGACGGGCTCGCGCTCTGCCGCTCACTCAAGGCCGACCCCGTGACGCGACACGTGCCGGTTCTCGTGATGAGCATGCTCGCCGCGCACGAGCGCGCGCAGCACTCGGGTGCGAACGGCTTCCTCTCCAAGCCAATCGAGAAGGCCAGCCTCGTGGCCGCGCTTCTTCGCGCGATGGACCCGAGGAAGCGACCGAGCGCGCTCTCGCGTAAGGACGAGGCCCGATCATGATCCGAGTCAGTACAGGAAACCCGCAGGCCGATGAGATTCTCAGCGGGGGCTTCCCCAAGAATTCCATCAACATCGTGATGGGCCAGCCAGGGACGGGCAAAAGCATCTTCGCTGAGCAACTCGTCTTCCGGAACGCGAGCGACGATCGCCCCATTCTCTATCTGACGACGCTGTCCGAGCCGCTCACCAAGATGGTGACCTACCTGCAGCGATTCGCCTTCTTCGACGAGAACAAGATCGGGAAATCCGTCCTCTACGAGGACATCGGCGCCCAGCTCCTCGAAGGAGGCATCCGTGCGCTGCTCAGCTGCGTGGAACGCGCGATCGAGGCTTCGGCTCCGAAGATCATCGTCATCGATTCATTCAAGGCGTTGCACGATCTCTCGCCCTCGACCACGGAGCTGCGCCACGTCCTCTACGAGCTGACGGGCCTTCTCACTGCCTACCAGACCACCGCCTTCCTCGTCGGTGAATACACCGATGATGATGCCCAGCGCCTCCCTGAGTTCGGGGTTGCCGATGGAATTCTTCAGTTCCTGCGCAACCCGCTGAGTACGCGCGACGAGCGCTTCCTTCGCGTGCTCAAACTGCGTGGCAGCGGGTATCTCGAAGGGCTGCACGCGTTTCGCATTGGCGCCGGTGGCCTCGAGATCTTCCCGCGCTTCGTCAGTCCGACGATTCCGGAGAGCTACACGATCGTCGAGGAGAGGACTCCGACCGGGATTGACGGGCTCGATCACATCATGGGAGGGGGCCTCTGGCAGGGAAGCACGACGCTCCTCGCCGGCCCGACAGGAGCAGGTAAGACCACCGCTGGGCTTCAGTTCGTACTCGAGGGGGTCCGGCGCGGTGAGCCATGCTTGTACGCGAACTTTCAGGAGAACCCGATGCAGCTCGCACGATGCCTGCGGAGCCTCGGGGCTGACGTCGAGGACGCCAAGCGTCGAGGCCTTCACCTGCTCTACGCGTCACCGGTCGAGCTCCAGGTCGACCAGCTCATCGTCCAGATGTTTCGGCAGATCAAGCAGACCGGGACCCGGCGGGTGGTCATCGACGCCGTCGGCGATCTAACCTCCGCCGCCAGCGATCCGCAGCGGCTACACGATTACCTCTACGCACTCGTCCAGCATTTCACCGTAAGGGGCGTCACCAGCATCCTGATGTTCGAGACCGAGGGCCGGTTGCCCGAGAGCTGGTTCAGCGGCGGACGGTTCTCCTATATGTCGGACAACATCGTGCTTCTTTCGACCGACATCAAAGGCAAAACGCGACGTTGCGATCGTCAAGGCGCGAGCGTGCAAGCATGACCTCGCGGTCCACGAAGCAGAGATCACCGAGCACGGGCTGCGAGTTCTCTAGCCGGATGCCGACTGCGGCTAATCGGTGAGCGTTTCGCCATTCATACGCGGGGGAACGCTCGACTTCGATCGCTCGGTCATCAGGCGATGAACCAGGGCGATCACGTCGTCGAGGGACACCGGTTTCACAAGGAGCCGGTCTACCCCCATCGCCGACAGAAGAGCCCACTCCTTCGGGCCCCCGGAGCCCGTCACCACGATGATGGGAATGGCCGCGCCCGGATCACGCTTGCGTATCTCGCGCGTCAGCTGCATGCCATGGAGGTCGGGTAAGTCCAGATCAAGAATGATCAGTGAAGGTCGCTTGCGATCGAAAGCCTCGAGTGCCTCCCTCCCGTCACGAACGCATTCGATCTCGGCACCCGGGAATGCACCCGCGAGACCTGCAGCCAAAGATTCGCGAAAGTCGTCGTTATCGTCGATCACCAGGATTCGAGCTGGCTTGCGGATGCCGGCCCGCGCGGCCTCGAGCGCCGCGCCAAAGGCAGTGACGCTCGGAGTCCGTTCCAGTGTATTCTTTTCGAGCCCGTGCAGGAGTGCCTCGTCCAGCGCGACCGGCAACCCCGGACGCACCGAGCTGGGTGGCTTCACCGGCTCGACGGCGTGCTGAAGCATCATGGCGGTATTGCCCTCCGCGTCGAAGGGGGCGGAGCCCGTCACCATCTCGTACGCGATGCAGGCGAGGGAGTAGACGTCGGCTCTCTCGCTGAATCCCATGTCGGACTCGATGGGAAAGGCGACCTCCGGCGCCATGTACGCGGGGGTGCCCACGACCTGATGGTTTGCGCCCCTCACGAGCCGCGCAAAGGTTGCAAGGCCGAGGTCCGCGACCCATGGGTGGTCGTCGGCGCCGACAAGGATGTTGCTGGGCTTGATGTCACGGTGAACCGTCTCGGCGGCGTGAATCGCCGCAACACCCGCGCAGATGCGTCCCATCAACTGCAACCCCCGGTCCACGTCCAGCGGTTGATGTGTCTCCATCCAACCTTCCAACGTCACGCCCGGAACGAACTCCATGACGAAGTAAGGAGCTGCCTCGTGGTCGCCGAATGCGTGGATCTGAAGCACGTTCGGGTGGCTGACGCGGGCCATCGCACGCGCCTCCATGGTGAAACGCTCTCTGAACCCACTATCCAGGGGCCCTGCACGAATGAACTTGATCGCGACCTTGCGACCTAGCGTCTCATCCTCGGCTAGAAGTACGGTTCCCATCGCTCCGTATCCGATGGGAGCGAGGACACGGTAGACGCCACCGACCAGCGCGCCCGCCTTGGGCACACTCATCACCGCCAGTCTCGTTCCGGCCGCGGGCGTGGAGCGCTCCGATTCAATCGGCGGCACAGGGCTGGCCGATTCCATGTCATAGATTCTTTCCTTCAGAGACATGGCACGCGCAGCGGCTGCACGAGGCGATCCTCTGAGGTGGCGTCACGAACCACCGCATCATCCCTGCGGCTCATTGCGGAGTCTCCTCGATGACGGCGACGACTGCCGTTCTCGGTGAACGGGAGCGCAGCTCTGCGTGCGAACACCGGCCGCCTCGAGGATCTGGCTTCCAAGTCGCAGCAGCTCCGCCCTCAACTGCTGCGCGAGCTGAGCGCTACCCGCCTGATGCGCAATGCGATCGACCTGATCCGACAAGGTCCGCACGATGGCGACCTGCGACCGGATCTGCGCGACGCGCGCCCTTCCAGCGCCTCGCGCGTCCTCACTGACCTGCGTCTCTTCCGAGACAGTGTCGTCACGCATGCTGTGTCCTTGGGTGCTCGGTAGCAAGGGTAGGGTGGAAAACGGTGAGTTGCGAATCTGGGGTATCGAGCGGTGGTCGTCGGAGTCGCGACGATCGGCAAGGGCTTGCAGGACGCGTGCGCGCCCGGAACATGGGGTGGGCGCTGGCGTGCAAGAGGCCCGGCGTGAGCTCGAGAACACTGGGTCGCATTGTCGTGCTTGGAGCCCTCGGGTGCGGATCGTGCGGGGGAGCGGTCATCTCCAGCGCCACAGACGGTGTGTCTGGCGATGCGAGCGTCGAATGCGGCGTGCCGCCGAGCGGGAAGTGGCTCGTTTGCGGCGATGCGGTGCACGACTGCTGCGGAGAGACCTTTCCCCGTTGCCCGGCTGGCGCCGCGCCGGGCGGCAACTGCGTCAATGCAGGTCTCTGCATCGACTGTGCGAGTGAGGGTGCAGGACAGGCCTATACGTGTTCCGGGGGCGCGACGCCGCGCTGGGACAAGGTGAGCGGGTCGGTTTCCTGCGCGCGCTGATGCGCGGACGCCACAGGCTCGCAGGTTCGCCACGCTAGCCCTCGTCGGGTTGGACGCGCCAGCGACGTCGCCCGTCACTCGGAAAGCCACGGTAATGCGAGCATCGCCAGAAAGTGAGCTTCAGGAAGGTCAACGTCGAGCGAGAGCCGCCTGGCATCGAGCCGGTCGAACGTCCAAGCGTTGTTGACGCCGGAGTCGTTGGAGAAGCCAAGCTCATAGCCGGCCGAGCGGACGGCGTCCCTGATCTGGGGCGCGCTGCCGAGCCGCTTGCCAACCGGATAGGCGATGGCCTTCACGCGCTGACCAAGCTCACGCTCGAGGACCTCGCGCGAGCCGCCGAGCTCGTCGCGCAAGCGCGCGAGCGGTAGCGTCTGAAGGGTTCGGTGGGTGCGCGTGTGCGACTGAACCGACATTCCGCCGTCTTGAAGCGCGCGAAGATCATCCCAGGTCATCAGCAGCGCCTCCGCAAGAAGGCGCTCTTCTTCGGCCGCCGGAGACGCGTCGCACGCCTCGAAGAGACCGTCGATGAAGCGCTCCAGATCGAGGTCTGTCTCGTCCTTCACGAGACGCGTGAGTCGTGCGGCCACGCTTCGTCGCTCGGCCTCCGTACGGACACGGAACCGAAGAGGCGCTGGGTACGAGAGCTCAATCCACTCCCGGCGCGTCGATTTGACGGCCATGTGAATGCGGTCCCACCAGAACAGCTTGCGCTGATCCACGTAGTCGGTAGCTACGAAGAACGTCGCCTTGATGCCGTGCCTCCGCAGGATCGGCATCGCAACGTGAAGCCCGTCCTTGTACCCGTCGTCGAAGGTCACCACCACGGGATTGGGCGGCAGCAGCTTTCCCGCAGGAAGTGCCAGGACTTCGTTGAGGTCAAGTACCGTGAACCACCGAGCAAGAAGTGACATGTGAAGGTCGAACGTCTCGGGGGTCGTGTCCGCCACGTTCTGATCGAGAAGGTCAATGGCGGTGGGCGACGCCTGGGCCGTGTTGGATGAAGCGAACCGGTGATACGTGAGCACCGGGAGCCAGGGCGAAGGCAGGCGCCGCCGAAGGCTCAGCGCGACGTGCAGCAGGCCGGTCCGAGCGAGCTCGCGAGCCATCCGCCGTCTCATGGGGTTGGCGCCCTGTTCGACATGGAGAAGAAGTGCGCAAGTCGCGACGATTTCTGCACTACGTGTTTGCAAAGTAAATTCTGCGCGCAACACTGCGCCTGATGAATTCTCCCGGGTGGACCGTCAGGAAGCTGAATCACGAAGACTCCTCCGACCGAGCGCTTCTCCTGCCGCTCCTGCGGGAGTACTTCGACGGCGGTGCCGGAGTCGATGCCGACGCGCGCTACCAGTGGTTGTACCTGGACAATCCCAGCGGTCGCGCGCGGACCTACGCCGCTCTGGTCGACGACCGGGCCGTCGGAGTCACTTCTCTCTTTCCCCGGACCATGCGTGTCGGCGGCTCGCGAACAACCGGCGCCATCGGTGGTGACGGCTACGTGACCCCCTCCTTCCGGAAGCGTGGCATCGTGACGGCGCTTCACCAGATGGCCCATCGCGACCTCGATGTTGGGCTCTCCTTCATGTTTGGCCCCCCGGAGCCCGCAAATCTTCGAGCCCTGCTTCGCGCCGGCGCGGTTGTCACCGGATCGGTTCGCCGATACACCCGCGCCCTCCGCGCGCGGGGGCTCGGGCTGCGGCTGCCGCAGTTCGTGCCGGCAGGAGTGCTCGATCGCCTGCTCCGCCCCCAAGCGTCTGTCCTCACCCTCGAGACACTCGGACGAGCGCCAGACCCACGGGTAGAGCAAGTCTGGGACGCGACCGCGCTCGACGCATCTCCTGGCGAAGTCCTCCCGGTGGGCGATGCGCGGTTCTACGCGTGGCGGTTTGGTCTGAGTGCTGGCGGCCGACAGGAGGGCATGATCGTCCTCGATGCCGGGCGCCCTGTCGGTGTTGCGGCGGTCGAACGACATGGCGAGCGGCGCGCCATCGTCGACGTTACTTGCACTCACTCTTCGTTTCGCAAGGTCGTGCAAGCCATCCTGGCCTCCTCCGCAGATGCGGACGCAGTCGATATCCAGATACACATCCCGTGCCGCATGAAGGAGCTGGCTCTCTGGACCCTTGGATTCGTTCCACGCGGAACCAAGGCCTTTCAGGTGCAGCTTCGCGTAGACGATGGCGCTCGCACGCTGCTCACGACGCCTGCGGCGTGGAAATACATGTGGGGGGACGGCGATCTGGGGAGCGTCTACGAGTAGGGTCGTGACCCGCGGATGGTCCGATAAGTGCACTGCCCACCCCTCGTCGAGACCGCGTGGAGCGCGCGGGTCCTCGGGAGGTCTCCATGAACGCAAGTCAGCTGGTGCTGCTCGTTGCAGTGTCGGGGTTCGGGTTTGTCGGTGCGCAGGTCGTTGAGCCCTGGGCTCTGGCGGCGCCGCCGAACCCGGTCCCCGTACCTCCCGGACCTGCCCCCAGCCCGGCTCCGAGCCCAACGCCGAGCCCAACTCCCTTTCCGATGCCGGCGCCGACTCCGTCGCCGTCTCCCCGACCTGCCCCAACGCCAGCTCCCTCGCCGCATGCGCAGGAGGTCAGGTTGTCGATGTTTCCTGCGGGCACGGTGGGCGCACCGTCCACCGCGATGGACGCGGGATAATGCTCGCAACCTTCCTCAGGGAGAACCGTAGCGAGGTTCTGGCTCGCGCGAGAGCGAAGGTCGCGGAACGACCGGCTCCGCGGCCGACCGAGCACGAGCTAACGAATGGTGTGCCGATCTTCCTCGACAGGCTGGTCGATCGCCTGCGAAACGCGGCCCCGTCGGACGGGCAGCTCAGCGTCTCTGCAACCGCCCATGGCAAGGAGATGCTGGAGCAAGGCTTCAGCGTCGCGCAGGTCGTTCAAGGCTACGGCGACGTGTGTCAAGTCATCACCGAGCTTGCCATCGAGAAGGATGCGAAGATCTCGACCGAGGACTTTCGAACCCTGAATCGGTGCCTCGATACGGCAACCGCCGACGCTGTAAGCGAGTTCGAGCACCAGCGAGACCGGATGATCTCCGAGCGCGAGACCGAGCGCCTGGGGTTCCTTGCCCACGAGCTCCGAAATCAGCTCAACAGCGCGATCATGGCGTTCGACGTCTTGAAGCACGGGTCCGTTGGCGTTGGGGGCAGCACGGGCGCGGTGCTGGGTCGCAGTCTTGGTCGCATACGGGACACGGTCAATCGCGCGCTCGCCGAGGTCCGACTCGAGGCAGGCGTAAAGACCAGGGAACGCGTGCTGCTCGGCGAGCTGATCGACGACGTCGAGGTCGGTGCCACCTTCGAAGCCAACAAGTCCGGGCAGTCCCTCGTCGTCACTCAAAGTGACGGGGGTGCCTCTGTCGACATCGATCGGCATATCCTGGCGTCAGCCCTGGGGAACCTACTGCAGAATGCGCTCAAGTTCACTCCGGATAAAGGGCGAGTGACGCTTACGACCCGCGCGAATGCCACG
>Ga0302320_10023116_pt1 | contig 12218 bp, 8 predicted proteins | sample Bog_T0_3_FD_202130 | JGI IMG/M metagenome (GOLD analysis project Ga0302320, IMG submission 202130) | Peat permafrost microbial communities from Stordalen Mire near Abisko, Sweden - Bog_T0_3 | ecosystem: Environmental > Terrestrial > Soil > Wetlands > Peat | place: Sweden: Abisko, Stordalen Mire...
ACACCCGCGCTACAAGCCTTCCATGCCGCGAAGCCGCACGTCATTGGGGAATAGCTTAGCCGTAATTTGGACAAGCTTAGGGTGTCCTGCCCTCTGTCGCTTGTCCCTGACGCGGGAGAGGGGGGCAGGGCAAGCCCAGCCCCTACGAGACCCGAGAAATGTCTGCCTGGAAAACGAGGGTTTAAGGCACCGCAAAGCAGATGTCCGTCCTGCCTACATCTGAAGGAACGTGACTTCCAGTCCCCGCAGCGCTTTTTCCGGCATGGGGGCGAGTTCACCGATCGAGCGGGAATCCACCAGCGCTTCCGCCGTGGACTCCAGAACTTCCAGCCGGTCAAACGCTTCCAGAATATCCCCACCGCAAACCAACACTCCATCGTTTTCCAGAATCAAGGCAGGCCGATCGACGGAGCAACGTTGCGCCAGAGCTTCGTGGTCCTGGTATTGCAGTCCGTATTCGACGCGCTGAATCTGGCGGAGCAGGCAGTAGCTTTCGGGAATGGTTCGCGAATCCAGCGGGGCGCTCGTGACGCTGAACGCCGTGGCGTTGATGGGCGAGGCATTGATGAGGGCGTTGACTTTGGGATGATGGCGATAGATGGCGTCGTGATCGCCGGTGGCGCGGCTGGGCGTCTTTCCTGCCTCGCATCGGCCGTTTTTGATCAGGACAATATCTTCCGGATCCAGGGTGCCACGGTCAACCTGGTAAGGTGTGATGAGGAACGATGATTCATCCAGGCGAACCGAGAAGCTACCCTGGGTGCTGATAAAGAGCCGCTGGCGATAAGCGCGATGCACGAACTCGCAAAGCCGGCGGCGCAGTTCCTTCTCAATGCTGCTGGGAGGTTGACGCTTGAATTCCAGCAGCATGGTGGCGCGCGTATTGGCAAGTTCAATCTGTTCCGGCGTAAGGAATCTCACCTCACCCAGCTGCCGTCCCTTGATGATGGTCCGGCCCACAAATTCCAGAGTCTCAAACTTTTGAAAGGCATCCCCAAGGTTAATGCCGCCCGTCACCACACCGTGATTTTCCAGGATGACGCAGTCGCTCCCTTCGATGAACTTTCCCGCCGTGGTCGTCCCCAGTTCCACGCTGCTGGGAAGTTCATAGGGAGCAAACAGCGCTTCACCGCAAACCGACTTGGCCTTGGGGAAGAGGCTGGTGTTCGGAACCTGATGAATGGCGCTGAACGCCACCAGTGCGACGGGGTGCGCATGAACGAGCCCATGCAAGTCCGGCCGGGCGCGATAGATTTCCTGGTGCAGGGGAAGTTCTGATGACGGCGGATGCAGTCCTTTTACCTCGCCATTCTTGCCCACCCAGACCATGTCTTCGCGCCGCAAGGTGCCCTTGTCCACGCGGGTTGGCGTGATCCAGATATCGCCATTTTCCTCGCGAATGGAGAGGTTGCCGCCCGAAGTCGTGGTCATTCGATACTGATAAATCCGTCCCATGGTCGCCAGGAGTTCATCCTTGGGATGCATGTACGGTGTAAATGTACTCATTGTGTTTTTGCCCTCACTAATTAATTATAACGGGAAGGGTGCAAAAGGCGCAACGATTGGCATGCTTCGGCATGGCCGCTTGGCAGTGTGTGTGTCCCAAGCGATCTATTCATTTGCCGGAGTGGGATTGTGGCAAAAATAATGCTCACTTTCGCGCTCGATTCTGCCGATACCCCCGTACAAAGGGGGGGCCGGAATAAATCGCAGCAAGGCACATCTCCCCGAACAACATATCGGCAGTTTGTGGTAAGAGCGTGAGCGCAATTTACGCGTCAGCCAGCGCGGCCGTCCCCGGAACCTGATACACCCATTCACCCCGAGAATTCAAAAAAGAGTGCGAGACCCGCCGCGGAGAGCGTGCTGCAGCTGATCTCTGCGTAAACAGTTTGCTGACTGCTATTTTGCGCCACGGGCATCCTCATCAGATGACCGTGAATGCGGCGTGGCCAGAATGACCATGTGGAAGCGACCCCTGATTCCCACCTGCCGCCGTGATGACCACCTTCCGAATGCGCACGTTGGTAGCTCCTCTTTGGAACTTGAGACAACCTCCGGTGATTATAACCGAGGCGGGGAATACGGGCTATTGGAAGGCTGTCAGTTGTCCTTTGTCCGTGGTCAGTTGCCCTTTGTCAGTCGCAGGCATTTCGAGGCGAGTCGCGACTGTAACCGCCGGTCTATAATTCCTATCCCTAACCCCTAATCTCTAACCCCAAATTCCCAACGCCTAGCCCCCCCCCACCCAGCGCGGACGACTGACCACGGACAACTGACCACGGACAACTGACCACGGACAACTGACCACGGACAGTCCTTCTAACCTATTCATTTCAAGCGACTTCGATGTTTTGGTTTGCGAGTTTTCTAAGTCCTTTGTTTTCATAGACTCATCCGGATCACTTTTTTGCCCCTTTGTTTTCAATAACTCATCCGGAGCAATCTTCATTTTTAACATCTCTTGGTGTTGCTGGATTTCGAGGCCGATTGGATGGTTTAGGAGGACTTTTGCGGGGGTGGCGGAACTGTGCCGTGCCTTCATTGCACAACTAGGCTATACCCTTTGGCTCTTTTTGTCAAGAGACATGGTGTCCCAATGACAAAATGACCGCCAGCGATTTTCCCCTTCTTCCAGCAAATAGTTCGGGAACGGGAAGGGCAAAACGGGTGTTTAATGAGGGTATGAGCGGATGGCGTTCAAAAGGACGGGTTTTTGTCTTACTGTGCTTGCTTTTCGGGCCTTTTGTTGTCGTCCATATTCAGGAGATGATTTTTCGCCGTCGCGCGGAGCGACTTCTTGCCGATATGCGCCCGCTCATCTTGCGCAAGGCAAAAATGGCTGAGATACAAGATGTATTCAAACGCTGGGATCCCCATGCGTGTTCTGAGCAAAGTTGCATGATTGAGGGGGATTCGTGGCGCTCCGACTTTTCCGTCAATCAGATCGTTGATCCTGAAGAAACCACGACTGACTGGCATAAGTTGTGGTTGCCGCCGTTATTCAGAACTTAAGGTGGGCGGATCGCCCACGTTGGGGCTGGTGCCAGGTTTGAAGGCGGCACCATGCGGATCATATCGTTCGAGGTCAATACGGAAACCTGGCCAAGCCGTGGGGTAAGCGAATACGACGCCCAAAACCAATTGTCCGGGGGGGCTTCTTCCGGTTGGCCATTTTACATGCAGGATGACTGGCAGGGGTTGACCCTCCATCCCAGCTACGTTATCGGTGGAACACGCCTCAACCCCTGGTACCCAGTCTTCTCAACGAGTGTTTACGTGGCATTTGGCCCACACGCGGAGGATGGCGATGTGAAGCGATTGATAAACTTTGATCTTTCCTGCCTCACTCGATGGCGGCCATGCCGCGAACCAGGCGACCTAATGCCGGAAGCGGTAGCCCAGCACACCAGCGAAGAACCTCAACTCGCGCAATTGCGGAAGGATCACGTATGCAGGCAGCATGTTGTTGCATTAATGGCCCGCGACGCTGAATTCGCGAGCGTGGCTGAGGTGACGGGGATTCATCCCGAAGAACTTCTCAGAGAGGGTAAGGCCAAGGTTCCGACCGTCCGGATGATTGAGAACTTCAAATCAAAAGATTATTGGAAACCCGGCGAATACGGGGATATCGATATTTATGATGTGAATACTGATCGCGTTTTTGCCAGCCTTCCATCCGATTTGCGCGTTGGCCATCGTTTTATTCTCCTCGCCCAGTTCGAGAAGCCTTACGGAGTTATTGCCGATCCTTGCGGTATTGTACCGCTGAATCCCGTGAATCTCGACCTTGTAAAGCAGGCCATTGCGGGGAGTCTGCCGTCCGCCAAGCCTTAGCCTGCAAGTCTCCACATTCTCCCGAACGCGTGATATGGAAATGTAAATTACCGATTCGTGATTCAGCCTTGAATCATAGCGACCTCGATTTCGAAAGAGAGATCGGGTTGGAGTTTATAGTGATCGCGCACTTCGGCGGGAGCGCCTGCCCAGAATGTTCGCAACGCGGTGATCCGGTCAGGAGGTGTACCAATGCGCGCCACCCAGGATGAAAACTCAATCGCTATCCGCCAACGCTTGATGATCCGCGCCTGGAATGAATGGGCTTGAAACATTGCAAGCCATTCCGCTTCATTGTAATTGCGCACGTGGGAGGGATCACGCAACAATTCAAGGGTCTGAAGATGCGTGTCAAAGAGCGGCTCCGATTCGCCCACGGAGTCAATAAAGCAGACCTGGCCGCCGGGCTTCAGCACCCGCCGGGTTTCACTCAGAGCCTGGGTCACGTTCCTCCAGTGATGGGCGCTATACCGGCTGACGACCCAATCGAATTGCCCGGCTTCGAAAGGAATACGCTCCACGGACCCCTGCTGGGTGCGAATGTTGGCAAGCCGGCGCTCCGTGGCGGTAGCGGCCACAATTTGAAGCATCGATTCCGTAAGGTCATACGCCACAACTTCCTGTGCGAATGACGCGAGCGCAAAACTGGCGTGCCCGGCGCCGCAGCCGAGATCCAGTACTACGGGTTTTTCCGTTGCGCGCACCACTTCCGCCAGTTGGGGCAGGTCCTCGCCCTGGGAATGGATGGGGCTGGTCAGGTAGAAATTCGCGTTGGGGCCAAAACTTTGGGCAATCGTGTGATCGTGCTGCATCTGCATTCTCCTCTCTCTTCTTTGATGCTTCGAAGCCGACTATAGACAATCAATTTAAGCTGGTACAAGATGATAGTTTATCCTGGTATAAAAACTACTTTGCCGGAGGGATGCCAATGCGGGAAGGAACCGATTTGACACGTCCTCAAACATTGGGCGCCTTTTTGCGCGCGCATCGCGAGCGATTGCTGCCGGCAACCCTGGGCCTGCCGTCTTCCGCCCGCCGCCGGACGCCAGGCTTGCGCCGGGAAGAGGTGGCTCAGCTCTGCGGTGTCAGCACAACGTGGTACACGTGGCTGGAGCAGGGGCGTCCGGTTTCCGGCTCAGCGCGGGCGCTCGCCCGCATTGCCGCGGCCTTGCAACTCTCGCGGGCGGAACGGCAATATCTGTTTGAAATTGCCGGGTCGCGCGATCCGGAAAAGATTGAAACGAGTTACTCCACCGTCCCCACCGATCTCAAATCCCTGGTCAGCCGCCTGCCCATGCCCGCCTATGTTCTGGATCGGCAGTGGAACGCCGTGACGTGGAACCCTGCGGGTGTCGAACTCTTCCGCCCATGGCTGGTGGATTCCGAGGAGCGCAACCTGCTTCGGTTCATTTTTCTCGTTCCGGCTGCCCGCGACCTCATCGTAGATTGGAATGACCGCGCCCGCCGTGTGGTGGCGGAGTTCCGGGCGGACGCGGGACTCCACCTGGCCGAGCCGCCCACTCAGCGGTTGGTTGACGGCTTGCAGCAGGGAAGCCGGTTTTTCGCCAGGTGGTGGGGCGAGCAAGACGTGAGGGAACGGGAGGGCGGCGCGCGCAAATTCCGCTCAAATCGCGGCAAAGTAATGACCTATGTCCAGGTGGCGCTCGTTCCCTGCGGGCATACTGACCTTAAGCTGGTGACCCTTGTTCCGGGGCGCTCCGCCGTGGACAAGCCTCTGCGTGAGAAGAAATAGTCATGACCCTCCGTCAGAGCCGCAGGCTTTGCGTTGGCGGGCGTCCTGCCCGAGCAAGAGCATTTCACGCAAAGACGCAAAGGCGCGAAGGCGCGAAGGGAGCAAGAGATACTTTCTTTGCGACCCTTTCCGCCTTTGCGTCTTTGCGTGAGATTGTTTTTAACACCGGCTTACGCCTGGGACTGCACCTATTCGCCACTCCGGGAAGAATTGCCGCGTTCTCCTCCTGCCAATTGGCTCTGATCGTGATATGCTGTTCTGACACATTGCAATTTGGGGGCTGAAACAGTTTGGCTGAAAAAAGAGGGAGAGGGCGCTATGCCTCTTTATCTTGTTGAGCCGGGCGTGTGGATTCCCCTCACCCCGCTTTGCCAGGTGATGTTGGTTTCCAAGTTGGGCGGCGAAAACCCGTCCAGAGCTGAGCATCCGGTATCTGAGATCTTAAATTTGGCATAAAGCTCCCGCGTATGGGATCGCGGTGAGAAAAAGTGGAACCCGTCCCGGCGGGTGGCCCCAATAAAAAAGCATGTTTCCCGCGAAGGATGGTGCAGAGTGAGACAACGCCACACACGAATTATCGCCACGTTAGGGCCGGCTTGCAGTTCGGTTGAAATGATTCAAAGACTGATCACTGCGGGCGCCGATGTTTTTCGAATCAATGCCTCGCACTCAGGCGATGGCATCATCGCGAAGTATGCCCAGGCAGTGCGGGAGGCCTCGGAACGCTGTGATGTCTACGCGGGAGTTCTGCTGGATTTGCAAGGCCCCAAAATTCGCCTGGGGGCGTTCCAGAAGGGCTCGGCGACCTTACGCCAAGGCGAAATATTTCGAATCACGACGGACGACGTGGCGGGAACGGATGAAAAGTCTTCCACCACCTATCGCGATTTTGGCAAAGACGTTCGCGTGGGCGAAAAAGTCTTGCTGGCCGACGGCGCAGTGGAGTTGCTGGTCCTGAAGAATGATGGCATCACGTCTGAGTGCAGGGTGGTGCGGGGCGGTGTGGTGTTCAACCATCAGGGAATCAACCTGCCCGGAACCGCTTTGAGCGCGCCCTCGCTGACGGAAAAAGACCGGCGTGACATGCTGGAAGGCATCCGCCTGAAGGTCGATATGATCGCGCTGTCGTTTGTGCGGCGCGCCGATGACATCGTCCGGCTGCGGAGAGACATTGAGCGGCAGGGGGCAAGGGTGCCGATTATTGCCAAGATTGAACGGGCGGAGGCGTGGCAAGCCATTGACGATATTCTTGACGCCAGTGACGGCGCCATGGTGGCCCGCGGTGATTTGGGTGTGGAGATGTCCATGGGGCAGGTGCCGCATATTCAGAAGACGGTGATTGACAAGTCGATTCAACACAACCGCTTTGTGATTACGGCAACCCAGATGCTGGAATCCATGATTGAAAGCCCCGTTCCCACGCGTGCCGAGGTGAGCGACATCACCAACGCCATTTACGATGGCACCGATACGGTGATGCTTTCGGCGGAAACGGCGAAGGGCAAATACCCCGTGGACGCGGTGCGAATCATGGCGGAAATTGCCCAATCCGCGGAAGAACACGCGCCGGAACGCCACCCGCGCATCATCAATACGGCCCTGGTGAATTACAACGAGGTGGTCGCGGACCTAACCTGCCGCGCATCGCGAATCGGAGACATTAAAGCGATTGCAGTCTTCACGGAAACCGGGCATACGGCGCACCTGATTGCCGCCCAGCGGCCGGACGTTCCCGTTTTCGCCTTCACTCCCAACAAATCCATTGCCTGCCAATTGTCAGTTTGGCACGGTGTGACGGCCCTGATCTCCCCGCCGCTTCAATCGGTGGAAGAGATGGTGGAGTATATGGATCAGAATCTCGTGAGCCGAAATTGGATGGCGCGGGGAGAAACGATTTTGCTCGCGGCCGGGGATCGGGTGGGCCACGCCGGAACCACCAACATGCTGAAAATCCATACTGTCACCGGATCGGTGTTATAAGCAGTGACATGTGACTTGTGACGTGTGACCAGCGGGGCCACAGGAGGTTGTTGGTCGCTCATTCCCAGCGTTATTCAACGCTTGGCAATCCACCATTCAAATAGCGGTCTGCTTGCCGATGAAGAATTACGGCAGTTCCAGATCAGTGCCAGCCGAGCATGGCGTAACGGACAATGAATAATCCGGTGAGAATCCAGATCAAGGGGCTGATTTCATGCCGCCTCCCGGTGGTGAGTTTGAGGAACGTGTAGGAGATCATTCCGAGACTCAAACCGGTGGCGATGCTAAACGTGAGGGGTGTTGCAACCAGGGTGAGAAAGGCAGGGAAGGCGTCGGTAAAGTCGTCCCAGTGAATTTTCGCCACGGCGCCGCACATCAATGCGCCCACGATGATCAGAGCGGGAGCGGTGGCGAAGGTGGGAATGGCGGCGATGACGGGAGCGCAGAACATCGCGGTGAGGAAACATCCGGCGATCACTACGTTCCCCAAGCCGGTGCGCGCTCCAGCGGCAACACCCGCGGCGCTTTCAATGTAACTGGTGACAGTGGAGGTGCCGGTGAGTGAGCCCATCACGGTGCCCAGCGCATCCGCCAACAAGGCGCGGCTGGCGCGAGGCAATTTACCTTCGCGAAGGAATCCGCCCTGTTCGCACACGCCAATCAACGTGCCCACGTTGTCAAAGAGATCGACAAAAAAGAAGATGAAGATCAGGTCGCCCAAACCAAACTTGGCCGCCGCGCGGAGGTCAAGCTTCAGGAATGTTCCTCCGGGGTGGGGAAGTGAAAAGAGATGCGACGGCCAGTGAGTGAGGCCGAAGGGAATTCCCGCGAGCGTGGTGGCGGCGATGCCGAGAATGATGGCGCTGCCCACACGTCGTGCCATGAGGCTGGCGATGACCAGGAGGCCCAGCGCGGCCAGAATGACTTGCTTGTCGGCAGGGTTGCCGAATGCCACAAAGGTGGCGGGATGCGCGACGATAATTTTGGCATTGCGAAATCCAATGAAGGCGATAAACAGGCCGATTCCCGCGGCTGTGCCGTGCTTCAGGCAGTCGGGAATGCCATTCACAATCATCTCGCGAACATTGGTAAGTGTGAGGAGCAGGAAGAGCATGCCGGAGATGAAGACCACGCCAAGGGCTGTCTGCCAGGGAACGCCGCGGCCGATCACAATGGAGTAAGTGAAATAGGCGTTCAGTGACATTCCCGGCGCCAGCGCGATGGGGTAGTTGGCCCACACGCCCATGATCAGCGTTGCGAGAGCGGCAGAGATGCAGGTGGCGAACAGCACACCTTCCACGGGCATTCCGGCTTCGGAAAGGATGCGGGGATTGACCACTACCACATAGGCCATCGTGGTGAAAGTGGTCAGGCCCGCGAGCAGTTCGACGCGGACGGTGGATTTGTTTTCCTTGAGGTGGAAGATGCGCTCGAGCAAACGCAATTCTCCTTGATGAGGATGGGCCACTATAGGCGGCTGAGAGCGATTTCGTCAACGGAAAGTGCAATTTTGGATGGCAGAAAGAGAAAATTCACCACAGAGACACAGCGCGGCAGAACTGCAACCAAATGCGACTCGTAGGGGCTGGGCTTGGTGTTCTGCCCCTGGATTTTTCCCGCGTTGTGGAATGAGGGCAGGGCAAGCCCAGGCCCTACGAGTCGCGCAAATTGCTTGCTAAAAAAACAAGAATTTACGGTATTGCAGTACAGAGGCTCACAGAGAGCAGACACAGAGAAAAGCCTTTGACCGCGGAGTTGATTTCACGCATAACTCTTGCAAATTAACCGGTGCTTCCCGTATCGTACGCCATGCACACTACGGCCCAACCTGATTCCGAAAATAAACCGCCTTTTGCCTCTTTGCCCGTGCGCCAGGACGCACCTGGCGAAGGGTACGGATTGCGTCGAAATGTCTTGTCGCCCATGGAGACGCTGGCGCAATCGGTTTCCACCATGGCGCCCACCACCACGCCGGCCGCCACGATTCCCCTGGTTTTTGCCCTGGCGGGGAACGCCACGTGGCTGGCGTATGTGCTGGCCCTGGTGGCGGTGCTGCTGGTGGCCTGGTGCATTGGACGTTATGCGAGCTATTCGGCGTCGCCTGGATCGCTCTATACCTATGCAACGATGACACTTCCTCGGTCGCTCGCGGCCACGGTGGCGTGGAGCCTTCTGCTGGCCTACGTGGCCACCGGCTCCAGCGTCATCGGGGGCTTTTATTTCTACGCGGGCCAACTGATTCAACACGGCTCAACGCATGCCGCCGCGGCCGTGGCGCTTGCCACCCTGGTTACCGGAGTTTCCGTCTGGATCGCCTATCGCGACGTCAAAATCTCGGCCCGCCTGATGTTGTGGGTGGAAGCGGCGTCTGTGCTGGTAATTGTTACCCTGGTGGCGCTGCTGCTGGTGCGTCACGGGATGCATTGGGATTGGGCCCAACTGCGCCTGCGGGGCTCCACGGGCAGCGGCTTGCGATTGGGTCTGGTGATGGCGCTGTTCAGTTTCTGTGGATTTGAAAGCGCCACCACGATGGGGTCCGAGGCGCGCAACCCCTTGCAGACGATTCCGCGCGCGGTGATGCTGACCGCCGTGCTGGGAGGGTTGTTTTTCACCATCTGCGCCTATGCCGAAGTGATGGGTTTCAACACCGTGGGGCAGGATTTGGGCACCAGCCAGGCTCCCATGCACGTTCTGGCGAATTTGAGCGGCGTGCCGGTGTTTGGCCTGCTGATCGACGTCGGAGCCCTGGTGAGCCTGTTTGCCGGAACGCTGGGTTGCGTCACCGCCGCGGCGCGGGTGCTGCTGTTGATGTCGCATCACGGACTCGCCCACTCCTCGCTCAGTTCCACGCACGCGCGCAATGAGACCCCCGGCGCCGCGGTGATGGTGACAGGCCTTGCCGCGCTGGTTCCTGTTGCCGTGCTGGCAGTGCGCGGCGCCAGTGGCCTGGATGTTTACGGGTGGCTCGGCTCCCTCGCAACCTACGGGTTTATTGTGGCTTACGCGCTGGTGTGCGTTGCCTTGCCCCGTTACCTGCGGCAAAAGGGAGTCTTTGGGGCAAGCGCGGTGGTGGTTCCCGCACTCGCAGCTGCCGCAATGCTCCTGGCGCTGGTGGGGAATCTTTATCCCGTCCCGGAAGGGAATTACGGCAAGCTGCCCTATATCTACCTGGCGTATCTGGGGGCGGGGCTTTTGTGGTTCTTTGTGCATGGACGAAAGGCGCAGGGTGACGGAGCCGCAAGCAACCGCGCCTCGTAGGCGCTGGGCTTGGGCCCGGCCCATGCCGGCCTCCCCGTTTGCGCCCGATTCAGCCAAGCAACCCTCCGGAATTGTAATTGCGCGCCAGGAAGCGCGCGAAACCGGCAAAATGGGCTGAAATTGGCGTCAAATTTGGGAAAGAACCCTCCCCAATGCATGACATTTTGTCATGGCCTCCTTTGTTTTCATACACATAGTCGGTTCGACCTTCATTTTTGACATCTCTAGGCGGAACACGACTCCCGAGGGTGACTTTTTGTTGGTTTTTGGGGGTAAGGAGCCGCCACTTTAGGCGGAGGTTGAGGGCTTCCAGGGTCGACATGACAAGGCTGTTCTGCGCCGGGCGCGAAGTCCGTCTGCATAATAAGCTATATTAATAGCCTTTGTCAAGTGAAAAGAGAGGCTACTCCATCGCCGCCGGCGCCGCCCGGCGCCCTGCGTTCGCCGGCTGGCGCAGACTCCTGGGTTGGGGAGTCTGCGATCCCGAAGGGACTATTCGGAAGCCCTTGCCGGAAATTCAAGCGCGCTGGTGGAATGGCAGGGCGAGGACTGGCACTGTCCCGGGGGCTAATGCTTGTCCACGCGAGAATAGGCAGCCGTCTTAGAGTGCGGTAGCAGCAGCTACCGCCTTTCGGTGTTGCGAAGTGAGCTTTGGACGTCTGAACCGAACGCGGAAGGCGGTAGCTGCTGCTACCGCACTCCAAGGTGCTTCGCACAAGCCAACCCGCCGGCCGGGGCAGACTGAAACTCCGCGACGCTCGTTAGCGAAAGGGATGAGCCGCAGAGCTCCCCTCTGCGCCAGCCACGCCTGTTCATCTGCCGGCATTGGGAAAGTACCGCTGAGTAATTCAGCTCGGAGCCGAATAACTCAGCGCTACCTTTTGCCGCGCTACTCGCTTTGCCTTTTGACCTTTGCCTTTTGCCTTGTTCTTGTCTATGGAAGCGGGTAGCCGCGATCAGTGATTCTTTGACCGTGGGTTCTTCTCGTGGCGAGATTCCAGGCTTCAAATTCCTTTCGCCCCGCTGGGACTTGCCGGTTTTTCCGCTGTTTTCACCCATTGCTCACGCCATGGGCTACGATCTTACGTCCGTCATTCGACGGACTGAAGCACGCCTCGGTTTTCTGCCCTGCGACTTCCCGTAGGGTATTGGGCACATGAAGAGTCCACGGTCAGGAAATCACTGACCGTGGCTACCGGCTTTGGGTATGTGTAATTCCTGTTCCCCGATGGGGAACAATGTCGGTAGCCATGGGTGAAACCCCTGGGACGCCAATCCGATGCAAGCGTTTCCCCCGACCCCGAAGGGGTCGAATATTCGACCCTTTCAGGGTCGGAACCTGATTTTGTCTGTTTCCGTTACATGGGTTTCACCCATGGCTACCGACATT
>Ga0302320_10023119_pt1 | contig 12217 bp, 10 predicted proteins | sample Bog_T0_3_FD_202130 | JGI IMG/M metagenome (GOLD analysis project Ga0302320, IMG submission 202130) | Peat permafrost microbial communities from Stordalen Mire near Abisko, Sweden - Bog_T0_3 | ecosystem: Environmental > Terrestrial > Soil > Wetlands > Peat | place: Sweden: Abisko, Stordalen Mire...
CACCTGCAGCCGGTCGAGGGCATGGGGCCGGTCGGCGAGATCCGGATTGTCCCGGACCCGGAGACGTTCGTGGCGCTGCCCTATGCGCCCGGCGCCGGCGTGATGGTCTCCGACCTGGTACAGCAGGACGGGCGGCCGTGGGACGCGTGCCCGCGGACATTCCTCAAGCGGGCCATCGCCGAGCTGGCCAGCGACGGTTTCGCGTTGCGCGCGGCGTTCGAGCCGGAGTTCACGCTCGGCCAGCGCGAGCCGGACCCGGACGGCGGACCCGACCGCCTGGTCCCCGCTGACGACAGCCTGTGCTACTCCTCCACCGGCTTTCAGCGGGCGCACGACTTCATCATCGATCTGGTCCAGGCACTGGAGGCACAGCAGCTGGAGGTCGAGCACTACTACCCCGAGCTGGGCCACGGCCAGCAGGAAGTAGTCATCCGGCACGCCCCGGCGCTGCACGCCGCCGACAACCACCTGCTGTATCGAGAAACTGTCCGGGGGGTTGCGTTCCGCCGGGGCGTATGGGCCAGCCTGGCCCCGAAACCAATCCCTGACCAAGCCGGGAACGGCACCCACCTGCACGGGTCACTGTTCGAGCTCGGGCCGGACGGCGCGCCGGGCACGCGGAACGTCTTTGCCGACCCCAGCGACCGGTACGGCCTGTCCGAGACCGGCTACCACTTCATCGGCGGCGTGCTCGCGCACCTGCCCGGGCTCACCGCGCTGACCTGCGGCAGCGCCAACAGCTACCGCCGCCTGGCCCCGCAGATGTGGAGCAGCGCCTATACCGTCTATGGGATGGATAACCGGGAGGCGGCAGTGCGGATCGCGTCCGTGCTGCGCGGCGACCCGGCCAGCTCCATCAACCTGGAGCTGAAGCCCTCTGACTCCAGCGCCAACCCCTATCTCGCCCTCGGTGCCTTCATCCACGCCGGCCTGGACGGGATACGCAGCAAGCTTGATCCCGGTGAGGCGGTCAACGTCGATCCCGCCACCCTTTCTGATGCCGAACGTGACCGGCTGGGAGCCCGCCGCCTGCCCAGCTCCCTCGACGAGGCGCTGGACGCCCTCGAGGCGGACGACCTGCTGATGACGGCGCTCGGGCCGTTGCGCAGCCGGGCCTACCTCGCGGTCAAGCGGTCGGAGGCGGCAGACTTCGCGGCGCATGGCGCCGCTTATGAGTGCTTCCACCACTTCACGAAGATCTAGACAGCACGCTCGCCGGCCAGCGATGCTTTCCGTCACTCCCCCGCTGACCTGCACAATAAACGTTGGCCAACGGTGGCTGTGATTGGCCCTTTTCGGTTGTCGGATTGCCCTGGAATTGCCCCGATGCCGGGCCGGGTCATCCTCGGCGCGGCTCCCAGCCAGCCAGTTTGGCACTACAGGAAGACCGCCATGTCCCGCCACCACTCCCCCGGGCCTGCCTGATCAGGCCGCCGGTGCGCCCGCAGGCGCCAATTGGCCACCTGTCCAGCGCACAAGAACGGTCTGGTGCTTCACCTGAGCTCCGCTTCGAGGATTGATCTTGAAGTCCCCGAACAAGGTGGACGTTTCCAGGCTGGCTGCAGCTGCCCACAGGTCATCACGGCTCGTGCTATCCGCCAGCCTCGTGCAGTGAGTAGCGATAACCGCTCCCGCAGCAGCCTGAACCGCTGGGTAGTCCGGCGGCACGCCCGTGGGGCCAGCGTAGGCACCGACGAAATCGTCCTCAGATGGCCCAAGCGCAACTCCCGCGTTGCTGCCGGGGAACCACTGGGCGATACCGAAGACTCCCTCCGGGTCGTCAACGACATGACCGAACTCGCGGACGCCTGCCGCTATGGCGCACACCCGACACGGCGGGGCCGGCAGTCGCAGCGCCTTACTAGCCGTCTCGGCGTCCTGCTCAAACACGCCCGCACTGAACAGGTCCCATTCCGCCGACATGCCGGGCGGCGGGATCTGGTCATCAGGGGCAGCGCGCATCGTGCGGATGCCGAGACGGCGCGCGATCGCATCGGCCCCCTCCGCCACCTGTCGCCCGAAGCTTCCAGGTCCGTTAACGATACAAAGATCGCGCCGGGCGCCTCGCTCACTGGCGAGCTTCAGCAAGAAGGGCTCCGCATACCGGCTCGTCGGCGTCAGTACGGATACGACGTGACCCGCATGGGCTTCCTCGACGTCATCGCCAGAACCGCCCTGATTCCATACGAGCCCGCCAGACTCCGCGGCGATGCGCCCTGCCGCGCGCATCAGCTGGGTTGAGTACGGTCCGAGCAGGATGTCACATCTGGCAGCGATACCGGGCAGGACCGCTTCAAGCGTCCGCCGGTCGCTGTGGTCGTCTTCCACCAGGATGTCCGCGGTGCCGTCCAGGGACCGCCATGCTTCCAGCCCTCGAGCCGCCTGACGGCCGAACTGCGCGAACTTGCCGGACAGGGAGAGGCAGGCACCGATGCGCAGGTGGCCATTCATGGCGTCTCACCTCATGTCGACCTCGTAACAGAACCCGTGCCGGTCGCCGGCCGCCACCGAGTCCTGCACCTCGACCGGGTGTCCCTCGCTGTCGTAGACGGTCCGCAGAATGCGGAACACATGGACACCCGGCGGCAGCCTTAGTTGCCGCACCTCGTCCGGCGTAGGCATCCTGCCCGATATCTCGTCAACTGAACGCGCAATGTGCCGGCGGATAGGACCAGCAGGGTCCTCGATGATGGCATGCGCGCCGCCCCGGATCTTGCGCGGGCGCTCGATCGTCGTCCCGGCAACCAAGGACATCGGGAAGTAGCCATCGTGGAGAGCGACCGGGATGTCATCCAGCCAGAAGGTGAGCCGCCGTACCACCACGTCCGCGCCTGGGAGCCGGCAAGGGCGAGGCGGAAGTAGCCGGGACTGACCCGCCGGGCCGCCTGACTTGCCAGTCCGGTCTCCACTCGCCCCAGGCCGCCCTGTACTGCGGCCATCCATCGCGTGCGCTCGCCATCCCTGGCCCCTTCCCTGCCGCCGGTTTGTGCCGTCAGCGCTTCACTTACGGGGCCAGGGAGCAGATCGGTTCGCTCGGCCGGCATGTTTTTTGGGGCAAACCCCTCATACTGAAAACCGGGCGCCAAGCCTCGCTGAACCGATCGGCAGGTGAACCGCAGAACTTGGCAGGGGTGGGGGGTGGGGTGGCCGTGTCGTGGCGCGACAGTGGGGCACGCACCGGACCGCACGAGATACGCCTGATTGCCAAGATCGCCGCCAAGAACGACGACGATGCGGCACGGCGGCTCTATCGCAAGTACCGCATGGAGCTGTTCAGGTTCGGCTTCCATGTGCTGCACGACCAGGGGCTGGCCGAAGAAATGGTGCAAGAGACCTTCATCAAGTTCTGCAAGCGGGCCGGGAGCTATGACCCCAGCCGGGGGCCGGTGCGAGGCTGGCTGTTCACGATGGCCCGCTCGGCCGCCTACGACATTGCCCGCCGTCCCTCGTCCCGGCCTTTACTGCCCGTCGAGGACTTCCAGCTGCCACCCCAATACGACAGCGTTGATCAGGCGCTCACGGTGTTCACCGTCGACCAGGCCCTCGACAAACTGCCGTCGATCTACGGCGATGTGATGCGATTGGTCCGGGACGGCTTCACTCATTCTGAGATTGCCGGGCGCCTCGGTATCCCGATCGGCACTGTCAAATCCCGGATGGCCAAGGCAGCAGACACGTTGCGAGCCGAGCTGGCCGGCCTGCGAGGCAGCGCCGATGCTTTCTGACCGGGACATCGAGCTTGCCCACCCCGACGCCTTCGACTTCGTCTTCGGCACCCTGGGCTCGGCCAAATCCGTCTGGTTCAACAGTCATCTCGACGGCTGCCGTCACTGCCAAAAGGTTGTCGCTGAGTACAGCGACATCGGCCAGATCATCCAGAACCTCCCCCCGCACGTCGAGCCGCCCGCCGACCTCGAAGACCGGACAGTCGCCGCGATGGCCGCCGCCCAGGCCGACCGGCGGGCCAAGCCCGATCGCCGCTCCCATCACGACGCCGGGGTCTTTCCCACCCTGCCCGGGACCGATCGCCGCTCCGGTGACGAGGACCACGCCGTCACCCGGGTCTACCCGGTCTCCCAGCCCCAGCCTCCGGCTGAGCCGGAAGCCCGGGCGCTTGTCACTCGCCTGCCTGCGTGGCGACGCCACCCTCGCCGCCTGGCGGCGGGGCTTGCGGTCGCCGCCGCCATCATCGTTGCCGCCGCCGTCGTCTTGCCTCTTGGCGGGGGCCCGACCACCCCGGCCCAGGCCTTGGTCGTGATCCCGCTCCATGCCACTACAGCAGCCAAGCTAAGCGGGGCCGGAGCGGCCACCGGGCGAGCCACCGCCCGGCAGGCCGGCGAAAGCTGGACGTACGTTTTGACCGTGCACGGCCTCAAGGTGCTTCCCGGCGATCAGGTCTATGAGTGCTGGTGGGCCGCTTCCGGCAGTACCCGGGCCCACCCAGTGGTGGTCAGTGGCGGCACGTTCGTCGTGGGCAACTCCGGGTCGACCGCCGTCACGATGACGAGCGGAGTCGACCCCCGGGACTTCCGCACGATGGAGATCACAGCCGAGTACCCGGGCAGCGGTGCCTTGCACGGAACCGTGCTTCTCACCGGCCAAACGCTGTAGCCACGGGTGGGTCGCCACGGTCCCTTCCCGGCCACCCGGGATTCCCCTCAAGGGGGTCTACTGGCTGTTTCCAGCGCAAAAACAACGATTAACGCGGATTTCCGGACCGCCATTTCGGCCCCAGCCGTGATCGATCGGCCCTGGTCCTGACCTAGGCTTTTGCAGGCGCCGGGAGCTATGCCAGGCCCTATTCCGGGGCTTGTACGGGGGCGACGGACGTGGCCTGATGACAGTCGCTGCCCAGGCGACACCTCGTGCAGGGCGTTAAATGCCCGGCCTCAATCACCTTAGATGAGCAGAAGCAGGTACGAGAAGGACTCAGCTGGGCGTTGCCCGGTTGAACAGCCCGGCGGCAGATCAGCCGTACTACCGCTGTATCGACCCCCATGGCAGACGCGGGAGTCGCAGAGCCGAACAGCAGCTGGCCTTCGAACTCGCCTGATTCGAGGGCCGAACAAGCGGCGGTAAGGTCGGGGGCTGGCGCGGTGGCGTTGCCTGGCGTTAGGTCCGGCAGCCACTTTTCCCCGGCTTTCGCCTGCGGGCCGCTTCACTGCGGTGACCATGGCCAGGTCGCTCCGTTTCCAGCCCCCGCCACCGTACATGCGGTTCTCCCGCACACGGCTCACCGACGCCGTTCACCGGCGGCATTCGGCTTCCCCCGCCAGTCCCGGAAGGGCCTGGGGCCGACGACGATTCCCGACAAGGTGATCAGGCCGAGCCGGTTGGGTGAGGCGAATGCCACGACCCAGCGCCCGAATGCGAGGCTGCGGCGGTGGCGTTTGCTGATGAACCGCTCCAGCCGCATCCGCGCATACTCGCTGATCTTGTCGAAGCGGGCCGCGGAGTTGCCGTACCGGAAGTGGGCGACCCAGCCGCCCAGGAACCGGTTCAGGTCCGCCACGATCCACTCCGGCGCCAGCAGCAGCCGGGACCGGTCCGTTATCTGCCGGATCCGGTCGCGGGCGTACTGCATGGCCTTGTCCGCGGGCCAGCGGGCCAGGAAGACGACCCCGCGTTCCCCGGTCGTTCCTTTCGACCGCACCAGCCGGTGGTGGAAGCCGAGAAAGTCAACACCCCCGCCTCCCACCTCCAGGTGCACGATCGGGGTCTTGGCCGCCTTCGGTTCCAGACCGAGGCCAGCCAGCAAGGCCGTCGGGGAGCACTGGCCGATGATCGCGGCGACCTCGCCCGGGGTGAGCACCTCGGCCGGGTTACTTCTTCCCCTCGTTCGGCGGCGCTCATCCAGGCCCCCAGCCCATCGTCCAGGCCCTGGGCCTGGGCGACGGGCTGGACTAAGTACTGGTGTTCTGGTTTCCCCCGCCGCCCTGGTCAGCAGTGGCAGTCCAGGAAGCTGAGTTAGGCGGTGGTCCTGCCGGGGTCAGTGAACTCGTCAGGCCAGGTCAGCATGCGCCCCTGCATTTTCTTGCCGGGCATGCGGGCATATGACATGAGCGTACGCAGCACGTCCCGCCACGGCATGACCCCGTACCCTGGCAGCAGCAGCGGGAACAAGACGATGGCCTGGAACCCCGATAGCGCGATCGCGGGCCAGAACGTGCCGATCTTGTAAACGGGCAGGGCCAGGGCGATGCCCCACCAGGCCAGTCCCTGCGTCACGACAAGCCAGATGCGCACTACCCGCCCGGCCATGACCGGCGTGGGATTACGGTGACCGCTGCCGCCGGTCGGCACCCAGGCCGCGGCACTGCCGCGCAGCGAATCCGTTATCGCCAGCAGGTGTGCCACGCTGTAGATCATGACAAGCCGCAGGATCGGCGGCCGCCAGCCCCGGATCATCACCGGCATGGCGAACATGCCCAGCATCGCGGGCGCGAGCGGGCAGTAGTTACGGGGATCGACCTGATTCGGGAAGCACCAGATCATGACCAGGCTTGGCATTACCGCGGTGATCAGTGCCAGGACTGATTGCAGGTAGTAGAAAGTGCAGGACAGGAAGCTGATCCGCTGCGTCACCGTCATCCTGCAGGCGTGGAAGATACGCCCGACGATGTTGCGGTCCGTGGAGGGGAACACGTACGAGATACTCGACAGGCACCAGCGGTACTGCTGGTTGACGGCCGTTGCGAAAGTTTCCGGGCACAGGCCCTTGGCCAGGTTCAGAGGAACGTAAACAGTCCGGTAGCCGTACCGCATCAGGTCAATGCCGGTAATGACATCCTCGCCGCCGTCAATGGCAGGCCAGCCGCCTGCCGTTTCCAGCGCGGCCCGCCGGTAGCACACGTTCGTGCCGACGCACATCGCCGCATTCAGCTTCTCCTGCGACGGCTGGACGTAGGTGAAGAACATCTCCTGAATCGTCCCGGCGTGCCGCTGCAGCCAGTTCGGGACGCGTTCCCTGTCCACATCGAAATACTGGGAAGTCTGCGCGATGCCGACCTTCCGGTCGCTGAAATACGGGAGAAGCTGGGCGAGGAACCCCGGCGCCGGGGCAAAATCCGCGTCGAACACCACGATGTACTCGCCGTCGGAACGCTTCAGTCCGTGGTTCAGGTTGCCGGCTTTCTTATACTCGCCGCGGTTCGGGCGCACGATGTAGTTGAAACCGTGCTCCCGGCAGAGCCTGTGCACCTCGCGGCTCGCGCCGTCGTCCAGCACGTAGACGCGCCACGGCCCGCGCCAGGCCAGGCCGCGCACATGCCGGAACGTATTGGCCAGCACCTCGAGCCGCTCACCGCAGACCGGGATGAAAATGTCCACGGACGCAAGGTCCTGCGATGTATCCGCGAATACCTGATCATGACTGGCGGCAGTGATCGACGGGCGCACCAGCGTCAGGATCAGCGTGTAAACCGACCACGGCACCAGGATGACCAGCATGCCGATCCACGGGTACAACATCCAGGACTTGCTGAAGACCGCCCAAATGCCGTACAGCGATCCCAGTGACAGCGTGCAGATGGTAACCGCGAGCAGCCGTCGCTTCTGCTTGCCGAAAATCGAGAACTGCTCGGCTACTGGCGGCGGTTGCGGCAGTCCCCCGTGCGCTATGTCCTCCGGGTACAGGGTCTCGCCGTTCAACGGCCCCAGGAGCGCCGTCTTTTTCTCCCCCGTCATGCTCCCGGCGCCCTCACGTATGTGACGTGCAAGCTGACCGAACTCGCCAGGTCCGGGTGCCCGGCCAGCACCTGGAACCAGCCTTGGGCGTGCGGCAGCCGTTGATGGCAGAGCGCCCCGATATTGACCGGCGCCATCGTGAACGATGCGGGGACGGTCGGTAAAAACCGTGACGTCATCGTGGCCGCAGGTGCTCACCATCACTTGTTCCCCTCGCCTCGCTTGTGTTTGCCGGCCGGAGCGCTGGGCGCCGGCGAGGGCGAGCGGAAGTAGCCGGGACTGACCCCGCCGGGCCGCCTGACTTGCCAGACCGGTCTCCGCTCCCCCCAGGCCCACCCTGTATTTCAGCCATCCCTTGCTCGCGCTCGCCATCGTGACCCCTCCCTGCCGCCGTTTTGTGTCGTCAGCGCTTCAGCTACGGGGCCGGGGAGCGGATCGGTTCGCTCGGCGGGCATTTATTCCGCGGGGCAGGCCGTCATACTGAAACCGGGAGGCGCCAAGCCCGATGAACCGGGATGCGCCAAGCCCGATGAACCGGCCGGCAGGGCGGCCCGTTGAACTGGGTAGTGGTGTGGGTAGCCGTGTCGTGGAGCGACAGCGGAGCACGAACCGGACCTCAGGAGATAGGCCTGATCGCCGGGATCGTGGTCCGCAAGGACGAGGATGCGGCACGGCGGATCTACCGCAAGTACCACATGGAGCTGTTCCGCTTCGGCGTCCACGTGCGCCGCGACCACGGGCTAGCTGAAGAGATGTTGCGAGAGACCTTCATGAAGTTCTGCCGGCAGGCGAAGAACTACGACCCGGGCCGCGGTCCGGTGCGGGGGTGGCTGTTCACGATGGCCCGCTCGGCTGCCTATGACATAGCCCGGCGCCCATCGTCGCGGCCGCTGTTGCCGGCCGAGGACTTCCAGCTGCCGCCCCAGTACGACAGCGTTGATGAAGCGCTCACGACGCTCACCGTCGACCAGGCCCTCGACAAGCTGCCGTCGATCTACGCGGATGTGAAGCGCCTGGTCCGGGACGGCTTCACTCATCCGGAGATCGCCCAGCGGCTCAGCATCCCGATCGGTACTGTGAAATCCCGGACGGCCAAGGCAGCAGACGCGCTGCGGTCCGAGCTGGCCAGCCTGCGAAGTGGTGCCGATGCTTACTGACCAGGAGATCGAGCTCGCCCATCCCGACGCCTTCGACTTCGCGTTCGGCAACCTGCCCGCAGCCAGGCGTGCCGAGTTCCACCAGCATCTCAGCGGTTGCCGCCACTGCCAGAGGGTCGTCGACGAGTACAGCGACATCGGCCGGATTATCCAGAGCCTCCCCCCGCACGCCGAGCCGTCAGCCCGCCTGGAAGACCGGACCGTGGCCGCAATGGTCGCTGCCATGGCCGGGCAGCGAGCCGAAGCACATCGCCGCCCCGGACACTGCTGATCCACTCGCCACCCGGGTCTACCCGGCTCCCGGCCGCCAGCCCCCGGCCGAGCCCGAGACCCCGCTCGCGCCGTTCCCCCGGTTCCACCCATCGTCCGGGCCGCCACCGGCCCCGGAGCGGCCGCAAGCCCGGGCGATGGTCACCCGCCTGCCGCTGTGGCGACGTCACTCTCGCCGCCTCGCCGCTGCCGTTGCTGTCGCTGCCGTCATCAGGGGTCTCGGTAGTACTGGCGGAAAAGCCAACGGATATACCTCTGACCTGCGGAGGCTCGGCGGGTTCTTGGCCCCGGCGCCGGGTGCGGCCGTCCGGATAGCCCCCGCTCAGTGAGACGTTCACCGGACAGGTCATATGAGACGGCGCCTTCGCAGGTCGCTGTGGCCGCGCGGCCGACTGTCTGGGTGTCCGGTTGGGGATCCCTTACGGACACCGGGGTCACGTATGACTGAGCCCGGCCGCGTCAGTCCAGATCATCCCAGCCCATGGCTTGGCTGGGCTGCCATCGGCCTCCCGGCCAAACCGGAACCGATCCTGGCGGCCCTCTTGCCTGCGGAAGAGTTCGAACATGGCTGCTGGCGACCAGCAAGGCCGGACCCCTGACACGCCGGCACAAGGAGCCACTGTCCGGATATCGGTCCTCTGCCGGGGCGGCTGGCGGTCGCGTCGGTCGGATTGATGCCGCAGCTGGCGGTCGCACAGCGGTTCGTCGACCGGCCCGGCCTGACCGAGGTACTCAAGTACGCCCGCACCCGCGACACAATCGTGGTGCACAATCTTGGCCGGCTCGGTCGCAACGTGCGCGAGGCCAGCAGCCGAGCCGCCGTCTCGCTGAGAGGCACGGATTGCCGACCGCAAGACGGCGTGCTTGGCTGATTTATGGGCTGTAAGTTGTTCGTGGCCTGGGATGACCGGCTGGCGCGCTATGACTTCGGAGTCGGCCATCCGATGGCGCCCGTGCGGGTGCAGCTGACGATCGAGCTGGCGCGCGCGTTCGGCGTGTTCTCGGCGCCCGGGGTGTCGGTCGTGCGCTCGGCGCCGGCCACGGACGTGGATCTGGAGACGGTGCACTCGCGGCGCTACATCGCCGCGGTGCGGCACGCGGGTGGCCCGGAGGCGGACGATTCGATGGCGGATTTCGGCTTGGGTACCGACGACAATCCGGTGTTCGCGGGCATGCACGACGCGTCGGCGATGATCGCCGGGGCCACCCTGGCGGCCGCGCGGGCCGTCTGGACGGGCGCGGCGGAGCACAGCGCGAGCATCGCCGGCGGCCTGCATCACGCCATGCGCGCCAGCGCCAGCGGGTTCTGCGTGTACAACGACCTGGCGATCGCGATCAGCTGGCTGCTCCAGGCGGGGGCCAGGCGGGTCGCCTACGTCGACGTCGACGTGCACCATGGCGACGGGGTGCAGGCCGCCTTCTACGACGATCCGCGGGTGCTGACGATCAGCCTGCACGAGCACCCCGCCACGCTGTGGCCGGGCACAGGGTGGTCGTCGGAAACGGGCGGGCCGGGAGCGAAGGGATCCGCGGTGAACATGGCGCTTCTGGCCGGGACCGGGGACGCCGGGTGGCTGCGTGCCTTCGACGCCGTGGTGCCGCCGCTGCTGCGGGCGTTCCGCCCGGACGTCCTGGTTAGCCAGCACGGCTGTGACACGCACTGGCTTGATCCGCTGGCCGACCTGCGGCTGTCGATCGACGCGCAGCGCAGGGCCCACGCCGCGATCCACCGGCTGGCCCACGAGGTGGCCGGCGGCCGCTGGCTGCTGACCGGCGGAGGCGGTTACGAGCCGCTTCAGGTCGTGCCCCGGACCTGGACGCACCTGCTGGCCGAGGCGGCGGGTTGCCCGATCGATCCCCGCGTGCACATCCCAGCCGGCTGGCGCGAGTACGCCTCCCGCTGCACCGGCCAGGAGGCACCCGAGACCATGACCGACGGCACCGAGCCGGTGTTCTCACGGTTCGAGTCCGGACGCAACCCGTCCGATCCCGTCGACCGGGCCATCTTCGCCACCCGGTCGGCGGTCTTCCCCGAGCACGGCCTGTTGCCCGAGCCGTAGCAGCGGGCCCGCCGGGCTCACGAGGGCGGCTGGCCCGCCGGGCCAGCCGCCTCTCGGCTGTTTACAGCCGCTTGTCGGCCAGTCACTTGCTTACAGGCGGCGTATGGGTTGTCGAGCGGGGCGTGGGCGGCGGCGCGGTCGGCCAGCGCGGTGACCTGCTCTTCCGCGCCCGCCGCCGCTAGATACTTCGGCCTGGTTGCGCTCCTACGCCAAAGCACAACTCAGCGGGCGTCACCGAGCCGGTGGTACACGAGGCACAGGCCGACCTGTCCATTGAGCCGTCGTGGGAGCCGGCCGGAACTGGGTGATAACCCGCTATCACCCGGTTCTGTCGGTGCCCGTCGTTACCATTCGCGGCATGGCAGGTGACCAGGAAACGGTGACCGCAGCGGCGGCCGTGGCAGCGGGCGGTGACCTGGTGCCTCGCGCCAGTGCCCGGCCGCTGGGGTCGGCGGCGATCGCCGCCGAGCGCTCGCGCGCACGCGGGCAGAGCTGCCGGTGCTGGCGGGGCTGGGTGAGCGGGAGGAGCTGCTGGCCGCCGTCTGGCTGGCCAGCCTGCGCGCGGCCCGCACCCGGCGCGCCTACGCCGCCGACGTGCGCGGGTGGCCGTGGTGGCTGGCCGAACGCGGCGTGGACGTGCTGGACGCAGGCCGGGTACACGTGGACATGTGGGCGGCCGGCCAGCAAGACCAGGGTACGGAGTGCTCCACCGTGCGGCGCCGGCTATCAGCGCTGTCCAGCTTCTACCGCTATTGCGCCGCCCACGACCTGGTCGACCGGATCCCCACTGCGGGGGTAGCGCGGCCGATGGTGGATCCGGACTACACCGCCACCATTGGCCTGGACCGCGACCAGGCCCGTGCTCTGGTCGCGGCCGCCGACGCCGACACCGGCCCGCAGGCGCTGCGGACCGCGGCGGTGATCCGGCTGCTGCTGCACAATGGCCTGCGGGTAGATGAAGCCTGCGCCGCCGACGTGGCCGACCTGGGGACGGACACCGGGCACAGGGTGCTGCGGGTGACCCGCAAGGGCGCCCGGAAAGCG
>Ga0302320_10023121_pt1 | contig 12216 bp, 10 predicted proteins | sample Bog_T0_3_FD_202130 | JGI IMG/M metagenome (GOLD analysis project Ga0302320, IMG submission 202130) | Peat permafrost microbial communities from Stordalen Mire near Abisko, Sweden - Bog_T0_3 | ecosystem: Environmental > Terrestrial > Soil > Wetlands > Peat | place: Sweden: Abisko, Stordalen Mire...
CAGCTTCTCAATGCGCCGGGGCAGCGCAATCACTCTTACGTGGCACTTCTCGACGGCCGCGGCCACGTTAGGCGGAGTTGGAGTTTCAGCCGGTAAGTAAAGCACCGGATTGGCTGCAACTTTGTTATCCTCGAGCGACCCACATTCGGCCATGGAACGCGTAAGTGTGTTCCACGCGCCATGAATATACGTAAGCGTGGCAGCGGGATCGGCCTTGTCTTCCACGGGCGGCGCGGGGTCTGTGCCGGCGTCCTGCGCACCGGCATACGAATCTGCGATTGTGGCTACGGCAAGCAGTAGGCAAAGCAGTCTCATGCAAACTCCATCGTCACAAGATTACATGCTGCCGGGAGTTTTTCGCGGACCGCTTCCAAGACGGGTTTCGCAGTCCGGGAACAGTTTTCTTCGGGCCGGTGTCTACACAAGCACAGTGGTTCCGATTGGGATGAACGAAAGTCCGAAATCCCCGGCGAAAGACCGTCGTTGCCGGGATGACGCAGTGCCTTGAACACCGCTCCGCGCGCCAACCAGTGCGCGGGGCGACTCGCCCGCCTGTGTCCGCTCAAGGCTTCCGCCTCCCGTTCGGCGCGGCTGATTTCTCTTGAGGGAGGCAGGTCATGTTTGAAGACTCCACATTCGAATCCAACGGCACAATTCGCACCGGCAGCCGCGGCTGGATGATCGCGGCCTTCGCATGCAACGGGTCAATTTTGCTGGGACTGGTTTTGATTCCGCTCATCTACCCCGAGGCATTAACGCGCCAGGCGCTCCCGTTTCTCATGTCAGCGCCAGCGCCGCCAACCGCGCAGGAACAGCCAAAGCCAATACCGGCTCATCCGGCCCCGAGTGGCAGCAGCAGCGCAGTCGATCCCTTCCGGCCCCCGACAATCATCCTGAGCCACATTCCCATCGACGACCCTCCCGGTCAGATGTCCAATGAACCTATCTCACTTGGCGGCCCAGACCCTGGCGTCCCCGGTGGCATTGGCAAGCCCACTGCCGGTCCGCACGTCGTTGCCGCAATTCCATCTGTCCCCAACCATCCGGTGCGTGTCTCAGGCCTTGTTGTGGAGGGACTGCTGATTCGGAAGACAGTTCCTCGATATCCGCCCATCGCCATAGCCACGCGCACGGAAGGGACAGTCACGTTGCAGGCTACGATCTCCAAAGCCGGAACGATTGAAAACCTGCGCGTGGTAAGCGGTTCGCCCATGTTGCGGCAGGAAGCCATCGACGCCGTGCAGACCTGGCTCTACAAGCCTTATCTGCTCAGCGGCGAGCCGGTTGAAGTCGATACAACGGTGAATGTCGTCTTCTCGCTGGAACGGAATTAGCGCGGAAATGCACGCAGGGCAGGCGGGATTCATCCGCCGGCAAGCACCTCACGGGTAAGCTCGTTCCATGTAGAAATAGCCCCCGGCATGGGCGGGCTTTGGGCGCCGGGAGCCACTCGCTCGATCACTTTTTGTGGCTCCACGGTGCCTTGCTTCAAGCGCAGCGCTCCCTTCACCCAGCCCACCGCGGCCAGCCCGTCGCGCCCCGTGAAGGTCTGCTCAAAGTAAAACCATCGATCATCCCAGCCCACCAGCCGGGACGTGAGCAGGAAGGCGGAAAACACCGGAAGGGAACGCCGGTAAGTGATCCACACGGCGCCCACCACCGGCATCCATCGCGAGCGGACAACGTGCTCCAGCAACTGCGTGCGCGCCAGTAGATGCATCCGCGCGTAGTCCATGATGTTGAGGTAGCGAGCGTTGTTCAAGTGGAAGTTGAAGTCGATATCGTTGGGCCACACATGCATGCGCAGCCGGTCTTCTTCCAGCACGCCCATCGGCGTAAGCGACCTCAGATGCTGGCGAATGGCCAGTGCCGGAATGCGGACAGAGCTGATGAAATGCGACAAATCCCGCTCCCTCGTTTATCGGGGTCTCTGGCTTCAGTGTAGAAGACTCGGCAGTTGCAGTTTGTGGCGCGGTATTGTCCCATGAGGGGCTCAGAGACCGCGATTTCAATTGAATCTTCGTTGCCAGACTAACGTTGAACGCCCGGAAAAGGATTGAACCTCGAGGATAAGCTGATTGGCTCCGTCGAACCGGAAATAGCGGACTTGCTCGGTTCCGATCCAATTGGAGAACGAACTGCCCTCAACGCGATGCACCACTACCTGCTTGTCCACGAAGACTTTGAAAGTTCCCCAGTAACCGAGATACGTCCGCCAAGCCTGGGTTGCTTCTTTATCGCTGGCTCCAGCAGGATCGTCATTGGCGAACTTCGTGGGGTTGCGGATTGAAACCTGCGCAGACATGCGGCCATCGGGCTGGTAGAGGATCGAACCTGTGGGGGAATCCCCTAATGGCTTCGAAACTTCGCCCGAAGCCAAGATATACTCGAACGAGACCAACGCCCACGAACCCAGGAACGGTTCGGTGTGCTCGGGGTCGTCTGCTGGAAGAATGGTGTTCGCAGGTTCAACCATAATGTGGATCATAACCCAAGTTTGAAAGCCAAATCGCAACTGGCGCGCTCCCCGCCCCATCGGCGACAATCGCTTCTGCCATGGAAAACCTTTCCCGCCGCGACTTTCTGATTACCGCCTCCACCGCAACTCTAGCCGCTGCCGCTGTTCCCAGCTTTGCCGCGTCGCACAGCCAGCGCGTTTTCATCGGCTCCGGGACGCCCGACGGCATCCTCGCCTACGACTGGGACCCAGGAACCGCCAAGCTGACCCCGGCCGGCGTTGCCGCCAAGCTGGACAATGTGGATTGGATCACGCTCTCTCCGGATCGGCGCTTTCTCTACGCCGCCTCTGAGGTCGACTCCTTCAACGGCAAGCCAACCGGAGCGGTCGCCAGCTTTCGCGTCGAAAATGGCGCGTTGACGCAGATCTCCGCGCAGAACTCGGCAAGCGCGGGCACCTGCCATGTAGCTCTCGACCGCACAGGACGGGTCCTGCTCTCAGCCGACTACGGCGGCGGCAGTGCCTCCAGCTTTCTGGTTACCGCCGGCAAGCTCAGCTCTATAGTCTGGACCGAGCACTACACCGCCCACGGCCCCAATGCCGATCGCCAGCAATCCGCCCACGCCCACTTTGCCTCCTTTTCGCCCGATAACCGCTTCGCCTATATCAACGATCTTGGCGGCGACTGCATTCACATCTACAGCCTCGACGCAGCCACGGCCGCGCTCACGCCCCTGCCCGCCTATCGAGCCAAGCCCGGAGCAGGCCCGCGTACGCTTCACTTCCATCCCAACGGCCACACCGCCTATTCGATCAATGAGCTGGATTCGACAGTGGATGTGGTGGAGTGGAACAAGGTCGACGGAAGCCTGGCTTTGGTGAAGCGCATCGCACTGCTGCCCGCAGGTTACACCGGAGATACGCACGCTTGCGACACGGTGATTTCAAAGGATGGCAAGTGGGTCTACTTTGCGAATCGCGGCAATAACTCAATCTATTTTTTTCGCGCGGATGAGAAAACAGGCAGCCTGACGCCGGGCGGGCGCTTCGATTGCGGCGGCAAGACGCCGCGCAACTTTACGCTCGATCCAACCGAGCGCTGGATGCTGGTAGCCAACCAGGACTCGAATCAGATCAGCGTCTTCGCGCGCAATCCTGAAACGGGCGTGCTGGGCAAGGAAGGCGAGAGTTTCGCTGCCGCAACGCCCATGTGCATTCTGTTTGCGTGAACAAGACAGGGAACAGGGAATAGGGATCAGAGAGGCCGCTGCCTATCGAAAATCTGCATTGAAATCATCTTTTTGGCTTGCGGATACTGCCTGAGGTAGAGATTGGCCAGCTGCAGTGCTTTCGATATCAAATCGCCGTTTTCTGATTCCTGATCCCTGCTCTTATGCCCCTATCAACGCCGGGCTTGCCAGCGCATTGCTCGATAGCGCCAACTTTGAACTCGCCTGCATCGGCGCATCTGCCGTCGGCACATGGGCCAGTTCCCAGGCCGAGCGGTCTTTGAGCAGCCGCGAAACCAGTGCGGTGTGCATGGCGTGTCCGGCGCGCTCGGCCACCACATGGCCCTCAATGCGCCGCCCGCACAGCGCCAGGTCGCCGATCAGGTCAAGCACCTTGTGCCGGACGTACTCGTCGGCAAAGCGGAGCGGCCCGTTTTGCGGCCCGTTCGCGTCCAGAATAATCGCGTTCTCCGGGCCGGCCCCGCGGATCAGCCCCATATCGCGCAGCCGCTTCTCATCCGCCTTGTAGCCGAACGTACGCGCCGCGGCAATATACGTGCCGTAGGTTTCCGCGGCCAGGTCTACGCAGGATGTCTGCCGGCCAATGGGCGCTGGAAAATCGATCGTGTATAGGATCTTGTAGCCGGAACCCGGATAGACGCCGATGAACTTGTCGCCGTCGCGCACCTCCACAGGGCGCAGCACGCGGATGGTCTCGCGCCGCCGTCGTTGGGTGCGGATGCCGACGCTCAGGAAAGCCTCCACATAAGGCAGTGCACTTCCGTCCAGTATGGGCAACTCCAGGTTGTCCAGCTCCACAATCACATTGTCGATGCCCATGCCGATCAGCGCGGAAAGCAGATGCTCCGTGGTCTGGATCAGCACGCCCTGGCGCATCAGGCTGGTGGCATAGCTGACCTTGGCCACGTTGCGGCCGACGGCGGGAATCTCAAAGTTGTCGAGATCGGTACGGCGAAAGACAATGCCCGAGCCCGCCGGAGCAGGCAGCAGCCGCATGGTTACTGGCGCGCCGGAATGGAGCCCGACCCCAATGAACTCCAGAGGCTCAGCAATCGTCTGTTCCAAGTGTGCAGGGTGCGGCAAAAAACCTCTCAGGCTGTGTAAAAAGTGGGCTCTACCGTTAGATTAGACGGGAAGTGGCTTCTCGCTGCTGTGGCATTTTAGCCACACTATGAGCCTTTCAGACTCCATTGCGGCTTCGGAATCAGGCCAGTAATCCTGTCACAACCCCGAGTAAAATCATAGAGTCTCCGGTTTTTATCCGCGCGGAAACCCCTGAAAGGCCTCAAGATGCCCTCCCTCGCCGATCTTCCCATCTCCATGCGCGCCCTGCTTGCCGGAGCCCGGCGCAGTGAGTCCGCGCTGATCGGCCTCATCCAAAAACTTGTTCGGATGGAGTCGCCCTCCGACGACAAAGCCGCGGTGGATGCCTGTGTTGGCCTGGTCGTCGCTCATGCCAGGGCATTGGGCGGACGCGTCAAGTTGCATCGTCAGCGCAGCTTTGGCAATGTGCTGGAGGCGCGCTTCGGGCCGAAATCGCCACGGTCCACACCCGGCCCCGATTCTCCAGAAAGAATTCTCCTTCTTGGCCATCTGGACACGGTCTGGCCGCTCGGCACCCTCAAGACCATGCCTTGCCGTCTGGCGGACGGCCGGCTCTGGGGGCCTGGAACGCTGGACATGAAAGCTGGTGTGGCCATGGCCTTGACCGCGATTGAAATGCTCGCCGAAGCCCGCCATTTGCAGCGCGAAATCGTCCTGCTGCTCACCAGCGACGAGGAGGTAGGCAGTCCCGTTTCGCGGCCCATTACGGAACAGTTGGCAGCTGGGTGCGCCGCCGTTTACGTGCTGGAGCCGGCACAAGGGTTGGCTTGTAAAACCGCCCGCAAGGGAACCGGCAACTGGCGAATTGATGTGACCGGAGTGGCGGCCCACGCGGGCGTCGACTTTGAAAAAGGGGCGAGCGCCATTTGCGAACTGGCCCGCGTGGTGGAGACAGTGAGCGGCTGGACCGACCTCAACCATCGCCTCACCGTGAGTGTCGGCCTGGCCGGCGGCGGATCGAAGCTGAACGTGATTCCGGCTCAGGCCTGGGCTGAAGTCGATGTCAGGATTGCCCGCAAGGCGGACGGCCCCCGCATCGAGCGAAGATTTGCAGGGCTGAATCCGATTGACAAGCGATGCGCGCTGGCGGTAACCGGCGGCATCAATCGCCCACCGATGGAGCGAACCCGGGGAACCGTCAAGCTCTACCGCAAGGCCCGGACGCTGGCCGCGGAGCTTGGCTTCGAACTGGAAGAAGCTGCTACGGGTGGCGCATCCGACGGCAACTTTACAGCGGCGCTCGGCATTCCCACGCTCGACGGATTGGGCGCCGTAGGCGAGGGCGCGCATGCCCGTCATGAGTCGATTGTTGTGGAGCACCTTGCGCCAAGAACAGCGCTACTGGCCGGGTTGCTGGCGCGGTAAACCTGCCGTATGCCCCATTTGCTGCCGTCATCCTCCCCCCTTGATACTGTCATCGTGAGGGAGCGCAGCGAGTCGAAGGATCTGCATTTCGTCTCCGAAAGCGCCCAACGAGCTTACTTGAACTCATTTTTGAACTGCTGAATGGCGCCATGAACCACCATCGGCCAAGGCATGTCTGGTTGACCGATAAAGCTCTCGACCCATAGCAGTTGACCGCGCTCGCCATTTGGTCCCGGTTGAAACACCCGGATCGATGCCAGTTCTCTATCGTTGGGTCCGATATAGATCCCGTCGGGGTCAGGCGCCCCCAGCACAAAAATGAGATCCGCGGAACCAGATTGAACACTCTTGCCGAGTTCTCTGGCCAGGCCCTCAAGTGCCCCAGCAGAAACCTGATTAAACGGATGTGTTTCAACGGCGACAACCCTGGCGGCTTTGAGGGCTTTCGTAAACTGTGCCTTGTCGCAAGAATAGTGGTTCTTGTCTTTGGAGCAACCGATTGCCGGTGACTGAGCGGGCACTGCTCTCATGTTCAAAGCGGCCAGGCAAAGCGCGGCAGCAAGCGTTCTAGTATAGATAGACATGATCGACCACGGACCTCCGGCCCGGATTCCATAGCACAACAACAGTCGAGGAGGAGGTTCACTGAGCGACCGTTTTTCGCGACGCGGCGCCCGTCTCCATTGTTACAGAGTTGACGGTTAACAGTGAGCCGCGGTTAGTGTGAATTGCTGGCATGAACAGCGAACGCGGCATCGCTGTTGGATGACCGGCCAACCGGTAGCTACTGTTTCAGCAACGTTCGGCGCGCGTGAATCCAGCGGTCTGCGGACCCGGACGCACGCGGTCCTGGGGTGGGATTCGTAGTTTTTTCCCAAGTTTGAAAGGGCACGACCAATTTCGCGCCCACACACAATGCCGACTTATTTATGGGCTCCCTACGGGTGATGCAGATAGTTTTGCAAAAAGAAGTAACCCGCGGTCGCGAAACCAATTACAGCGACCGACCAGCGCATGACCCGCGGGTTCACCTTGCGGCTGTGGTGCGCGCCCAGGTAGCCGCCCAGCCCGGCCAGAAACGCCATCACCAGGCAAAATTGCCACGCAACCCGGCCCGTCGCCATAAACAGGATTGCCGGAATGCCAATGGAAACGGCCGCGGTCAGCACCTTTAGCGCGTTCATCTCGTGAATATCGTGGACCCCGCAGAAGCCGAACAGCGCCATGGCCAGAAAACCCCCGCCGGCGCCGAAGTAACCCACGTAGACGCTCACAACCACCATGCCTATGATCAGCGATTTGTTGTAGCGCCGCCCGTCTGAAAGGTTGGCCAGCCAGCGCCCCAGCGGGAAGCTCAGCACAAAAAGCACCGCGGCAAACAACAACAGCCACGGCAGCAGTTCGCGAAACCTCTTGTTGGGGGTATAGATCAGCAGCAGGCCGCCTATCTCGCCGCCCACACCCGAAGCAATCGCCAGCGGCAGCAGCTTCCAGCCATACGCTCGGAGTTGTTGCCGAAACGCCACCAATGAGGTGAGTTGCCCCGGCCACAGAGCCACGGTGTTTGTGGCCTGCGCGGATACAGCGCCGATTCCGGCCGCGGTGGTGCTGGCCAGCAAGGCCGGCAGCGATAAGAACGATCCCCCGCCGGCGATGGTGTTCAACACTCCAGCCACAAACGAGGCCGCCGGGAGCCAGAGTATGCGCAGTACATGGAGCAGATAAGAGGCCACCAACCACTTTAACCGCAATCAACATAAAGATGCATAAGGGCCTTGTTTTCCTATTCTGGAGTGGATGCGTCAGTCTGCAACAACCAGCCGGATGCGCACGGGCGGGAGCGCCTGATACACTCGCCTGAAGAACTACCTCGGAGCTTGACAACACAATGAAACACGCGATTCTGATTCTGTCCCTGGCGGCAACCTTAACTTCCGCCGGCGCCCAAACTCCTGCTCCTTCGCCTTCGTCAGCAACGCATGCGACTTCCGCAGCTAAACCGGTTGCCAAGGCCACTGCGCCGAAGCCCGCTGTTCCAGCAGCCAAACCCGGGCTTCCAGCTAATCCGAACGTTGCCCGGTACATCAAGGCGCCGGCCAATATTCCCGTGCACAAGGGAATCCAGAAGCCGGTATTCACGGTCGCCTTGCGTTACCTGGAAATCAAGGTCGGCACCGGCGCGGCGGCCGAACCAGGCAAGCTGTTGAAGGTCCATTACACCGGTTACCGTGCCGCCGATGGCGTCAAATTCGACTCCTCCTACGATCACCCCGGACCGCCGATCCGAGACAAGGATGGCAAACCAGTTCTGGGCCCCGACGGCAAACCCAAGATGGGCGAACCCCAGTCCTTTCCGTTCCATCAGGGTGTCGGCGGCACCATTCCGGGCTTTGACCAGGGTTTTGGCGGCATGAAGGCTGGCGGCAAGCGCCGAATCTTTATCCCCTGGCAACTCGCTTATGGGACGAGGGCCATTCCAGACCGTGGCGCGGACCACCCGGGAATTCCTGCAATGTCCGACCTGATCTTCGACGTCGAACTCCTGGACGTAGCCGACGCTCCGCCTCCGATGCAACCGCGTCCGCCAATGGGCATGATGCCCGGCGGCCGGCCCAACATGCAGCGCCCTGGCGCTCCGGGAGCGCCGTCCGCGCCGGGAGCGACCGGTATCGGGCCGGCTCAAGGCGTAGCACCCAAAGTAGCAGCTCCAGGCACGCCTCCATCGCCATCGGTTCCGGGCACGTCTTTGTCACCTGGTATCCCCGGCAATCCGTCAACGCCTCCGCCGCCTTCGGCACAGCCGACGCCCGTGCCGCAGCCCAAGGCGCCGCCAGCGCCGTCAACGCCGCCGGCGTCCAACACGCCGCCACCGGCAACACCGCCGCAACCGCAATAGGGTCGGCTTTGTATGGTGTCGATCAGGCCACGCCGGCAGGCAACTCCGGCGTGGCCGCAATCAGTTGGCGGGTATATTGCTCTCGCGGATTGGCGCACAGCGCAACTGCCTCTCCGGATTCAACCAGCCGTCCCCGCTCCATCACCGCAATGCGCGTCGACAGATAGCGCACCAGCGGCATGGAGTGCGAAATGAACAGGTAGGTCAGCGAGTAATCGCGCTGAAGGCCTCGCAGCAGGTTCACAATCTGCGCTCCAACACTCACATCCAGCGCTGAAACCGGCTCATCCAAAATCAACAGTTTGGGTCTCAGCGCCAATGCGCGGGCAATGTTTATGCGCTGCCGCTGCCCGCCTGAGAACTCGTGTGGATGCCGCAAGAGCGCCGATTCATCCAACCCAACCTCCTTCAAAAGCTCCACGGCCTTGGCCCGCAGGCTGGCGCGGCCCGTCCTAATCCCCACATCGTCTCGATGAATCAAAAAGGGTTCGCTCACGATTTCGAGCACATTCATGCGCGGATTCAGGGCGGCATAAGGATCCTGGAAGACGGGTTGCATCTGGCGGCGCAGATGCTTCAGCTCCTTGCCGGTAGCCTTCGCCACATCGACTCCCAGTACGCGAACGGTACCCCGGCTGGGCGTCACGAGCCCCAGAATCATCCGCGCCAGGGTGGTCTTGCCGCTGCCCGATTCGCCCACCAGCCCCAGGGTTTCGCCGGCCTCAATCGCCAGCGAAACATCCTCGACCACGTGCCGCAACTCGGTCCCGCGCCCCGCCCGCATGGGATAGCTCTTCCAAACCGCGTCGACCTCAACGAGTGCCATGCCCAAATGGTACATGGGCCCGAGGGAAAAGCGCGGTCGAAACCCCGCCGACTCAGTCCTCGCGCAGCGCCACCATCGGCTCTACACTCATGGCTCGCCGCGCCGGCAAATAGCAGGAACCAAGCGCCGCCATCGCCAGCACAAGCGCAACAACCGCGTACGTCGACGGATCTTTCACGCTGACCACGACAAAGCTGCCCGCCGCCTGCGCCAACAGAAATGCCAGAACCAGGCCAAACCCAAGACCTGCCGCGACAATCACAATCGATTGACGGTAGATCATCCTGAAGACAATTCCGCGGCTGGCTCCAAGCGCCATCCGCAGGCCGATTTCGTGCATCCGCCGGCTTACCGCGTACGACACCACGCCATAAAGGCCAATTACCGCCAGCGTCAGCCCCAGCCCGCCCATTGCTGCCGCCAGCGATGCCCCGATCTGGAAGAGCAGAAGTCCGTTCAGGGTATAGAGCCCCTGGCGCATGGTCTGCACTTGAAACACAGGAAGCTGTGGCGCAAGATTGTGTACGGTCTTTACCGCAGATGAAGCGTACCCCAGCGGATCGTTTTGGGTTCGCAATTGTACGACCATCAGGCTGTTGCCGGCCACGTGCTGGGCATACGGGAGAAAAACATATGGCCGCGTCTTGCCGCCGCCAAAGATCTGAAACTCCGCATCGCGAGTAATTCCCACGATCTCAAGCTTGCGGTCCTTCTCGCTTGCCATGCGAAAGGTGCGGCCCATGGCATCCTGATTGGGCCAGTACTTCTTCGCCGTGCTCTCGCTGACGATTGCCACATCTCTGCCATGCGCATCGTCGGCCTGGGTAAACGCGCGGCCGCGCACAAAATCGATGCCCATCCCATTGAAATAGTCGGGAGTGACAATGCTGTCGCCCGCGCCGAATGCGCCGGAATCGGTTGGAGCCGAAGTGCCATCGATGATCATCGTATCGCCGCTGTTGAAGTAACCCATCGGCGTCGAGTTCGCGTGGCTCACCGAGATCACCCCGGGAAGCTGACGAAGACGAACCAGAATATTGTCTGTCAGCTCGTGTGTTTGCGCATCCTTCATTCCGATCTCGTTGGCATCAATGACAAAGTTCAGCACGTTGTCCGGCTTGAATCCAAAGTCCATGGTCTGCATGGCCCCCAGACTCCGCACAAACAAGCCGGTCATCACCAGCAGCACCAGAGAGCCGGCGATCTGGAAAACAACCAGGCCGTCGCGGAACCAGTGACGCCCCCCGGTCACACCGCGGCCGCCTTCGTGCAGCACTTTGCTCACATTCGACCTTGCGATCCGGATCGCGGGCACCAGTCCCACAACCACCCCGGCCAGCATGGCGATGGCAAACGAATAGAAGAAAATGCGCCAGTCAAAATCAAATGCCAGGTTCACGGGCAAATCGGCGTGGATATCAAGGTGACCCAACGCGGAACTAGCCCACATGCCCAGAATCACGCCCATCCCTCCGCCCATCAGCGCCAGAGTCAAGCTCTCGGTAAGCATCTGCACAATCAGGCGCGAACGCTGCGCGCCCAGCGCCGTACGAATCGCCATTTCGCGCTCGCGAACGGTGGCGCGCACCAGCACCAGGTTGGCTACATTTACACAGGCAAGAAGCAGAACCATGCCGGCAAGAGACAGAAACAGAGCCGCAATAATCGGCATTATCTTTGGATCGCCCGCGCCGATTCGCATACTCGGCTCGGGGAGGGCTGAAATTGCGACTTGCTTTTCAAAGTCGGGATGCTGGCGCGTCATGTCGTTGCCAATGACACTCAATTCGGCAGTTGCCTGCTTGAAGCTGACTCCAGGGCGGAGGCGGCCATAGACGATAAAACTGCGGTTCTGCCAGCCATTCAGAAAGTCCGCCGTCATCCCTTCCACGGTTACCGCCGATACCGGCATATACGCCGCTATCTTTACAAAGCTCTGCACGCCACTGAACCCCTTCGGCGCAACGCCGACAATCGTGAAAGGATGTCCGTCGATAGTTGCCTGTCGACCCACCACGTTGGGATCGCTGTTGAATTTCTCATTCCAGAAGTCGTAGCCGAGAACAAGCACGTTGTCCCGGCCCAGAACCTCGCCCTCGCTGGGCAACAGCAGCCTTCCCGCAGCCGGCTTCAATCCCAGGCAATCGAAGAAGTTGCCGCTCACATACGACGTCATAACGCGCTGCGGCTGCTGCCCTTCCGTTGCAAAACCATCCAGGCCGGTAGTATCCAGAATCACCTGGCTGAACGAGTCCTGGGTCTGGGCACGGATCTGCTTGAACTCCGGAAGTGAGAAAATTGGGAGCAAGGCGCCATT
>Ga0302320_10023122_pt1 | contig 12216 bp, 7 predicted proteins | sample Bog_T0_3_FD_202130 | JGI IMG/M metagenome (GOLD analysis project Ga0302320, IMG submission 202130) | Peat permafrost microbial communities from Stordalen Mire near Abisko, Sweden - Bog_T0_3 | ecosystem: Environmental > Terrestrial > Soil > Wetlands > Peat | place: Sweden: Abisko, Stordalen Mire...
CGGTTACAAGCGCCGCTCGCATTAAGACACGCATGCCCATACGGAAACCACAAAAATGTGGAATCTACGATGTATTCGCGACGAGGCGGTGCAAGACGATGGCGATTGCAGACTAAAACCCGAAACGTTCCAGATAGTTTCTCAGTTTGCGAGCAAAAAATAAAGGGGGGTAGACGCGAAACTGCTTGTCCATCCGGCGTTTTGGCGGAAGTGAGGCGCGTTAGCTGGGGGGGACTAATGTTCGCCTGACGCAATCATCGAAACTGGGGGAGTGGGTTTGCTTTCGAAAAGCGAGTCGCGTCGAGACGTAATTTGCCGCCGGATGGCTCGTCACCCAAAGGATTGACGGACGGCTTCCCGCAAACGGACTTATCAGTTTGATCTGTCGGCGCGGCCATTCTGATCGGCATCCTAACCTCTCGTCGATTGAGCACCCACAGCCGGAATTCAGCAAGTTCATAACATCGGCCACGGAGTGAATGCGGCTCGGGCACTACGAGGTCGCTGCGACGGAATCCTTGAACCGCATCACTTGACTGCACGAGGTCTGCTGACCGGCAAGATATAGTCGGGATTTCGACCTCGACAAACCAACATAAAGTAGTTCGCGGTAGTCTTCGATCTTTATCCCGTCTATGCCCCACAGCACCACAATTGCCGCTTCCAGACCCTTGAATCGCGCAACCGTATCGACCAACACATGGCCATCCCTCCTCTTTCCCTCGAACAACCATGACGCAGCCTTCATCTTGTAGCAACTGATGGCGTTGTAGTACAGATCCTTTGGCGAGCCCACAATCAGAACTGCAATATCGTTAGCGTCTATTTTTTCTCGGCCAAGCAGTCGATCTACTTCAGCAGCTATGACCTTCGCTTGCTCGGAAACTGTCGTTTGTTCGAGTAAGGAGGCAGGTGCGCCAATGATCGCCGGAGGGAGGGTTTGTTCTCCACGGTAAAACTTGTAGGCGAGTTCGTGAATGTGCTTCGTGTTACGGCAATTATGCGTGAGAATAAACGGGGCTTCGTCGATCGGAACAGACGATGTGTCGCAGTAAATAGCCTGATTGTGATCGAAGAAAACGTAGAACGTGCTCTCGTCTTCATCTCGCAACAACGTCTTCAAAGGTAGCCAGAACTCCGGCTTGAAGTCTTGTGCTTCATCAACGACGATTGCGTCATACCTAAACGAGGAGAGTTCATTCGCCAACGCGAGTGCGTGTGGCAGTTGAACCGAATACTTGTCGCCCTTTGGATATGTTAGCCGAGCTTCGGCAAGGAGGTCCCGATGGCTTTCCGTGTGAGCCACTCTGACGCGCCAATCGCACAATTCGTGATATGTCATCGTGTCGAGCGAGTTGGTGCCGAAAGCGGCTTCCTTCAGATGTTCCGCGAGCGGACGATTAAAGCAGACCAAGAGCGTTCGCTTGCCGGATGCCGCAAGTGATCGGGCGCGCTCCAGCGCAAGAAGTGTCTTCCCGGTACCGGCGCCACCGCAGATCAGTGCCCTAGGGCGCCTCCGGATAGCTTGCATCAGCCAGCTCTGCTGTTCGGTAAGTTTGATTCGAATTTGCTTTTCTTCTTCAAGAGCGGCAGCTAAGAGCGGTCGAACGGTTATGGGTTGGCAGTACAACTCACGCACAATTTCCATCCCGTCTTTGCCCAGCGAACGCCAGGCGTTGGAGCTACCACGCCAGTAAGCGAATGACTTTTCGACCCAACTTCTGAGTTGCATCAGATCAGTTTTCCAGCCCGTGATGTCCGGGGCTGCGTGAGGGAGGGACCACTGCTTCGGATTATCAACGTCTGGGAAGAACGCAGAGTGGCCAGCTACAAACTTCGCTCCCTTCGGCCATTTGGGATGAGAAACGATCTGCCCTACTATTTCCTTCTTCTGCTGTGTGCCTTGACGGTACGGGTCCTTGATCGGGTAAGTATTTCCAGACTTCGCCAATGACATCCATCTGCCAACACTCGGATCATAGGAGATGCCGCCACCTTTCACCTCGATCACCAGCGCTCCGCGTTGCGGATCAAAAACAACGAAGTCGACCTCCCCATCTTCCGGGGCAAGGCGCCCTTGAGTTCTTATTAATGCCAATGAGTGCACCACTACAATGTCAGGACCGAGCTGATCACGGCAGCATCGATAAATAAGGCCTTCCGCCTTCGAACGAATAGAATTGATGGCATCTTCGGAGAGGGCTGGAAACATAACCGCCATTACAAACACCTCAGTCATTCACAACTGCTAATGTTGAATCTAGGAACTTCTTTACTTTCGTTCCGTCTGACAAACGGATCGTTAGTCTCTGCAGCTCACCGCTGCTCTCAATTTCTTCGACAATTCCACGAACCTCTCCCAGTACGGAATCTCTTAGCGATACTTTTACTCCGACCGCGAAATGGGGGATCTGTACCGAACGATCAGGCATAGCAGCATCCGCGAGCCCTTTCCAACCGCCATCGAACCGATACTGATCGACTTGCGAGAATGGGTCCTGGAAGCAGTAAAGAAGAGGTTTTTCTCCGCGGGCGTCCTCAACGACGTACAGCCAAAATTCCGAACCCTTCGTCCTAGAAAACTCAAATTGTGTCGGCGTGAGCTGGACGCCCATCTTGTCCCACGAACCGTCTGTACCCTTCACTTCAATAAATCGAACCTCGCCCGTTACTGGGTCACATGACTTGACGTCGAAGCCGGGATTGGTGAAGTGCATTTTTTCGGGAACGCGCTTCGCCCGGATCTCCTCTTGGAGAACATATTCGACAGCCGCCTCGGAAATCGCGATGTTTTCCGGGTCATCCTCGACTGGAGGAGAGCCATGGCCCGCTTCTGACTTCGAGCTAGCGACGTAGGTGACTATCTGCTGGTATCGCTTCGTCGAGCCACCAATCTGTTGGGTGGCCGCCGAATGCCGGCGAGGTTCTGTAGAAGGAGAAGTAAATGTAGGGGTAGACGGGGGCACATCGTCGGATCCGTATCCAGGTGAAACTTTCTGGGTATTTGACCGTGCACCGGATGAAGTCTTACCAGTAAGGTTCTCCCTATCGCCCGAGACGCTCCCGTCATCAGATGAGAACTGTTCTAAGCCTTCGGATTCATGTGCGGATGGTTTGTCTGAAACAATTGACGCGACCCCAGGCTCGGATATAGGTGATGCCTCGGCCACTTTAGCTGGCGCAAGCCCTTCCGTCGAGGCTGGTTCCTTCTTTTGGACGACGAATTCAGACTCTTTGCCTATTACCGCTGACGTGACCACCGTCTGGGATATAGGTGATGCCTTGTCCGGTTCTGCTGCCGCAACTTCCTCCGTCGAGGCAGTCACTGCGGTAGTCTCCTCCTCTTGGACCCCCAATTCCGAATTGTCGCCGACCACCGCTAGGTCGACGGTTTGCTGATCAGAGACGTTCGTGCTGATGAATAGTTCAAAATCGTTAATCTGTGGAATATCGTAGTCGTCCAGTACCCCCGCGATTTCCCGTGGCTCCACCGCCAATATAGCGTCCACTTGCATAGGAGTGATTGTCACTGGTTCCACGAGAATCGCTATTGCGCGACTTAATGCAACTCGTACCTGTCTCTCGGTATCTGCCGCAATGAGTACGGTGTTCCCAGCACTGTCGTAAAACCAGGTGCACGGGCCTTCTCCAACGACGCACTGATTTGGGGTGAACACGATTTTCGTTTCTATTGACTTGCATGGTTGAAGATCGATGTTCTTGAGGGCAGCAAGAGTTGTGGCATTCAGATCGCCTTCGTACTGCTGCCTTACGATGCGTCGCAGTCCGAGACCGAACTCCGGAGAGCGCACCCGTCCACGTAAGAGATGGTAGGATTTCGAAAGTGGTGACTGATCCTGCGTTCGTGCATCTGCGAGAAGTTCTGAAAACACTTCAGACATTCGGGGGACGCGCAAGTCAGTTGCGAGCCCCAGTAGCCGCGGATCAATCGTAGGTGGTGCTTCTTTGCTCAGTCGGTCACGATAGCGCTCCGTATCCTGCCAAACTGTCTCGCTTGCAGCAACCATTGTTGATTGGGTCGTAAGAACGGGAAGGTCTTGAGGAAGGTTGCCGTTTCCGGATCGCGGCAGCATGTACAGCACACGCAATGCCTGCTCTGCTTCCGTTGCTGATAACCGTCGATTCTCGAAATATTCGCGAAAGTCTTCTAGAAACTCAACCAGGTGGCGGAGCTCAGGAGCGCCATTCCTGCCTAGGGCATCCAAACCGGCGCTTAACCGAACGTCGGTAGACGCGATCTGAACGCGCAGAGGCCTGAGGTAATTGACCGACTCGCTAAAGGTTTTGTCGGGTGCCCACAATCGAAGTTCACTTGGGTCGAGCAGGCACTCTCGATCTTTGTAGCGACTGCGTAACTGATTCACAACAACAGAGCTGGTGGGGTCTTCTGCCGTAGATTTGACATCCCCGAAATAACGGTAAATTTCATTGAAAATTGACGCCGCCTTTCTGTGATCGCTGAATGCGTTCGGCACTGCTCCGAACGCCGACAGGAGTTCGTCGAACTGTCGGCACACATCGTTCGGACCCGGCCGACCTAGCATTCCGATAGCATCACGGACATGCTTTTCGACGCTCTTTCCAAATAATGGATGTATCCTGCCAACGACATTCGCCTGTTGTATGCCAAATAGTTCTGATGGCTTGTAAAGACGTGGTTGAGGCTGTATGAAGGCCGGACTTGGGCCACTCTTTAACGCTTGAACAGCCGGTAACCAGGCACGACTTTTGAGAGCTTCGGGGAAAGGTACGGTGCCTGATGTCGGGCTAACGGTGAATTCTTTGTACCGCTCCCAATGCTTTTGTACGAAATCAAACACTGCGAGCAGGTTTTCCTCTGCTGACGCGCGGTCCGCACGATGCGAGTTTGTCAACTGATCTATGTAGCGGAGCAAATCGATTGCCCGTGGCCACACGGCCATTCCAAGCCTTCTAAAGAAGGGTGCCCACAGCTCTGGAAACTGCTGGTACTTTTTTATGTCAGGCAGGACCGCCAAAGCACCTAGCACTTTCGAGTTCAGGCTCTCTTGCGGGTCGTATGTCTCGCTCGGCTTATGCATTCTGCCGTCACCGCAGATGATGATTGGTGCGTGTGCGAGCGCATCTCTGAAGCGTCGAGCTGATTGAGCATCCAATTTCTGTAAGTGACCGTACTCCTCGTCAAAACAGTCCCGTATCCATTCGAGACTCTCTAGTTGCTCAGACTCGGACATCGTCGCGAAATGAGGAAGAACAACCTCGAGAATAAGAGTTGGGCGGTTAAGATGCTTCACTCCTAGCCGGTCGTACAACTTGCCCCAGGAACCGTACGGACCGGTGTACAGAAGTCGAATGTTTCTTACAGCCCTGGGTGGGTGATAGTCGGGGGGGAAAAAGACATTTGGCTCAGCAGCCCTCGCAAGCGACTTCGACTGCGTCGGAAGAATTCGCAGATCAGTCAGAGCCGATACATCCTGGGCTGACAGAACATCTAGAATTTCGGATCTCGACAAATAAGAGAGTAGAGGATCGTGGATTTTGGAGTCATAGCTCGTCGCTTCCACGATGGGTTTGCTAAGGAGCGGCACAATCCGGTTTGGCGAAAGCGCCCAAATGAAGTTGCCGTGTGTGGAGGCAAACTGCTGAATAGCTTCCGAAAGATCATTTCCGGCGGTGACAAACGGTACTCCCAACCTCTCGCAAGCCGCGATTAGTGGCGCCAACTCTTTTTGGGAGGAGCGAAGGAGGGGAGTCGACGATGAACCAAGGGGGCGAAGCCGTTGACTTGCATCAGGTACAAGACCGATAGAGCCGAGGGCCCCCTTGTTGGCCGTCAGTTCGCCTGAGCTTGCGGAAGACAAACAGTTGAACGTGGCCGTTAACCAAGCCTCGTCCGGAAAACCGTCTTTATTAATTCGGTCCGCCCTATTGGCAGACCGCAGCTTCTCGGCAGCGCGTGCGATAACGTCGGTTGTCGTCATCTGTCGAAACCCGGATGGTGGTTGGTATGGAACCCCGGTCTCTTTCAGAAATTGCTCGTCTACAAACCAGTCGTGATCCGAGCTGAATATCTGCTGGTGAGCCGCCGTGCCATGAAAAAGTAGACCGCCCCGTGTGAATCCGAACGTGTGTAACTTCCCATCTTGGGCAAACGCCAATGGCAGCCCCTTCAGTTGACACCCTTTGTCTTCCAAGCAGAATTTGAGCAATGATGTTACCCAGTCGCGGCGCGACAAACATTTTCGGGGTGCCGCGGTTACGAGGCAGTTGACATCTTTCGTCACACGCAGATCGTCAGCGACACTTTTCGGAGTAAATGACTTCAGGGCAATACCATTCTTCGCGAATCCTTGGACGACGAAAAACGGTAGTGAAGGTTCGATGACTGGCTTTCCGTCAGCGACAAGCGGCTCTCGAATGGACACAGGGCAGTCATACGCTGCATTCAAAGCGCGCCAGACTTTAAGGTTGTGCGAAACTGTCTGAATGACAGGCTGCTGAGCGAGGTGTGAGTATAGGCCCAAGCTGAGGAGCGAAAACAGTGAGCCGTCCTGCGCGGCTGGGGGAAACAACCTGTAAAAGTGATCGGCTTTGCTTTCCTGGAACTCAGGTCGAAGGTCCATGAGCAGTCGAGCGTATGCGGCGGACACACCGTGCTGCATCAATCCCTTGTTCCACGCGATCCGGTATTCGTTTTGTCCAAAGACGCTGTCCCCAGTCGATAATGCATGGCGTGAGGAGTCCAGGTCGAAGTAGCCGTTGAGATGGACAGCCACTTCCGACGCAACGGGGAGCGGAAGTCCGCAGTAAACCTTACCTTTAGGCGGAACATTGTTCAGTTGTTTCGGCTCTGTGCGCACCGCAGCTCCAGCTAGCGGCAGCGCTTTCTCCCCGATGCCTATCATCTTCTCCGCCGCGTCGAGAAGGCAGCCGTTGGGCCCAGGGAATAATCCGTTCACTACTCGCCAGGTTTCAAGTCTCTCAGTTTCTTCTGTCGCGACGCGGAATCCATGTTCATAGCTGCATACCGGAAGGCTCCCACGCGAAGTCTTCCATTTGCTGATGGCTTGTTTGAGGTCTAGTTGCACAGAACGCAGCAGAGGATCTCGAGCTCTGACAACCTCGATTCGATTTGAGGTACTGATGTGGAGTAGCCTCTTCGTGCTTCCGTCCGCTATCAACGCTGTGAGTTCTGTCAGATATTTTGTGAAAAGCAGCAGCTGCGGACCGTCTTCCGAAAGTTGCTGGACAATGCGGCTGTAATCATCTAGACAAAAGGATTCTTTCCATATTTCACTTACGGTGGCCTGTTGAGGTGTCCGTAGAGGGAATCGAAAGATTGTTCCTGGGAAATAAGACTCGTTCTCTTTCATTCCCGCTGAGCAGAACGAACGCAACCAGTCTGGAGAACTAGCCCACGCATCGCTCAGACGCCAACGTTTGCCAGGCGCCTTGCCACGCTCGGCGACAGTTGTGTAGTGGGGGTCAAAACAGACAAGAAAATGTCCGCTAACAAAACTGGGGAAATCAGTGATGTTGTAGCAAGTATTGAATCCGACTCCAAATCGACCCGTCTTGGGTCCGCTTACCGCCTTGCTACTCTCACCGATACGCTTTATGCTCTCGAAGTCCGGATCGCTGAATACTGACTCGTTATGCACGAGCAACGCAGGTCCCAGCAGAGACACCATTCTTTGATCTTCGAGGCGTTCACCAGTGTATGAACACACGTCCAAGGTGACCGTCAAAGAGGATGACTCGGCATCATCCGCATTCTGAATGAATTCACTGATGATCGAACTGCCGCGCGGATAGCTACGAACGAGGTCGTGGAGTCGAGTAGTAAGTCGAACCTCCTGTCCGAAGTCGGTAGAAGTCATCGTTTGTCGCCTTTGCCGTAAAAACAAACCATTGTAATCACATTGCGAGCGGGAGACATGGAATCAGAGCGTCTAGCTCGTTCTGCTGCGTGGCAGTGGAATTCGTTCGGAATTCCGAAAAAGTACGATCACTCCAGGACTACTGGCTTGTATTGACTGACGGACAATTTGTGGGCGTCTGTGCAACTCGAAAACTATTTCGAAAGTTGCCCTCTAAAACAACGCCTCCGGAACGTGTTCCTCAGCGCAAGCAGCGTCATCGTTCTTAACTGAATTGACCCGAGAACTCACGAGATACCGACGCATGGAATCTGCTTGGTATGGCTTGAGCAAATCGAATATGTCATCGACTTGTTTGAATCTCGGATCAAGCCACCGATCATAGTCATCACCCTTGAGAATCACCGGCATTCTGTCATGAACGTCCGACAGAAATGCATTTGCCGACGTTGTGATGATCGAACACGTTTCGACCACCTCCCGCTCCGGATTCTTCCATCGGTCCCAGATTCCAGCAAACGCAAAGACTGAATCGTCCGCGAGGGTAAAGCAGAAAGGAGATTTCCCTTTACTAAATTTCGACCATTCGTAAAATCCATCGGCGGGAATCAAACAGCGGCGAGACTGGAAGGGTTCGCGGAAAGCAGGCTTCTCGGAAATCGTCTCGGCCCTGGCGTTAATCATTTTGTAGCCAGCTTTGGCATCCTTCGCCCAGAACGGAATTAGCCCCCAACGTATCAGCGAAAAGGAACGAACAGGGCGAGTCGCGTCCTGGCGGACGACGGGCACACTTTCGCTCGGTGCGATGTTGTAACGAGGACTCCAGTCATCGTCATCCCCCACGTCGAAGACCTCCGCCAGAATCTCCTTTTTCCGGGCGAGGCGATAGCGTCCGCACATGGAAAGAGTATAGGGGAACCGATGCCGACTTACGTTTTACTCCCCACACAACGAAGGTTCAGCACGAAGGGAAAAACGGCGAAGCCTGACCAGACAATAGAAAGCGAAAGGATGTTTCTCGCGGGACTACCCATCAGCCAAGCTGTTTCACCCGGCAGATCTCAATTCCATAACCATTACGGACAGCCAAAAATCCTTTTTGTAGGTGCATTTGCACCTGTAAGGTGTACTCAGAAAACCAAGCCTTTTTAGTGCCAGAATTCTTAGATCGCTGGTTGGGGCGGCAACAATGCAACTAGCGCCTGCCTCTTTAGCAGCTTCGATGCGTTGCAAGTCCAACTTTTTGGCAATGCCGCAATTCCTTGCGGACGGTTCCACGATGAGACGATTGATCGACGCGATGGGACCAGTTAGTTCGAGTTCCTTGTAGCAGTCTCCCTCCGGGACATCCTGCCATTTTTCGTGAACGCACAATCGCGCGGAAGCGACTAGAGTGCCTTGACATGAGAATGCAGCCCAGTGCCGTGCATGCGTGTCGTGCTCGTCGCAGATTACGCCCATCTCCTGGATACTGTCGACGAGACTTGCCTCCTTTGACCACACGCGATACCGGAGTTCGTAGGTCAAAGGCACGATCTCTGTGCCCGTTATCTCCGCGACTTCTGAACTCGTCGGCTTATTCATTCTGATGGCCACAATCGCGCGGAATCATTCGTCGGAACCGGCGAGTTTTGGGGCATCCAATGCCGGTCGCTTCCGACGGCTGTACAACGCAAACTGATAGAGCACGATGCCGGTCGTTATCACCCCAAGCGCTTGCCCATAAATGAGAACCGGGTCGTGACGAAGAAGTCCGTAGAAGGTCCAGAAAAAATAAGCGACAAACCCCACGCTCTGATTCGCCAAAGACACCCCCTCGGTTGATTTCCGAGCAAAGTTCTGCCGAATTTGGTCTGGAATTCCGATCACCTTCACGAGAATGCCGAAGAATATTGTCGCCCCCCCGACTATGCTTTCGAGACTCAAGTGCATGTCTATCCTTTCGTCTTGTGCTGTCAGATTCCGTCTGTTTCTAAAGCATCAAGAGCATTCCGTGCATAGCAGGGGATTCGCAAAAAGAAGGTTGAATCCAATCCCCCGCCAGGCGGAAACCGAGACGCTGAAGGGCATCAAACCGGGTCGGTGCGGCCGTCACTGCTACGCATTTCGCACCACTGTCCCTCGCGGCAAGTATCCGACATTCATCTAACTGCTTAGCCAATCCGACGTTTCGAACCGAAGGCCTAACAACAAGCCGATTAATTGTGGCCACAGGCGTCGAAAGCCGAATTCGTGAAAAGGTCGAGGCATCAGGAGATTCTTCTTGTACCTCGTGAATGCACATACGCGCAGCGGCCATCAATTCACCTCCATCGAGGACGGCCCAATGCCGAGCGTGTGCCTCATGCGCGTCGGCGATTAACCCCTGTTTCTGGATGTGGGGAAGCAGTTTCGTTTCCGCGCTCCAGACTTCATAGCGCAAGCGAAATGTGGTTGGGACGAGGTCAGTACCCGTGATTTCACGCACCTGGAGATCGGCCATAGAGTCTTGACCAGTTGAGGACGCCGAGAAATGAATGAAAGTATAGATGGAGTTAGCGTTTTTTTGAAAAGAATGGTGAATGAATCTTCGGGCAATTGGGCACGTATCCATGCGCTCCGGTACTCGCCGACCTTCGAGCCGCGTTAGTGGACGTAATTCCCCACATCGAAGACTGTCGGCCAGAATCTCCTTTTTCCGGGCGAGGCGATAGCGTCCGCACATGGAGAGAGTATAGGGGAACCGATGCCGACTTTTCGTGTTCCTCCCCACGCGGCGAAGTTTCAGCGTGAAGGGAGAAACATCGAAACCTCAAGGGGCGATTCGAAGAATTGCGCTTTGACACCGCCGACACCGTGTCCTCGACATAAAAAATGCGGGGCGCTGGAACGCCCCGCCAGAGTCCTGCAACACTAGGTTAGGCCGCGGACTTGGGTTTCGGTTTTGTTTTGGCTTTTGGTTGTTTGCTCTGCTTCGCAGCGAACTCTGCCGCGACTGCTTTCTCTACTTTTTCGACATCCACCCGGAAGCGCTTCGCGGCATCCATGAGCAGGTCTTGTGATACGTCTCCCCGCTGATAGGCTGAGTCGAGCAAGCTGATTTCAAGCAGCAACCGCGAGAGTGCAGCTTCGTCATAGGTGTTAATTTTCTTCATCAACACTTCTTGCGGCGGCTTGTTGTTTTTGGCTGTATCGACCTTCTGCCGCTTCGCCAAGACCGGGAGTTGGCTGTAGGACAAATGGCCGATGGTGTATTGCGCGACCGTGAGCAAGTCGGCTTTCTTCAACGGAGCAGCCACGCGCTCTAGCACCTTAGCCAACACGCAATGGCGAATGGTGATAGCCTGTTTGCTTTTTTCGATGCGCTTGCGTTCCTCAGACCGTTCCTTGGCAACTTGCTCAGGTGAGGGTGTGTCGGGATGATGCACCCGGCACGAGGGATCGGCGCAGACTTTAACCAGTTCTCCGCGTCTTCCGCCGTCCATGACCACGGCTTCGGTCATCTTCTGGCACGGCTTCTGTTGAGGAGCAACCTTGGAGCTTGTGCCGTTGCTTTTGGCCTTCTTGATTTCAAGCTCCACGTAACGGTTCTTTCCCAATGGAGCGCCTTCTCGGGTGTTCCAAGCGGAGGAAATCTGCACCAGTTGGGGTTTGGTTTCGAGCGTCTTCGACACATGGGCGTCGATCTTGGCTCGGAAACATTGTGGGTCAGTACAAGAGTCCTTGCGCACGTCGGCAAAAAGCAACTTGCTGAAGCCTGTCCGTTTGGGACAGTTGCTGCACGAGCCTGCTGCGGGAACGAGGGCCTCGTTCTGCTTGTCGAACGGCGCAGCCGCCAGTTGTAGCAGGATGTTGGACTCAATCCATGCCGCAAGTTCGCGGACGGGGATTAACACTTGGCTGTTACCATCGGTTGTCCACATGCCGCGAAAAGCCGCGTTGAAGGCTTCCTGTTGTTGAGAGTCGGGCAGTTTGGCGATCAACAGTGCATGGCCAATGGCAATTGTGTCTTTCAGGAACGCCTCAGCCACAGGTGGGATCAAATCCGCCAGCTTGATGCGGCCAAGCACATAAGCCTCGCTCTTACCCGCTCGGGCCGCGATACCGGCGATAGTGTAGGTAGGTTCTCCGAGTTGCAAGAGTGACTTGAAACCAAGAGATTCTTCAAGAGGGTGGATGTCCTCGCGTTGCAGGTTTTCGACTACCTGGGCCTCGATGGACTCCGCATCTGTCAGTTTGACCACGCGGACGGGAACGGTTTCGAGTTCCGCCAGCTTCGCTGCTCTGAGGCGACGTGCCCCAGCGACAACTTCGTACTTGCTTTCCTCTAATTCCCGCACCAGAAGAGGGGCGAGAA
>Ga0302320_10023123_pt1 | contig 12216 bp, 5 predicted proteins | sample Bog_T0_3_FD_202130 | JGI IMG/M metagenome (GOLD analysis project Ga0302320, IMG submission 202130) | Peat permafrost microbial communities from Stordalen Mire near Abisko, Sweden - Bog_T0_3 | ecosystem: Environmental > Terrestrial > Soil > Wetlands > Peat | place: Sweden: Abisko, Stordalen Mire...
CCGGCAAACTGGGAGCCACCACGGACGGCCTCGTCAAATTCTCCTTCAACGACCTGACGAACCAATATGATTACCTCCGCGACCAGGTACGGAAGATTTATGAGTCCGAAAAAGATCTCGGTGAAGACGCGGAGAAACTGCGCAAGCCGGTGCAGCGCGACGTGATTCATCTTTACAACAGCATTCAGCTTTATAGCCGCCTCAAGAACAGCCTCGAACCCGAGGGTGAAGACGATTTCGCCCATGAATTGAAGAGCTATCAGGACGCCCTCCCCGCCGGGCGCGCCGCCTTGCTCGATACCGATCAGGGCAAGCCGGTCAACCAGGACGATTTGCAACGCATTTCGCTTTATTTCACCCGGTACCAGAAATTGTCGCAGTACGCCTACCCGCTGATGATTCCACCCGCCGCGGATCAACCCCGCACTGCCTGGGCCAATGTCGGCACCAATCTCATGGAATCCGCCGCCACCGGCAAGGTGAGCGAGCCGATGCTGGACTACGCCAAGATGGCCGATGCCATGGTGGCCAACAGTCCGGCTGATTTTAATCAGGTGGTGGCGGATTACCGTCTCTGGCTTCAGTCAAATCAATTGTCTTCCGCCCTGAAAACCGGCGAGCAGGAGTTCTTTTTCAATCAAATCCAGGCCTTCTACGTGAGTGAAGTGATCTGCGTTGCGGCGGTCGTCTTCGGCTGTCTTTTTTGGATTAATCTCTCTCCGACTGTCCGAAAATCCGGCTTCTATTTGCTCGTCCTCGCCCTCGGCATTTACACGTTCGGGCTCGCCTTCCGGATGTATTTGCAGGGCCGGCCGCCGGTGACGAATCTGTATTCCTCCGCCATTTTCATCGGCTGGGCTGCCCTGGTATTTGGAATCTTCCTGGAGCGTATTTTTGCGGGAGGTATCGGCCTGGTTTGCTCGGGGCTCATCGGCTTCATCACACTGAACATTGCGGATCACCTCGCATTGAGCGGCGACACCATGGAAATGCTGCGCGCCGTGCTTGACACCAATCTCTGGCTCTCCACCCATGTCGTCGTGGTGACGCTCGGCTACGCTTCCATGTTTGTCGCCGGGCTGCTCGCCATTATTTATATCGTGCGCGGATTCTTCACCCGCTCGCTCACGCCGGAACTGGCCACGACACTGACGCGCATGGTCTATGGCATCGTTTGCTTCGCCACCTTGTTCAGTTTTGTCGGAACCATCCTCGGCGGCATCTGGGCGGATCAATCATGGGGCCGATTCTGGGGCTGGGACCCAAAGGAAAACGGCGCGCTGCTCATCGTTTTGTGGAACGCCATCATCCTGCACGCCCGCTGGGGCGGCCTCATCAAGCAACGCGGCCTGATGGCGCTGGCGGTTTTCGGCAACATTGTCACCAGCTTTTCCTGGTTCGGGGTCAACATGCTCGGCATCGGCTTGCATTCGTACGGCTTCATGGACGCCGCCTTCCAATGGCTGATGTTCTTCGACGCCACCCAGGTCGCCCTGATCGTTCTCGCCGTCATGCCCGCGCGCTTTTGGGCCAGCTTCCGCAACGACCCCGTCCCCGCTCCGACTACCGGAACGCCTTCGCCCGCGACAACCTGACCAGCGTCCGACAATCTTGAAACCAAGTCTCCCAATCCGATCCATCCCTTTGTTGCCCTTTCTCTGCGCGCTCCTTTTTGTGTTCCGTGCCGTGGAGGCGCAGGAATTTGCGAGGCTGCCCTATGTGATGATTTACAAGATGGAAGAAACGGAAACCAACCTTTCCCAGACTTTCACCAACCTTTACATGTTCCTGCGCATGAGCCCCACCACGCCGGGCGTCCAGATCTCCGATGTGAAGGTTTTTATTGACAACAAGGATGTCCATATCCCCGTGCCGCTCAATCCCACCAACGGCAATTTCTTCGTTCCGATGCGCGACAATTTGCTCCCGGGCGAGACCTGGGTCGTGGCCAACCAGCCGCGGGGAACGATGAATTTTCAATGGTACATGGGCCTGAAGGGTGTCAAAGAACCCACCAACGGCATTCGTTACCGCGACCTGATGCGTCCCGTGGAAGACATGGTGCGCATCCACCACGAAATGGCCAAAATTCCTGGCATTCCCCCAATGGCCATCCCCGGCTTGCGAATGCTCTTTCCCACCAATCTGGATGCCACCGTCGTCATCCGCGCCCAGGACGGCGACAAACCGCTTAAATCGGACGCCAAACACACGATTTTTGTCTCGTTGGACCCCGTCCTGCTCACCGAAAATCCCGAAGTCAACATTCCCGTTTCGCCGGACACCGTTTTGGTGACGGAACCCGACGGCGACAATTAGTACTGACAAACCGGAGCCATTCCCATGACGACGCGCCCGCTTGGCAATTCCGACCTCAACCTCACCCCGCTCGGCTTCGGCGCCTGGGCCATCGGCGGCGACTGGCAATTCGGCTGGGGCGCGCAGGACGAAGCCGATTCCATTGCCGCCATCCATCGCGCCCTCGAACTCGGCGTCAATTGGATCGACACCGCCGCCGTCTATGGGTTGGGCCATTCCGAGGAAATGGTCGCCCGCGCCCTCGCGGAATGGCGCGGTCCTCGCCCCTATGTCTTCACCAAATGCGGCATGATTTGGGATGCTAAAGGCGAAATCGGTTATTCCCTCCAGCCGGATTCCATTCGCCGCGAGTTGGAGAACAGTCTCCGCCGCCTCCGCGTCGAAACGATTGACCTTTATCAAATTCACTGGCCCGACGACGTTCTTTCCGAAACGGAAAAGGGCTGGGAAACCCTCGCGCAATTGAAAAAGGAAGGCAAAGTCCGTTGGATCGCGGTTTCCAATTTCACCGTCGAAGAATTGAAAATGGCGCAAAAAATCGCGCCCGTAACTTCCCTGCAGCCGCCCTGCTCGCTGCTGCGGCGCGACGCCGAAAAGGAACTGCTGCCGTTCTGCTTGCGCGAGCGCATCGGTGTCATCGTCTATTCCCCGATGTCTTCCGGCCTGCTCACCGGCGCCATGACGCGCGAGCGCATTGCCGCGCTCCCCGCCAACGACTGGCGTCGGCGCAACCCCGGATTTCTAGAACCGAAACTCACCGAAAACCTCGCCCGCGTCGAACGGGTGTGCGCCGTTGCCAGGAGAATCAGCCGGTCCCCCGGTGAAGTGGCGCTGGCGTGGGTCCTGCAAAATCCCGCCGTGACCGGCGCCATCGTCGGTGCCCGCAATGCCCGCCAATCCGAAGGCGTCTTCCGCGCCGCCACCGTCCACCTCGCCCCCGCCGACATCGCCGAATTGACAGGCTGAACAGCATTTACAGGATGGAGAAAATCAGAGGGGCAACCGCGGGAGCACTTCACCTTTTGGCGATGGCGTTTTGAGCGGTCATCCATCCTGTTCATCCTGGCTCAATTCCCGCACTCCTCGTCTTTCATCTGCATCGTTTCGGCTGAGGTGAAAATTTTTTTGGCGGACTTTGGGGCGGGATCGACGCGTTGGCATAATGAAGGCAATGACCCGCTGCTCGCGCGCCGGTGTCGGATTTGAATTACTTGACAGCGAACAACAAGGCTGGGACGGCCACGCCTTGAGAAGATCGGTTGTTATTCTTATGAAACGTGTATTTTTTCTCCTTGGCGCTTTTTTGATGCTCGTCCGTCCGGCGTGGAGCGGAACCGTCTTTACCACCGACAGCAGCATCGGCGTCAACGATACCAATTACGACGGCCAGGATATTGTTGTCATCGGCTGCACATTGACCATCGACGGTCCGCACGCTTTCTCCGACGTGGTGGTGGTGGACAATGGCGTCCTCACCCATTCCTTTTCCAGCAACGGCCTGCTGGCCAATCCGCTCAACATTACGGGTGAATTGCAAAGGCTGACCGGCACGAACTTCCTTACCCTGGCGAACATGAATGTCGTGGCCGGCACCGTCGTCGTCATGGGAATCGACGATCACGTGACCTATACCAACGGGATTGATTACGTGCTCATTCCCGGCAGCTCCGGCGAAACCGAAATCGCGCGCTTGCCCGGCTCCGCCATTCCGGATGGCGGGCCGGTCTCCGTAAGTTATCAAGCGGACGGGCCGCCATTTAGCGCGGGACTCAACCTCACCGTGGCCAATAATGTAGTCATCGAAGCGGGCAGCATGATCCTGGCGGACGGAGATGGCTTCGGTCCCGAATTGGGCACTGGCGCCGGTGCCAGCTTGAGCAGCGACTATCCGTTTGGTCCTCCTTTCTACTATACCACCGGCGGCGGCGGCGGTTTCGGCGGAGACGGCGCCGGCAGTTTTGGCGGAGCGGCGGGCGGCGACGGTTACGGCTCGATTACCGCACCGGACGAACCGGGCAGCGGCGGCGGGACCGGCGTCGGACCAGGCGGAGCGGGCGGCGGCAGCATCAAATTGGTGATCGGCGGTGCTCTGGTGGCAGACGGTTCCATCAGCGCCAACGGTTCCGCCGGGACGAATGACGGCTCCGGCGGCGGTTCGGGTGGAGGCATCTGGCTCTCCGCGCCGACCGTTTCGGGCGCGGGTTCGATTTCGGCGAATGGCGGCGCTGGTGAATCCGGGTTCGGTGGCGGTGGCGGCGGCGGCCGGATCGCCATCCTCTGCGGGACCAATGATTTCGCCGGAACGTTCAGTGCCCACGGCGGGACGGGCGCATTTGCGGGTGGCGCCGGGACGGTTTTCCTTCAAGGAGTCGCCAATACGAACGGACAGCTTGTCGTTGACAACAGAGGACAGCCAGGCGCGAACACACACGTGATCGTCCCGTTCGGCGCGGATTTGACGATCAGCGGAGGAGCGACGGCCACATTGACGGCGGTCCCGTCCGAGATTGGAAATCTTTTGGTTGCTTCCAACAGTTGGTTCTTGACGACGACTGACCAGACGCTGCTGACGGTAACGGGCAACGCCACGATCCAGCCGGGCGGAGGCATCAGTGCCGACGCCCAGGGTGGAGGGGAAGGAGAATTCGGAGGAGGCGGATACGGAGGCAATGGGGGCGCCAGCACGAATTCGAACTACGAAGGTGGCGCGTTTGGTTCCGTCACGGACCCAACCAGTCCGGGCCGCGGCGGAGGGTGGGGCGAGGCTGGAGACCTCGATCCTGGCAGCCATGGCGGCGCCGGAGGCGGCGCGATTCACTTGAATGTAGGCGGCACACTGAATTTGGGAGGCGCCATCAGCGCCAATGGCGGTGCCGGAGTGGGGCTGACCGCCGGCGGCGGCTCAGGGGGTGGGGTTCTGGTCAATGCGGCGGCGCTCTCAGGTGGCGGAACCATCTCCGCCAACGGGGGCGCCGCCAGTGACCAGTCGGGAGGCGGTGGTGGTGGTGGGCGAATTGCGGTTTACTCCCGCACGAACCAGTTCTCCGGCCGGATGTTCGCGTTCGGTGGGGCCGGCGGGGTGGGCGGCGGCGCGGGCACTATCTTCACACAATTGGCCGGCAACAGCGTTTCACAATTGCTGGTGGACAATGGCGGATTTTTGGGCGCAATCACTCCTCTCAGCACGCTGGCCGGCTTGCTTTACGACGTGACCATCACGAACGGCGCGGTGGCCGCATTGAGCGGCACGTCATTCACCGCCCACAACCTCGCCGTTGGTTCGAATAGCCTCGTTGTTGTAACCCCGCTGGAACTTCCCGCCCCGTTACTGCAGTTATCGCTTACCGGCGATGCCACCATTCTAGCGGGGGGAGCAATCGTCATGGACAACGAAGGCTACACCGGGGGAGCGGGACCTGGAGCCGGAAGATTAGCCGAAGCGAACGGTGTCAACACGGGAAGCGGTGGCAGTCACGGCGGTACCGGCGGAAGCAGCCTGGGCGGCGCTCCCGGTGGCATCCCGTACGGAAGCCTGACGGCGCCGGTTGAGGCCGGCAGTGGCGGCGGCAACGGGGCGGGAACCTACCCCTCCAACTTGGGTGGCACGGGAGGGGGAGCCGTTCAATTGATAGTAACCCGGACGCTGATGGTGAACGGCAGAATCAGCGCCAACGGCGGACCTGGCCTGGCGCAGGGCAGCGGTGGAGGCTCCGGCGGCAGCATATCGCTCACGGCGCAGACATTTACCGGCAGCGGGAAAGTTTCAGCCAACGGCGGAGCGGGAGCTTACCAATTTGGTGGCGGCGGTGGGGGTGGACGCATCGCTGTCTTTTCAGCCACCAACCAGTTCACCGGCACGATCTCAGCTTACGGCGGCCCCGGTTTCATCGCGGGCGGGGCCGGGACAATACTCAATGGGAGCAACATGTTCGTCGGGACGATCCTGCTGGACAACGGCGGTTTAAACGGCGCAACGACAGCGTTAGGCGCGCTCAATTCCTCCCTTTATAGCCTGACCATTGCCAACGGCGCGGACGTGACCGTCAGCGCCAGTGCAATTCAATTGCAAAACTTGTTGATTGCGTCCAATGGCTCTTTGACGCAGGGGTCAAATTCGGGGGTGGGCAGCCAGATCGAACTAAACATTTCTGGAAACGCCACCATTCAACCGGGCGGCGCCCTCGTGGCCGATGGGGGAGGCGCCAGCGGCGGAGCAGGAAGCGGCGCCGGCCGCAGCGTTACCGTAAACGGTATCGTCACGGGTGGCGGCGGCGGCTTCGGTGGGCCAGGGGGTGCGGGCGCCAACGGGGCCGCTGGGGGCGCCTCTTACGGATTGGTCAACTATTCGGAGGCCGGTAGTGGCGGCGGCAACGGCGAAAACCCCTTGTCCCCGTCGGGGGGTGCAGGCGGGGGTGTTATTGTTCTGAATGTCACCGGCACATTGTCTATAAACGGGCGAATTAGCGCCAACGGGCTTCCGGGAGCTGGCCAGGGCAGTGGCGGGGGCTCTGGTGGCGGCATTGCGGTGTCAGCGGGAGTGGTCTCCGGCGGCGGCGCGATTACAGCCAACGGCGGTTCCGGGCAACTGCCTTTGGGCGGCGGCGGCGGCGGCGGACGGATTCAGTTGATCGCCCGAACTAACTCTCTCTTTACCGGCAACGTTTCCGCGCATGGCGGACCGGGTTTTGTCGGCGGCGGAGCAGGCACGATCTTCTCGGAGCTCGCCTCCGGTAATTATCCGCAAGTGGTGTTGGACAACGGCGGCGCGACCGGGGCAGCCACACCCTTGGCGGCAATTGCGAATTCGGATCTTGTGATTAGCGGCGGTACCGTGGTCACTCCGCTCGCCAACTCACCTGCAATCCGCAATTTGTTGATCGCATCCAACAGTTTTATCAGGCCTACCAACGCAGTTGCCCTGCAATGGACGATCACCGGGAACGCCACCATTCAGGCTGGCGGTGGAATCAATGTTGACGGAATTGCCAACGGAAGCGCCTCCCCCGGCGCGGGTTCAACGGGCACTTCCACCGGCGGTGAAGAAACCACGGGCAGCGGAGGCGGTTACGGCGGCGATGGCGGCGGTGGCGCCAGCGGAACGCCGGGAGGCGGCTCTTACGGGTCCATCTTGCAGCCGTTTGGTTTCGGAAGTCCCGGTGGGGCCGGAACGGCCCAAAGGGTCGCCGGCGGTGGCGGCGTGGTGAATTTGACTGTGTTCGGACACTTGCAACTGGATGGCACGATATCAGCCAACGGAACTGGTGCGACCAACGGCCATGCCGGGGGCGGCTCCGGCGGAAGCATTCAGTTGACATCGGGGACTTTCGCCGGAACGGGTGTGGCCAGGGCCGACGGCGGTTCCGGTCATCTGCCGTGGGGCGGCGGCGGCGGTGGCGGCCGGATCGCCGTTTATAGCAGCACCAACTACAGCAGCAGCAACCAATTCTTAGGCAGTTTGTCTGCCTATGGTGGCGCGGGATTTGTCGGGGGCGGCGCCGGAACTATCTTTACCTTGTGCTACGACACCAACGGCGTGGAACAGCTCGTGGTGGATAATGGCGGATTGATCGGCACCAACACCCCGCTCGGTGGCGACGACCCCTATCTCGGCCTCACCGTGACTGGCGGCGCCATCGGTCAAGTCGGGACGTTGAATTCCAATCTGCTTGTTCGCAGCCTGCTGGTTGCTTCAAACGCCTCCATCACCCATCTCAGCGCCAACGGCAACGTCAGCTTCACCGTGATGGGCAACGCGACGGTGCAATCCAACGCCTCCATATCCGCCGATGGCCGGGGTTATGCCGGTGCGGCTCGCGGCCCCGGCGCGGGCCAGACCGGGAGCAACGGCGACGGCAGTGGCGCCGGCTACGGCGGGCAGGGCGGGGCCAGCGCCTCCGGGGCGCCGGGAGGAGCCACTTACGGCTCCAGCCAGGAACCCACCGATTGGGGCAGCGCGGGCGGATTCCCCTACGGTTACGCTCCAGATTTGTCGCAGGGAGGCGGCGCCATTATTCTCAACGTCACCGGCACGCTGACCGTAAATGGGAGCCTTACCGCCAACGGCATGCCCGCCCTCTTCGAAGGCGCGGGCGGCGGAGCCGGCGGAAGTATCTGGTTGACAGCATCAGCCTTGACGGGAAACGGTGTCATCACCGCCAACGGCGGCGCGGGTGAACCCACCACCGGCGGTGGCGGCGGCGGCGGGCGGATCGCGCTTTATTCCGGCACCGATACCTTCAGCGGGTCGGTCGCCGCATTGGGCGCAACCGGTGCATCGCCCGGTCAAAACGGCACGCTGTTCCAGTCCACCCTGCCGGCAACGCAAGTCGTGTCGCAGGCTCCCTCCGGCGTCATCTTCACTGGCACCAATTCCGTCACCCTCTTCTTTAATTCGCCCCTGGCCTGGGCGGCGTTGGATTCCGCGAATCTGACTGTGGTGGGGCCTGCCGGGCCTTTGCCGTCGGTCACCGCGGCCGTCTCCACGGCCGATTCCAGACAGCTTGCCATTTCCTTTCCACAACAAAGTGCCTCCGGCGATTACGTGATCCAGTTCGGACCGCAAATCACGAACCTCTATGGCTTCCCTATGACCGCGCCTTACCTCGGCACATTCACCATCGCCAACCCCGCCGTGCCTCTGTCCGTGGCCGTGGGCCAGCAGAGCACCAACTTGAATCTGCATTGGGACGCAGTCAGCGGCGTGAACTACCAGCTCCAATCCTCCACCAATTTGATTGACTGGCAGTGTTGTGGCGCCGCGCTCCAGGGCTGCAACGGCCCGATGAATGTGGCCCTTCCCGTAGGCTCCGAGCCGGGCCTTTTCTTCCGCCTCGCCCCGGCTGTCGCACCCTGAACAATGGTTCGGGAGATGACCACAACATCCAGCCAGCCCATCAGCCAATCCCCAATCACTGCCGACTTTCTGGGGACCGCGACCGTCTCGGTCGCTTCCGTCGGCGTCCCGCCGACGGATCGTTGCGCGCACGATAACTTCACCTGTTCGGTGGCAACTCTGCGTTTCGCTAATGATTGGGGCAGCCAATCCGGTTGTTGGATTACAAATTGACGAAGGTGCGGATCGTATTGTATGAACGTGCGTTATGATCCAAAAGAACAAGCCGTGGACATTTCTCCTCCTGTCGGTCTCACTTTTGATGCGGATCGGTCTCGACGTCATCGTGTTCACGAAACCGCCTTGGTACGCGAGATGGGCGCATGACCCGTCAGGAACTCTGCTTCCCACGGTACTTCTAGCCAGCTTCGCGACCCTCGCCCTCTATCTTTGGGGGTGCATTTTGCTGGCAAATGCCCGCGGTTACAGCAGCGCGGTCGTGGTCGCCGCGACGATTATGGCCGGCATTGTGTCGTTCTGGGTTCCGTTGGTGCCATTTGCCATGCCCTTGGCCGTCATCCTCTCGTCCCCTGACAAGAATCGGATTCACTCGCGCCGGCGACACTGAACGTTGCGGTCACGCGCGAACAATCGGATTAACCCACCGCCATGGTCAGGAGGAACTCGATGTTGCTGCGCATCTTCTTCAGCTTGCCCAGCAACAGTTCCATCGCCTCCACCGGCGGGACTCCCGTCAAGGCGCGCCGCAGGATGACCACCTTGTTGTACTCGTCCGGGTGGTAAAGAAGTTCTTCTTTACGCGTGCCGGACAGTTCGATGTTGATCGAGGGGAAGATGCGGCGGTCCACCAGATGGCGGTCGAGGTGGACTTCCATGTTGCCGGTGCCTTTAAACTCCTCAAAAATAACTTCGTCCATGCGCGACCCGGTGTCCACCAGCGCGGTGGCGATGATGGTGAGCGAGCCGCCTTCTTCAATGTTGCGGGCGGCGCCGAAAAATCGCTTCGGTTTGTGCAGCGCGTTGGCGTCCACGCCGCCGGATAGAATTTTCCCGGAGTGGGGCTGGATGGTGTTGTAGGCCCGGGCCAGACGGGTGATCGAGTCAAGCAGAATCACCGTGTCGCGCTTGTGCTCGATCATGCGCTTGGCCTTTTCGATGACCATTTCCGCGACCTGGACGTGCCGCTCCGGCGGTTCGTCAAAGGTCGAACTGATGACTTCGGCGCCACGGCAGGTCCGTTCCATGTCGGTGACTTCCTCGGGCCGTTCATCAATCAGAAGAATGAAAAGGTAGGCCTCCGGATTGTTCTTGAGGATGGCGTTGGCCAGCTTCTGCATCAGGACGGTTTTACCCGTGCGCGGCGGGGCCACAATCAGCCCGCGCGTGCCCTTCCCGATCGGGCAAACCAGGTCCAAAACTCGCGTGGAAAGTTCATCCGGCGTTGTTTCCAATAGATAACGTTTATTCGGAAATAACGGGGTAAGGTTGTCGAAATGGGTCTTATCCTTGGCCTTGTCCGGGTCCTCCGTGTCCACGGCCTCGACCTTGAGCAGGGCGAAAAAGCGTTCCTTGTCCTTGGGCGGACGGATTTGGCCGGCAATGAGATTGCCCGTCTGGAGGTCGAACCTGCGGATCTGCGACGGCGAGACGTAAATGTCTTCCGGGCAGGGCAGATAATTGAAGCTGCGCGAGCGCAGGAAGCCGAAACCTTCCGGCAGAATTTCCAGCACACCTTCCGAGAACAGCACCCCGGCGCGCTCGGCATTTTTTTGCAGAATCTGGAAAATGATCTCATGCTTGCGCATGGTGCCGAAGTTCTCGATGCCCATGTCCTTGGCCATGTGATTGAGGTCGGCCATGGCCATGGCCTGAAGCTTGGCAATGTTGACCGTGGTGCCGACTGGAGCGCTGGAAATGCGGGCGGGCGGTTCCTCGTCGGGCGTGGATTCAACCGCGCGCGTCGGCGGTTCCAGTGTCATCTCCCCGGGCCGGGCGGGGCGGGACGACCTGGACGGAAGCGGCGGCGGCGCCACCGCCGCGGGAGCGGGGGCAACGGGTTCGACGATTTCCGGGGCCGGCGCAACGGGTTCGGGGGGCGGTCGCAGGTCCGATTGGGCAGGCGCCGCTTCCGTCTCCGGCGGCGGGGCCGGGACAGCGGCCTTGGGTGTTCTCTTTGTAACTTTCTTTGTGGCTGCTCTGGGCATGATAAAATTGGATTGCCGGGTTAGGGACGCGGGCAGGAATCCTGCCGATACTGCGGGTCACCCCTGATATAACCGAGATTGACTTAATATGGCAACGGAAACTTTGCGGTCAAATCATGGACACGTTCTCTCACTTTGTGGGCGGTGTCAAGATTCTTAATATCCAACAATACCTCGCTGATCATGTCGGCCACGGCCGCCATCTCTGCTTCCTTCATGCCGCGCGTGGTCACGGCGGGAGTTCCCAGCCGGATGCCGCTGGCCAGGAAGGGCGAGCGGGTTTCAAAGGGAATCGTGTTTTTGTTCACCGTTATCCCGGCTTCATCAAGCGCGTTCTGGCATTCTTTGCCGGTCAAACCGCGGGTGCCGACATCCACCAACATGACATGATTGTCGGTGCCACCGCTGACCAGCCGGAAGTGATTGCGGACCATCCCCTCGGCCAGAGCACGGGCATTGCGGATAATCTGCGCCTGATATTCGCGGAAGCTAGGTTGCATCGCTTCGTGAAAGCAAACCGCCTTGGCAGCGATCACGTGCATCAGCGGGCCGCCCTGTATTCCGGGGAAGGTCTGCGAATCAATCTCCTTGGCGTACTTTTCCTTGCACAGGATCAAGCCGCCCCGCGGTCCGCGCAACGTCTTGTGGGTGGTGGTGGTGACAAAGTCGGCGTGTTCGACCGGGCTCGGGTGCAGTCCGGTGGCAACCAGTCCGGCAATGTGCGCGATGTCAGCCAGGAGGTAAGCCCCCACTTCGCGGGCGATTTCCCCCATGCGTTTGAAATCAATCACACGCGGGTAAGCGCTGGCGCCGACAGTAATCATGCGCGGACGATGTTCC